>Ga0075424_100005791_pt1 | contig 11851 bp, 7 predicted proteins | sample SoiMethybrSBSTD3_FD_75301 | JGI IMG/M metagenome (GOLD analysis project Ga0075424, IMG submission 75301) | Bulk soil microbial communities from a Populus tree surrounding site in Tennessee, USA - Soil MetaG P. TD hybrid SBSTD3 | ecosystem: Environmental > Terrestrial > Soil > Tree plantation... | reverse complement strand
CGCGATGGCATCCGAACCGTGACCGTGACCGCGACCGACTATTCGTTTGCCGCACCCGATACGATTCCGGCCGGGCTCACCGAGCTTCGTCTACTGAATCGAGGCACGGAGATGCATCACGCGATGCTCGTCCGACTGGATGCGGGAAAAACGATGGCTGACCTGTTCGTCGCCATGCAGTCCGAAGGCCCACCACCCGCGTGGGCGCATGAAGCCGGTGGTCCACAAACTCCGGGGCCCGGCGGGGAATCGAACGCCATTCTGCGTCTCGTGGCGGGTCGCTATGCAATGATCTGCGTCATTCCCTCGCCCGACGGCAAAGCTCACGTCATGAAGGGGATGGCGAAGGACATCGTCGTCACACCCGCGACGTCGAACACGTCGAACGCCAACATGCGCGTCAACTCGACCATGACGCTGTTCGACTATGCATTCCAGCTCTCTCAGCCGCTCCAGGCGGGGCGCCAAACGATTCGGGTGAAGAACACCGCCGAGCAGTCCCACGAGGTCGTCATCATGAAGCTCCAACCGGGCAAGAAGCCGGCAGACGTGCTGGCCTGGATGGAGAAGATGGAGGGGCCTCCGCCAGGTGCCCCGGTTGGTGGGACGACGCCGATGGCACGCGGTGAGGAGAACATTGTCACGCTGGATCTCACGCCCGGCGAGTATGGTCTGCTCTGCTTCGTGTCTGACGCGAAGGACGGGAAGCCGCACTTCATGCACGGGATGATCACGCAGCTCACGATTCCGGCGGCGAGGTAACCCAAAAGAAAACGGGGTCGGACAAAAAGTCCGACCCCATTCGAGGGTCCGTGTAGGCCGCAGTGTGACCTATCCTTTCATGCGAACTTCGGTTCGCATCCATGGGTGGATACAGCACTGCACCCGCGCGATGCCGCTTGCATCAGCAACGTCGGCGAGTTCATCGGCCTCGATCAAATAATTCCCGCCCGATGGGACGAGGTCGTCTTCCTCGAGCGTCAGACACTCCGGCGCCGGCTGGAGGTTGAGGATTCCATTGAGGACGTCGACGAACCCGCCGGCAAACGCGTGCACCGGTGTGAACGTATGCTCCTCACCACCAACGTTGTGGCCGAGCAGCCCGACGCCGAATCGACCGGTGATCTGGTCAGGTGTGAAGCGCCAGTCGCGCGCATTGCCGGTCGCCTGCAGCTCGGCTATAAACTGCTGGAACGTCTGGTGGCCGTGCTTGACGCAGGCGTTCGGGTCCTGCAGGGCAGCGTTGAACGACGCGGGGTCACAATTGTCGTGCGCGACGATCGCCCCGGCGTGCTGGTCTTCCTTGCTGAGTGCAACCGTCGGGTTCGGCGAACGATTCACTTCGGTTGGAGCTCGTTGCTCGCCGCACGCGGCAAGTGTCAGGACGCTGAAGGCCGCTAACGCGAGCGCCGGGAAGTTCTGTCGATGCATGAGCACCTCGCCGTAGGGTTGGTTGCACACCGCGTCAACTCGGCCGCGACGCGGGCCCGGACGCTAGGTGCCGCCGTGATTCACCCGCAACTAACCAGCGGTGAACGTGCGGGCTCGCGCGGCGAACGGTGGGAATCCCAAGGTCAAGTCACATCCGCCGAATCGCCTCGCTAGCCCCCCGTCCCGAATTGGTGTGTGTACTTCACGATGAACGAACGCGACTGTGGGTGCACCCAATCGAAGAAGCTGTCGGCGACCTGACCTTCGTTGAACACAACGAAAAGTCCGGTGCCGGCGGTGTTGAGCCAACCGAAGCGCGCGTTCGCGGTCCACGCCCGCGCCTGATTGTTGTACTGAATCAGTGACTGGATGAGCACGCGGGGTGTGAAGAAGTACGCCAAGCGTGTTCCAATCAGATAGCGAACGAAGTCACCCTGATCGAGATGCACGTCGTTGTAGTCGACGAGCAGCGACGAGGTGAACGACGCCCCACGCCGCAGCACGATCGTTCCGCTGCCCCCGTTCCGGTGCCCGTTGTAGAACGGCCCGAAGTCGCCGCGCAGAGTCAGCGAGACCGGCGCGCTTGGGTTGGTCGACGCGTCGAGACCGATGCTGGGGTAGTCGTAGCTGCCAATGGGCAGGACGACACCCGGCGAGATTTCGAACGGGGCCTGTAGGCCTTCGTGATAGATGTTGAGCTCGGGACCGAACCGTCCGCCGTTCGCGAATTCGACTTCGGTGAGGTCGATGTGCCACTGGCCACTCTGGTAGAAGCCGTCCAGACCATAGTAGCCGCGGAAACTCGAGTGCGGGTTCCATTGCTTGAACCACGGCCACTCGCGGTGGCGCACGAGCCGCATGAGCGACATCTCGTAGTACCGATAGCCGCCGAACCGATTGAGGAAGCCGACCTCGGGGTTGAACGCGTCGCCCACCTGCACGTAGCGCAGTGTGTTGTTCCAATCGGCCGTCGTGTATCCGGCGCGAGCGCTGTAGCCGAACTCGTCGCCCTCGAGAGTGGGCGTCTCGGTCTTCGCCCCCCACCAGTCGAACGTCCAGTTCTGACCCGCGCCGATTCGACCGTCGAGTGCGTACGTGCGGTTGTAATCGCGGGTGTCGCTCGTCGACATGCGCTGTACCGCGAGGGCGCCCACGCGGGATCGGGCGGATAACTCGCGCGACACGCGTGCGACGCTGTACGACGTCGTCGGCGGGCCATCGTCTACATCTTCGGTGAAGAGCTGCAGCGCGCCCACGGTGAGTCCGGCGACTCTGCCGGAGACACGCCCACCTCCGATGATGGGCACGGGTCGGCCGATCGAGTCGATGCCGATGCGTCGGGTGAAGAACAGCTCGACGGCCTGCGGCGTGCCTGCCGAAAAGATGCCGGCGTTCTCGAGAAAGAACGGCCGCTTCTCCGGGAAGAACAGGGGAAAGCGCGTGAGGTTCGTACGCTGCTCATCGACCTCTACCTGCGCGAAGTCGGTGTTGTAGGTGAGGTCGAGCGTTAGGCTCGGCGTCACTCCGAACTTGAGATCGGCGCCCACCTCACTGGGGCGAGTCGACTCGGACGCGAGGCGACCAGTCGCGTCGTCGATCGCGTACGCGCGCTGCATGCCGCCGAGCACGTAGGGCGTCACCGTGGCGATGCGCCGCACGGGGACCTGGAGCCCCTCCATGGTTCCCGCGCGCGACAGACGATAGAGATTGAATTGGCGGGGAATGAAGGCCCAGAACGCTTCTTCGTTCTTGCGCCTGATGCTGCGGGCGAAATTGAGCCCCCACGTCTGGGTCGACCCGCCGCCGTAGCGCAGGGTCGAAAACGGAATGCGGAACTCGGCGTACCAGCCTAACGAATCGACCGAGGTCGCGACCGTCCAGCTCCCGTCCCAGTTGAGGTTGAAGCCGCCCATGGAGCCCGACTGCGCGCGCGTCTGCCCCGTCTGCGTGACGCCGCCGCCCTCGCCTTCCTTGACGACCTGACCGTCGTACTCGATGGCGGCGGGCGTCGTCGCGAACACGAAGCCGTTCTGTCGGTCGAGGTAGGTGTCCAGGATGATCGCGAAGTAATCGCTGTTCGTGAGATCCACATCGCGCACCTTGTCGCCCGGCACGATGCGCGACGGCTCGCGGTCGTACAGCCACGCGCCGATGTACAGGGCCTGGCCATCCGTCAGGATGCGCACCTCGGTGCGTTCGGTGACCGGGGCGCCTTCATGTAATTCGCGTTGAACGAAGCCGGCGAAGGGTTCGGCGTCCCGCCACGCCTCGTCGTCGAGGCGGCCGTTGACGACTGGCGGCTTTTGCGTGGGGTGCGCGCGTGCTACGGGCGCGCGCTTGTTGGCCACGGACGAATCAGCGGGCCCCTGGGCGCCGAGGACGGTCGCGACGAAAACGAGCATCGCCGCCGCGCAGGAAAACCCGCGGCGGCCGAGTGGCCAGCTGGTGTGTGGGTGCATTCGGAGGGGCAGGGTAGCCGCCCGGAGGTCCAATCATCGGATCGGGTCGCCGGGGAATCTGCACGCACCGGTCTGGCCGAGCCAGTCGGATTTTGAATACCTGCCGGATTTTTCCCGGCATAAACGCGATGGCGAGTTCCGCCCAATCACATAGAGGGCTTCTCGAGCGCGCTGGTGAAGCGCGGCTCGGCCATCGGCGTGATGAGGGCGCCGGTTGCCGGTGGCTCACCCATGACCGCCGCGACGTCGACGCCGAACAGGAGCGGCAGCGCGTGTGCCGTCACGTCGTACGGGGCCTGCAGCGTCCACACGAGCCGCTTGAGCGCCTGTGTGTCGGCCTGCGCCTTCGGGGTCACGAACGCGGCCGGCCACGGGTCCCTGCCCCAGGCAGGCAGCGTGCCTAACGCTCGGTCGCCCATGTCGGCGTAGCTCTCGAGCAGCCCTGCCGGTCGCGCGACGCTTCCACGAGGAGCGTCCCCGCGTGGACAGCGAAATGGGCAACGACCGCGCGGTGGCGAACGGACATCAGCTTTACTCCACTGTTCGGATCTGAATTCCGCGCGAGAGCGTTTGCTTGACCGGACAGCGGTCGGCGATCTCCATCAGGCGCGCACGTTGCTCTGGGGCTAATGGGCCGTGCAGCTCGACGATCCGGTCAATGCTTCGGAGGCCGACGGCGGATGTTGCGCATTCCTCGCAGTCCTTCATATGAGGCGGAGTGTCGCGCAGCCGGACGACGACGCTCTCCAGCGGCCACTGCTTTCGCGACGCGTACATTCGCAGTGTCATTGCCGTGCACGACCCGAGCGCGGCGAGCAGGAACTCGTAGGGCGTTGGTCCCAGGCCGCTGCCGCCGACGGTCGTCGGTTCGTCAGCGACGAGCGCGTAATCGTTGATCTCGACATCGGTTCGATAGCCGCTCGGGCCAACGCGGGCGATGATCCAGCCGGCGTCGGCATCGACAGTTGGCTGTCCCGGGGGAACGGTCATGCGGGCGTCGGGCTGAGGTGAGGCGAGCTCGCGGACGCCGCGAATCTATCCCGGTAATGGGGTCAAAATCAGGGCTTCGGCGCTGGGGAAGGCTCGGCAGGTAGGCCGAGGTGGGTGCGAACGGCCTCGGATACGGCAGTGCCGATCTCGGTTCGCAGCGCCAGCAACTGGTTGGCGTTTCCCTCGTAGCTCTGCGCCCACACCATGAACCCGTCGGCCGCGTTCACCATCCGGGCATCCACGCGGACGCGGTTCGCTTCGCGCTGTACCACGCCCTCGACGTACAGCGTCACCGCGTCATTCACCTTCTGACCGAGGCTGAGGCGCTTCTGCAGGGCGATCGCCGTATTCGACGACGCGACGCGCACGCGTTGGTCTCGCGCCAGGGCATTCGTGAGCTCCGTCTGGATCGCCTCCGCAGCGACGTTTCCCGAGTCGCTTCCGAGCTCTACGAATGGCAGCACCGCGATCGCCGGCGTGGCGGCTACGGCCGTGACCGTCGGAGCCGACGCACGCGATCCGCGGCGCACGAGCAATCCTGTCGCGACCGCGGCGACCACAGCGAACACCGCTGCCACGACGAGCACCGCGCGTTGGCGACGCGACGCTCGCGCCTGCGCGGCGATGGCGGCACCGGTCGTCGGCGTGAGCTCGCCACTCAGCACGGCGGGGTCCTCGAGCGCCGTGAGAATCTGCTGCGCGTTCTGCGGTCGCTTGTCGGGGTCCTTCTCGAGGCACCGCATCACGAGCGACACGAGCGCCGCCGGCACATCCGGCCGCAAGGTTGCGAGCGAGGGCGGCACTTCGGAGAGATGCGCCGCGAGCAACGCGTGCGGCGGCCGACCGTGGAACGGATGCTTGGCCGCGAGCGCTTCGTATGCCGTGACCCCGAATGCGTAGATATCCACGCGGTAGTCGGCGTTAGGGTCCGCGGCGATCTGCTCGGGCGCCATGTACCCCGGCGTCCCCATCGACGAGCCGGCGGCCGTGAGCGTCCCCTGCGATCCTGTGCCTGGCGTGCGTCGCGCTACGTCCAGGGCTTTCGCCACGCCGAAATCGGCAACCACCGCAGAGCCGGCGTGGATGAGCACGTTGTCCGGCTTGATGTCGCGATGGACGATGCCGCGCTCGTGCGCGTAGGCCAGCGCTCGCGCCACATCGCGCAGCACGCCCACCCCGTCGACGATGCGAATCGGCCCGCTGCGCGTGATGCGCGCGCGGAGGGACTCGCCTTCCACGTACGGCATCACGAGGTAGGGCCGGCCCGCCATTTCGCCCGCGCTGAGCACGGGCACGATGTGCGGATGTTGCAGCCCCGCTACGACGAGGACCTCGCGGCGGAAGCGCTCGGCGTTCACATCCGCCATGAGCTCCGGCGAGAGCACCTTCACGACGACGCGTCGCTCCAGCGCCTGATCATAGGCGACGAACACGCGCGACATGCCCCCGCCGCCGAGCTCGCGCTCGACGGTGAACGAACTGCCCAGGGTATCGCGTATTTGCTCTGCTAACGACAAGGTCCGGAGAGCGGGAACCGGGAACAGGGAACCGGGAACGGAGAGGCTAAACGTGCGGACGACCTGATGACACCGCCCTGTTACTGCAGGTTGGACATTACTCAGGCAACCAGGGTTTCGGGCGCTGGCGAAGCGCAACCGACCGCTGCAATGTACGCGCGCACGACCGCACCTTCACCCTCTGAGATTCCCTTTCATCGAGGCACCGCCCGATGACGTGTAACGCTCGTTCGTGGCTGCTTTTGGTGTCCCTCTCTGCCGCCCCGAAACTGTCGGCGCAGACCGCTCCCGCCGACAAGGGCGCGCCGCCTCGTGATCCGGTCTCGGACGCGGTGCGGCGCCTCAACTGGCGCTCGGTGGGGCCGGCGAACAACGCCGGCCGGATCTCGGTGGTCGTAGGCGTGCCCGGCGACCCCTTCACGTACTACGTAGCCGGTGCGAACGGCGGGATCATCAAGACGACCAACGGGGGCACGACCTTCAAGCCGATCTTCGACAAGCAGGACGTCTCGTCGATCGGTGCGATCGCGATCGCGCCGAGCGACCCGAACGTGATCTACGTTGGATCGGGAGAGGGGAATCCGCGCAATAACGCGTCCATCGGCGACGGGATGTACAAGTCGATCGACGGCGGCGAGCATTGGACGCACATCGGGCTCGAGAAGTCCGACAAGATCGCCCGGCTCGTGATCGATGCGCACAACCCGGACATCGTGTTCGCGTGCAGCATTGGCCGCGAGTGGGGGCCTAACGAGGAGCGCGGCGTCTTCAAGACAGTGGACGGAGGGAAGTCCTGGAAGCGGGTGCTGTTCGTGGATCTGCAGACCGCCTGCTCCGACATCTCCGCCGACCCGAACAACTCGAACATCATCTATGCCGGGATGTACACGTACCGGCGCTGGGCGTGGCACCTCGAGTCGGGTGGCGGCAACACCGCGGTCTACAAGTCGGTGAACGGCGGTGATTCGTGGGACCGCCTGTCCGGCAAAGGGCAGGAGCGAGGACTTCCCAAGGGCGACATGGACCGCATCGGCGTGGCGGTGGCGCCGAGCGACCCGAACATCGTCTACGTGATCAGCGAGACGAAAACGGAGGGCGAGCTGTGGCGTTCCGATGACGCTGGCGCGACGTGGCGCACGGTGAATCGCGATCCGAACATCAACTTTCGCCCGTTCTACTACGCCGACGTTCGCGTCGATCCGAAGAACCCGAACAAGTTGTTTGCCCTCTCGGGGTCACTGTACCTATCAGAAGACGGTGGCACCACGTTCCGCACGATCGCCAGGGACGTCCACGGCGACCATCAGGCGATGTGGATCGATCCTCTCAACCCGAACCGCGTCCTGAGCGGCTCGGACGGCGGCTGGCAGGTGAGCTACGACGGCAGCAAGACGTTCGAGGTCGTGAACACGTTCCCGTTCACGCAGTTCTACCACATCAACTACGACATGCAGCGGCCGTACATGACGTGCGGTGGCCTGCAGGACAACGGCAACTGGTGTGGGCCGAGTCAGGCGCTGTCGGGTCAAGGCAACCGGAAGGCTGACTGGTATACCGTCTCCGGTGGCGACGGCTTCTTCACGGTTCCGGTGATGGACAAGCCGTGGCTCGTCTACTCCGACGCGCAGGGCGGGATGCTCAACATCACCGATACGCGGACGGGGACGCAGAAGACGATTTACCCATACCCGAATCGCGTCGGATCCGTTGGTGACGCGATGATCTCACACAAGTACCGCTTCAACTGGAACTCGCCGATCGCGCTGTCGCCGCAGAACCCGAAGGTCGTGTACTTCGGCGGGAACGTGCTGTTCAAGTCCACGGACTACGGGACGTCGTGGACGCCGATTTCAGGAGACCTGTCGACCAACGATCCGGCGAAGCAGCAGTCGTCGGGCGGGCCGATCGTCGTGGACAACACCGCCGCGGAATTCCACTGCACGATCCTGACGATCGCGCCGTCGCCGCTGGACTCGAACGTCATCTGGGTCGGGACCGACGACGGCAACGTGCAGGTGACGCGCGATGGCGGAAAGACGTGGACGAGCGTGTTCAAGAACGTGCCGGGGCTCAAGCCTAACGCGTGGATCCCGACGGTCGAGGCGTCGCATTTCGATGCGGGCACGGCGTACGTCGCCGCCGACCATCATCAGGACGACGACTACACGCCATACGCGTACGTGACGACGGACTTCGGCAAGAGCTGGACGCGCATCACCGGCGATCTCCCGGCGAAGGCGACCTGGGTTCACGTCGTGCGCGAAGATCCGAAGAACAAGAATCTCCTGTATCTCGGGGCCGAGATGGGCGTGTGGGCGTCGTGGGACCGCGGCGCGCACTGGTCGTCGCTGCGCGGCGATCTCCCGGTCGTCCAGGTTCGTGACATCCAGGTTCATCCGCGCGACAACGATCTTCTGCTCGCGACGCACGGGCGTGGCCTCTACATCCTCGACGACATCACCGCGCTGCAGCAGCTCGAGTCAGCGAAGGCGTCCGAGGCGGTCGTGTTCGACATGCGACCGGCGGTACGCTGGAGCATGTGGAGTCGCGACGGCAACCTCGGGCAGAAGTCCTGGCGTGGCGAGAACCCGCTCCCGGGCGCGCTGATCACGTACTACCTGAAGGATCAACCGCCCGGCGAGGTGAACGTCACGATCAGCGACAAGGATGGGAAGGTCGTTAGGCGCATCCGGCGCGTGAACGACGAGGCCGGGGTGAACCGCGCGTCGTGGGACCTGCGGTACGACGCGCCGCCTGGCGGCCCGGCGGGCGGCGCCGCTCGTGCCGCGGCCGCCGGTTCCGCGGCGGGCACGCCAGCCGATACTTCGCTCGAGGCGCTGCGCGCGCGTCGTCGCGCGGCGACCGAGGGAGCATCGGAGGCATCGAACGACGACAATCCCTTTGCGGGACCACAGGCTCCGTCTGTCCTCCCGGGGACCTACACGGTGGCGCTTTCAGTCGGTGGGAAGGAGTACAAGAAGACCGTGCAGGTCGAGATGGACCCGCGGAGCGACATGACGCCGGCGCAGGTGATCGCGCAGCACGACGCGGCCATCCAGCTCCGCGACCTGACGCTGCGCGTCAATCAGGTAGTCGCCGGGACCGACGACATGGTGCGGCAACTAACGGCTCTGCAGGAGCAGCTGCGCCGTTCGCCGCGCGATGCCGCGGGCTCCCCCGACTCGTCGCAGCGTCGTGTGCTCGCGGACGTCGACTCGGCGCTCAGGGACCTGCGGCATTTCCGAGATTCCGTGCTCGCGCGTCCGCTCGCGGGGCTTGGGTACCGTCAATATCCGCGCCTTCGCGAGGAGGTCCAGACAGTATCGGGCATGGTCTGGCGTCCGCTCATGCCGCCGACAGCGGGAGAGACGCTGCGCCTCGGGGAGCTCAAGACGGAGACCGATGCGGCGCAGGCGCGGCTCGACGCGATCATTGCGTCGCGCGTGGCGAAGATCAATCAGGCGCTTGCGGGGACCCCGCATGTCATAACGCCAACCAAACCGAGGTTCACCCCATAGGCTGTGATCAACAGATGACCGAAAACGAATGACCGACGACTCACAACTCATGACTGGCCAAGACTCCTCGCGATGTCTTGGCCAGTCGTGAGTCAGGGTACGGGTCATTCGTTTTCGGTCGTCAGTCTCGCCAAGCGTGTGGCGGTGATTGACACCACCCCGCGCGAGCAACAGCCTTCCGGCTCCACGCGCCCTCTGGAGTCGAATGACTGGTTCCGCCGGATGCCGTTGGTGCTGGGTCGTGCTCGTGAGCGTCGTGGCCCTGCTACGCGCTGCCCCGACGGCCGGGCAGGCCCCGAAGCCGAGCGCGCCCGTTATCCGCGACGTCGTGATCGATCGCGCCGAGGTGTTCGACTCCCTCGAGGCAAAACGGTTCTGGGGTTTTGCCCTCGTCAACGCGCTCCACGCGCGGACGCGAGTCTATGTGATTCGACGGGAGCTGCTATTCGCGCCGGGTGAGCCGTTCGACACCGCCCGCACGAACGAGTCGGCCCGCAACCTTCGCGCGCTCGCGATTTTCCGCGACGTCTGGATCGACACGGTCACCACCGACTCGGGGGTGACCGTTCGCGTCCGGACAACGGATGGGTGGACGACCGAACTCGGGTTCGGGCTTCGCACGAGCGGAACACAGCACGTCATCAACGCGTCCGTACAGGAAACCAACCTGCTCGGCACGAGAACGATTGCCACGTTAGGCTACCAGAACGACCCGGATCGTACGACGGTGATCGTCGGGTTCGACACGCCACGGCTGATCGCGAATCGCGTCGGCATCGGGGCGTCGTATGCACGACTATCGGACGGCCATGCTGCGGGCGCGACGCTGAATGCTCCATTCTACAGCCTCTCGTCACGGCAGGGTGGGTTCCTGGCCTGGGGTTTGTTCGACGGGCGTGTACTGCACTACGAAGCTGGTAATCCCTTTCCGAAGGACTCGGCGCATCGCCAGAACGCGATTCTGCGCGCCGATGGGGCTGTCGCACTGGACGCGAGCTCGCGCGGGTATTTCCGCCTGGGGTTCACCGGGCAGGTGCTCCGCGATGATTTCGGCGAGCAGGGAAGCGCCGTCGCGCTGCCACGCACGATCACGGTAGCTGTCGGCCCGTACGTCTCCGCGCGGCGGCCACACTACATCCAGGTGCATAACTACGAGGCAATGGGCCGGGTGGAGGATGTCGATCTGGGGCTGACTGTCCGGACCGATGTGCTGCTTGCACCGAGCGCCTGGGGGTACGAGCGAAACGGGATCGGCGGCCGCGTTACCGCGTCGGTTGGGACGCGCGTGCCGGCGGGGTTCGCGCAGGCTGGGGCATCGATCAGCGGCCTCCGCTCGAGCGAGGGCACCGACTCGTCGAGCCTCGACGCCTCGCTGCTCACCGTGGTGCAGCCTAACGATTCGCACCTGCTGGTCGGGCGGATAGCGGGCGGGCAGCTCAACAATCCGCCGTTCGGCGCGGAGTACGACCTCGGGCTCGGGTACGCGGTGCGCGCGTTTCCAGCGCACGCGTTTACGGGGGACCGCTACTATCTGGTGAACGGCGAGTATCGGTATCTCGTGCTGCCACGGTTCCTGGGCCTGCTCGGGCTGGGGGTCGCCGGGTTCGTGGACCACGGCGGCGCGTGGTTCGATGGGATGGAGCGTCGAACGGGTACCGACGCCGGCTTCGGCTTCCGGATTGGCTCGATCCGCTCGGCCGGATCGGTCGTTGGCCGGCTGGACTTCGCGTATCGCTTCGCGAGCGACGTCGAGCAGGGCGGATGGGTGATCTCGTTAGGTCGCGGGTTTGGCTGGCAGAGATTCTGACCTCCGGTGGCCATTCTTCGTCTAGCATCCAAAACCAAAGGGGGAAACGGAAACGGCCGGAAACAACGGATCTGGCGGATCGCTCCACGCCGAGCGAAGGCTCCACGCGCAACGAGCCGATAATTGCTT
>Ga0075424_100005787_pt1 | contig 11855 bp, 10 predicted proteins | sample SoiMethybrSBSTD3_FD_75301 | JGI IMG/M metagenome (GOLD analysis project Ga0075424, IMG submission 75301) | Bulk soil microbial communities from a Populus tree surrounding site in Tennessee, USA - Soil MetaG P. TD hybrid SBSTD3 | ecosystem: Environmental > Terrestrial > Soil > Tree plantation... | reverse complement strand
GATACAAGGGCTGGCGGTCGTCGCCGGAGCTGCCTATCCGGCTCGTGCTGCGGCCTCCACCTTTCAGGGAGCCGGGCTTAACCACGTTGCCATCCGGGTGACCAATGTCCAGCGCTCCAGGGACTTCTACCAGAAGCATTTCCGCTCCCCTGTGATTCACGAGTCGCAGAGCGACTGCTTCCTTGGCCTGGGCAAGAATTTCTTGACGCTCTTCCAAAATCCAAAACCTGGGCTGGACCACTTTTGTATCGCCATCGAAAATTTCAGCGCCGACAGAGCCATGGAAGAATTGAAGCGCCAGGGGTTGAACCCCACACGTCCTGACGGCACGGACCGCGTCTACTTCCCTGATCCAGACGGGCTCACCGTGCAAGTATCATCGATGGATCATCACGCTTAAGGTGAAATCGGAGTCGGCGGCAATGATTTCAGAGGATTAAATTTTGGTTTCAATCTGTTCCACAAGGCGAGCTATTTGGCTGATTTTTGCAATGGGCATCGCCGTGTTCCTCGCTTGCGTCCGTATTCGCTATGAAAAGCTTGGCTGGGATGGATACCTGGGTGTAGAGCTTGTCGCACCTTGGAAACGATAGAGCGACGCGGTTCCGGGAAACGTTCTTAACGATCATGGAGTGACCACAACACTGATTGGCATCACCCCGCCGTTCTAGTGGCTTTTGTCACCAAGTCCAACGAACACCCTCAGCCATCAACGGACGTCGCCCAGATGCCGCCGGCCGCCGCTGATAGCCGGGATAATCGCGATCTCCGCACCGTCCGGTAGGGGTGTCTGAAGGCCACCCGTGTAGCGGACATCTTCGTTCCCGACGAATACGTTGATGTGTTCGCGGATTTGAGCTTGCTCGGTAACCACACGGCTTCGAATACCAGGACACTTTTTCCAAAGCGCTTCCAGGGCCTCAGACAAGGTGGTCGGGGTCTGCTCAATGACGATGCGACTTTTTCCGGCGCTGAAAGAACGTAACGGACCGGGGATAAGAAAGATGACGGGCATTCTACGGTTTCCTCCGCACCCCGCTCTTCCCACGCGGTAAGCTGCGCCTTCCGGCGGCGGTTTGGCTGCTTCCCCGGGGACTGCGGCGGACCCGGCGCTCGCCCAGCACCGCAGTTTTCACGCAAACTATTGGAGGCAAGCCTTCGAGAATCCTCTTCCAGGTCTTTCCCTCGTCGTCCGACCCGTAGAGCAGTCCGCTGCGCGTGCCGAAGTAGATGCCAACCGGGTCCAATGAGTCTGCCGTCATGCCATCGCGCAGCACGGTCTCATAGGCTCCTTTTTGAGGCAGACCGCGTGTCAGTGGCTCCCAGGATTTACCGGCGTTTCGAGTGCGGTAAACCCGTAGACAACCCTCGGGAGTACAGCGGAACTCGTCGGACTCAATAGGCAGGATATAAACGCAGTCAGGATTGTGCGGGTGGGCCGCCATCGCAAAACCGTAGTCCGACGGCACACCATGAGCGATGTCCTGCCAGCTTTCACCGCGGTTGTCGGAGCGGTACAAGCCCCAATGGTTTTGCAGGAAGAGGCGCTCCGGTCGCGATGGGTGCATGACGATCTTGTGCACGCACTGGCCGAATTCCGGATACTTCTCCGGCATGTGCACCACTCGGATACCCCGGTTGCGCGCTTGCCAGGTCCGGCCGCCGTTTTCGGTAACGTAGACACCGCCAGCCGAAATCGCGACATACATCCGCGCCGGATTCTGCGGGTCGAGCAGGATCGTGTGCAGGGCCAACCCGCCCAAGCCTGGGAGCCAGCGAGGGCGGTGCGGATGGTCGAACAATCCACGCACTAGCGCCCAGGTTTCGCCGTCATCGCGGGATTCGTAAAGCGCTGCGGGCTCGACGCCACAATAGATCACGTCCGGCTCCTCGACCCGGCCCGGGCAAATCTGCCAGATGTTCTTGAGCGTAGCGCCCGAGTCGGCCGGAAATCGAATGGGCGCCTCCAGAGGGTTGGTCCAGGTTCTTCCATAGTCATCGCTGGAGCGCAAGAACGCACCCCACAGCATGCTGAAGGTCGAAGCCCACAAGCGGTGGCGTCCTTCGCGGCCGTCATAGGCCAGTGCATAGGTGGCTTGCCCGTGAAAGTAGGGTCCGGCCACCTCCCACCGGGCGCGCTGTGCCCGCGAGCGCAGCAGAAAAAGCCCTTTCACGGTGCCGACGAGTAACAGAACATCGCCGTTGTTCGTTTTGAGATGCTTGATTCCGCGATGCACGGTGGTGCGCGACCCTTGCTGATCGCTCGCAGGCTTCGGCACGGCGCTGGCTGATTGAATGGCCTCGAGCGCCGCCTGCACTTCGCTCGCCCGCTGATAGCGTAGCGCTGGCTCTTTCGCCAGACAGCGTTGAATAATTGCGGCCAGCCCGGGCGGTACCCGGGAAGGCAGAGGGGGCGGCGGTTCATGTAGGATGGCGGAACTGACTTCGAAAGCGGTCCGTCCCCGAAACGGTACCTGACCCGTTGAGGCTTCGTAGAGCACCACTCCGAGTGCCCACAAATCACTGCGATAGTCCCCGGGCTCGCCGTGGAGCACTTCTGGCGACATATAAGGCAGCGTGCCACCGGTCGCGCCAGCGGATTCCAGCGTGTCCACGATCAGGGTCTCCTCCTGGTCCTCTGCCGCCAAACGTCGTGCCAGACCGAAATCCAGCACTTTGACCAGGCCCTCCGGAGTCACGATGACGTTGGGGCTTTTCAGGTCTCGATGAACGATGTTGCGCCCGTGCGCATGGGTCAATGCACCGGCTATCTGGGCCCCGTATCTCATCACCGATTCATACGGCAGACCTCCTCTGCCAATCGAGGCGCTCAGCGGTCTGCCCTCGATTAGTTCCATCACGATGTAGCACTCGCCGTCGGCTTCACCGACTTCGTGCACCGTGCAGATATTCGGGTGGGACAGGGCAGAAGCAGCGCGCGCCTCCCGCAGCAGAAATTGCCGGGCTTCCAGGCCGAGCGTCTCTGCGAAGAATTTCAGCGCTACGTCCCGCTGCAACACCTCGTCGCGCGCACGGTAGACCGTGCCCATGCCTCCTTCTCCGAGCTTTGAAATAACCCGATAGTGTCCGAGTACCTTGTCGATCATGAAGTCTGGCTCACCTAAGGTCTGACTCCCTCGCCCCCGTCGAGCGAAACCGTGGAGGCTAGAGAGCCTCCACGAAGGTGGAGTAAGGTGATCGTTCGAATTTCTTCACACTTTTCTGGGGCTGATCCGGTCGCATACCCGGAATATAGCCAGGACACACATCCTTACGAGCTCTTTTTCTGCTCGATCTGCGCACGGACAGTCGGATTGTCAGCCGCTTTCTGAACGTCGGCAGGGAAATCTGACACTTCGAACACCTGGCGAACCTCTATCACATCACCGTCCTGAGCTGGACAGCGCTTGGCCCACTCGACGGCCTCGTCCTTCGAGTTCACCTGGATCATCCAGTAGCCGCCGACCACTTCTTTCGTCTCAACGAAGGGTCCGTCGGTCGCTTTAGCTCGGCCTTTGGAGAAAGAGATGCGGGCTCCCTTCGAAGTCGGCTGGAGGCCATCGAGCGCGATTAGCGCGCCTGCCTTTGCCAGTTCTTCGTTGTACTTCATCATCGCAGCCACGGTCTTTGCGTCCGGGGCAAATCCCTCCCCTGCTTTCTCGCTGGCGGGGGTGTCGGGTTGGTACACTCGTGGGATCATCAGCATCATGAATCGCATCGTGGTATCTCCTTTGTGTTTTTTGCTTTCAGCGCCAGCTACCTGCGGGGTCTCGGCCGATCCGCAAGCTCTGGGTTCCACCGTTTACGACACAGAGTCGTTTGGCGCCGCCCAGAATCGACAACCGGGTTCCATCTTAGCCCAATTTTCCTCGCGGCCTTTCGAGAAAACACCGCTCTGGCTCGTACCGCGGGACTGAGGTCTGGCCATCCCCCTTTTCCATGTGGGGACTCTAGTGGGTCTCTCCTCGCGAAGTCGAGGAGAGCTAAGGCCCCTCAGAACAACCCACTACACCATCTTCGCGTCGCCTGCCTTGGCGTCCATCACCATGCAATTTCTCGACGCGCCCAAGCCAAAAGCGAAGTGATTTGCGGCTGACTAACTCCAGCGTTCCTTGGTCTAACCAACCATTTCAGTGTGGTTCGGAGGAAACCACGAAACACGTATGCATTGGACGCATGGACGAAGGCGAGCGGAACGCGCTGATGTGACTTTCAAAATCGTGGGATCTATTTCTTGGAGGAGTTTCCCGTGAGGAGTGGTGTCTTACTAATCTTGTCTGTTGACTGACGCTCAACCGAGCATCTCCTTGAGAGTCAGGTCGAAAGGCCCAATTTGGGCAGTATCCAGACTTGGAGCAGAAACCACACCAAGAATAGACCTATTAGCCATAAACTGCCTTTCATTGTGCCCTCATGACATGAACAATGGGAATGACTCGGCAGCCGCGTTCATTCCAGCTAACCTCCTTGGATGTGCCGCTTGAGAAGGGAAGCAGGTTCGCCGGCTCTTCTACATACCCTTTCTTCAAAGACTAACGCCGTGATTTTGGTGCTACTTGACTCCCAACTTTTTGAGAATGTCTTCCATCAAACACCAGCGCGTCAATGCCGATTGGAACAGATTGGCACCCACGAACGCCGTGAACAGGTACCAATAAGGGCTAACCCAGTGTCCTAGAGCGAGGCTGAGAAGCACGAAGCTGCCTGCAATCAATCGGATGTATCTCTCTAAGGTCATGATTCTTCCTCTCTTCCTTAAATATTAGATTCGGAAGTCGGCAAAAGAATTACTTGTTTTCAAGGTGCAGGCTGAAGGTACAGGCCGCAAGGTCAACCTTGCCCAAAATGGCAACAGGTAGCCTGAGATGGACAGCCTGGAATTGATGAAGTTCATGAAAGCACAAGCACCAGAGGAAGGAAAAGAATCCTCCAAACCGGAACTGTTCTATTTGAGGAATCCGCTGATGTTGGTGATCTCAGAACTGATCCGATCATTGTCGGGGTCATCCAGAGCAAGAATTTTTCGTGCCCGCGGCGAGAGTTGGGACTGGACTTCAGGCCGAAGGAATTTCTTCTGATAGAGTTGCTGCGGCTTGTCACGGCGCGTGTAATAGACATGCATCGCCCGCCGCCGTTGATTTGTCTGATTGGCAGTTGCGCCGTGCCACATGTGAGCGTTCATGACGACAACTGTTCCCGCTTTTCCGGTCAGCAAGACTTCGCCCGGACAGCATGCCGTCGGATCGCTCAAGACCTCCTGCGGCCGTTGACCTCGACCGTGGCTCCCTGGAACCATGCGAATGGCCCCATTTTCCAATGTGAAGTCATCAAGCATCCAGACCGAGTTGCAGACGTAGTAACCCTTGTCGTCTGGAAGGCCGCCGCCGTCGATGTGTAGAGGCTGAACCCAGTGCGAATTGGGCCATGGAGAGCGCACGTTGACACTGCTCAGTTTGAATTCTGGACCGATAACGTGCTCTACGCATTCCAGGATCTCCGGCATTTGAATGGCCTGCACGAAGATCTCTCCTTTATCGACGAGGTTAGCAAGCCGGTTGGTGTACGGCTCGGATTTGAATTCTGAGCCTGCGTTCTTCCCTTCTTCTTGAAACAATTCGTCAACTCGGCGCTGGATGACCTCCAACATTTCTGGAGCCATAAATTTCTCCAGCACCGTATAGCCTCTTTCATTCAAATCCTGTTTCTGTTCCGGTGTCATGCCACATTTCTCAGGAAGACGGCTCGCCGAATTCTAGCCGACACGATCCTGCAAAGACAAGACGTTTGCACCGCTGCTCCAGGCCGGGCTGTGAGGGACCTCAAGGATACTGACGACAGACCTCCACGAAGAGCTATCAAGCATTACTCCATCTCAGTGAGTGAATGGCTTTTTCGACATTCACGTCGGTGCATGTCTGAACTGCCGGTCGCGACGAACGGTCTAGACCCCAATGGGTTGGCTTGTGTATCATCTAGTCCACTTATGGGCAAACGAAGACAAGCGTCAGGTAGATTACTCTTATTCATCGCTACCATCGTTATATTTGTCGTTCGCGCCAGGGCAGAACAGGAGGCTGATGCTGGTCAAAAGTTGTTTGGACAACACTGTGCAGTGTGTCATGGCTCCTTTGGAGAGGGCGGCTCAGGACCGGATCTGACCAATGCTTCATGGCAGGCGACGGTTAGCGACGCCAATTTGTTACACATTATCGGAGGGGGTGTTCGCGGAACTGCCATGCCGGGCTTTGCCGACAGGCTGGATTCTGAAAGCATGCGTTCGCTTGTTCGGCATCTTCGTCGGGTTGCGTCTGAAGCGCTGCAACCTGTCTCACAAGGCAAAGCTCCGAAATCCCAAGTCACTTCTGAGAGGCTACTGGCAGCCCATCGTGACATCGACAACTGGCTGATGTACGGGCGTGATTACGCGAACCTCCGCTTCAGCCCACTGGAACAAATCAATAGAGAAAATATCAAAAATGTCGTTCCTATTTGGAGCTTTCAGACCGGGGTTCCGGACGGACTCCAGGCGACGCCGCTATTTGTGGATGGTGTCATTTACTTGAGTACTTCCTGGAATCACGCTTTCGCGATTGACGCTCGCACCGGCGCCGAACTTTGGCACTACAAACGGCGTCTGCCTGAAAAGCTGGTCTTTTGTTGTGGGCCGGTCAATCGCGGGTTGGCAATTCTGAATGGAACGCTCTTCATGGCTACTCTCGACGCTCATTTGGTCGCCCTGGATGCGCAAACCGGCCGGGCGCGTTGGGATGTGAGCCTGGGCCGGATTGAAGACAATCTCAGCGCCACCGCGCCCCCCATCGTCGTAGGTGACAGGGTTCTGGTCGGCATAGCCGGCGGCGACTATGCCAGCCGTGGTTTCATAGATGCCTACGATGCCCAAAACGGGAGACGACTCTGGCGCTTTGATACGATTCCGAAAGAGAACGAGAAGAATGTGGAAACCTGGAGTGGAGACTCGTACAAGGGCGGTGGGGGAGGCACCTGGATGAATGGTTCCTACGATCCCGAGCTGAATCTCATCTATTGGGGGGTCGGTAATCCCTACCCTGATCACGATGGTGATGCGCGCGAAGGCGACAACCTCTACACCGATTGCGTCGTAGCGCTTGAGGCCGACACGGGCAGGCTGAGATGGCACTACCAATTCACGCCGCATGATGTTTGGGACTACGATGGCGTTAACGAAATGGTGCTCGTGGATCTCGATTTGCAGGGCCAGAAAACTAAGGCCTTGCTCCACGCAGACCGTAATGGACATTTCTATGCGATCGATCGTGGCAACGGAAAACTGATCTATGCCAAACCGTTTGTCCGCGTTACCTGGACTCGCGGCTTCGACTCGAGCGGCCGGCCCCTTGTAAACCCTGAGGCGATTCCGACCGTTGAGGGAGTTACAGTCTGTCCCGGAGCCGCTGGCGGCAAAGAGTGGAATGCCATGGCGTACAGTCCCGGGACCCAGATGGTTTATTTACCCGTGATTGAGAACTGCGCAGTCTTTTTGAATAACGGCGTGAAGGCGCGGCAACTGAATCTCCCTGAGGGAGAAAGCGGCTTTCGATATCTTCCCAATCAGGCTTATGGAAAGGTCATGGCCATTCACGCGGCCACTGGCGAGCTGGCGTGGGAAGTGAAGACCCGAACACCCATGGCAGGGGGCATGCTGGCCACGGCTGGAGGGTTGCTTTTTTCCGGTGATCCCGAAGGTAACTTTTCCGCCTACGACGCAAAGGACGGCCGTATTCTTTGGTCCTATCAGACCGGCTCAGGGATCCGCGCTGCGCCAATCTCTTATCGTCTGGACGGAAGGCAATATATTGCGATTCTCTCTGGAATGGGAGGTGCCGTGGGTGGATTCACCGGTGCCGGAGCTCCGTGGATGAAAAACTACCGCAGCGGCGACACCCTATATGTTTTTGCACTGTTCGAGCCTGGTGCCTCAAAGCGTTACCACGCAGGCGCGCACTAGGAGCCTCCGTGAGGCGAAGGTTGCGGGCATCAGACGACTAGGGACTGCAATAATGTAAGCGAAACATCTGTCCCGATCCGAATATAAATTGAGTGCCTCGGGTTTCGCAGGGTAGCCAGTCGGCACCATCCGAGACAAACGGGACCAGAGAACATAGATCGGATTTCCCAGGAGATGGGTTTCATGGAAACAATGGTTGTAACCGGAGGCGCAGGGTTCATCGGCAGTAATTTTGTGCGCCTGGCACTGGCCGAGACCCAGTCGAAAGTGGTTGTCCTGGACAAGCTCACCTACGCGGGCAATCTGAGCAATCTCGATCAGATCAAACGTCACCCCCGGTTTCTTTTCGTGAAGGGGGATATTGCCGACCGGAGCTGCGTTGACGCCCTTTTTCGTGAGCACTCCCCAAGCTTCGTAATCAACTTTGCAGCTGAGACCCATGTCGACCGTTCCATTGATGATCCGCGCCCATTCGTGACGACCAACATTGTGGGGACATCCGAACTTCTGGAGGTCTCCCGAAAATATTTCATGACCTTGGACGCCGCAGCCAGAAGCCGGTTTCGGTTTCTGCATATTTCGACCGACGAGGTCTACGGAACGCTAGGAGAGGTCGGCCTCTTCTCCGAATTAACTGCCTACGCCCCCAATTCTCCGTATGCCGCCTCCAAAGCCTCCGCGGATCATTTGGTGCGGGCCTACTCGACAACCTACGGCCTTCCAACGCTGTTGACCAATTGTTCCAACAACTTCGGGCCCTATCAGTTTCCGGAAAAACTCATTCCTCTGGTTCTGCTCAATGCCATGGAGGGGAAGCCTCTTCCCATTTACGGTGATGGAGGCAACATCCGCGACTGGCTCTACGTCGAGGACCATTGCGTAGGAATTCTCCTGGTGCTCCGCCAAGGCAGATTGGGAGAGAAGTATAACATTGGGGGCCGGAACGAATTGACCAACCTGCAGGTCGTGGACCGGATTTGCGCGTGTTTGGAAAAAGTGTTCCCTGCAGCCAATAACCCGGCCATGCGAGAAAAGGGGCTCAACAGTTATCAACACCTGAAGACCTTGGTGCAAGACCGGCCTGCACATGATCGGCGCTATGCGATCGATGCTGACAAGATTCGTAACGAGCTCGGTTGGAAACCCACGCACGGCTTCGATCAGGGACTGGCAAAAACTGTCCGTTGGTACCTTGAAAACCGTGAGTGGTGTCGCCTGGTCGAACAAGCCAAATACGGACGGGAAAGACTGGGCCTCAAGGTGGAGAAGGAAACATGAGAAAAGGAATCGTTTTGGCGGGTGGCTCCGGGACTCGTCTCTATCCTTTGACTTTTGCAGTAAGCAAGCAGCTCATGCCGGTCTACGACAAGCCCATGATCTATTATCCTCTTTCGACCCTGATGCTGGCGGGAATCAGGCAGATTCTTGTGATCACGACTCCTCAAGACCAGGAAGGGTTTCGGTTCCTGCTAGCCGACGGAAGACAATGGGGGTTGGAGATTCAGTATGCGATACAGCCTCAGCCCGAGGGGATTGCGCAAGCCTTTCTCATTGGAAGCGAGTTTCTGGGTCCGGACTCCGTTGCTTTGGTGTTGGGAGATAACATTTTCTACGGCCATGGGCTGCCCCAGTATCTCAAAAGCGCCACTGAGCGCGATTCCGGAGCTACCGTCTTTGCCTATCAGGTGAGGGACCCCGAGCGTTATGGTGTGGTTTCGTTTGACACGAAGGGCAAAGCCACCAGTTTGCAGGAGAAGCCGGCTAGGCCCGCCTCCCACTATGCTGTTACCGGCCTCTATTTTTACGACAATCAGGTCGTTGAACTGGCTTCACGGCTGAAGCCGTCCAACCGCAACGAGCTCGAGATCACGGATCTGAATCTGCAATATCTGCGGGCCGGAAGACTCCATGTGGAAAAAATGGGGCGCGGGATCGCCTGGTTAGATACAGGAACACACGAATCCCTGTTACAAGCCTCAATCTTCATCCAGACACTCCAAGAAAGACAAGGACTGATGGTATCTTGCGTGGAGGAGATCGCTCTTAAAATGGGTTACATCGGACCAGCCGATGTGATGCGGATTGCCGAAACAATGAAAGGAAATCAATATGGCCAATACCTGATCAGAATGTTGGAGCAGGAGGGGTAGTCTAATGAGGTTCCTCTCGACCGAGCTGCCCGGAGTCGTCATCATCGAACCGGATGTTTATCGCGATCCCCGTGGGTTCTTTCTGGAGTCTTACCATTTCCAAAAGTACCGCGACGGAGGAATTTTGCTCTCGTTCGTTCAAGACAACCACTCCCATTCGGTCCGCGGCACGATTCGCGGCCTTCATGCTCAGCGCCAGCGGCCGCAAGGAAAGCTGTTGCGCGTGATCGAGGGAGAAATTTTCGATGTAGCAGTCGACATCCGTAAAGGCTCTCCAACCTTCGGCCGGTGGATCGGGATCGATCTATCTTCTGAAAACTTCCGTCAATGTTACATTCCACCCGGGTTTGCCCACGGATTTGCAGTTCTCAGTCCATCGGCTCAGCTCGAATACAAGTGCACGGACTATTACGACCCGACCGATGAGATTGGCGTGCTTTGGAATGATCCGGAGATTGGTATTGCATGGCCCGTGAAGGACCCGATTCTTTCAGCCAAGGACCTCGCGGCACCACGACTTCGGGACCTTATCGACAAGCTGCCGGACTACTGCTGAATCGAGTTGGTTACAGAGAACGTCCTTCACCCCACTAAACCGACGAGTACTTCTTACATAAAGCCCCGATCTTGTCGATTAGCTTGGGAACTCCAGTCATCGCGTCCTCCGAGCCTTCATATTCTGCTGACATGTAGCCTTTGTAATCGCCATCAGCAAACATCTTGAATACTCTGTCGAGATCGACTGATTCATGATTCTCGAAAGCATCGCGAATGTGCGTATGCGTTGCATAGGGGATGCATGACTGGATTTGCGTGTAATGGTCTTCCTTGAAGTTTGTAATGTCGAGATTGATTCCGGCGTAAGGGGAATTCACCCGCTTTAGAATTTCAAGGATGGTGGAAGCCTTGGCGGTAATCCCTCCATGATCTTCAATTCCCAGTGTTATCCCTTTTTTCCCGGCGTAGTCGCAAGCCGGCTTCATCAGCTCGACGACCCATTGCACCCCCTGCTCTTCACCAGCTCCCGCAGGGAGCTCACCACCGAAGACCCTGAGGTGCGAGGCTCCGAGCAAGTCAGTCACATCAACCCAATCCTTCACCTTCTTGAGTTCATCGGCCCGTTTCCCTGAATCGGACTGGCACATGTTCGTGGAAATGGCAACGCCTGAAAACGGCATTCCCTGCTTGAAGGCGAAGTGTCGAAGGGACACCAAGTAAGAAGGCTCGGTAGACTTCAGCCAATAGGTGGTGATGTCGACGGCATGGACGCCGAGTTCGACACCCTTTGCGATGAAGTCCTCCATGGTCATTTGCCCGCCCGCCAGGTATTTCCTGTAGGAATAAGCACAACAGCCGGAGAAGAGCCTGGCCCGCCGCGAGACAGGCTCGGATCGAGCTTCAATTCGGTCGGCGGGCCAGAACGCTGTGGTTGCGACCGCGCTGGCTTGGAAAAACTGTCTTCGTGAGACAATGCGACTCATATGAGTTGCCTCCTGATGTTGGCAAATTTTCGTGACGGCTGAATCAATGTCCCATGTCGTGGCAAAGGTTGCAGGACAGAGGAGCCTTCCGCAGCTTGTGGCAATCAACGCAGGCGACCATGGAAACCTCTTTCTCCTGCCAGAGATAGTCGCGATCATACGTGCGGCCATGACATGTTTCGCATTCCACCTTGGCATTTCGGTGTTTCTGGTGACTGAAGAAGACAAATTCCGGGA
>Ga0075424_100005786_pt1 | contig 11856 bp, 16 predicted proteins | sample SoiMethybrSBSTD3_FD_75301 | JGI IMG/M metagenome (GOLD analysis project Ga0075424, IMG submission 75301) | Bulk soil microbial communities from a Populus tree surrounding site in Tennessee, USA - Soil MetaG P. TD hybrid SBSTD3 | ecosystem: Environmental > Terrestrial > Soil > Tree plantation... | reverse complement strand
CCGGTTTCCGGTTCAACTTGTTGACCAAGGAAGACGTGAACTTCAGCATGGATTACGCGCGGGGCCAGGAAGGGGCCAGTGCGCTCAGTTTTGGGTTCGCCGAGGCGTTCTAGGAGAATCAGTTACTTCAGTGCCCCCGGCGTGATTCGAACACGCGGCCAACAGTTTAGGAAACTGCTGCTCTATCCATCTGAGCTACGGGGGCGGGTAGGTGATGCAATATCTTGGCGTTCCCACCGAGCGTAAAGTCTCAGCCGCGCTCGCGGAGTAGCGCCGCCGGCGATGGCCCGACGGCGCTCATCCGGAAGAAGTCACCTCACTCGGTTGCGCGACGGGGTGTGACGATCAGACCCACGACGAGCAGCATCAGGACGCCGGAGACTGCGTACGCGGACCATTGCGCCCAGGTGGGAAGACCGTGCCAGAAGGCCGGCGCGACTCCGACAACGATACCAGGTGACAAGCTGGTGACGGCCAGTCCCCAGATCGCCTTGGCGCGCGAGGATCGCGGCGGTTTCGATTCCGAGGCATCCGGCGGCACTACGGGTTCCGCTGCAGCCGGCCGCTGGTTGGAGAGTTCTGGTGGGTCCGCCGACGTCGGACTGTCTGGCGAGACCTTGCTGCTTTCGGGAATAGTGATCGCTACCCCGGGGGTAGGCTTCGGGCCTTGCTGTGAATGGATGGCCACGACTTGCTCCTGTTTGACCGGTACGAACGCACCGCGAACGCCTCCGGAGAGGCGCCTCGCGCCATGGATGAGATCGGAGGTGCGGATCGGCCCGCGCGCCGTCCGGCGGGGGGCAGCCGCCCTGTCTATGCGATCGGAGGCGGACCGGTCGGGAAGTACGGGAGTGCGCCTGCGGCGGACGAGACGTGCGTGACGAGCCGGGCCGGCTCGATGAGCAAGCGCTTGTTACTGGCCTCGGGAGTGATCTGGCTCGACGCCAGCAGATCGAGGGTGGGGCCGCGCTCGGTCGCCCTGCCCCGCAGGTCGGGTGAGAAGTCGACCAGCTGCGGCCGAAGCCGATTGGCCAGCGGAAGCGGCGCTTCTGCGACTGCAGCGATCGCGGCGCCGGACACCGGGGGTGAGGGCGGAATGGTCCGAACAGACCATGCCAACATGCCCCCGATGACGGCGAACCAGACCGAGCCGCGTGCGCGTTGCATTGCGGGAATCTAAGCCAGCCTGGCCTATTGCACGACAATCGTTCCGGACATCATGCTGCCGTGGACTGCGCAATCGTAGCGATAGGTGCCCGCGGCCTTGAAGGTCACCCGATAGACGCTGCCATCTCCGGTAAGAATCGCCGAGCTCGGGAACGCGGGATTGCCCAGTGAGTGGATGCTGTGAGGGACATCTCCCGTTCTGGTCCAGGTCCAGGTCACGCTTCCTCCTGCCGAAACGGTGTCCACCGCAGGATTGACGGAACCGTTGTGACCGCTCTTCATGAAATTGTTGCCGACCAGGACGGCTACATCCCCATTGGTCGGGGTGCCGCCGCTGGTATTGCCACCCGTGTCGCCACCGCTTCCACCTCCCCCGCTGCCTCCGCTCGCACCTGGATTCCCGGCTGAACCGTTGCCGCTGCTCATCGGACCCGTGGGACTATAGCCGGAGCAAGCGGCAATGATGGCTATCAGCCACACTGCAACCATCGCTCGCATCTACGTGAGTCCTCCTCGTCGAGAATGGCGAGACGATGCCGAGTTCTCGGCCACCGTGTGCCATTGTTGGTGGGTCGAATCTGGGTAGAGATGAAGGAGGGGTCTGCCGTCTGCGAAGGATTGTCGAGCTAGGATGTTTCCCCGGTGTCTTGTCCGGCAGTATCTGACATGAAAAAGCCAGAGCGCCGCAAACTGGTGTTGCGGCGCCTTGGTCTTGCCCTAGAGCAGCTTAACGAATCGACTTGAAGTAAAGCCGCGGCCGCCTTGCTGGTCCCTCCATTGGCAGACTCACCGGACTGCGCCGCTCTCAGCGGTTGCCGCGGGACGTGGCGACGGACGCGCGACCCACTGGGCCACGAGCACGGCAACGAGCAACACGAACATCGCAGCCACGGCGAAGAGCACCAACTGCAAGGACCGACCGGACACGAGAATGGTGCCGCAGAACTGGCACGTAAGCTCGCGTCCGTTGACCGCCAGACCGCAGCGCGGACACGTCTTTTCCTGCATATAACCCCAGCCCCGAGGAGGGGACGCTTCTCGATCGCTGTTGCGACCGCCAGAACCCTGCCCCTCACGTTAACCCCGGATCCCGATTCCGGCCACCACCAGGTCCCGGCGCTGGTCAGTTGTGCGGCTTGCCCTCGGCCTGCTTCTGTTGGAGCGCCTTCATCTGCTGGGCGGATTGCATCATCATGGCCGCCATGCTGGTGCCGGTGTAGCCGGTAGGCGGCTGGAACTCCGTGTCGCTCACGGGCCGTCGCTCGATCTTGGTAGCTTCGAGGTTGACGACCGGCTTGCCGTTCTCGATCGACGTCATCTTCAGGACGCCCTTGCCGCCGCTCAGCACCTGCTTGTACTTCTCCATTTGGGCCTGCATGGACCCGCGCATCTGCTTGGTCATGGGATTGTTCACCATGATGTCATAGAGAGCGAACCCGACCCCCTGCGCGACGCAGGCTTCACCCTCCCGCTTGGTCCCATCCTCCTCGACAGTCGTGCCGTGCCAGACCTCGCATTTGGTGCCTGCCACGGTCTCAGTTCGTCCCGTGTTGGTGACGTCCATCTTGAACTTGCTCTCGCCGCTGTCCTTCTTCATGCGGTCGGCCATCGGCTTCATCATCGCGGCCATCTGGTCCATGTCCGCCTGCGTTATCGTGATGTATTGCTTCTTGTCCGGCTGCACCATGATCATGGTGTGCGCATCACCGTCGAAGATCAGGATCATGTCGTTGGCGCCCCCCATGCCCTCGAACCTCGCCTTGTGCCCCTTGCTGGTTTGCACGATCTGGGTCGCCTTGTCGCTCGCCTTATTGTGATCCAGGTAAGTGATCACGCCCTCGAATCCCGTTTGCGCGGTAGCGGGTTGCGCCGCGAGCGAGCCGAGGGCGAGGGTACACACTGCCAGAGCAGCGTGAGATGTACGGGTCATAGGGCGCTCCTGAATTATGAAGATGACGGCACAGCACCGCCGGCCGGCACGCCGGGGTAGCCCAGGAAAGATATCTGCGTTGCCGGCGAAGGATTCGGCTACACGCTGGCAACGACGTGAAAGGGAGCTCGGTCGAGTTTCCGCCCGCCCTCGAGCGCGGCGATCTCCAGCAGGAAGCTCCAGCCGGCCAGATCGGCCCCGAGCGCGCGCGACAGTTCGCCCGCGGCCCGGGCCGTTCCTCCGGTCGCGAGCACATCGTCGACAATCAGCACTCGGGCGCCGCGGGTCCACGAGTCCCGGTGCGCCTCGAGCGCATCCTGGCCGTACTCCAGGTCGTAGCTCTCGCGCAGACATTCCCACGGGAGTTTGCCGGGCTTTCGGGCCGGGACAAATCCCGCCCCGAGCACGGTTGCCACCGGACCACCAAGGATGAAGCCGCGCGCTTCGATGCCGAGTACGTGGGTGATCCCCGCGCCAGCAAACGGCGCTGCCATTGCCTCGGTCACCCGTCTGAACAGGTCTCCGTTTCGAAGCACCGGCGTGATGTCCTGAAACAGAATGCCAGGCCTGGGGTAGTCCGGAATCGGGCGCAGGGTACGCAGCACGTCGTGGGCAAGGTGGTTCGGCACGAAGCAACTCTCCTAACGTATGTCGAATCCGCTCCGCCCCACGGCACTCGCGGGCAGCTCGGTAATGTCGATCCTTTCCACTTGCGCGTGCGACGGGCCCTGCCGAAGCAGGCTTTCCAACTCCGTGAGCGCTTCGTCACTTCCCTCCGCGACGACTTCGACCCGACCGTCGGCGAGGTTCTGCGCCCAGCCCCGCAGCCGGAGTCGTGCAGCGTGACGATGCACGAACCAGCGAAAGCCGACTCCCTGCACTAGACCGTCGAGCACATAGCGGCGCGTGGTCACTGCTGCGCTCTCGGTTGGCTGCGACGCCAGAAGATGTAGCCGATGACCAGCACGATCAGCGCCGGGAGGATGTAACGCGTGAAGACCTGATGCACGTAGGGTCCGATCACCCGATCCACTTGCTCGCCATGCCGGCCGATGAGCCAGCCGAGGTAGGTGAGAATCGCACACCAAATGCCGGCGCCCACAGCGGTGAAGGCGACGAACCGGCCCAGGTTCATCCGACTCATACCGGCCGGAATCGAAATGAGGTGTCGAATGACCGGCAGGAGCCGCCCCACGAACGTGCTGATCTCGCCGTGGCGGCGGAAGAACTTCTCGGTCCGGTCCAGGGAGCGTTCGGAGACGAGCACGTACTTGCCGTATTTGCGGAGGACCGGCTCGCCCACGAACACCGCCAGGCCATAGTTGACCAACGCACCCAACACGCTGCCCAGACTGCCGCACAGCACGGCGGCAACCGCATTCATCTTGCCCTGAGCGGCGAGATACCCGGCCGGAGGCATGACCAGCTCGCTCGGGAGCGGCAGCACCGACGATTCGATTGCCATGAGGATGACGATGCCGGGATATCCCAGCGCGAGCACCGTATCGGCCAGCCAATGAAAGAAGGAGCTGAGCATGCCGGTTTGGGATCAGTCGTTGAAGCCGTGTTTGCCGACGAGGGGCACGAAGCGCACATCGCCAAGCGTGGTGACCTGCACTCCAGCCGTGGGGTCCTGCCGAACCAGGGTGAGAGTCTGCGAATCTCGATCGCCCAGGGGAATGACCATGCGCCCACCGGGGCCGAGCTGCTCGACCAGGGGCTCGGGGATTTCCGGCGATGCGGCGGCGACCAGGATCGCGTCGTAGGGAGCGAAGGGCCGCCAGCCCAGCGTGCCATCGCCCACCAGAACCGTCGCGTTCCGGATACCCGCCGCCTCGAGTGCTGCCCGGGCGGTGGTCGCCAGCGCGGGCAGTCGCTCGATGCTGAACACAGTCTCCGTCAGGACCGCGAGCAACGCAGTTTGATACCCAGATCCGGTGCCGACCTCGAGGACCCGTTCGCGGCCGCGCAGGCCGATCAGCTCGAGATACCGGGCCTGGACGTATGGCTGGGAGATGGTCTGGCCGGCCCCGATGGGCAAGGCGGCGTCGTCGTAGGCGCGGTGCCGCACGCTCTCCGGTACGAAGAGGTGGCGCGGGACCTGACGGATGGCATGCAGGACCGCGAGATCGCGAACGCCCTTGTGCCGGAGCGTCTCGACCAGCTGCCCCCGGTATCCGCCGTAGCTGTCTCCCTCGCCTATCTCTCCAGCGACCATCCGCGCACCGTCTCGAGCAAGGGATAGTTGGTGAGGTCCATGTGCAGCGGCGTGACCGAGAGATATCCCTCGCGGACGGCGGCGTGGTCCGACTCTTCGTCACCGGTCCAGGTGATCGTGCCGCCCCCGATCCAGTAGATCTCTCGGTTCCAGGGATCCTTCATCCGCTTGAGCGACTCGGAGAATACCCGGCTTCCCAGCTTGGTCACGCGAATGCCCTTCACCTCCTCCGCCGCGACGACCGGCAGGTTCACATTGAGCAGCGTGCTCGGCGGGAAATCTGCCGCCGAGGTGATCCGGCGCACCAGCTTGACCAGGAGGTCGCGATAGGTGGCGAGTGTCTCCGGTCGATTTCCCGAGAATGAGATCCCGATTCCTGGCACGCCGAGCATCACGGCTTCCATTGCGGCAGCGACCGTGCCCGAGTACAGGACGTCCTCCCCCATGTTGGGCCCATGATTCACCCCGGAGAAGACAAAGTCGGGACCTTCGGGCATGAGCGCCTGGATGGCAAGCATGACGCAGTCGGTCGGGGTTCCGTCGATCTGCCACGCCCCGTCGGGTCGACGCGTCGGCCGCAGGGGGCGATGCAACGTAAGCGAGTGGGAGGTGCCGCTCTGCTCCCGGTCGGGGGCGATCACCGTCACGTTCCCGACTTCGCGACACACTTCCGCCAGGAGCGCCAGGCCGGGGGCCAGGATCCCGTCGTCGTTGGTGACGAGGATGTTCATGGTGAAAAGCGTAAACGGTGAACAGTGAACAGTGAACGGGCCGCCTCCCGCCGGGACATCGTCGCCCCCCGTTTACCGTTCACCGTTTACCGTTCACGCTGTTCACTGTTTACCGTTCACGCTGTTTATGACTTCCCCGTCCCTCCAGAATTCCCAGCACGGTCTCCAGCTCTTCCCGCACCTCGTGCACCATCTGCGCCTCGAATGCCCGCCGCGCGGAGGGCTTGAGCTCGCCCGACCGGCGGTACTGATCGATGCGCTGGCGAGCGCCTTCGATGGTGTACTTCTCGGTGTAGAGAAGATGCTTGACCAGCATGATGAGCTCGACCTCCCGGGCTTTGTACACCCGATTGCCCGAGCGGTTCTTTGCCGGGTTGAGAAATCGGAACTGACTCTCCCAGTACCGCAGCACATGCGGCTTGAGGTCGGTCAGTGCGCAGACTTCTCCGATCGAGTAAAACTCCTGTACCGGTCGCGCCGTCGTCATCGCCACTGCTCCGGTTTGAGCTCGCGTCCCATCAGCTCGGCCACGCTCTCACGCGCCGGCTTGCCGCGAAACAGTACGTCACCGACCTGGGCCGTGATCGGCAGCTCCACCCCTGCGCGAACGCCGAGTGCCGCGCCGGCCCGCGATGCGTTGGCGCCTTCCGCCACGCTCCGGTGCTCCGCGCGATACTGCTCGAAACTCACACCCCTGGCCACCGCGACACCCAAAGCCCGATTGCGGCTCAGCTGCCCACAGGCGGTGAGAATCAGGTCGCCCATACCGGCCAGTCCTGCGAAGGTGAGCGGGTCAGCGCCCAGCGCTGAGCCCAGCCGGCTGATCTCCGCCAGTCCGCGCGTCAGCAACGCCGCCCGGGCGTTGTCACCCAGGCCCAGGCCTTCCAGGATCCCGGCGGCGATCGCGATCACGTTCTTGAGCGCGCCGCCCAGCTCCACGCCGATGACGTCGGAGTGCGAGTACACCCGAAAAGTCGGAGTCGCGAGCAGCTGTTGCGCTGCCAGCGCCGTCTCCGGTTGAGCCGCGGCCGCGACTACCGCAGTCGGCTGGCCGCGATACACTTCCTGCGCGAAGCTGGGTCCTGACAACACCGCCACCTGCGTTTCGGGAAGGACTTCCGCGATGACCGTCGACATGGAGGCCAGGGTATCGACCTCGAGTCCCTTGGTCGCGCTCACGACCAGGGTGCCCGCTTCCACGCATCCGGCTACTCGTCCCAAAACGGCTCGCACCGCGTGACTCGGAGCAGCTGAGAGGATGACCTCGGCACCACGCACCAAATCGCGGGCATCCGCTACCGCGTTGAGCCGGGGCGCCAGGGCGCAATCGGGCAGGTAGAGCGGATTTTCGTGGCGGGAGTTGACGGCGTCGACGACTTCACTCTCGTATGCCCAGATTCGCACTTCCTCGCCCTTGCGTGCCAGAAGATCCGCCAGGGTGGTTCCCCAACTCCCCGCGCCGAGCACTGCGACTCGCGTCATGGAGCACGCCTCGCCGGCTCAGTAGGATCGGCGGGTTGTACGCCACTGGCGCCGTGCCGGCCGAATCGATTCTCGGTTCCAGCCATGAGCCGTCGAATGTTCACGCGATGCTTCCAGATGATGAAGACGACCAGCGCGATCTCGATGGCCAGCGTAGGGCCGCGGGAATTCTCCAGGAAGTAGGCCGCCAGCGGGAATAGCGCGGCCGACACGACGCTTCCCACCGAGACATACCCCGTGAGCCACACCAGAATCACCCACACGACCAGCACCGTGAGCAGTGCCCAGGGTGCGATCGCCAGGACGACGCCCGACGCGGTGGCGACGCCTTTACCACCCTTGAAGCCGACGAACACCGAGAACACGTGGCCGATCACGGCCGCGAGCCCGCAGTAGAGCGGGAACAACGGCACCTCGGGTACGTGCGGGCCGAACAGCCACACCGGAACGGCACCTTTCGCGGCGTCGAACAGCCCCACTGGAATCGCGTACTTCCATCCGAGGACCCGGTAGACGTTGGTGGCACCAAGGTTCCGGCTTCCCCGCTGTCGCAGGTCGATTCCCTTGAACACGCGGCCCGCGAGGAAGCTTGTGGGAATCGCGCCAACGAAGTAGGACAGAACCAGCCAGCCGATGGCCGCCATCATCTTCGTTTCGCTCCACGGGCGGTGAACTTGAGGCGGAGCGGAGAGCCGCTGAAGCGCCACGCTGTCCGAAACCCGTGCGACAGGTATCGCTGGTATGACTCCGGGACATCGTCGGGCCGATTCGTCACGATGGCGAACGTAGGTGGTGCGGTGCCGATCTGCGAGGCATAGAGCAGCTTCACCTCGTCGCCCGGTTTCTGTGGCGGCGCTGCCCGCTGCACCAGCTGCTCGAGCACCCGGTTTACCTCCGAGGTGGGCACGCGCAGGTCGCGATCCGCTGCGACTTCGAGAATCAGATCGAGAAGATTCCGCACTCGTTGACCCGTCAAGGCCGACACGTACAGGAACGGGACGTCACGAAGAAATGGAGCGCGCTCCGCCAGACTTTCCTCTCCCCGGCGAGCGGTGTTGGCGTCCTTCTCTTCGACGAGATCCCACTTGTTCACTGCGATGATCAATCCTGCGCCGCGATCCCATACCTCAGTGGCGATGCGGAGATCCTGGGTGTGGAGGCCGAGGGCGGCGTCGACCACGAGCACGCAGACGTCGGCGCGGTCGATGGCGCGGCGAGTGCGCAGGGTGGAATAAAACTCGACGTCATCTTCCACTTTAGATCGTTTGCGTAACCCTGCGGTGTCAATGAAGTTGAGGCCTCTACCTCGAAACCGCAAGAGCGAATCGATCGCGTCCCGTGTGGTCCCCGCTTCAGGTGCGACCAGGTGACGCTCCTCGCCGAGGAGCCGATTCGCGAGGGAGGATTTCCCGACATTGGGGCGTCCCACGATCGCCACGCCGATCGCCGGCTCCATCTCGTCCGCGCGTTTGGGCGGCAGCCGGGCGACAATTGCGTCGAGCAAGTCGCCGCTTCCCTTCCCCACCGCGGCCGAGACGCCGACTGGATCTCCGAAGCCGAGCCGATAGAAGTCGTATTGAGCCGTGCTACGCTCCAGGTCGTCCAGCTTGTTTACCGCCAGCAGCACGGGGCGGTTCGCCTTCCGGAGACGGTCGGCAATGGCCCGATCGACCGCGAGAAGACCCTCTTTGCCGTCGACCAGAAAGACGATGAGGTCTGCTTCATCGAGCGCGAGCTCGACTTGCCGGCGGATCGCGCGATCCATCGAATCGTTCGAGTCGGGAACCAGCCCTCCTGTATCGACGATCCAGAACGACCGACCGCCCCACTCCGCTTCGCCGAAGTGCCGATCCCGAGTCGTGCCCGCCGCCTCCGACACAATGGCACGGCGGCCACCCACGATTCGATTGAAGAGGGTGGACTTGCCCACGTTCGGGCGACCTACGATGGCAATGGTGGGCTTGCTCACGCGGCGAGCGGAAACTCCAGCGCGTCCGCGAAATCCTTGGAGAGGCGGATCTCGAAGGGCACTTGTTTGGCCAGGTGATCGAGGCTCACGCTGTCGATGAAGAGGCCGTCGTCGTTGACGGCTTCCCCCGGCAGCAACGCGAGCGACAAGCCGGAGCGAGCCGCGAGGGCATCTCGAATCGCGCCACCTGGAAGCAGGCCGGCAGTCGTGACGGAAGATCCGAACACGGTGTTCTCCACCGAAACCAGCTCGAACTCGGCGCGCGTCGCGCGGGCGAGTGGTTCGAGCACCTGGGGCATCAACCCGGTCATTGCGGTCCCCGTAACCACGCCGATGCGCTGCCCGGCCCAGCCGTCCAGTCGGTTGGCCGCCGCGTCAATCCGCTGTTGCAGCCAGCGCACGGCGCCGACCCCGTTCTCGACCTGCTCGAACCCGTCGTACGCTGCGGTATCGGGAAGCGGGAGACCGGCTCGCAGGTACAGCTCGTCGGCGCCGTACACCCAATGGGATCCGCGGGCTTGCAGAGCGTTGGGCCACCGCGCTTCGGCCTCCCGGATGGCGGTCCGGCATTCCTCTGCTGTCGGCTCACGACAGAGGTCGTGCTTGCTGAACTCGGTCAGCCCGACCGGAACAATGGAACACGACAGCACAGCGGGCCCGAAGTCCCAGAGATCGTTCAGCGTCCGTTGCAGCACGGGTCCATCGTTGACGCCGGGTGAGAGCACGACCTGGGTGTGAAACTGAATCCCGTGCTCCGCAAACCCTTGGAGCTGCGGGATGATGTCCGGCGCAGTGGGATTGCGCAGCAGATAGCGCCGCACGACGGGCTCCGTCGCATGGACCGATACGTAGAGCGGTGAGAGCCGGTACTCGATGATCCGCTCCACATCATGCGGCTTGAGATTGGTGAGTGTCGCGAAGTTGCCGTAGCGGAACGACAGGCGGTAATCGTCGTCGCGGATGTACAGCACGTCGCGCAGCCCGGGCGGCAAGCCGTCCACAAAGCAGAAATCGCACCGATTGGCGCAGCGGCGGATGCGGGGCGGCTCGAGCGCGACTCCCATCGGTTCATCGAGGGGACGCTCGATCTCGAATTCGATCTCCTCGCCGTCGGGCTGACGCACCTGCAGCAGGAATTCTTCGTCTGCGGTGAGGAACTCCCAATCCAGGAAGTCTTCGACCTCACGCCCATTGACGGCTACAACCTCGGTGCCGGCCTTGAGCCCGAGCTCGTCGGCAATCGAATCGGGTTGAACGGCGGCGACCTTGATCATAGGGGCGGTAATCTCGCCCCGGGGCCCTCTAAGAGCAAGAGCACGAATTACTTCCGGCCGATGGTCTCAAGTCGCGTATCAGCAGTGCGATAGCTGGGGGTGTGAGCCTGTCGCGGCTGCTCCGCGGGCGCGGGTTATCTTGACCCAAGCCATGATGTGCTCTTGCAGCGAGTCCCGCATTACGGCGGCGCGCGGCACAAGCTTTCTAACTGGTGGGACGACCTGAGTGAGGAGGATTGATGACGACGGCAGCGGCACAGGGTCCGGGCGAGGCGGAGGACTCACGGCTACAGGCCGCGCTGGCCCAGTTGCAGGGACTTCTGGTCCCGGGGGAAACCCTTCAGACCTATGCGGTCCAGGGCCGACTCTTTGCCTTGAGCAAGCGGAGGGTCCTGGTTGGCGCTACGACGGGCCGCCTGATCGCTCTATATCGAAACCTGTTCGGCGGGTATCGCGTCAATGATTTGCGGTGGCAGGACCTGAAGGACGTTCGACTTAACGTAGGAATTTTCGGCGCCGACATTACCGTCACTGTGCTGGATCAGTCTGATCTGGCCTCGGGTGAACAGACGGGCGGTTCCCTGCTCCTTCATGGCCTGCGTAAGGACCAGGCACAGGCCGTCTACCGGACCTGCCAGGCCCAGGAGCAGGCGTGGCGGGAGAAGCGGCGAGTGCGGGACCTGGAGGAGCTGCGCGCCAAATCCGGAGGGCTTCAGCTCGGCTCGAGTGGCTTGGGCTCACCGGCCTCTGGAGATACTGATCCGGTTGAGCGGCTCAAGGCAGCGAAGGAAATGCTGGCCAACGGCCTCATCACCGACGCCGAGTACGAAGCAATCAAGGCGAAGGTGGTGTCGGGACTTTAGGCAATGTCATGACGACGCATGATCCCGAGCGGCGGCGATTCCTCGAGGGCTTGGGTGGTTTGGCGTTGGCCGCCTGGCTTCCTTCGATCAAAAGCGCCAGAGATCCGGGGAACTTGGTGCTCAAGCCCGTTCCGGTAAGCGGCGAGCGCCTGCCTGCAATCGGAATGGGCTCGTGGATCACGTTCAACGTTCCTCCCATGACGGATGCGCGGAAGCGGCGGG
>Ga0075424_100005783_pt1 | contig 11862 bp, 11 predicted proteins | sample SoiMethybrSBSTD3_FD_75301 | JGI IMG/M metagenome (GOLD analysis project Ga0075424, IMG submission 75301) | Bulk soil microbial communities from a Populus tree surrounding site in Tennessee, USA - Soil MetaG P. TD hybrid SBSTD3 | ecosystem: Environmental > Terrestrial > Soil > Tree plantation... | reverse complement strand
CTGCGGCTTCGGCGGCTCCTTCTCCGTCCGGCTGCCCGAGGTCTCCACGGCCGTCCTCGACAAGAAGCTCGCCAACGTGGAGGGCACGGGCGCCGATTGCCTGGTCGCCTGCGACGCGGGCTGCCTCATGCAGATGGGCGGCGGGCTGACACGGCGGGGCTCGCGGGTGCGCGCGTTGCACCTCGCCCAGGTCCTCGAGCCGGGGGAGAGCGCATGAGCGACACCCAGCTCCGCACGCCCTTTCCCCAGCGCGCGCACGCCGCCCTCGGCGACGCGCATCTCCAGGAAGCCCTCACCATCGCCACCACCAAGTTCATCGGGCTGCGCAAGGAGTCCTTCGCCGGCTATCCCGCCGGCGAGGCGCTCCGCGACCGCGCCCGTGCCATCAAGGAGGCGACGCTCCAGCAGCTCGATCGGCACCTCGAGCGCCTCGCCGACAACGTCGAGCGCCTGGGCGGGCACGTGCACTGGGCGGCCACGGGCGACGAGGCGCGCGACATCATCCTGCGCCTGTGCCGGGACAAGGGCGTACGCATGGCCGTGAAGAGCAAGTCCATGGCCACGGAGGAGATCGAGCTGAACGACGCCCTGGCAGCGGCGGGGGTGAAGCCGGTGGAGACCGATCTCGGCGAGTACATCATCCAGCTCGCCCACGAGAAGCCCTCGCACATCATCGCGCCCGCCATCCACAAGACCAAGGGTCAGGTCGCCGATCTCTTCTCGAAGGAGCTGGGCGGCCGCTTCGAGGCCGATCCCGAGGTGCTCACCGCCGTGGCGAGGAAAGAGCTCCGCCAGAAGTTCCTCGAGGCGGACATGGGCATCACGGGCGCCAACTTCGCGGTGGCGGAGACGGGCACCATCGTCCTCGTCACCAACGAGGGCAACGGGCGCATGGTCACCTCGCTCCCGCGCATCCACGTCGCCGTCATGGGCATGGAGAAGGTGATCCCGACCATGACCGACCTCATGGTCTTCCTCTCCATCCTCGCCCGGAGCGCCACCGGGCAGAAGCTCTCCTCCTATACCACGCTTGTGCGGGGCCCGCGCCAGCCCGGCGAGGTCGAGGGCCCGGAGGAGCTCCACCTGATCCTCATGGACAACGGCCGCATGCGCCAGATCGCGGGCACGCTGCGCGAGGCCCTCTACTGCCTGCGCTGCGGCGCCTGTCTCAACGTGTGCCCCGTGTACCGGCAGATCGGTGGGCACGCCTACGGCTACACGTATCCCGGGCCCATCGGCATCCTGCTCACCGCCATGCTCGAGGGCACGGCGGCGGTGAAGGACCTCGCACACGCCTCCTCCCTCTGCGGCGCCTGCAAGGACGTGTGCCCCGTGCGCATCGACATCCCGCGCATGCTCGTGGAGCTCCGCGAGCAGGTCGACCGGGAGAGGATCGCGCCGTGGAGCGAGCGCATGGTCTTCGGCCTCGCGCGGCGAGTCATGGCCTCGCCGGCGCTCTTCCGGCTCGGGGCGCGGCTCGGCCGGCTGGCCCAGCGGCCCTTCGTGCGCAACGGCCGCCTGCGCCGCTTGCCGCTCTTCTTCGGCCAGTGGACGCGCACGCGCGATCTGCCGCCGGTGGCCGCCCGCACCTTCAGCGAGCGCTGGAAGGACCTCGAGCGGCCATGACCACGCGGACGGAGTTCCTCGGCGGCCTGCGGCGCGAGATGGCGAAGACGCGTGGCCTCTTCGAGGCGCGCGCGGCGGAGAGGCCGCCCGACGCCGACGAGGCCTTCGAGGCAGTGAAACGGCAGATGGCGGAGCGATGGCCACAGGCGCTGGAGCGCTTCCGCGTGGAGTTCGAGCGCGTCGCGGGCGTCTTTCATCGCGTCGCCCGCCGCGAGGACGTGCCCGGTGTCATCCGCGCCATCGCGGCCGAGAAGGGCGCGCGGCGCGTGCTCTCCTGGCATCCGGAGGCCCTCGGGCTGGACCTGCGGCAGAGCCTGGGTGGTGAGGGGCTGTCCGTCACCCTCGCCCCCGAGGGCGAAGCGGACGGGGAGATGCGACGGGTCCACCGGGAGGAGGCGGCGCAGGCGGAGATCGGCGTCACCGGAGTCGACTGGGCGCTGGCCGAGACGGGTACGCTGATCCTCGTGTCGGGACGCGGCCGGCCTCGCTCCACCTCGCTGCTCCCCGCCACCCACGTGGCCGTGTTCGATCGCCATCAGCTGCTCGAGTCGCTGGAGCAGGTGGGGACGATGCTGGAGGCGCTGCACGCCGATCCCTCGCGCCGCATGTCGGGGGCGATGATCAATTTCATCACGGGCCCGTCGCGCACCGCCGACATCGAGCTCACGCTGACCCGCGGCGTGCACGGGCCCAAGGAAGTGCACGCCATCTTCGTGGAGGGTCGATGAGCCAGCGCCTGTTCACCCCGGCGGAGATCAACGCGCTGATCCCGAAGCTGACCGAGCTCCTGGAAGAGGCGATGGCCCTCCACCAGCGGGGCCGCGCGCTGCAGGAGGCGTTGACCGAGGAGCGTGCGCGCATCCGCGCCGCGGGCGGGGTCATGGCGAACCAGCACGACTGGAAGGCCAGGGCCGAGCGCCTCGACGGCTACGCCATCGAGATCAAGCAGGCGCTCCAGCGCATCGGCGAGCTGGGCGGGGTGACCAAGGACCTCGAGATGGGCTTGGTCGACTTTCCCGGCCTCGTCCCCCAGGCAGGGCCGCAGCCCGTCAACCTCTGCTGGAAGCACGGCGAGGACGCGGTGCGCTTCTGGCACGGCTTCGACGAGGGTTACGCGCACCGGAAGCCGCTTCCGTGAAGCCAGCCGCGATCCTCTTCGATCTCTTCGACACCCTCGTGCTCCTCGACCGCTCGCGGCTGCCCGAAGTGCACATCAACGGCAAGCCCCGGCGCACCACCGCCGGGCATCTCCATCAGGTGTTCGAGCCGTATGCGCCCGGTCTCTCCCTCGAGGACTTCGTCGAGGCCCTCTTCTGGAGCTGGCAGGAGGCGGAGCGTCTCCGCGGCGAGGACTATCGCGAGGTGGCGGCGCCCGAGCGCTTCGCCCTCATGTTCGGACGCCTCGGCCTCGACCAGGGCCGGCTGCCTCCCGAGGCGCTCCAGCTCCTCCTCGCTACCCACATGCGCGAGCTGTCGAAAGCTGTGGTCTTTCCCGAGCACCACCGCGATCTCCTGCGCGGGCTCCGGCGGCGCCATCGGCTGGCCGTGGTCTCGAACTTCGACTACACGCCCACCGCGCGCCATGTGCTGGAGCGCGAGGGCATCGCCGATCTCTTCGATTCCATCGTCATCTCCGACGAGGTGGGCTGGCGCAAGCCCAAGCCCGTGATCTTCGAGCGGGCCCTCGAGCGCCTGGGCATAACGGCGGGGGAGGCGCTCTTCGTGGGCGACCGGGCGGATATCGATGTGGTGGGCGCCCGCGGGGTGGGCATGCCGTCGGCCTGGATCAACCGCGAGGCGGCAGCCCTCCCGGAGGGCATGAGCCCTCCGGAATTCGAGATCCGCGACCTGGCCGAGCTCGAGGCTATTCTCCGCATGGACCGCGCATCCGGAGCGGGATCCAGGGCATCCTAAGGGGGCCGCTTCCGAGGCCGAGACCAACCAGCACGCACGAGAACTCGAGGACAGACATGGCACCGACACGGAAAGTCGTCATCATCGGCTCCGGCCCCGCCGGCTACACCGCGGCCATCTACGCCGCGCGCGCCAACCTCGCCCCCATGATGTTCACGGGGCTCCAGGCGGGCGGCCAGCTCATGCTCACCACCCTGGTGGAGAACTATCCGGGCTTCGTGGAGGGCATCGACGGCCCGCCCCTCATGGAGACGTTCAGGGAGCAGGCGCTGCGGTTCGGGACCGAGATGGTCAGCGAGGACGTGACGGCGGTGGACTTCCGCCGCCAGCCCTTCCTCGTCAAGACCGACGACTCCGAGGTGGAGGCGCAGACGGTGATCGTGGCCACGGGCGCGTCCGCCAAGCTCATTGGTCTGGAGAGCGAGTCCAAGCTCATGGGACGCGGGGTGAGCACGTGCGCCACCTGCGACGGCTTCTTCTTCAAGGACCAGAACATCATGGTGGTGGGTGGCGGCGACTCCGCCATGGAGGAGGCGCTCTACCTCTCCCGCCTCGGCCGACAGGTGCAGTTGGTGCACCGGCGTGACACGCTCCGTGCATCCAAGATCATGCAGGAGCGCGCGCTCAAGAATCCCAAGATCGAGTTCATCTGGGACACCGTGGTGGAGGATGTACTCGACCCGGCCAAGAACAAGGTCACCAGCGTGCGTCTCAAGAACCTCAAGACCGGCGCGGTGTGGGAGACGCCGGTGGATGGGCTCTTCGTGGCCATTGGCCATCAGCCCAACACCGCCGTCTTCAAGGGGCAGCTCGAGCTGCACCCCAACGAGTACGTGAAGATCACGCCGGGAACGACGCAGACTTCCGTGCCGGGCGTGTTCGCGGCGGGAGACGTGGCCGACTTCACCTACCGGCAGGCGGTGACGGCCGCGGGCACCGGCTGCATGGCGGCGCTGGAGGCCGAGCGCTACCTGGAGGCGCATCACTCGGGCCACTGACGCAGGCGAGCCACGCCTCGCGCCTGGACCTTCCCGAGCCGCCGATCAGGGCAGGGTGAAGGCGCCTCGGGCGACTTCCACCACCGAGCCGCCCACGCGCACGTTGACGATGGCATCGCCGTCGCGGTCGGCGGAGACGACGATGCGGCTGGGGCGGCGGCACTCGAGGCCCTGCTCGATCACCACGCGCTGCCCCTGCTTGAAGAGCCCGTGCTTCACCAGCCACGCCGCGCAGCAGCCGCTCGCCGAGCCGGTGGCAGGATCCTCGCCGTTGTAGAAGATCATGCGCGCGTGCACGTCCGCCTGCGGATCGACTGTCTCCGTGCTCACGAAGAAGAAGAGCTTGGCGTCGGTGCCCTGGCTGTACTCGAAGGAGCGCGGATAGTCGAAGCGCAGGCCCTGGAGCGCGGCCAGCGTCTTCACGGGCACGACGGCGAAGGCCATGCCCGTGGACACCGTCTGAATCGGCACGTCGTCGCGCAGGTCCTCGGGGCGCAGGTTCGTGAAGCGCGCGATGTCCTCGCGCCGGTGGATCTGGCCGAACTCGGGATCGCGCTGGCGCATGGTGCCGAAGCTCGGTCCCGGCTCGCTCTCGAACTCCACGGGGATCTTGCCCACGCGAAGGTCGAGCTCCACGCGGGAGGCGCCGGTGCCGCCGCGGATCACGCTGGCCGTTCCCAGCGTGGGATGGCCCGCGAACGGAAGCTCCTCGGCCACCGTGAAGATGCGCACCTTCACGCCCTGCTCGCGCTCGATGGCGGCCTCGCGGGGAAGGATGAAGGTCGTCTCCGAGAGATTGGTCTCCCGGGCCAGACGCTGGAACTCGTCTTCGCCTAGGGCACGGGCGTCCGTGAACACGGCCACCGCGTTTCCCTCGAGGGCCCGGTCTGTAAAGACGTCGACGACCGTGTAGTCGAAGCTACGCATGCGCCGAGCCCGGCCTCTTCACGAGCGCGCCACACGTGTAACCGGGGCGGGTGGCGGCGGGGGCGAGGGAGCGCTCCGGCGGAGTGGGACCCCCTCGTCCTGTGCGCCGCCCGGAGGGCGGCGAATCAGGCGAGCGGGTGACGGAGCTGGAGCGCTCCCTCGCCCCCGACGACAGGCCCCGCCCCGTCTCGCCCTCCGGAAGCTCGTGCATAGGCCTACATCGCGCGGGGGAAGGCGGCGACCTCGACGCGGGTGTCGTTGTAGCAGGCGCCCTCCGCTATGTCCGCGTGGTGGGCGGGCGCGAGCGCGCTCACCGTCTGGCCGTTGTCGCTCGTGCGCATCCACGCGCCCTTGAGCGAGGAGACCATGCCGGGCCGCACCGCGTCCGTGATGGCGAGAGGAAGGTGCACCTCGCCGAGATCGTTCCACACGCGCACCCACGTGCCGTTGGTGAGCCCGCGAGCCCGGGCGTCGTCCGGGTGCATCTCGAGCGGCGGCGTGGCGTCGCTCGGCGACAGGCCGCCGAAGGTCGAGGTCGTGCGCTGGTCCGAGGCGGGCGTGATGAGCGAGAGCGGATAAGGCGAGTCGTAGGGCACGAACCGGGGCAGGGGCGCCCCGTAGCGATTGCCGAGATAGGTCGACACGAGCTCGACCTTGCCCGACGGCGTGCGGGGAAGGACGTTCTTGAACAGGATGGCCTCCTCTCCGCCTACCGTCATGGCCACCGCGCGATCGGTGGGCACGGCGTGAGGGAGAAGGCCGCCCAGGCGCGGGTCGGCGACGTCCACCGCCTCGTCCATGAGGTCGGCGTCGGTGGCCCGGAAGCACGGCTCCTCGAAGCCGAAGCGGCGCGCGAGGCGCCGGAAGATCTCCGTGTTGGGCAGCGACTCACCCACCGCGGGGATCACCGGCTCCGCACGCTGGAGCCAGTGCTGGCCGTAGGCGGCGTAGAGATCGGCGAACTCGAAGTGGCTCGAGGCGGGGAGGACGACGTCGGCGTAGGCGAGGCTGTCCGTCATGACCACGTCGATGCCCACCACGAACAGGTCCTCGCGGGCGAGGCCGCGGCGCATCCGGTTCTGGTCCGGATGCACCACGAGCGGGTTGTGGTTGTAGATGAAGGCGGCCTTGATGGGTGGCGACAGCGTGGGATCGAGCAGGTGCTGGCCCACGTCGACGATGTTGAGCGTGCGGGTGCCCGCGGGGACCAGGTCCGGACGGGTGAGGCGGGCGGGCGTCTTGGGGAACATGAAGCCCGCGCCGTTGACCAGCCCGCCCCCCGGCACGCCCCACTTGCCGGCCAGCGCGGGGAGGGCGAACACCGCGCGGATGCCGCTGCCGCCGTTCTGGTTCCGCTCGAGCCCGTTGCCTACGCTGATGGCGGCGGGGGAGATGGTCGCGTACCACTCGGCGAGCTGGCGGATCTGCCCCTCGGGGACGCCGCAGGTGCGTGCGGCATCGCCGAGGCTCAGCCGCCGCGCCTCCGCCATGAAGGCCTCGAAACCCTCCACGTGCGCGGCTACGAAATCGCGGTCGATGGCGCCCAGGCGCTCCAGTTCCGCCGCCACCGCCCAGGCCAGCACGACGTCGGTCCCGGGACGCGGGGCGAGATGCAGATCGGACTGCTCGGCGATCTTCGTGCGCTTGGGATCGACCACGACCAGGCGCGCGCCCTGGCGCTTCGCCCGGTTGATCACCGGCGTGAGATGGAGATTCGACCACGTGACGTTGTTGCCCCACGCGATGATCAGGCGCGCGTGCTCGATCTGCTCGGGGCGAATACCGGGGGTGGTGCCGTAGGTGCCGACCCAGGCCTCGGTGCGGATGCCGCCGCAGAGCGGCTTGCGATCGAGCAGGGAGGCGCCCAGCCGGTGGAAGAAGCGCAGGTCCATGGAGCCAGCGGCGAGGAAGCCGTGCGGCCCCGCGTAGTTCAGCGGCAGCACGCACTGCGGCCCATGAGCGGCGACGGCGGGGCTCACGTGGTCGTGGATCAGGTCGAGAGCTTCGTCCCAGGAGGCGCGCGCGAAGCGCCCTTCGCCCTTGGCCCCCACGCGGCGGAGCGGCGTGGTCAGCCGCCCCGGCCCGTGGACGAACTCCGGGTAGAGCGTCTGCACCTTGGTGCAGATGACGCCGGCGGTGTAGGGATTGGCCCGGGAGCCACGGATCTTGACGATGCGATCGCGCTCGACGGTGACGGTGAGGCTGCAGGTGTCGGGGCAGTCGAGCGGGCAGACGCTGTGGTGGTCGACGCTCATCGTGGGGGCCTCCTCGCCTCGACTCTAGTCGAGCCCCGCGGCCGTCACAACGTCCAAGCCCGGCCGCGGCGAGTCAGCCAATGTTCACGAGGCTCTGAGGGCTATCCCTTGAGAAGCCGCAGCACGTAGGCCTTGTTGGGCGGGTACCAGAGGTTGCCCAGATGGCCGCCGTACGGATAGATCGTGACCTGGTCGCCCAGGCCCTGCTTCAGCTTCTCGATGGAGGCGCGGTCGGCGAGGAAGTCGTCCGCGTTGTGAAGGATGAACACCCGCGGGTTCCCCTTCAGCCGATCGGTGATCGCGGCCAGCGATCCCCGCTGGGTGAAGGTCTCCATCGTCGCGTCAGGCTCGCCGCGCTGGGCCCGCCAGATGGGCACGGCGATCTTCTCGCAGTAGTCGGTGAAGGTCATGCCCTTGGCTTCCTGGAGCCGCTTCCTCACCTGATCGGGCGGCGCGGGCAGCACGCCCTGATCGTGAATGGCCTGCGTCACCGTGACGAGCTCGGGCACCGCCGTCTGCAGGTACTCGGCGATGAGGAACTTCAGCTCCTCGCGCGAGAAGGCGCTGAAGCCCTTGGCGAGGGAGTCGAAGGCCGCGGCGTCGTCGCGCCGCTGCTGCGCGAAGGCCTCGCCGATGGCCATGGCCTTCGCCTGGAGCTCCTGGGCGCGCGCTGGCCCGAGCTTCTCCTTGAGCGCGTCCCATTCGTCGAGCTGCTTGAGCACGGAGTAGACGTCGAGGGGCGGGTTGACGAGTACGTAGCGCGCGCTGCCGATCTTGCCCTGCTCCCCGTCGAGGAGCGCGAGGTACGCCCCCTCGAGAGCACCCAGGCTCAGGCCGAGGAAAGTGATGCGGGTCGCCTTGACCTTCTGGCTCGACTGCAGCACGGACAGGACGCGCTGCATCGCCCCGTAGAGATCGCGCGCGTCGTCGGGGGTGTAGCCGGGGGCGCCGCTCCGGCTCGCCGCGAGGGCGAAGTTCCAGCTCATGGGCGAGGGGAGGATGACCACGTGCGCGCCCTGCTGGTACAGGAGCTTGGCGAAGTACGTGGCGAGCCCGAAGTAGGGCGTGGAGCCGGTGCCGGGCAGGATGAAGACGAGCGGGGCCGACGCCTTCTGGCGATAGAGGGCGATGCTGAGCGCGCCACGCGGCGCCAGGCCGGGAAGGCCGGCCAGGCCTGGGAGATTGTCGCGATCGGGCAGCACGGGGACGTGGACGACCTGCCGCTTGATGCCCGGGGTCAGCCCGTCCGCATTCAGGGTGGCGCCGGTCACCGTGGCCAGATAGGGGTCGTGGTACGGATAGTTGTAGTCCTGGGCCACGGCGGGAACGGCGACCACGCACACTATCGCGAGCACGATCACGGGGAGGCGCACGCTCGAGGCTCCTTTCATGGGCGGCGACGAAACGTTCTCGCCCGCAGGACGGAGCAAGGGAAGTGCCACCCCGTGGTGCACGGAAGCCGAGTGATAGAAGGGATTCTCGGCAACCGCGCCGCCGTCCGTCCGGAAGGAATGACGTGAGGGCGGGAAAGAATGACAGGCCGCAGAGCCGCCTACGGCATCCCTTTCATGTCCACGGGGAGGTAGTAGCGGTTCGCCCCGAGCGCCTCCACGCGGGCCCAGAAATCCGGGAGCGCGGCCAGGCCCAGATCGTTCTTGCCCGCGCTCTGACGCCAGATGCACCAGGAGTCCGGATGCCGGCGGGTGGCCTCGCCAAGCCAGCGCTGCCCTTCCTCCGGCTCACCGTGGCGCAGGAGGAACTGCCCGAGCCTGAACATGGCCTGCGCGGTTGCCGTGTCGTCCGTCAGGGCGGGGAGATGGGCCCGCGCCGCTTCCGCCGAGAAGGCGTGCTCGCTGGCCGCGCCTCGGCGTGCCCAGTCGCGGATCGCGTCCAGGTAGGTCGTCTTGGCCTGCGCGGTGAGCTGCGCGGCGTCCTCCGGCATCTCGCGCGTCGTGCGGTTCATGCGACGGAAGCCTTCGTAGGCGCCGGCCGCCTCGGCGGGACGGACGATGCGTCCGGCCTCGTCGATCCAGATGGCCTGCGGCACGTTGACCACGCCGTAGAGATCGGCGAGACGATGCTCGCGATCGATCAGCGTCGGATAGGTCGGCTTGGCCGCCTCGATCCAGGGCAGGGCATCAGCCTCACGGCTGTCCATGGCCACCGCGATGACGATGAAGTTCTCGCCCGCCAGCTCCTCGTAGAGCCCCTGCCACACGGGCAGGTCGCGCCGGCAGCCTCACCACGACGCCCACGTGACGAGGAAGACCTTCTTGCCGCGATAGTCCGAGAGGGAGTGCTGCCGCCCCGACGGGTCGGGCAGGGTGAAGTCGGGCGCCTCCAGCGAGCGGAGCGCTGCCGCGCGCTCGCGGGCGCTCGTCGCCAGCACCCAGGCATGCCCGCGATCGCTGTGAACCAGGGGCTGGCCCAGGTGACGCCACAGCGCGGCCACGTTCACCTGCTCGCCGCGCGCGAACTCGCCCTCGCGCCCGCGAGGCAGCGGCACGCAGGTTTCGTCCTTGCAGAGTCCCTCGGGCTTGAGGACCCAGCCCGTGCTCTCCGCCGCGTCGCGAGCGGAGAGCCAGAGATCCTCGCCGCTCGCCCTGGCCGTGGTCACGTCGAACTCTCCCCGCTCGGTCAGCACCGTCGCCATCGCGATGTCGTCCTTTCTCGCCCGACGCCAGCAGCCGTTCGGGCTCGTGTTGAGGGGGATGCTGCCAGAGGGCTCGGCAAAGGTCAAACGGGCGCCGAGCGGAGCCGCGCGTGTTGTGGCAGAGTAGGGCCCGGGAGGATCACACCATGACGCAGCCGTCAGCCCCCTCGTACGTCTACGTAGGCGCAGCTCACTGGACCGCCGGGGCTCGTGGCGGACTCTTCCGTCGGCCCGCGACGGGTGGGACGTGGGAGCAGCTGACCAAGGGCCTGCCCGACGACGTGCACGTGCACGCCATCACCGTGGATCCCACGAGCTCCGACGTCGTCTACGTGGCGACCCACGACGGTCCCTACCGGAGCATGGACCGCGGCGAGCGCTGGGAGCGGCTCGACTTCCCCGAGGGGCTGCAGGCGTGGTCGATCCTCGTGCATCCGAGCCGGCCGCGGGTGATCTACGTGGGCACGTCGCCCGTCGGCGTCTACAAGAGCGACGACGCCGGCGAGCACTGGCGCAAGCTGGAGAAGGCCGTGCTGCCCGAGCGCGTGAAGATGCCCTTCGCCTGCCGCGTGATGCGCCTGGCCGTGGATCCCGCCCGGCCCGACGAGATCCACGCCGCTCTCGAGGTCGGTGGCGTGATGCGGAGCTTCGACGGCGGCGAGACCTGGGAGGACGGCTGCGCGGATCTCCTCAAGCTGGCGGAGCTGCCGCACCTCAAGAGCCGCATCGTGAGCGACACGGACATCGAGGGCATGCTCGACGGCCACGCCCTCTGCGTGAGCTCGGCCAAGCCCGGGGCCGTCTTCGTCGCGCTCCGCATGGGTCTCTTCCTGAGCCGCGACCGCGGGGCGCACTGGGAGGACATGGAGATCGGGCGCTTCTCCCCCCTCACCTACGGCCGCGACGTCCGCGTCTCGCCCCAGGATCCGCGCACGCTCTACGCGTGCCTCAGCCCGGCCGCGCGGAGCCAGGACGGCTCGCTCTACGTGAGCCGCGACGTGGGGGAAACGTGGACGCGCTTCGACCACGGGGTGAAGGCGGACAGCACCATGATGGCGGTGGCCCTGCATCCGCGGAATGCCCAGCAGGTCCACTGCGTGTCCCGCAGCGGCCAGGTTTTTGGCACCCTCGACGGTGGCCGCACCTGGCGCGAAGACCACCTCCCGGAGGGCGTGAGCGACGTCTACGCCGCCGCCTGCGCCTGATCACACGGCATGATCACCGACATCGACGCGTATCTGCGCTTCTTCGATAGCCTGCGGCGTCGGACAGAGCGCGACGTGGCCGCCCTGCCGCCCGCCGCCGCGGCCTGGCGTCCGCCCACCATCGGAGGGGAAGCGGGCTGGAGCATCGGCCAGATCGTCTGGCACATCGGCGGCTCGCGCCTGTACTTCGCCAGCGCGTATCGGGGCGAAGGATGGATCTGGGAAAAGACCGAGACGGATCCCGACGATCAGGCCGCCTGGCTGCCCTGGCTCAAGAGCTCCGG
>Ga0075424_100005782_pt1 | contig 11862 bp, 6 predicted proteins | sample SoiMethybrSBSTD3_FD_75301 | JGI IMG/M metagenome (GOLD analysis project Ga0075424, IMG submission 75301) | Bulk soil microbial communities from a Populus tree surrounding site in Tennessee, USA - Soil MetaG P. TD hybrid SBSTD3 | ecosystem: Environmental > Terrestrial > Soil > Tree plantation... | reverse complement strand
GACCAATAATGGTGGCGCGCGAGCTGACGAAAGTTCACCAGGAGTTCCTGCGCGGCACCGCCAGGGAGCTATCCAGGCGCATTGACGCGCCGCGCGGCGAGTTCACTATCATCCTCGGACCAGCCGAGAACAGCAACAAAAACGACGAAGTGCGGCTCAATGACGATGAAATCGTACGCGAATTCTGGCATACAACAGAAACATCGGGCCACTCACGACGCCAAATCGTCTCCTCGCTCGCCAAGAGGTCTGGACGCAGTGCCAAGGACGTATACGCGTTGATTGAACGGGCCAAAAAATTGGGCGTTCAGCCATAAACAATGGCTTCTGAAGTCCACATCGTCATTCTGGCGGCGGGTCAGGGCACTCGGATGAAGTCGCAGCTCCCGAAAGTCCTACATCCGATCGTCGGCAAATCGCTCATCGAGCACGTTTTACGAACAGCGAATGCTGTTTCACCAACAACTATCACCGTCGTCGTGGGCCATGGAGGGGCAACGGTCCGCGAAGAAATAGGCGATCGACCAAATGTGGCGTTTGCGGTGCAGGAACCGCAGCTCGGAACGGCTCACGCCCTCCAACAGGCAGAACCCAGACTCGCCGGCAGGCAAGGCACGCTAGTGCTGCTCTCGGGTGATGTCCCAATGTTCAGCGCTGCCACTCTTCGCAGGCTGCTGGACACACATCACGCGGCCCGCGCTGCTGCGACGGTCGTTACGGCAGTCATTGACCGACCGTACGGATACGGCCGAATCGTCAGGACGAGAGGGCGGATCGCTCGAATCGTGGAGGAGCGGGACGCATCGCCAGAAGTCCGGCAAATTCACGAGATCAACAGCGGCATTTACGCCTTCGACCTGGCGCCGCTGTTCGACGCACTGCGTGGAATCGCTTCCCAGAACGCCCAGGGCGAGTACTACCTGACCGACCTGATAGCCATCTACCGCCGCCGCAAGCTGCCCATCGAAACGCTGATCGTCGACAACCCCCAGGAAATCCGGGGCATCAACAGCCGCACCGAACTCGCGGAAGTGAGCCGAATCGTGAGACAGACAAAAAACGAAGAATTGATGGCCGCCGGCGTCACCATCGTCGATCCGGCAACGACCTACATCGAGCCCGACGTGGAAATCGGCGCCGACACGGTGATCCACCCGGGTGTGGCGATCGAGGGACAGAGCCGGATCGGTGCTGCCTGCGAGATCCACAGCAACGTCCGCATTGTTGACTCAGAAGTCGCTAACAAAGTCGTAATCAACAACTTCTGCCTCATCATCGGTTCGCGTATTGCAGAGGGCGCAGCGGTCGGTCCGTTCGCCCATCTACGGCCCGAAACGATGGTGGGCGAAGGGGCGAAGATCGGCAATTTCGTGGAGTTGAAGAAAACGACAATGGGGCCCGGGTCGAAAGCGAATCATCTCGCCTATCTCGGCGATGCGACGATTGGGGCCAAAGTCAATGTCGGGGCGGGCACCATCACCTGCAACTACGACGGCGTGTCGAAGCACCCAACCGTCATCGAGGATGGCGCCTTCATCGGCAGCGATTCGCAGTTGATTGCGCCCGTGCGCGTTGGAAAGGGTGCTTACGTGGGCGCCGGATCGTCGATCACCGAAGACGTGCCGGCCGGCGCCCTCGGAATTGCTCGTGGGCGGCAGACCAATGTCGCCGGCTGGGTCGAACGACGGAAGACGCAACTAGCCGAAAATAAGACGGTAGCAGCCGACTCTAAAACCAAATCACGGTAGGGGCCGACGTTCAGGTCGGCCCAAGGACTAGGGTTATGTGCGGAATCATCGGATACATCGGTTCGAAGCCCGTCGTCCCGGTTCTCCTCGACGGCCTGCGACGCATGGAATATCGCGGCTACGACTCCGCAGGCGTGGCGGTGGTCAGCCCCGAAGGCATTTCGCTGCGGCGCTCTGCCGGCAAGCTCGCGAATCTGGAACAGGCTATCCGTGTCGAGCCCGTTGACGGCCTCTACGGCGTCGGACACACGCGGTGGGCGACGCACGGCCGTCCTACCGAAGAGAACGCACATCCGCATCGCGACTGCACCGGCAAGATCGTCGTCGTCCACAACGGAATCATCGAAAACTATCTCGAGCTGAAGAAGGAGCTGCAGGAGCAGGGGCACCAATTCAAGACCGAGACGGACACCGAGATCGTCGCCCACCTGGTCGAGCGCGAAATGCAGGCCGATGGTCTCGAGAACGCCGTCCGCCGCGCCCTCACCTACATGCGCGGCATGTTCGCCATCGTGCTGGTGTCGGTTGAAGACCCCGAGAAGATTGTCGCCGTTCGCAACGGCCCGCCCATCGTCATCGGCCTCGGCAAGGACGAATTCTTCGTGGCATCCGACATACCGGCGATCCTCGCGCACACGCGCGACGTCGTGTTCCTCGGCGACGAAGAGATGGCAGTGATCACGCGCTCGGGCGTGCAGTTCACCGATTACCAGGGCCGCGCCGTCTCGAAGACCACGCAGCGCGTGCTGTGGGATCCAATAGCGGCGGAGAAGGGCGGCCATAAGCATTTCATGCTCAAGGAAATCTATGAGCAGCCGACCGCCGCGCGCGACACCATTCTCGGCCGGGTCTCGCTCGAACGCGGGCAGGTGTTCCTCGAAGAATTGAACATTCCCGACGAAGCACTGCGCGCGATCCAGAAGGTGAGCATCATCGCGTGCGGCACATCGTGGCACGCAGGCCTGGTCGGGAAGTATTTGCTCGAAGCGCTCGCACAGCTGCCGGTTGAAGTCGATTACGGCTCAGAGTATAGATACCGCAACCCGATCGTCGCGCAGAACGAGCTCGCCGTTGTAATCACGCAGTCGGGTGAGACGGCGGACACGCTCGCTGCCCTGCGCGAAGCCAAACGCAAGGGCGCACACAGCATCGCCATCTGCAATGTGGTCGGCAGCATGGCGACCCGTGAGGCCGAAGGGACGGTGTACACGCACGCCGGCCCCGAGATTGGCGTCGCGTCAACGAAGGCGTTCACCTCGCAGCTCGTCGCGCTGCAGCTGCTCGCCCTCTACATGGCGCAGGTACGGGGAACGCTGAGCACCACTCAGATTCGCAATCACATCAACGAGCTGCTTCAGCTACCACAGACTATCGAGCAGGCGATCAAAGCCTCCGCGGCGATGGAGAAGGTTGCCGAGCGGTTCCACAACCGTTCAGACTTTCTCTTCCTCGGCCGGGGTATCAACTACCCAATCGCACTCGAAGGTGCGTTGAAGCTGAAGGAGATCTCGTACATCCATGCGGAAGGCTATCCCGCGGGCGAGATGAAGCACGGACCGATCGCCCTGATCGACGAGCAGATGCCCGTCGTGGCAATTGCGCCGAATGATCACGTGTTTGAAAAAATGATCGGCAACGTGCAGGAAGCGAAAGCTCGAGGCGGATCGGTCATCGCGCTGACGACCGAGGGGGATGCGCGCATGGCGGCGGTGCTCGATCCCCAGAACGACGTGATGGTGTCCTTGCCGTCGACGACGGCGCTGCTCACGCCGGTCGTGATGACGATTCCGCTTCAGCTGCTCGCGTACCACATCGCCGTGCGTCGCGGCTGCGACGTCGATCAGCCGCGGAATCTGGCGAAAAGCGTGACGGTAGAATAGGGTGGTTGGATCTTCTCTCCACCCTCAATCCTGAACAACAAGAAGCCGTTCTTCACACGAATGGCGCGCTGCTGATTCTTGCCGGCGCGGGCTCCGGCAAGACGCGCGTCATCGCGCACCGCATCGCGTATCTCGTCAGCGAAGGACTGTGCCAGCCAGACCGTCTTCTCGCGGTCACCTTCACGAATAAAGCGGCAGAGGAGATGCGAAGGCGCGTCGAGACGTTGCTCGGCATGGACTGCAAGGGCATGTGGATCTCAACATTCCACGCCCTCTGCGCGCGTCTGCTGCGCCGCGAAGCGCCGCACATCGGCTTGTCGCGCGATTTCGTGATCTATGACTCCACCGATCAGCTGACGGTGATGAAACAGGCCTTGCGGCAGATCGGTGCCGATGACAGCACCATCGCGCCGCGGCTGGCGCTGTCGCGCATCAGCCATGCGAAGAACCGCATGGAAGGTCCGGAGACGTTCACGGCGAATTCGTGGAATCCGCGCGACGAGCAAGTGGGGAAGCTGTACGAGCTGTATCTCAAGGCTCTACGCGACGCCAACGCGCTCGATTTCGACGACCTGCTGCTCAAGACCGTCGAGCTGTTCGAGAAATCGGAGACCGTTCGCGACCGCTACAGCAGCAAGTTCGTGCACGTGATGGTGGACGAGTATCAGGACACGAACCGGCCACAGTACCTGCTCGTGCAGCGGCTCGCTGGTCGTCACCGCAACCTGTGTGTCGTCGGCGACCCCGACCAGTCAATTTACAAGTGGCGCGGCGCCGATCTTCGCAACATCCTCGACTTCGAGCACGACTTTCCCGAAGCGCGCATCGTCAAACTCGAACGGAACTACCGATCGACGCAGGTGATTCTGGACGCGGCGTCGGCGGTCATTTCGCAGAACCGGAACCGCAAGGACAAGCATCTCTACACCGATCGAAAAGGCGGGGCGAAGATTCTCTACTACCGGGCCGGTGACGATCTCGACGAGGCCGAGTTCATCGCGCGTACAGGGCGAACGGCGCTGCACGAGGACGTGGAGAACAGCGTCGCCATTCTCTATCGCACGAATGCGCAGTCGCGGACGCTGGAAGATGCGCTGCGGCGCGCCGGCATCGCCTACAAGATCATCGGCGGCGTCCGGTTCTACGAACGCAAGGAGATCAAGGACGCATTGGCGTACCTGAAGCTGGTGCTCAACCCTCATGACGATGTGAGCGTGCGGCGCGTGATTAACGTGCCCGCCCGCGGCATCGGCAAGGGCGTGATGGAATCGCTCGAGGGATTGGATCTGCCGACGGATGCGGATGCGCCGCCGCTGCTCGCCGGCCTTCAGCCCGTGGCGACCAACAACTCGCTGTGGGCGCGGTTGGTCCACGCCGTCGATCGTCGGCTGCTGGCGCCACGGGCCACGCAGTCCCTCGCCGCGTTTCGCGATCTCATACTCACCCTCACCGAGATGGCGTCGCGTGAGTCCGTGTCGATCGCGCTCGGCAAGGTGCTCGACGCCAGCGGTTATCTGCAGGACCTGCGCGAGGAGCGGAGCGAAGAGGCGGAGAGCCGCGTCGAAAACCTGGCCGAGCTGGTGTCGGCTGCGCGCGAGTACGAGACACGGAGCCCGGAGCCGTCGCTTGCCGGCTTTGTCGATCAGTTGTCCTTGCTCTCCGACGTCGACGAGGAGCAGGGGTCACGCAATGCGCGCGTGCTGATGATGACGATGCACAGCGCCAAAGGGCTCGAGTTTCCGGTCGTCGTCATCGCCGGCCTGGAAGAAGGCCTGTTCCCGCATTCGCGTTCGGCGGATGACGAGGCGGAGCTCGAAGAGGAGCGTCGTCTCTGCTACGTCGGCATCACGCGCGCACAGCGTCGCCTCGTTCTGACCTCGGCGGCGCGAAGGCGCGTCTTCGGCGAGTATCAGTCAACCGATGCTTCACGGTTCATCGATGAGATTCCGCCCCAGCTGCTCGAGGAAGTTCCCGCAACGTTCCTGACGCCGCAAACGTCCTTTTCGCAGTTCCGCGCCAATCCCTACCCGCGAGGTGGGTACCGCGGCAATCGTGTACGCGAGGAGCCGGACTACTCGTACGCGGACGAAGATCAATCCACGCCGGCAGGCCTGCGCCCCGGCATCCGTGTGCGGCATCCGCAGTTTGGCGTGGGAACGGTGTTGTCGGTGGAGCCGCTTGATGGCGACGTCAAGCTGCTCGTCCGCTTCACGTCGGTGGGGCAGAAGACGCTTCGCGCGAAATACGCGAAGCTCGAGATGGTCGGGTAAGCCGACCTGAAGGTCGGCCCCTACGAACGCGGCCTACGTCTGCGGGGTCGCGGCGCCTTGCTGCTGGATGCCCATGATGATCCAGCGCCCTTCGGTCGTCTGTCCGTCCTTCTTTCCGGATGCCCTCTGCAGCGTAAACACCATCGTCCTGGGCGCCGTCTTGCCGTCAGGTGTCTGCACCTGCGCTGTGACCGTGACCGGTTCGGTGATGATGTCCACGTCCATGCCGGTGACGTCTACGTCGTCGCGGCCGGGCGGCGTGAGGCTGACAAGGGCCGATTTTTCCTTGGCGACCTTCTGGCGCGCCTGCGAGAGCTTCCGCTCGAGATCGCGGCTGTCTGCGTCCCACTTCTTGTATTCCGTCAGCAGCGTCGCGTCCTGCCCGCGCACCGGCTGATTTTCGCGGTCGGCCTTCAGCGCCCGATCGATGGCGATCGAATTCGACTGGTAGAAGTCACGCATCTTCTTGGTGAACTCGATCTGGTCGTTGCGAACCTTCTCCTGCTCGGCCGTGAACTCCTGGACCTGCAACTTGCGGTGCTGCTGCGCTCCGATGTTGTCGATCTTGAAGTCCTGAACGGATCCGTCGGTACGCGGGTCGAACGGCACCGCGGAGATGCTGGCGAGCGCCGTGTTGTCGCGAACTCGCGCCGCGCGGAAAAACTGGGTGAGCAGCTGCTGCTCGACCGGCGTCGAACCGCAGGCCACGACCACAAGAAGTACGCAACCGAGGATCGCTCGACGTGCCATCGGCTCCTCCACGCGGAATCTACTCTTCTTCGTCCTTCTCGGCAAGGCGCGCAATGGAGACGGCGCGGTCGTCGCCTTCAATGTCGATCATTCTGACGCCCTGCGTGGAACGGCCGATCGTGCGAACGTCCTTCGCGGCCATCCGCAGGATCTTGCCTTGCTGCGTGATCAGCATCAGCTCGTCATCGTCGTGCACCTGCGTGATGCCGATGACCTTGCCGTTGCGATCGCTCGTCTGGATATTGATGATGCCGAGACCACCGCGCGACTGGACGCGGTATTCCTCGAGCTCGGTTCGCTTGCCGTAGCCCTGCTCGGTCACTGAGAGGATCGTGCCGCCCGCCTCGAGCACCTCCATCGCCACCGCTTCGTCGTCTTCGCGCAGCTCGATGCCGCGCACACCGCCGGCGGCCCGGCCCATCGAGCGGACGTCGGCTTCCTTGAACCGGATGGACATGCCGTTGCGCGTGCCGATGAAGATTTCGTTGCTGCCGTTGGAGACGCGAACGGCGATAACCGCGTCGCCTTCCTCGACGTTCATGGCGATGATGCCGCCCGCGCGTGGATTGCTGAATGCGGTCAGCTCGCTCTTCTTGATCTCTCCGCGCTTGGTGCCCATGACGATGAATTTGTTCTCTTCGAACTCCTTCACCGCCAGCAGTGCGGCAATTCGCTCGCCCTCCTGCATCGACACCAGGTTGGCGATCGCCTTGCCGCGACCGTCCGGACCGACGTCGGGAACCTCGTGGACCTTCAGCCAGTAGGCGCGGCCGCGATCCGAGAAGATCATGATGTAGGCGTGCGTTGACGCGACGAAGAGATGCGACACGAAGTCTTCTTCGCGCGTCCGCATGCCGATACGGCCTTTACCCCCGCGTCGCTGGTTGCGATAGTTCGTGATGGCGGTGCGCTTGATGTAGCCGGTGTTGCTGACGGTAATCGCCATGTCTTCCTCGGCGATCAGGTCCTCGATACGGAACTCGCCTTCCTCGGCGAGAATTTCCGTCCGGCGCGCATCGCTGTACTTCTCCTGAATCTTCCGCAGCTCGTCGACGACGATCTGCATCACGAGGCGATCGCTCGAGAGGATCGCGAGCAGCCGTTCGATCAACTTCAACAGCTCGGCGAGCTCGTCGAGAATCTTCTGCCGCTCGAGGCCGGTCAGCCGCTGCAGCTGCATGTCGAGGATCGCCTGCGCCTGAATCGGCGACAGGCTGAACTGCGTGATCAAGCCATCGCGCGCTTCGCCTGGATTCTTCGCGGCGCGGATCAACGCGATGACGGCATCGAGGTGATCGAGCGCGATCTTCAGCCCTTCGAGGATGTGGCGGCGCGCCTCGGCCTTGCGCAGCTCGAACTCGGTCCGGCGGCGGACAATCTCCCGGCGGAACTCGACGAAGTTGTCGATCAGCTCGACGAGCGACAGCACCTTCGGCCGCCCGCCGATGATGGCGAGCATGATGACGCCGAAGCTGCTCTGCAGCGCGGTGTGCTTGTACAGGTTGTTGAGGATGACGTCGCCGACCTCGCCGCGTTTCAGGTCGATGACGATGCGCAGCCCGTCGCGATCCGATTCGTCGCGAATGTCGGAAATGCCCTCGATCGTCTTTTCGCGTACCAGCTCCGCGATGCGCTCAATCAGCTTCGCCTTGTTGACCTGATACGGAATCGCGTCGATGACGATCGACGAGCGTTCGCCCTTCTTCGAGACTTCGATTTCGGCCTTCGCGCGCATGATGATCATGCCGCGGCCGGTGAGATAGGCCTGCTGAATCCCCTGCTTGCCGATTATGTAGCCGCCGGTGGGGAAGTCGGGCCCAGGCACGAGCTCGAGAAGCTTCCGCTGCTTCTCCGGCAGCGTCGGCGGCTGGTCGGACTGTGCCGATTCGATGGTCCAGATGACAGCCTCGATCACCTCGCGCATGTTGTGCGGAGGGATGTTCGTCGCCATGCCGACCGCGATTCCCGCGGAGCCGTTGACGAGGAGGTTCGGGAACGGCGACGGCAGCACCGAGGGCTCTTCGGTCGTCTCGTCGTAGTTGGGAACGAAATCGACGGTCTCCTTGTCGAGATCCGTCATCATCTCGTCGCCGAGGGCTTCGAGTCGCGCTTCGGTGTATCGCATGGCCGCCGGTGGATCGCCGTCGATCGAGCCGAAGTTCCCCTGGCCGTCGATGAGCGGCGACCGCATGTTGAAATCCTGCGCGAGGCGGACGAGCGTGTCGTAGATCGAGGCGTCGCCGTGGGGATGGAAGTTTCCCATCACCTCGCCGACGATCTTCGCGCACTTGCGGTAGCCGCGGCTGGCGGACAGGCCCATCGTCTTCATCCCGTAGAGGACACGGCGATGTGCGGGTTTCAGGCCATCTCGTACATCGGGCAGCGCGCGCCCGATGATTACGCTCATCGCGTAATCCATGTACGAACGTTTCATTTCGTCTTCGATGTTGATCGGAAGACGATTCGGTGGTGTGTTCGGTGGATTCATGCAAACCTGGCGAGTCCAAAAAGACCCGCCTTACACATCAAGATTGCGCACGTCGAGGGCGTGGTCCTCAATGAACTTCCGGCGCGGCTCGACCTGATCGCCCATCAAGGTGGTGAACATCTGATCGGCTTCGGCGTGATCCTCGGCCCGGACCTGGAGCAACGTCCGGTTTTCCGGATCCATCGTCGTCGTCCACAGCGTGTCCGGATTCATTTCGCCGAGACCCTTGTAGCGATTCACCGCGATGCCCTTCTTGCCGGCGGCGATGAAGAACTCAACGAAATCGTCGACGTTCGCCAGAGTGACATCGGGTTCTTTGCGTGAGCCGCGCGCCACAGGCGCCGCTGCCGAGGGCTTCGGCTCGGCCGCCAGTTTGGTGGCTTCGTCAACCGGGAGACCGCCATGCGTCGTGTCGTCCGCGGCGGCGACTTCCTCGTCCGGTGTCTCTTCCACGGGTGCTGTCGTCTTGATCAGCACCGGGAACTGGATCTCCTGAATCTCGCGATACGCCGCGTGCAGCGTGCGGTACTCGCCGGAGGCAACGAACCCGACGCCGAACTTGTATTTTCGGGGGTAGCCCTGCGAGCGATCTTCGACGGCGAGCTCGAACGCGTTGTGCTCTTCGTCGCGGTTGACGACGACGCTGCGCGTCGGCGTCGTCATGCGCGCCGCGATCACGTCCAGTTTGTCGCGATGCTCGAAGAACGCCTTGTCGCGCGCATCCTGCTGCAGGAGCGCCGCCACGATTTCAGGCGGGTTGCCGCGCCGTGTCACCTGCTGCAGGAGCTTTCGATACGACATCATGCGCTGCAGATACCGCTGCAGCGTGTCGCCAAACACCTCGGTGCCGTCGGAGAGCCTGGCCACACGCGATTCGACCGCGCGGCGAATGAGGAAGTTCTCGAGTTCTCGCTCGTCCTTGATGTACGTCTCGGTACGGCCGCGCTTCGCGCGGAACAACGGCGGCTGCGCGATGAAGATGTGACCGCGGTCGATCAGGGGAGCCATCTGCCGATAAAAGAATGTCAGCAGCAGCGTGCGGATGTGTGAGCCGTCGACATCCGCGTCGGTCATGATGATGACGCGGTGATAGCGCAGTTTGTCTGGATCGAAATCCTCGTTGCCGATGCCGCAGCCAAGCGCGGCGATCATCGTCTTGATCTCGTCGCTGCCCAGCATCTTGTCGAAGCGCGCCTTCTCGACGTTCAGGATCTTTCCCTTGATTGGGAGAATCGCCTGGAAGCGCCGGTCGCGGCCCTGCTTGGCTGAGCCGCCTGCCGATTCACCTTCGACGATGTAGAGCTCGCTCTGCGCCGGGTCGCGTTCCTGGCAGTCGGCAAGCTTTCCGGGAAGGCTGCTGCCATCGAGCGCGCCCTTGCGACGTACCAGATCCCGCGCCTTGCGGGCTGCCTCGCGCGCACGTGCGGCGTCGACGGCCTTGCCGATAAGCCGTTTCGCAATAACCGGATTCTCTTCCAGGAACTGCGCCAGCTTGTCGTTGACGATCGCCTCGATGATGCCCTTGACCTCGGTGTTTCCGAGCTTCGTCTTCGTCTGGCCCTCGAACTGCGGCTGCGGAATCTTCACGCTGACCACCGCGGTGAGGCCTTCGCGGATGTCGTCGCCGCTGATGCTCGCGTCCTTCAGGTCCTTCGCGAGGTTGCTCTTTGCGGCGTAGGCGTTGATCGTTCGCGTCAACGCCGAACGGAAGCCGGAGAGATGCGTGCCTCCCTCGTGCGTATTGATGTTGTTCGCGAAGGTAAACACCAGTTCCGAGTAGCCGTCGTTCCACTGCAGCGCGATTTCGGCCTCGATGCCGTCTTTGCTGCCCTTCATGAAGATCGGCTTGTCGTTGGTGACCGTCTTGTTCTTGTTCAGGTGCTCGACAAACGAGACGATGCCGCCGTCGTACTGGAACTTGTGGCTCTTGCCATCGCGTTCGTCGTCGATGGTGATGAGAATGCCGCCATTGAGGAAGGCGAGCTCACGCAGGCGCTGGGCCAGCGTGTCGAAACTGTATTCGGTCGTCTCGAACACCTGCGGATCCGCCTTGAACGTGACCTTCGTTCCGCGCTTCTGTGTCGTGCCGGTCATTTCAAGGGGCTTAATCGGAGTGCCGCGCTCGTAGCTCTGTTGATAGACCTGACCGTTGCGCCAGATCTCGAGATCGAGCCGCTCGGAAAGTGCGTTCACGACCGAGACCCCGACTCCGTGCAGACCGCCGGAAACCTTGTAGGCGGCGTTTTCGAACTTGCCGCCGGCATGAAGCACCGTCAGCACGACTTCCGCAGCCGAACGGCCGTCCGGCATCGGGTCAACGGGAATGCCGCGGCCGTTGTCGACAACGGTGATCGAGTTATCGATGTGAATGTTGACGTTGACCTGATCGCAGAACCCGGCGAGCGCCTCGTCAATCGAGTTGTCGACGATTTCGTAGACGAGATGATGCAGCCCTGGCTCGCCGGTCGACCCGATGTACATGGCGGGTCGCTTGCGCACGGCCTCGAGGCCCTCGAGAACCTTGATCTTGTCGGCACCGTAGTCATCGACAGATCCATTCCCATTCGGGCCCGTCGGTGCCGTCGCGTCGTGAGTCTGGAGCTCGGTCTGTTCGGTCTGGTGTTGTTCGGGATGTGTCACGCGATTCCTTAAAGTTCTCCGTCAGATTCGCATCGGCATGATGACGTAGGTGTAGTCGTACCCCTGCGCGCCGACGGGCTTCATTA
>Ga0075424_100005780_pt1 | contig 11865 bp, 16 predicted proteins | sample SoiMethybrSBSTD3_FD_75301 | JGI IMG/M metagenome (GOLD analysis project Ga0075424, IMG submission 75301) | Bulk soil microbial communities from a Populus tree surrounding site in Tennessee, USA - Soil MetaG P. TD hybrid SBSTD3 | ecosystem: Environmental > Terrestrial > Soil > Tree plantation... | reverse complement strand
AGACGCCGGGAGAACACCGCAAAGCCCGCAACTAGTCCTTCGGTGCGTCCAAAATCGCCCAAGACCAGCGCAAACAACGGCTTGTCCCCAAAGCATCGGGATATCCTGGCCAGCCATCGAACAAGTGATTGATTTAATTGTCCGGCCGGCCGAGCTAGGCCAAGATATCCCGATATGTTTCGGGATATACGACGTTAGGCGCACCGCATGACCGCATACACATCATCAAACCTTGCCTGGCTACCCACAGATGAGGACACCAACATCTACTTTCACTCCATCGTGGAGACCCTGCGGGAGGAGTGCGGCTACTCAATCGACGAAGCTGCTCATCTAACCGAGCAGTATTACCGCAGCTTTACGGACGGCGAGCATTGCAATGCGATTGGGATTCCGACGCAGAACGACGAATTCTTCTGGCACGAGGGTGCCTCAGGAATGGCGCTGCGAATCCACTACTACATGAAGCTCAAGCTCGATCCGAATCCCATGAAATTCATAGACTGGCGTACTGCCCTCTATCGTGCGCAAAAAGGCGCCTAACAGCGCGTTGTTGACCGACGCCTATTCCTCGCTGCTGCGCGCTCGGCACGGCGCGGCAAAACGCGAACGTCAGCTGGCATGAGGCGCCTACCTTGGTCCGACGTATGGCTAATCACTGCGGTGGCGCTGCTTGGCACGGCCATTTGCTCCATTTATGGCGTTCCCTTCTGGAAAGCGTACCCGGTTGCCCTGGTAGTGATCGCAGTCAGCTGGCTCGCAATGAACCCGTATGAATTCGGTAACCCCAAGGCTCCGGAAAATCAAATTTCCAGGGTGCTACGAATCATCAATGCACTCGTCATAGCTGCAACTATGCTTAGTTTCTGTCTCAATCTAGTGCGCTAATGAGCCGCCGCATGCCAGCAAACAGCCGGTTGTTGACCGATACCTGCCTTGCAGCGCTACGCGTTTCGTTCAGCGCGGCAAAACCGGGACGCCAGGCCTCGCTTTGACGCCCGCCGGATACATGGCCAAGAGGGTCATGACGCGCCCTGACTGGATCAAGGCGCCGAAGGTTGATGACGTCTATTCTGTCAGCGGCTGTGTCTCGGAAAACTTTGCCGACTACATCAAATATTGGCGACACAACGGATATTGGTTCTTTGACTCTCCAGAAATCATCAAGTCGTTAGCGCACGAGCACGCAATCGACCTTCGAGACTGCAGCTTCCTCTACTACGAGGTCTTCGAAGAGGAGTTCAATGATGAAAAGGAGATCTGGGAACCCTTTAGGCCCGATGACAGTTTCAAAACGTCAGTTGCGGCACCGGCCAGGAAGCAGCTTGTAGGCTACGACGTTGTGACATTCTCGGTACACACCAGCCCTGAATGCTCGCCGCTTTCCTGCAACAACCTCGCCGAAGCCATCGAAACCAATCGTCACTGCCTCTTCGCCTCCTTCGAGGAAGCCAAGGCGCGCATTGAAGGGCATGACTTCGATAACAGTGAACCAGGACCATTCCGGATTTTCGCCGTCTACATCGTTGGCGAGGCCTAACAGCCAATTGTTGAGCGATCCTTGCGCATCGGCGCTGCTTCGTCGGGGCTCCTGCACCGCGCCAAAATTCGGACGTTAGGCACCACCGTGCCGACCCAGCAGGAACTGCAAGCCCAGGGAGAGCGGATCGTTGCCGCAGCCCTGGAGGCGGCGCGGCAGCAATGGCGCGACAGGCTCGTGTGCGCATTTGCCTTGGGTAGCCTTGCGCACGGCGGCTTCAGCGCGGTGAGCGACGTCGATGTGGGCCTTCTATTTGACGATCCTCTGATTGCGAGCGATGCGGACGGCGTAAATAGGCTGGTCGCTTCGGTCAAAGAAGGCGGCCGGCCGTTCGCGGAGCGGTTGTCGGTTTTCTGGGGCTCCGTCGATAGCCTGAATCAAGCGTCGCAACGCGGTCGCTTCCCGCCCCTCGATCGTCTCGATCTGATCAAGTACGGCCGGCTGCTTGCCGGAATGGACGTGCGCAGCAAACTGAAGGCGCCAAGTCGCGACGAGCTCGTGATCGCCGGTGCCGAGTTCGCGCTGTTGCGTCTCGGCAACCGGGAAGTCATGGACAAAATAAGAAATGCGAAATCGCTCGCCTCTTTGGACGCCAAGACGCTCACGAAGCTGATTCTTTATCCGGTGCGGTTCATGTTCACCGCCGAAACGGGCGATGTAGGACGTAACGACGCCGCGGTCGAGCACTACGTTGCCCGGACAAACGGCCCGCAGGCCGATCTGGTACGCCTCGCGCTCGATTGGCGGCAGCGCAGCGCGCCGCCCCGGGACCCTGGCGCGGTGCAGGCGATCTCGGCTGGCGCGCTGCCCTTGTACGATGATTTTCTCTCCGACCACGAGCAGCGCTTAAAGCGTTACGGGAGACAGGACCTCGCGGAGGCGTTCAGCAGATGGCGACACGCGCTGCGTGCATGACCGTGCAACGCCGGAACCAGGTTGAGTCAAATCGTTCCTCCGTATTGAAATCTTTGCGCCCGGTCTTTACAGTGGGATTCGGGATCCCAACAGGGAGGGGAAAGGCGATGGCTTCGGCGAGGGTACCGGGTACCACGTGCGTCACCCAGCAGCAGCCGATCGATTTCAGGACCTCGCAGCTCGCCGCTGCGCCTCCTCAAGGACCGGTTGGCGCAGATGTCTACGACTCGCGCTTCGACGCCAATGAAATCCAGAGTCTGGAGATGTTCGAAGCGAGCTTGAAGCATCGTTCGTTGGAAGAATTGCAGTACTTGCGAGCGAAGACGGAGTACTTGTACGAGGACGCCGTGAGAGCATATGGCGCGCAGTCGCGGGCAGCGGCTTTCGCTGCCGCTTCGGTTGCCGTGGTCGACAACCGCATCACGTTCCTGCAGTCCCGGTCTGGCAAGCAGAAAGGGCGTCTGCAAGAGCTCATCGACGCTATGCACGAGGGAAAGGCCGTAAAGGACGCCGAGGTCAGGAAGGCCATTCGCGATCTGCTTGCTGCCGAAAGGAACAAGCCGGAGTCCGATGCTCCATCGGGGAACGAGAGCGGGTCTGCGATGGCGGTCGTCGTCGAAGCCGTGAAAGAAGTTTCCCGGGTCAAGAACAGGCAATTCAAGGAGCTGCTCGAACGGGCGAAACGGCCCGGGGCCCACGTGCCGGACGAGCATATCAAGCACGAACTCCAGAAGGTCCTCGGGGTGGAAAGACAGAAGCAATTGCTGGGAATCGACGACGGCAATACGATGGATCTCGTCGCCGAAGCCATCGATTTCTCGCACACGCGGCGCAAGTCCGAGCTGAGACGCCTCATCGACAGGGCGAACAGCGGAACGCACAAGCCCACGAGGGAACAGGTCCGGGCCCAGATCGTCAAGGTCCTGCAAACCGAGAGAGAGCGCCAGTTGCTCGGGATCAGCGATCCGGATAAGGATCAGAGCACCGACGAGCTCATCAACGAAGCACGCAACGCCATGTCGACCGTGCACGTCACGATCGGTCCGGTGACCCTGGAACGCAAATAGCCCATGCCGCGACGCAGCACGGAGCGTTAAGTAAGCGTTAAGGTCCGGCGCGCGAACCTAGGCCGCTACGACCCTCCGGAGGACGGCATGAGGCCAGTGTATTTCCGCATCGCGCTCGCGGCCGCGGCGCTCCCGCTCGCCGCGCCCGCCTTCGCCGCCGACGACACGATCGTGCTCGGCTCGGCGATTTCCATCACCGGCAAGTATTCGCAGGAAGGCAAGAACGCGAAGGACGGCTACGACTTCGCCGTGCAGAAGATCAACGACGCCGGCGGCGTCAAGGTCGGCGGCAAGACCTACAAGCTCGAGGTCAAGTACTACGACGACGAGTCGACGCCGGCGCGCACTGCGCAGCTCCTCGAGCGGCTGATCAACCAGGACGGCGTGAAATACATGCTTGGACCGTACGGCTCGGGCCCGACCAAGGCCGCCGCGCCGGTCACCGAGAAGTACAAGATCCCGATGGTCGAGGCCGAGGGCGCCTCGCGCTCGCTCTTCACGCAGGGCTATCGCTACCTCTTCGCGGTGCTCTCGACCTCGGAGCAATACCTTGCGCCGGTGGTCGACCTCGGCGCCGAGCTGGCGCAGAAAAACGGCAAGAAGCCGGGAAGCCTGAAGATCGGCATGGCGTTCGAGAACGACCCGTTTTCGCTCGACGTGCGCGAAGGCGTCATCGACGCGGCGAAGAAGCACGGCATGAAGGTCGTGGTCGACGACAAGATGCCGCGCGACCTCTCCGACATCTCGGCCACGCTCACCAAGATCAAGGCGGTGAAGCCCGACATCCTGCTCTTCTCCGGCCACACCAAGGGCGCGCTGACCGCGACGCGGCAGATGAAGGAGATGGGCGTCAACGCATCGCTCGTCGGCATCACGCACTGCGAGTCGGCCGACGTCACCACCAAGTTCGGCGGCGCCGCGGAAGGCATCCTCTGCCCGACGCAGTGGGCGGAGACGCTGAAATACCAGGACAAGCTCTTCGGCAGCGCGATGGACTACAACAACGCCTTCATCAAGGCGCACCCCGAGTACAAGGAGGTGCCCTACCAGGTAGCGGAGGCCTCGGCGGCGATCCAGGTCTGGGCCGACGCTTTCGGGCGCGCGAAGAACCTCGATCCGGAGAGCCTGCGCGACGCGCTCGCGAAGACCAACATCGAAACGTTCTACGGCCACGTGCAGTTCGACAACACCGGCCGGAACACCGGCAAGCCCATGGTGCTGAGGCAGATCCAGGAGGAGAAGTACGTGGTGGTCGCTCCGACCAAGTACGCGGCCGAGCCGGTCGAGTACCCGCGCCACGTGGCGAGCCGCTAGCCTGGACAGCATCGGGCTCCTGGTCGCGGCACCGCTCCTCAACCTGCAGCTGGTGTTGAACGGGCTGTCGGTGGGAGCGGTGTTCGCGCTCGTCGCCTACGGGCTCGCCCTGGTCTGGGGCGTGACGAACGTCAAGAACCTCGCCCAGGGCGATCTCGTCATGCTCGGCGGCTTCCTTGGCTTCAAGCTTGCCGAGCACGGCGTGCACCCGATCCTCGCGATCGTGCCGGTGGCCGTCCTGATGTTCGGCTTCGGCTGGGTGCTCTATCGCATCATGATCCGCCGCGTGATAGCGCTCGACCTCTTCACCTCGCTCCTCGCGACGTTCGGCCTGGCGATCACGATCCAGCAGTCGCTCAACCTGATTTTCGGTCCGGAGGTGCGCACGATCCGGTCGGGCTTCGGCCAGCTCGAGCTGTTCGACGGCTCGGTCGAGATCACCTGGATCCGGGTCATCGCCTTCGGCCTGTGCCTGCTGGTAGCCACGGCCATGGTGCTCTTCCTGAGGAAGAGCCGCCTCGGCCAGGCGATCCGCGCCACCGCGCAGGACCCGCGCGCCGCGCGCGTGCTCGGCGTCGACACCGACCTCGTCTACTCGCTCACCTTCTCGCTCAACGCGGCGCTGTGCGGCGCAGCGGGCGTCATCGTCGGCATGATCTGGGTGCTGCAGCCCTTCTACGGCATCGGCTACTCGGTGCGCGCCTTCGTCATCGTCACCGCGGCCGGCCTTGGCAACCTGCCCGGCGTGATCATCGCCGCGCTCGGCCTGGGTGTCGTGGAGCAGTACAGCGGTTTTCTGCTCGGAGCCCAGTTCCAGCAGGCGACCGTGGTCGGGCTGCTGCTCGTGATCCTGCTCTGGCGCACCATGCTGCTCCGGCGCCAGCGCCTGGCGCTGCAATGAGCGCGCGGCAGAAGCTGCTGCACCTCGCGCTTCTCGCCGCCGGCATCGCCGCTCCATTCGTCTTCCCGTCGCACAGCGTGCAGTTCGCGGTGTTCTGGGTCTTCGTGCTGTTCGCGCTCACCTGGGACATCGTCGGCGGGCACATGGGCTACAACTCGCTCGGCAACATCCTGTTCTTCGGCCTTGGCATGTACGTCTGCGCGCTGGTGCAGATCGGGCTCGTGTACGACATCGCCGAATATACGGCGGCCAACGGCGCGATCCGCATCGACTTCACCGACCGGCAGTACTTCGAGGGCCTGGCGCTCGGCCTCGCGGCCGCGGCGCTGGTGCCGGTGATCGTGGCCGCGCTGCTCTCGCGCATCCTGCTCGGCCTGCGCGGGCCGTACTTTGCGATCGGCACGCTCGGCGTCGCCATCGCCGCCGCCGAGCTCACCAACGCCTGGGACTACGTCGGCGGCGGCCAGGGCATTGCCATGCCGGTCTTCCCCGGCGCGCCCGGCATGCGCGAGCGCTTCTTCTACGGCGCGTGCATGATCGCCGCGATGGCGTGCTACCTGTTCCTGCGCTGGCTCTACTCGACGCGCTTTCGCCTCGCGATCAACGCCATCCGCGACGACGAGGACAAGGCCGAGGCGCTCGGGGTGCATACCGCGCGCTACAAGGCGCTCGCGTGGTGCATCTCGGCGTTCTTCCTCGGCATCGCCGGCGCCCTGTTCGGCAACATGACCGGGTTCGTCGAGCCGCTCGAGACCGCCTATCCGACGCTCACCTTCGGCATCTTCATGGTGGCGATGACGCTGCTCGGCGGCAAGGGCACCCTGTGGGGACCGGTCATCGGCGCGACGCTCTTCTACACCCTGCGCGAAGTCACCTGGACCTATCTCCTCGGCTGGCAGTACGTGGCGCTGGGGCTGCTCATCATCGTCAACGTGGTCTACTTCCAGCAGGGCATCCTCGGCTGGCTGCGCGCGCGGCGGCCGCGCTGGTTCGGAGCGGACGCCTCGTGAACGTGATTGAAATCCGGGACGTCAGCAAAGCCTTCGGCGGCGTGGTGGCGAACCGCGCCGTCTCGCTCGACGTGCCGCGCGGGCGCATCACCGGACTGATCGGCCCGAACGGCTCGGGCAAGACCACGCTCTTCAGCTCGATCGTCGGCCAGCATCCGATCGACTCCGGCTCGATCCGCCTCGAAGGGCGCGAGATCTCGCGCCTCGGCGTGCAGCAGATCGCGCGCCTGGGCCTGCAGCGCACCTTCCAGCAGACGCGGATCTTCTCAAAGATGGATTGCGTGCAGAACCTCCTCGTCTCGCTGCCGCATCGCGAGGAGCGCTGGACGCACATGTTCCGCCGCTACCCGCGCGACCTGGTCGAGCGCGCCGAGCGGCTGCTCGAGTTCGTCGGCCTCTATCCCAAGCGCAGGCTGGTCGCCGGCTCGCTTTCCTTCGGCCAGCAGAAGCTGCTCGAGTTCGCGATGGCGCTCATGAACGAACCGAAGGTGCTGCTGCTCGACGAGCCGACCGCGGGCATCAACCCGACGCTGATCAATGGCCTGATCGACCGCCTGAAGCGCGCCAACGCCGAGTTCGGCATCACGCTCTTCGTCATCGAGCACAACATGCGTGTCATCATGAACCTCGCGAGCCACGTGTACTGCATGTCGCGCGGCGAGCTCCTCGCGAGCGGCTCTCCGGAGGCGATCCGCGCCGACCAGCGCGTCGTCGACGCCTACCTGGGCGCCCACTGATGAGCGCCGTCCTTTCGGTCGACGAGGTCGCGCGCCGCGCCGAGGCCCTGCGCGCCGACGTCGCCGAATCCAGGCTTCTGGATCTGGCCGGAAACCGGCCGCTGCTCTCCATCCGCGGGCTGCGCGCCGGCTACGGCAACATGGAGATCCTGCACGGTCTCCCGCTGCACCTCGCGCGCGGCCAGTCCCTCTGCCTGATCGGCCCCAACGGCGCCGGCAAGTCGACCGTGCTGCACTCCCTCTTCGGCTTCGCGCGCGTGCTTGCAGGCGCCATCTCGATCGACGGCCGCGACATCACACGCCTCGGCCCGGAACGCAAGCTCGCCGAGGCAGGCATCGCCTATGTGCTGCAGGACAAGTCCGTGTTCCCCGACATGACCGTCGAGGAGAATCTGCTGATGGGCGGCTACCTGCTGCGCTCTCCGGCGAAGGCGAGAGCCGCCGCCGAGCGCGTGCTTGCGAAGAACGACCGCCTGGCGGCGCGGCGCCAGCACAAGGCGCGCGTACTCTCCGGCGGCGAGCGGCGCCTGCTCGAGATCTCACGCGCCCTGATCATGGATCCGCAGGTGCTGCTGGTCGACGAGCCCTCGATCGGCCTCGAGCCGCGCTTCATCGACATGGTGTTCGAGATCCTGAGCGATCTGCAGCGCCACGAGGGCAAGACCATCATCATGGTGGAGCAGAACGCGAAAAAGGGGCTGGAGTTCGCCGATCTCGGCTACGTCCTGGTCGCCGGCGAGCTTGCCCTCGCCGGCACCGGCCGCGAGCTCCTCGCCAACCCGGAGGTCGGCAAGCTGTTCCTGGGCGGTTAGTCTCGCCCCGGGGAGGCTCGCGGCACCCGCTTGTGGCATTGCGCCCATAATGTCGCCGGTATGTCGCCGGTATGTCGCCGATGGCCCGTTTGAGCGCCTTGCTGGTTCCGCTTCTTGCGGCGGCTTGCGCTACGAAGACGACGGACTTCCCATACAGGGTCAATGGTGAAACGCCGCAGGCGGCGACCTGCGAGGTGGTCGTCGCCGAATCCGCCACCGGCCGCGTGCTGCGAAGGGATGCCGTCGTCGGGCGGTTTTCCCTGGACTACAACGCAGCCCGGCTTTTCCCGCCGAGAGTCGACGTCGCCGCCTATTGCGGCGGCACCAAGGTGAAGGAGCTCAAGAACCTCGCGCCTGGAAGCGAACCGGAAGTCGATCTTGGGAAGCTGGAACCCTGACCGCGCATTGTGACTGCGGCAGACGACATCGCCGGCACGCGACGCCTCTTCGAAAAAGCCGAGCGCGAGGCGGATCCTGGGCTGAAGGCCCACGCTCTCGAGGAGGCCTTGGCGCTGCTGGCCTCCATCGATCCGGACGAGATCTCGGATGCCGAGCGCAAGCTCGTTGCCAACCTTCGGCTGGCCCACACGCGACGGCTGCTCGGCCAGTTGGTGGGGCTCGCCTCGGTGAGCATGGATGCCTGGTTCGAGTACGTCGGTCTGCTGTTCGGCGACCTGGGTGCGGAAGTCGAGCGTCTCGTCCAGGCCGACGCCGAGCTTAAAGAGAACTATGATCGGTTCCTCGAGCTGTGGGGCGCCGAGGTCGCGGAAATCCTTCGAAAGCAACAGAAATGAAAGCCGCCTTTGTCGTGTTCGACCGCCTGACCTCGCTCGATTTCGTCGGGTTCTACGATCCGGTGACGCGCTTGAAATCGATGAACATCCTCGACGATTTCGACTGGCGGGTGTGCGCCACGGTGCGCTCCGTGGTCGACGACCGGGGCTTGCGGATGGAGGCCGCCGCCGTCGGCGAGCCGCTCGATTCGTACGACATGGTTTTCGTTCCAGGCGGATTCGGCACGAGGGACCTGCGGCACGACCGCAGCTTCATCGACTGGCTGAAAACCGCCCGTGCCGTGCCGCTCAAGGTATCGGTGTGCACCGGCGCGCTGCTGCTGGGAGCCGCCGGCTTTCTCCAGGGCCGTCGCGCGACCACGCACCCGAGTGTCTACAAGGAGCTCGAGCCCTACTGCGGCATGGTCGTCCGCGAGAGAGTCGTCGACGAAGGAGACGTCATCACGGCGGGCGGCGTTTCGGCCTCCATCGACCTGGGCCTGCACCTGGTGGAGAGACTCGCTGGCGCCGATGCGCGCCGGAGCATTGCGTCGCAGATGGACTATCCGTACTCGCAATCGACCTGAGCATGAAGCTCTACATCACCCCGGGTTCGCCATACGCGCGCATGGCGCGGATCGTGGCGCTGGAAAAGAAGCTCGAAAGCCGGGTGGAGATCGTGTTCGCGAAAACCCGGGTCGCCGACAGTCCCTACTATGCGATCAACCCGTCGGGGCGCGTGCCCTATCTCGTGCGCGACGACGGCGTCGGGATGGAAGAGTCGGCGCTGATCTGCGACTACCTCGACCGCCTCGACGGAAGACCGGCGTTCGAGCTGCCCCCAGGGAGCGCCGGCCTGGAGGCACGCCGCCTCGAGGCGCTCGCGAGGAGCCTGGTCGACGGCCTCTCGGTCTGGAACCGGGAGCTTGCGCGACCCGTCGACGAGCGCTCGCCGGGGGTAATCCGCCACGAAACCGGGCGCGCGCGGCGCATGGTCGAGCTCTGGGAGAAGGAGATCGGCCATGCGTACATGCGCGGGCCGCTCAACATGGCGCAGTTGACGCTTGGCGTCGCGCTGGGACTGGAGCTGCGCAATCCCGATTTTCTCTGGCGTGCGGGGCATCCGAAGCTCGCCGGCTGGTACGAGCGGCTCGCGGCGCGCCCTTCCTTCGCCGCAACCGCGCCGCCCCGCGCATGAGCCCGCCGGCGATAGGCAGGCTCGAAGTAGCGGCGCTCCTCCTCTATGCAGCGGCCGTTCTGCTGTGCACTATCCTCGTCGTCGGCTACCGCGACCTCGACTTTGTCGGCGCGCTCATCGCGCTCACGCTTCCCTGGAGCCTCGCCACCATTCCTTTCAGGTGGTCGCTGATCCACGGTGCGTCGCTCTGGCTCTTCTGGCTTGCCTATCTCGGCGGTGGCGCCGTGAACGTTTATCTTTTTCACCGGTATCTGCCCGCGCTGTACGCCCGCCTGCGGCGCTAGCAAGCCGTTCTCTTTGGCGAAGCGTGATGTGGTTCATTAGCCGCACGCCGACCTGTCGATATGCTGCTCGCTCCAACAATTCCCGGGTCGACTTCGAATGCTCGCGCGAATCGCATGTTTCCTCACCGTGGCGCTGTGGTGCGCGGCGGCACCCGCTCAGATCGGCTCTGCGTCGACGCCCATGATGGGACCGCCGCTCGTCACCTGCACGAACGTCGAGCTCATGAAGCAGGTGCCCTGCCCCGACTCCGCGCTGTTTTTCTTCGCGGGCAAACGCCTGGTCCAGGAGGCATACAACGCGCAAGATTTCAAGGCGCTCGACGATCTGTACGACCAATGGTGCACTGGAAAGGATCGGTTTCCCGACGGCAGATGGAAGCTCGCGCAGTTCGGAGAAGCATTCGCCGGCAACTTCTCCGCGTGGAATGCGTGGAACAAGGACCTAAAGACCATCCAGGCGTGGCAGCAGGCGCGTCCCGATTCGAAGGCGGCGCCGTATGCCGAGGCGATCTACTGGCGCTCATACGCCTGGAAGGCGCGCGGCAGTGGCTATGCCAACACCGTGGCCAAAGAAGGCTGGGAGCTCTTCCGCGAGCGCCTGGACAAGGCAAAGGACATCCTGACGAGGCTGCATGCGAGCGGCGCACAGTGCGCCGCGCCGTACGCGCTTACGCTGAGCGTGCTGACCGATACGGGCGCCTCGGAGACCGAGCTCGCTGCCGTTTTCGAGCGCGGCGTGCGCGAGTATCCCGAGTATCACGACATCTACTTCGCCATGGCCAGGCATTACGAACCGAAGTGGGGCGGCAGCGTCGAGCAGTATGAACACTTCGCCAGAACCACCGCCAACCGAACAAAGGACTTCGAGGGAATGGGGATGTACGCGCGCCTCTATTGGCTCGTCGATACCCGGAAAGACATCCCTTTCGCGAACGACAGCGCGCAGGCGCCCTACTGGAGCGCGCTCCACGCGGGATACGAGGATCTCATGCGTCTTTATCCGTCCAGCATGCACAACCTGGGGAAGTATGCCGGCGTCGCATGCAGATCCACGGACGGCGCGCTCTACCGAAGCCTGCGCTCCAAGATTGCCGGATATGAAAGTGCCGCCCAGATGCTGGACCCGATCGATGTCTGCGATCGGCGGCACAATTGGACGCCGTAGGGCGCCTGGCCGGAACAGGTTCTATCTCGAAAGAGCTCTGCGCCAGGCCGCGGGCGGCACGCCGAACTCGCGCTTGAACGCGCGGCTGAACGCCGCCTCGGACTCGTAGCCGCTGCGCTCGGCGAGCCGGGCGATGGCGTCCGCGCCCG
>Ga0075424_100005778_pt1 | contig 11865 bp, 8 predicted proteins | sample SoiMethybrSBSTD3_FD_75301 | JGI IMG/M metagenome (GOLD analysis project Ga0075424, IMG submission 75301) | Bulk soil microbial communities from a Populus tree surrounding site in Tennessee, USA - Soil MetaG P. TD hybrid SBSTD3 | ecosystem: Environmental > Terrestrial > Soil > Tree plantation... | reverse complement strand
TCTGGCGCGGATGCGGCGCGGCAGGGGTCTGCCCTTGGGGAGCGCCGACAGCGACACAAACGAGAAGGGGAGATTCAATGAACGCGATTCGTCTTGCGGCGTCCACCTCGGTGGTCCTGGTCGTGGCGCTGCTCTCGGTGACAGCGGCCTCCGGAACGGCGCCCGGGCCGGCCACGAACGTGGCGTGCAGCCAGCAGGCGCTGGTGGATGCGATCAATGCCGCAAACACGGCCGGGGGTGGCACGCTCAACCTCGCCCACGGCTGCGACTACCAGCTGACGAGCAGCCCCGATGACACCGAGAACGGGCTGCCCGCGATCACGAGCTCGATCACGATCAACGGCAATAGCGCGACGATCGACGGGACCAATTCGTTCCGCGACCTCGAGGTCGACGGGCCGACCGGGAGTCTCTCCGCGCGCGACCTGACGATCACCGGCGGATCGGTCTCGGACTTCGGCGGCGGGATCGCGAACATCGGCGGCACGGTGTCGCTGGATCACACGCTCGTGACCGGCAACTCCGCGGCTTCGGCGGGCGGCGGCATCGCCAGCGCGTCGTTCTCCCCAGGGGTTCCGGCCAGCCTCACGCTCCGGAACAGTTGGGTGAACGACAACCAGCAGACCTCCGACGACCCGGATGTGGCGTTGGGCGGAGGCGGGATCCTCAACGTCGACGGCTCCCTGACGCTGGATCACACCCAGGTCAACGGGAACACGGCCGAGGGGTTCGTCGGCGGCGGAATCGCCAACGGCGACTACTTCAGCTTCTCGGACACCAGGAGCACTCTGACCGTCAAGCACAGCCAGGTGAACGGCAACTCCGTACCCAACGGCAACGGCGGAGGCATCCAGAATCTGCTGGGTACCGCCAGCCTCGACCACAGCACGGTCGACGGGAACACGTCGGTGAACGGCGGCGGCATCTCGAGCGGCAACGGCAACGGTGGGAGTGCCGGGCCGGCCACTCTGACCCTGAAGCACAGCGAGGTCAACGGCAACACGGCCACCGCGCCCCCGCCGGCTCCCGGCGAGGGCCCTCCGCTCACCGGCGGCGGGATCGCGAACGGCAGCATCGCCACCCTCGACCACAGCCAGGTGGACAACAACACCGCCAGCCACATCAGTGGCGCCGGGATCGTGAACCACGGGAGCATGACCCTGAAGCACTCCGAGGTGAACGGCAATACGGCGGCAGGCAGCGGCCAGGCTGCCTCCGGCGGAGGGATCGTCAACGTCGCGTCTCCCGACACCACGGACACCGGCGTCCTGATGCTCGATCACAGCAAGGTGAACGGCAACACGGCGGCCGGCAGCGGCGGTGGCATCGCCAACGGCATCGGCCAGATCCCCGGCGGTGACGTCACGCTCACGCACAGCGAGGTTCGGCACAACACCGCTGCGCACGGCGGTGGCATCTTCAACCACGGCGGCACGGTGACGTTGTCGGACTCCAAGGTGACCGACAACCAGGTGGACAACTGCGAGCCGACGGGCACCATCGCCGGCTGCACGAACTAACCAGCGCCAGCTCTCGGCTCGACAGGCAGGCCCGGCATCGCCGGGCCTGCTTCGTCTGGGCACTCGATTGAATGGTCAGTCAATTAAGGAACTAATTGTTGACTGATTAGTCAATCGAGTAAAGAGGTTAGAAAAGTGCAAAGGGGTGGTAAAAGCACGCGCTGCATTTCCCAGTCACCCATCCCCTCGGAGGAGGAACCGATGCCAGCAGGCAATCGGGGACCGCGGTCGTACCGGGCGCTGCTCGCGCTCGCGGCCGTGGGCTGCGCGGCGCTTCTCGGCGCAGGCAGTCCCGCGGCTCAGGCCAGCGGTGCTACCACCACGCTTTCGAACGACGTCGTCCATAACCTGAGCTACGCGACGCTGACCGGATCGGTGCCGGCGACGCAGACGGTGACGGTCGGCGTCTTTCTGTCGAACCCGAACCAGGCTGCAGAGGACGCGTACGTCAAGCAGCTCTATGACCCCTCGAGTCCGAACTACGGCAACTACCTCGATCCCGACACGTTCAACACGCAGTTCGGCGTTCCGGCGGCGAAGTTCCAGGCGGCCCAAGCGTGGCTGCAGGGAGCCGGGCTGACTGTGACGCCGATCGAAGGCTCGACCCAATACGTGCTTGCCAGCGGCAGCGCCGCGCAGGTCGGGGCCGCGTTCGGCACGCCTCTCAACTACTACACCGCGAACGGCCGGAGCTTCTACGCGAACGCGCTGGCGCCGAAGGTGCCCGCGTCGCTCGGGGTCTCCTACGTGTACGGGCTGAACAACTTCAACAAGCTCTCGATTCCGCGCGTCCAGGCGAGCGGCCCGTGGACAACGGGCACGCAGGATGCGACGAGCGGCAACGTCCCAAAGACGGGGCTGCTCAGCATCCGGGACCTCTGGTCGATCTATGACGCGCCCTCGACGAACATGGGCAACGGCCAGTCGATGGCGATCTTCGGCTGGGGCGTCACCGATCCCGTGATCCCGGACCTGCGCTCCTTCGAGGCCGAGTGGAGCCTCCCGGGCGTGCCGATCTCCGTCAAGAGGTACGGCGACACCTCGACGCCCGACACGAGCGGCGACGGTGCGACCGTCGAGTGGGAGCTCGACACGCAGGCGTCGACGGGCATGGCGCCGAACGTCGCCTCGGAGACGCTCTATTTCGCGCACCACAACACCGACACCGACGTGCTCGCTTCGATGGTCGGTTGGGTTGCAGACAAGCACGGCCCGTTGCAGGGCAGCGCCTCGTACGGCGAGTGCGAGAACGTCGGCAACGCGAACGCGATCTTCGCCGACGGCATGCAGGTCCAGGGTGACAAGGTCCTCGAGCAGGCCGCAGCTGAGGGGCGGACACTCTTCTCGTCCACCGGCGACACCGGCTCGTCCTGTCCGATCATCGGCATCCCGGTGCTCGGCTCGCCGAACGGCGTCGCGTCGGAGCTCTATCCAGGGCTCAACTGGCCATCGGCCAGCCCGTGGGCGGTTGCCGTCGGCGGCACCGTGCTGCACGGCGACGGGAACACGCCTGAGAAGCGCCTCGACGAGACGGCCTGGGCGTACACCGGCGGCGGCAACTCGACGAGCGAGCCGGCCGGCAGCTACCAGGCGGGCGTCGCAGAGACGAACTGCACGTTCGACTCGGCTGGCAATCCGACGGCCACCGGTCCTCTCTGCCGCTCGACGCCGGACGTCGCCACGATCTCGGGCGACGTCGGGACGGGCAACGGCCTGGCCATCAACGACGACAACGGCGCGGACCAGCAGGGTGCAGGGACAAGCCTTTCCTCGCCGCTCTGGGTCGGCGTCTGGGCGCGGATCCAGGCGGCCGCGAAGAGCTCGAAGGGCCTCGGCTTCGCGAACTACGCGATCTACAAGCTCGCGCAGTCGTCCGGCGGCCGGGACTTCTACGACGTCACGGTCGGCAACAACCAGCCCTATCCGGCGACGCCGGGCTACGACAACACGACGGGCTGGGGAACGCCCGAGATCTCGCAGATCATGCAGGACCTCACCGGCCGCCTCACACCGGCACACAACACGACGCCGGCTCCGATCGTCACGAGCCCGTCGACGACGTGCGGAAGCCTCTTCACCGACCCGGCCGGGGACGACAACTACTCGTTCGGGGTCGGGGCCGGACAGGGCGCATCGCCGCAGCTAGACATCCTCAGCGGCCGCGCGTTCCTCTCGGCTGACGGGCAGACGCTGAGGACGATTATCACCGTCAACAACCTCTCGAGCGTCATCCCGACCGGGGGTGGCGAGAACGACTACCAGCTGACGTTCACGTACCAGGGGACGCAGTACTTCACGCAGCTCGCGGTCGAACAGGACGGGAGTGTGCTCGCCTGGGACGGTCAGCTGGTCAAGGTGTCCCTCGAAAACAAGTACCTGCAGGAGCACCTGGTCGCCGGCACGATCACGCCGGGACCGAACGGGACTGCCGAGGTCGACGCGCCGATCTCGGACTTCACCGGTCTGACCGCCGGCTCCACGCTCCTGCGGCCCAGCGCAGCGACCTACGTGCGCGAGGGCGTGAACCAGGGGCCGCTCGAGCCGGCCGACTCGGCCGGTCCGACCTATGACGACGTCTTAGGGGCCTGCACGTCATGAGGAAGCTCCTTACCCTCGCAGTGCTTGGGCTGATCGCCGCCGTCGCCGTCCCCTTCTCGGGGGCGGCGGCGACCGGGGGAGCCGGCGAGATGCTCAAGCCGTTCTGCACCACCGGCGCGTTCCGCTGCATGTCGGCCCTCCGGGTCGATCTCCCGGTTGTTCCCAACGCCGAGGCCGCCCACGGCGGGCTCGGTCCCGCCGACCTGCGCAAGGCATACAGCCTCGCGTCGGCGGCGGCGACCAACGGCCGCGGTCAGACCGTCGCGCTCGTCGACGCGTACGACGACCCCACGATCGAGGCGGACCTGGCGACGTATCGCTCGTACTACGGCCTCCCGCCGTGCACCACGGCGAACGGCTGCTTCAAGAAGGTGAACCAGGACGGTGAGCAGGGGAACTATCCGCTGGTCGCAAACCCGAGCTGGGAGCCGGAGATCGCGCTCGACGTCGAGATGGTGTCCGCGATCTGCCCGAACTGCCACATCCTGCTCGTCGAGGCGAACTCGGCCGACGAGGCGGTCGCCACCTCGAACCCGGTGCAGCACAGCGACCTCGGCGAAGCGGTCGACACGGCCGTCAACCTAGGCGCCACCGAGGTCTCGAACAGCTACGGGAGCGTCGGGCCTGAGCCGAACCAGACCTTCTTCGACCACTACTACAACCATCCCGGCGTCGCGATCACGGCGTCTTCGGGTGACCAGGACTACGGGACGATCTGGCCGGCAGCTTCGCCGTTCGTGACGTCGGTCGGAGGGACCGAGCTCGTCAAGGACGCGACGACGAAGCGTGGCTGGAGCGAGAGCGTCTGGGGAAGCCTGTTCCCGGGTGTCCTCCCGGACGAGGCGGAAGGAACCGGTAGCGGCTGCTCGATCTGGGAGCCGAAGCCGGCGTGGCAGCACGACGCCGGTTGTTCCGGTCGCACGGTCGCGGACGTCTCCGCGGTCGCCGACAACGTCGCGATCTACGACTCGTCGCCCGAGGTGGGCGGCTGGGGCGTGGTCGCCGGCACGAGCATCGCATCGCCCTTGATCGCGAGCGTCTACGCGCTCGCAGGGAACGCGAAGACGACCGTGTACGGCTCCTACCCGTACAGCCACCAGTCGAGCTTCAACGACATCACAGAGGGGTCGAACTTCACGCCGAGCTCGGTGTGCGGCTACCTCTGTACCGCCGAGCACGGCTACGACGGCCCCACGGGCCTCGGTACGCCGAACGGCATCGGCGGTTTCTAGCCTCCGAGGGGGAGCGAGAGGGCCGCACCTGCGGGTGTGGCCCTCTCGCTCGGAGGATCGATCGGCCCCAATGGCTGCGGCCGGGGCCGATCGCTGGCACCATGCGCGCGGATGAAGAGCATCGCCGTCCTCGCGCTCGCCGCCGTCGTCTCGGTCGCCGCCGCGACGACCCACGCCGCGACACCCGAGACCGGCGTCGCGCGGCTCACGGTCGCCCAGAAGCATGCGATCAAGGCGGCCGGCGAATGGCATCGCGGCTGCCCCGTTTGGCTGTCGGAGCTCCGCGTCCTCAGCTACCGCTACTACGGCTTCGACAAAGAGATGCACATCGGCCAGATCGTCGTCAACGCGAAGGTCGCGCACCCGCTGGCCAAGGTCTTCGCGAAGCTCTACCGCATGCGGTTCCCGATCCGGGACGGCGCCTTCTCGTCCGTCTACGGCCCGCACCCGTGGAAGAGCGGCGATGTCACGGCCTCCTTTGAGTGCCGCAACGCAGGCGCCTCGCCGTGCAGCAGCAGCACGACCACGCATCACTGGTCGAATCACGCGTTCGGCGAGGCGGTCGACCTCGACCCGCGCGAGAACCCGTACGTCGGCTGCGGGATGACGCGTGACAAGACGGCGGTCTCGTACATGAACCGGTCCCGGCACCGTCCCGGGATGGTCACGCCCGCGGTGCGCCAAGCTTTCGCCTCGATCGGTTGGGGCTGGGGTGGCGCCTGGCCCGGCTCCACGAAGGACTACATGCACTTCTCAATCAACGGTCACTAGCAGGAGGGCTTGATGAAGAAGGTTCTGCTCGTCGCGGCGCTGGCCGCCGCGATGGCTCTCGTGTCGGCTGCGTCTGCGTCTGCAGCGCGGATCAAGCTCTCGCTTATCCCGCTGCCGGCGGCCGCGCTCGGATCCTCGGCCCACGGGTTGGCGCTCTCACACGACTCGGGCGTCATCTCCAACGCCGCAGCGGCGAACGCCACCGCGGACGCGAGCCCTGGGACCTTCAAGAAGCTCGGTCGCATGACCGGCTACGCGCTCGACTACGGAAGCGCGTACAGCGGAGCCGCCGGGATCACCGACGTCCGCACCGCGATCGAGAAGTACAAGACCTCGGCCGCCGCCAAGCGCGGCCTCGCGTTCTGGCGGAAGGAAGACGCCCGGCTGGGCGCACTCGACAACCCGGCGTTCTCGATCGCCAACGCCTTCGTGAAGGTGCCGGCCGTCGGCAAGAAGCGCGTTGCCGATCTGGCGAGCTTCAGTGCCGCGAACATCGCGCCGGTGTCGACCCTCGACGAGCGGTTCACGGACGGGCGCTACGTTCTCGAGGTCACCGTCTCTGCCGGCACCGCCTCCGCGGCAAAGGGGCTCGCCCCGAAGCTCGCGAAGAAGCTCGACGCGCGGCTCCGGCTCGCCCTCAAGGGACGCCTGCATGGGAAGCCTGTGAAGCTGCCGCCGAAGCCGAAGGCGGGACCGCCTACCGGCGGCCCGGATCTTGCCGCGATGGCGCTACGCACGTCCGACCTCTCCGGCGCTGCGAGCCTCCTCGGCGAGGGATACGGCGTCGCCCCGACGGTCCTGGACTTCGTCGACCTGACGGCTTCGTCCGACTACAGCCTGCTCATGCTGCCGGCAGGGCCGTTCGAACTTCTCGGCCAGGAGATCGAGTGGTTCCCGACGGCGAACGCGGCCAGCTTCAACGCAGACTTCCTCAACGCGTTCTCGCTCTCGCAACCCGGGTCGACCGCCCTCGATCTCAGCAGCCTCGGCGACGGGGCGCAGGGGAGCGTCACCGAGGACTCGCAGCTCAGTAGCGGCACAATCGTGTTCTCGACCGGTCAGCTCTCGGAATTCCTCTTCATGGGCGCACCCCCGGGCGCGATCGACGGGAACGACGTCAAGAACGTCGCCCAGACCACCGCGAGCAAGATCGATGCCGTACTGGGCGGCTAGTACCCTCGTGTAATGCGTGTGAGAGCCCTGCTGGTGGCGTCACTTGCAGGGCTCTTGCTCGTGCCGGCTGCGTCCGCGAGCCGCGCACACGGCGTGAGGCTCGCGCTCGTGCCGCTGCCGAAGTCCGCGCTCGGGCCGGCGGCGCGTACGTTCTCGGTCGCTCACGACTCGGGCCCGGTCTCGAACGCGAGCGCCGCCTCCCACACTCCCGACGCGACGAAGGCGACGTTCAAAAAGATGGGCCGCCTGGGCGGATACGCACTCGAGTACGGCAACGCGTTCACCGGGGACGCGGGCATCACCGACGTGCGAACCAGCATCGAGCAGTACAAGACGCCGGCGGACGCCAGGCGGGCACTTGCCTTCTGGAAGAAGGAGGACGCCGCACTCAGTAAGCTCGACAACCCCAACTTCTCAGTCACCAGCCTCCCGGTGAAGGTGCCGGCTCCGGCCGGCGGAACGAGCCACTTCGCCTACGTGACCAGCTACAGCGCGGCGAACATCGCTCCCGTCTCGGGCATCGACGAGCAGATCGCCGACGGCCGCTACGTCCTCGGCGTCATCGTCACCGCCGGGATCGCGTCCGACGCCGTGGCGCTTGCGCCGAAGCTTGCAAAGAAGCTCGACGCCCGGTTCCGGCAAGCGCGCAGGGGACACCTGCACGCGAAGCCCGTGCGGCTGCCGAAGCTAAGGGCAGGACCGCCGCCGGGCGGGCCGGACCTCTCGATGCTGGCGCTCCGCAAGACCGACCTTGTCGGGAAGGTGAACGTGAGCAAGGCCTACGTCGTAGACCCGGCGGCGATCTCCGACTACAGCGTCTTCATGCTTCCGGCGGGCCCCTTTGATGCGCTCGACCAGGAGATCGAGTGGTTCCCGGTGGCGAACGAGGCGAGCTTCTTCGCGGATTTCGAGAACGCCGCCTTGCTGTCCCAGCACGGGACCACGGCGCTCGACCTGAGCACTGTCGGCGACGGGGCGCAGGGAAGCGTCACCGTGGCATCCGACTTCAGCTTGGGCCAGGTTTTCCTCTCCACGGGCCGCCTCGCCCAATTCATCTTCATGGTCAGCGAGGGCTCGATGAGCCCTGACGCCGTCACGAGCGTTGCGCAGGCCGCCGCCAACAGGATCGACGCAGCCGGGCTCGGGACTAGCTAGTTACGCCCCGACGACCTGGACGAGCCAGCGCCGGTCGCGCTCGCGATCGAGCTCGATGAAGAGGACCCGCTGCCACGTCCCGAGCTGGAGCTCACCGTCGCGCACGGGCACCGACTCGCCGGCGGTGCCGAGCAGCATCGCCATGCAGTGCGAGTGGCCGTTGCCCTGGTCCATGTCCTCGGGACAGATGTTCTCGGTGCGGCGATCCCAGTCGTCGTGCGCGTAGTACGAGTCGTGCGGCACGAGCCTCCGGAGTAGGTCGCAGAAGTCCTCCAGGAACCCGGTCTCCATCTCGTTCACGCGCACGCAGCAGGTCGTGTGCGGGGAGTAGACGCAGGCAATCCCGTCGGTGACGCCGCTCTCGCGCACGACGTTCTTCACGTCCTCGGTGATGTCGGTGACGGTGAGGCCGCCGGCGGTGCGGAGGCGCGTCTCGTGCTGGAACACCTTCATCGTCGAGGCCATTCTGCGGGAATCGTTACCCGACTCGGCGGTCGAACCTGCGCACCCTCAGTGGATCCTGCAAGACGCGGTGAGTAGGCCTGTCTGGATTCGAACCAGGGACCAACGGATTATGAGCTGGCCGCGTGCATCTCGGCCGGTCTCGGTCGGTCGAATCGGCCCTCGATCGCCGGCATCTCCGTCTTCGCGAACGTCGCGTCTCGGCCCATCTCGGCGGCTTACCACCCGCTTGCCACTCTGTCCGGCCGGTCAGGCGAGCGGAACCTGCTCGGCGGACGCTCGGTGATCGCGCTCGACGAGGGACTGGGCGAGGTCGATCGCCTGCTGCTGCGTCATCGTCGCGCCGACCGCCAGCTCACGCGCCCAGTTCTCCGCCCCCAGCGCGTCGATGTGTGATCGGACCAAGCGCCGCTCGAACTCGGCCAGCTTGACGGACCTCTCAAACCCATCCTCGTCATCCATCCGCTCAACAGCCCCCAGTAGTCGTGCGGCCGAGCCGGCGTTCGGTTGCTCGAGGGCAGACGCGATCCCGACAAGCGTCCAGGCGAGGAGCCGTTCTCCCGACATGCCGGATGTGACGACGAGATCGAGCGAGTTGCCGAATGTGTCCCGTGCCTCACCGCGACGGCCCAGTCCGGCAAGTGCGATGCCCAGCACAGTGGACGCGCCAATCGTGAGGTGGTAGTCCTCGCCGATTATCTTGTCGATCGCCGCCTGGGCCAGTCTGCGCGCAGCCTCAAAGTCCTGGGCGGCGAGCTCGAGCCAGCCCAGATTGACCGACTCGATGATCTCACCCGGGACGTTCCCCGCTGCACGGTTGGCCTGAATCGCTTCGAGGCGCACTCTCCGTGCCTCCAGCTCGCTGCCCGTCTCCGCTTCCAGACTCGCGAGCAAGCCGAGCGCGAGCGCCCTCAGCCGCATGTCGTCCCCGGCTGCCGGAAGCATGCGCTCGCCCCACTGCCTCGCCTCTTCGTAATCGCGTCTTCCCCAAAGCGCGATGTAGCCCAGGGTGTTCATGGCGAGAACCGCAGTGTGTCGCGCCTGCCCGGCTACTTCGACCAGTCGTAGGGCCTCGTGGGCGTGCGATTCCGCCGCGCCCTTGTCACCCAGCTGACTCTCGTAGTCGGCGAGGGCGGAGAGGAGCATCGCGCGGGTCTCGGCGGCGAGGCCGTCATGGGCGAGGAGGGCCTCGAACCGTTCGCGTCCTTCCCGGATTTGGCCGCGCGGGGCCCAGAAGGAGGCGAGATGGTCGGCCATCCGGGCCGCATCGGGAGGGGCGGCCCGCTGGAGTCGGTCGAGCGCTGCGCGCAGGTTCGCCTGTTCGTCGTCGAACCAGGCCAGAAGCTCGGGGCGCCCCGTGCCGCGGATGTGTGGCCGACGCTCCTCGAGCTCGCCGAGGAAGTAGCGGGCATGGCGGTCGCGCTGCGTCTCGGCGTCGGGGGAGTCGTCGAGTTGCTCGAGGGCGTAGTCCCGGATCATCTCGAGCATCCAGTAGCGCTCGTTCGTGAAGCGGAGGAGGCTCTTCTCGATCAGCGATTGGAGTGTGTCGAGGTCTGCGTTGGCAACTTCCTCGGCGGCTTCGAGGGTGCAGCCGCCTGCGAAGATGGAGAGGGCAGCGAAGAGGGCTTGCTCTTCGTCAGAGAGCAGGTCGTGGCTCCAGGCGATCGTTGCCCTGAGGGTCTGTTGGCGGGGATCGGCGTCGCGCCCTCCGTGCAGGAGGTCGAGGCGTTGGGAGAGGCGTTCGAGGATCTGTGCCGGCGAGAGCGCGCGCGTGCGGGCGGCGGCGAGTTCTACCGCAAGCGGGAGGTCGTCCAGGCGGTCGCAAAGCTCTGTGATCTCGGCTGTTGAGTCGAGTCCGGAACGCTCGCAGAAGAGCGCGACGGCTTCCGCGGAGGCGAGCGGCCGCACCTGGTATTCGACCTCGCCGTGCACGCGCAGGAGCTCTCGACTCGTGCAGAGCAGTCTGAGGTTCGGGCAGGCCTCCAGCAGGCCGGAGACCTGCGGTGCTGCTTCGATCACCTGCTCCAGGTTGTCGAGGAGAAGGAGTAGTTGCCGCTCGCCGATGTGCTCCTCGAGACCGTCTCGCGCTCCGAGCGTCTGCGAAATCGTCTCCAGAACCAGCGTCGCGTCCCGGAGCTGCGCGAGCGCCACCCAGAAGACACCGCCGCCGAACCGGGAGACGAGCTCGGTCGCCGCCTCCACGGCGAGCCGCGTCTTGCCCGAGCCGCCGGGGCCGCTCAGCGTCAGCAGGCGGGTGCCGTTCGATAGCAGGGCGATCACCTCGTCCCGCTCCCGCTGCCGACCGACGAACGACGACGCAGGCCGCGGAAGGTTCGTGTTCGAGATCGTCTTCAGCGGGGGGAATCGTCGGCTCCCCAGCTGGTAAAGCGCGACCGGGTCGTCGAAGTCCTTCAACCGGTGTTCGCCGAGCTGCGTCAGCTGGCTCTCGACCAGCACGCGTGTTGCGGCCGACACGACGACCTGGCCGCCGTGACCCGTCGCGGCGATCCGCGCCGCCCGATGCACCTCGCGACCTGTGTAATCGTCGCCCTCACGCGTCAAGCGCACATGACCCGTGTGCAGCCCCATGCGCACCCGCACTGGTCCACTCGCAAGCGCCTCCTGACCCTGCGCCGCCGCTGCCAGCCCTTCGCCCGGGTCCGTAAACGCATAAAGAAACGCATCTCCCTGAGTCCCCACCTCGACCCCGCCGTGAGCCCCAAACGCGCTCCGCAACACGCGTTGGTGCTCGCCCAGCGCATCCACATACCCGTCCTCACCGAGCGCCTCGATGAGCCGTGTCGAGCCCTCGATATCGGTGAAGAGAAACGTGACGGTGCCGCTCGGAAGGTCGGGCCTCACGCCGGCGATCATCCACCGAGAATAGAGCTCACGTCTAGGTTTTCGATGGGCCCGCCTGGATTCGAACCAGGGACCAACGGATTATGAGTCCG
>Ga0075424_100005777_pt1 | contig 11867 bp, 10 predicted proteins | sample SoiMethybrSBSTD3_FD_75301 | JGI IMG/M metagenome (GOLD analysis project Ga0075424, IMG submission 75301) | Bulk soil microbial communities from a Populus tree surrounding site in Tennessee, USA - Soil MetaG P. TD hybrid SBSTD3 | ecosystem: Environmental > Terrestrial > Soil > Tree plantation... | reverse complement strand
CAGCGAAGTCGCCCAATCCTCACGGCGTGCCGTCGACAGCGCAACCTGGAACGCAGGACAGGACGCCGCATCGAATGGCGCAGTGCCGTCGTCGCCGATCGCGGAAAATGCGGTCGCATTGACGACTACCGCCGGCGGCCGTGCGGCAACATGAGCTTTCAGCCAGTCGGCAAGGTCAGGGGCTTTCAGCGAGGTCGCGAAGGCGCCGTAGGCGTCAAAGCCTTTTTCTCGCAACCTGCCAATCAGCGCATCCACCGGAGCCGTATCCGCTGCAGTGACATAGGAGCGATAGAACGTGACGAGCGCGGGCGCTCGACCATCTGAAGGCGGCAAAGATGTTAGTACGCCCTCAGCCGGATCGTAGAAACCCATGTCGGGGATTGCCGTCTCCCCGAACACCGGTCCCGCATAGAGACCCGAAGCAAGGGCAAGCTGCGCGATCGCGGCCTGCGCCGCCACGGCGCCTCCGGCATCGCAAAGCACGCGCAGCCGCTTCAATGTCGAGCGCGGCAGGCTCGAGAGCTCATCGAGCCGTGGGTCGTCGCGGCCGTCCGCGGGCAGCACCGCGAGCGCAATGTTACGTTCCCTTGCGAGCTGATGGACAGCGGCGATCCCGTAGGGCCAATAGGATTCACCGCCAATGAGACGGATCAAGATCCCGCGCGCCCGCGACAGGGTTTTTTCGACATAGGTGTCGACCGAGAGAGGATGCCGCAGCGCGATCAGATTGGCGAGTCGCAGCGAGGGCAGCGTGGCGCATCCGCGCCGCCAGCCGGCGGCAAAGGCCGCGAGATCGCTGTCAGAAAAGGAGAGTATTACAAGATCGGCGCCGTCCTGCCCGAGATCGACAGGAACCGCGGTCTCTTCCAGGCCATGGCTCTCTCGGAAGACGACGTGCATCAGAGGCCCAATCCTGCCCTTATCGCATTCTCATCGATATCGCCGTGCTCACCGATCAAGACGAGCTTTGACCGCCTGGGGCCTGCGCCCCAGGGCTTGTCGAACTGGTGTCGCACGCGCTCGCCGACCGACTGCACGAGCAGCCGCATCGGCTTGCCTTTCACGGCAAGGAACCCCTTGGCGCGCAGCACATTCTGCTCGCGCGCGAGGCGTCCGATCGAGGTCACGAGCTCTTCGACGTCGGTGACTTCCGGAAGCTCGATGACGACGGACGCAAAGTCGTCATGTTCGTGCTCGTCCTCTCCATCATGGTGCGAGGGACGCGCGGCAAGGTCGTCTTCCGCCGCGGCGTTCAGCCCAAGGATCACTTGCGGATCGACGGCGCCATCCGTCACCGCAAGCATCGGAACGGAGCGCGGCGCTTCAGCGGCGATGGCGCGGCGAGCGGCGGCAAGGCCCGCTTCTCCGGCGAGGTCGGCCTTGGTGAGCAGCACGATGTCGGCGCAGCAAACCTGATCCTCGAACACCTCCGACAGCGGCGTCTCATGATCGATGCTCTCATCGGCCAATCGTTGCGCTTCCACCGCTGCCGGGTTCGGCGCAAAGCGGCCGGCGGCGACAGCTTCTGCATCCGCAAGCGCAATCACGCCGTCCACCGTGATGCGCGAGCGAATTTCCGGCCAGTCGAATGCCTTCAACAGCGGCTTTGGCAACGCCAGCCCGGACGTCTCGATCAGGATGTGATCGGGCCGGACTCTTCGCGCCAGAAGTGCCTGCATGGTCGGAATGAAATCGTCAGCAACCGTGCAGCAGATGCAGCCATTGGCGAGCTCGACGATGTTCTCTTCGGGGCAATTGGTGTCGGCGCAGGATTTCAGGATCTCGCCGTCTACACCTTCGCTGCCGAACTCGTTCACCAGGACGGCGAGCTTCTTGCCATCGGCATTCTTCATCAAATGCCGGATTAGCGTGGTCTTGCCCGAGCCGAGAAAGCCGGTGATGACGGTGACTGGAATTTTGGCAAGTGACGTCACTCTGCGGCCTCCGGCAAGGATGATACGGGGGGAATGCGGGCCAGCGATTGCTTGCGGAAGATTTCCGGGCGTGCCCGCCACGGCACGATGCCGTCTGGCGCGGCGGCATAGGCGGCGGCGCCAGCTACGACGTCACCTGCGTTCGCTTCCGACAGTCGGCCATAGACATAGGACCAGCGACCGGGCGCGCTGAGGGCAACCGAGCAACCATTGTTGCATGCGGAGAGGCATTCGACGGGAACGACGTTCACGCCAGGCGGCGCGCCGACGGAAACGATCGCCCGATACAGAAGAGACCCCGGCGTTGGCTCGCCTTCGGGTATGGTTTGACCGGCACGGCAGGTGATGCAGATATGAAGCGTGACGGTCATCGCCCTTTCCCAAGCCTTCGGCGGAAGTTGCGATGGGAGTCACGAACCGGCAGCCGGCTCGCTCCCCGTCGCGGAACACCCCGTCCGCCGGTCCAAAAACACAGGGTTGGCAGGTCTCCCGGCTTGCGGAGCAGGATTTTCTCCTCCGATCCCCGCCTTCCCGACCTCACGGTCAGTGGCGCCTGGGGATCTCTCCGGTCACGGTCGCGGGGGCGGCTGCTTTCGGCTCAACCAGAATAAGGCTTTGAGCCCTGTCACATTCCCTCTTCGCCTGTCGCAAGACAGGAACCAACGCTCACCCACCATTTGCCCAAGTGGGAGCCTTGTCAAGCCGAAGGAATGCTGGTGCGGTGGATTTGACATTCGCTCGGGTTTGCCCGCAAGTCCGCAAGGCGAATGTCAGTCCTGAGCCGCACGAAGTCTGAATCTCTCGTGGTGTCCCTTTGGTCCTGACATTCCATAGGGAGTTCGCGGCTTCGCCGTACGAATTCAGAATCGGGACACTGCTATGGCTTCCGAGCAGCATATCGAGGACGCCCGCCATGCCGCGAAGATGGCTAAGAAAAAGGCCGCGCGCGATCGCATCATGGCTGAAAAAAGCGGTGAGAAAGGCCTCATCATCGTCCACACCGGTGCAGGCAAGGGAAAATCCTCCTCAGCCTTCGGCATGATCGTGCGCTGCGTCGCGCATGGTTTTCCCTGCGCAGTGGTGCAGTTCATCAAGGGCGCGTGGGACACCGGCGAGCGGCGCCTGTTGACAGGTCACTTCGGCGAGCTCTGCCAGTTCCACGCCATGGGCGAAGGTTTTACATGGGAAACGCAGGACCGCGCGCGCGATATCGCAGCCGCTCGCGCAGGCTGGGAAAAGGCAAAGCAGTTGATCGGCGACTCGAAATTGCGCATGGTCGTGCTTGATGAGATCAACATCGCCTTGCGTTACGACTATCTCGACGTCAACGAGGTCGTCGCCTTTTTGAAAGATTCAAAACCGCCACTGACCCATGTCGTGCTGACCGGCCGCAATGCGAAGCAGGAGCTAATTGATCTCGCGGACCTCGTCACCGAGATGACGCTTGTCAAGCATCCCTTCCGCTCAGGCATCAAGGCCCAGCCCGGCGTCGAGTTCTAAGCCGTTTCGCATGGCGCGCGCATTGATGATCCAGGGGGCGGGATCGGACGTGGGCAAATCGCTCATTGTGGCCGGGCTCGCCCGCGCGGCCAAACGGCGCGGCCTTCGCGTGCTGCCCTTCAAGCCGCAGAACATGTCGAACAACGCGGCGGTGACGGTCGACGGCGGCGAGATCGGCCGAGCTCAGGCCCTGCAGGCGCAAGCCGCCGGCGCCGACCCGCATACCGACATGAATCCGGTTCTGCTGAAACCGGAGAGCGACATTGGCGCGCAAGTCATCGTGCAGGGAAGACGCGTCGCAACCCTCCGCGCACGCGAATATGCGGAGCTCAAACCGTCGCTTATGGCGACAGTGCTCGAAAGCTTCGAACGGCTCAGGGAGCAAGCGGATCTCGTGCTCGTCGAGGGCGCGGGCAGCCCGGCCGAAGTCAATCTGCGCCACAACGACATCGCCAATATGGGATTTGCGCGGAACGCCGATGTTCCCGTGGTTCTCGTCGGCGATATCGAGCGGGGTGGCGTGATCGCGCAACTGGTCGGTGTCGAGACGGTGATCGAGCCCGAAGACGGCGCCATGATCTCGGGCTTCATTATCAACAAATTCCGGGGCGATCCGTCGCTGTTCGATGACGGCTATAGGCTGATCGAGGCACGTACCGGCTGGCGCGGCTTTGGTGTGTTGCCCTACTTTCCGCGCGCGAAGGAGCTTCCGGCGGAAGATGCGCTCGGCCTTGGCGAAGCCCGCAAACCAGGAAAACGGAAGATCGCGTTTCTCGCCTTCTCGCGAATTGCCAATTTCGACGATCTCGATCCACTCAAGTTCGAGCCCGAGGTTGATCTCGTGATGGTTCGGCCGGGTGAAGCGATTCCGGGCGACGCGACGCTTGTCATCCTGCCAGGCTCGAAATCAACCCGCGGCGATCTCGCCTTCCTGCGCGCGCAGGGCTGGGACATCGACTTGCTCGCGCATCATCGTCGCGGCGGATATGTGCTCGGGCTCTGCGGCGGCTACCAGATGCTGGGCAAAAGCGTGACCGACCGTGAGGGCATCGAGGGACCCGCCGGCAGAACAAAGGGCCTTGGGCTTCTCAATGTCACGACTGAGATGACGGCGGAAAAGAGTCTGACCCCGACAAGGGCGGTGCACGCCGAGACTTCCCACCAGTTCGATGCATACGAAATTCACATCGGCCAAACGAAAGGGCCCGACCGCAAACACCCATTCGCTTTCATCGACGGCAAGCCGGAGGGCGCAATCTCGGCGGACGGACGCGTGCAGGGCAGCTATATGCATGGCCTGTTTGGTTCGGATGAATTTCGGGCCGCGTTTCTGGCGCGGCTTGGAATTGCGGCATCAAACGAGCGCTACCGTGAGAAGGTCGAGAGCGCACTCGATGCGCTTGCCGACCACATCGAACAACATCTCGATGTCGAAGGGCTGCTCGCGCTCGCGCGTTGACCTATTTCGACAACGCCGCCCCAAGCCGCAACCATTCCATCTCCTCACCCGGCAAGCCGAGGCGTAACCACCCGGCTCTGCCCTCAAAGATCCGCGACCAGATGCGCGAGCCTGCAAGCCGCTCCTGTACTGCCCGCCCGTTGCCCGTTTCGTAGAGCCGGAACAGTGGCGTCCCGCCTACCAGCCGCCAGCCGACGGAGTCAGCGAGAGAGTCAAGTCTCAAGGCTTCCCGTGCAAGACGCGACGTTGTTGCAAGCGCCCACTCGCGATCGAGCAAGGCGCGCCGTCCGATCTCGACCGCGGGGCCCGAAACCGGCCACGGGCCGGTCATCCCAGCCAGCACAGCAACATCGGCTTCGCAGCCGAGCACAAATCCAAGCCGCAGTCCCGCCAGGCCGTAAAACTTGCCAACAGAGCGCAGGACCAGAAGACCCTCCCGCCCTGCCTCCGAGGCCAGCGAATGGCCAGGAACAGCATCGACAAAGCTCTCGTCGACGACGAGGCGGTCCACGAGCAATCGCATCGCAAGGAGAGCTATGGGATCATGACGCCTGCCGTCGGGATTGTTCGGATTGACGACAATTGCGAGATCGGCCCCGGCGAGCGCGTCGAGATCGCCGACCTCTTCGACCTGCCAACCCGCGGCCATTAGCCTTGGCGCGTACTCGCTGTAGGTCGGGGCGAGAATCCGAGCCCGGCGGGCACGCGCCAAATGAGGCAGCATCTGGATTGCGGCCTGCGCGCCGGCAACGGCGAGAACAGGCGCCGTCGTTTCATAGGCCTTCCGGGCCGCCTCATGGAGGCATTTGAGATCAGTACGCGACGGCAGCGCGTTCCAGTGATGTGGCTGCAAGTCGCCGACAGGGTAGGGTCGCCGGTTGATGCCAGTCGATAGATCGATCCAGTCTTCCGCCTTTCCGCCGAAGCGGCTCAGCGCGACATCGAGATTTCCGCCGTGGTCCAGCATCACTTCTCTCTAGACGAAGGCGAGGACCGCAAGAAGTCCGGTCAGACACATCATCGCGCGGACATAAAGTCTCAAGCCTAGCACGACATGGCCGGTGTCGGGGTCGCGCGCGCTTCCGTTCAGCCAAGGCTCATCAGCGAGTTCGCCGTGATAGAAGCGCGGCCCGCAGAGCCGCACCGACAGCGCACCTGCCATCGCCGCTTCGGGCCAGCCGGCATTGATCGAGCGATGCTTTGGCGCGTCCGAAAGCATGCAAGCAAGCGCGGTCTTCGGCCGCTCGCCAAGCACCGCAAACAGCGCGCCGGTGATCCGCGCAGGCACGAAATTCGCGACATCGTCGATCCTGGCCGCGGCCCAGCCGAAGGACTCGTGCCGTTCGGTACGGTGCCCGATCATGGAATCGAGCGTATTGATGGCCTTGTATCCCATGATGCCGGGCAACCCGAGCAGCGCGCCCCAAAAAGCCGGCGCTACAACGCCGTCGGAGGTATTTTCGGCAAGGCTTTCGATAGCGGCTCGCGCGATCGCCCCTTCGTCGAGCTTCGCTGGGTCTCGGCCCACGATCTTCGAGATCGCCGATCGCGCAGCCACGAGATCGCCGGATTGCAGGGCATGCGCAACCGCAGCGACGTGTTCGTGGAGCGAGCGTAGCGCGACAAACGGCCAGGCCAGGATGCCGGCAATCAGCGTGCCGCGCCACCCCGACGGCATTGCGTTTTGCAATAGCCATCCCGTCCCGCCCGCGAGACCTATCACGAAGAGCGCAGCAGCAACGCCTGACGCACGCCGCTTCAATGGTGAATCCCCCGTCCGGTTCCAGCCCGCATCCAAGACCTCGATCAGGCGGCCCATCCATGTCACCGGATGGCCGACGCGCACGAACAAGCTGCTGGGCCAACCCAACAGCGCATCTATGACCATGGCTACCGCCATCACGCCCGCAAAGGCCACGTATGCCCTCCGTTCTGCTCCCGTGATGCGCGAGAATGCTGGCCGACCGCAAGTCCCTGGCGCGCAAATTCGGGGTTTGTCATCGCCGGGATTTGATGATTACTGCTGGGCTTGGTGGAGCAGGAGCCTTCATGGCGATCATTCTGATTACCGGCGGAGCTCGATCGGGAAAGAGCGTGCGTGCGGAGGCGCGCGCGTGCGCCTTCCCCGGTCAGCCGGTCTATATTGCGACCGCCGAAGCGCTTGATGCCGAAATGAGCGAGCGGATCGCAACGCACCGCGCCCGCCGCGGCAAGGGATGGCTCGAACGAGAGGCGCCGCTGGAGCTTGTGGAGGCGCTGGCCGAGACCGACCGCGGCGGCGCACGGCTGGTGGATTGCCTGACACTATGGCTTTCCAATCTGCTTCACGCTGAGCGCGACTGGGGGAAGGAAGCCTCGCATTTGGCAGACGCGCTCGCGTCCCAAAAAAGCCCGGTCGTGCTCGTCAGCAACGAGGTGGGACTCGGCATCGTGCCGGACAATGCGCTGGCGCGGCAATTCCGCGACGCTGCCGGGAAGTTGAACCAGATCATCGCGCGCGTTGCCGATGAAGTCGAATTTGTCGTCGCAGGATTGCCGATGAGGGTGAAATGACAATGACCGATTACCAGAAAATTCTGCAAGACCTGCTCGCAGACCTCAGAATCGGAATCTCCAGCCTCACGCGCTTGCCGCTGGGCTCCGAAACAATGGTTGGCGAGGGCGACATTGCGCGCGCAAGCTGGAGCTTTCCTGTCGCAGGCCTCCTCGTCGCGATTTGCGGCGCTATAGTTTATTGGCTCGCTTCGCGCTTCCATATCTCGCCGGAGCCTGCAGCGGCGCTTGCGCTCGCTGCCACGACCCTGTTCACCGGGGCCATGCATGAGGACGGGCTCGCCGACACCGCCGACAGCCTCGGTGGCAAGACGCGCGGGCAGAGGCTCGAGATCATGCGCGACAGCCGGATCGGCAGCTTCGGCGCCTGTGCGCTGGTGATCTCATTCCTGTTGCGCTGGAGCGCGTTGCAAGAGATCGCCGAGCCACGTCTGGTCACGATCGCGCTGATCGCCACACATGTTGCCTCAAGAGCGATACTGCCGGCGTTCATGTCTCTTGTTCCCCCTGCCCGAGCCGACGGGCTGTCGAGCGGCGCCGGACAACCGCACTTGCAAAGCACCGTGGCCGCGCTCGCGCTCGGAGTTGTCTGCCTTCTCTTTGTTTTTGGACCGAGAGGAACCTTCATCGGGGTGCTGGTGCTCGCGCTTGCCGCGGCGATGCTTGCCTGGCTATCGATCAGGACGATCGGCGGCCAGACCGGGGACGTGCTCGGCGCTTTGCAGCAGGTTGGCGAGTCGGCAATCCTTCTTGTTGCAATCTCCTTCGTGTCGGGGTGAGAGGATTTGTCGGGCACCAACCCGCGAAGGCCAGATTTCCGCCTACCAAAGCGATCCTCGCCAATCGTATGATCGTCGGGAAGCGAAACCAGCGAGGACACGGATGCTCGGAAAATTCTCGCGCCGTTACCTTATGAAGCTTGCAGGATTGTCTGGCCTTGGCGCGGCGGCAACGCGAGCCCGCGCGGAGCAAGGGCCGATCGGCTCGGGCGCCGACCAACAGCCGCGTGCGGCGTTCCCGAGCGGCTTCATCTGGGGCACGGCGACGTCAGCCTATCAGATCGAGGGGGCCGTCGATGAAGACGGCCGCGGCCCCTCGATCTGGGATATGTTCAGCCACACGCCGGGCAAGATCGCCGACCGCACCACTGGCGACCGCGCCAACGACCACTATCATCTCTACAAGGATGATGTCCGCCTGATCAGGGAATTGGGAGCGAAGGCCTACAGGTTTTCGATCGCCTGGCCGCGCGTGTTTCCGCAAGGCGACGGCGCACCGAACCCGAAGGGACTGGACTTCTACAACCGGCTGCTTGACGAGCTGCTTGCGAACGGCATCGAGCCATATGCGACGCTGTATCATTGGGACCTGCCGCAATCGCTGCAGGAGCGTTTTGGCGGCTGGCAGTCGAAGACGACCTCGCGGGCATTCGCCGACTATGCCGGCTACGTCGTCGAGCGCCTCGGCGATCGCGTGAAGAATATTTTCACGCTCAACGAAACGGGACGCTTCCTGAATTTCGGATATGGTTTGGGCATTGACGCGCCCGGCCTCAAGCTGCCCGTCGCCGAATTGAATCAGGCGCGCCACAACGTCGTGCTCGGCCATGGACTTGCTGTGCAGGCAATCCGCGCCAGTAGCCGCCCCGGCACCAGGGTTGGACTGGCCGAGAACATCGCGGCCTGCGTGCCTGCGATCGATACACCCGAAAATGTCCGCGCGACCGAGATCGCCGCGCGCGAGTTGAACGCCGGCATCCTGGGCGTGATCCTGGAGGGGCAATATACCGATGGCTATCTCGCCTATGCCGGCAAGGCTGCGCCCAAGTTCACGTCGGACGAATTGAAGATCATCGGCTCGCCGATCGACTTCGTCGGGTTGAACATCTATGCCCCCCAATTCTATATCGCGGCGACCGAGCGCAAGCCCGGCTTTCGGGAGTTGCCGTTCCCGGCTTCGTTCCCGCATATGAGCTCCGAATGGCTCAGGATCGGGCCGGAGACGGCCTATTGGGCGCCGCGCCTGGCAGCGAAAATCTGGAACATCGACACAATCTACATCACCGAGAACGGCACTTCCTCGGAGGACAAGATTGCGCCCGACGGGAATGTCTATGATCTCGATCGCATCATGTATCTGCGCAATTATTTGACGCAGCTGCAGCGCGCGATTTCCGAAGGCGCGCCCGTGCGTGGCTATTTTCTCTGGAGCCTTATGGATAATTTCGAGTGGATTTTTGGTTTCGAGAAGCGCTTCGGACTGTACCATGTCGATTTCAGCACGCAGCGGAGGATTCCGAAATTGAGCGCATCGTTCTACCGGAACGTGATTGCGAAAAACGCGGTGGGCGCGTGAATGACGGCGCGTCCGAACCGCCGCCAGGCATTGTGGCAGACGTTGGCAATCGCCGGTGCGAGTGCGCTGCCGACCGCGACGCTTGCCGGCTTCGCCGCGTCATCCCAACTGCGCAACCACGAGATTGATCGCCTGCTGCAGGCAAGCGTCGATGCCGGGGACCTGCCCGGCGTCGTGGCGATGGCCGCGACCGGCAAGGCGGTTATCTATGAAGGTGCGTTCGGCGTCCGTTGCCTGGGTGCGTCAGCGAAAATGTCTGATGATACGGTGTTTCGCATCGCCTCCATGGTAAAGCTCGTGACCTCGGTTGCGGCGATGCAGCTTGTCGAACGCGGCAAGCTCAAGCTGGATGAGCCCGCCGAGGCAATCGATCCGACGCTGGCCTCGGTTCAGGTTCTCGACGGTTTCGATGCGCATGGCGCCCCGCAGCTCCGCCCCCCGAAGAAGCCGCTTACGCTCCGCAATCTCCTGACACACACTTCCGGCTTCAGTTATCCGCTATGGGATGAAAATGTCGTCAGCTATTTGCGGACCGCCCGCAGCAGGAAAAACCTTCCGAGGAAAGTCCTGATGTTCGATCCCGGCACGCGATGGTCCTATGGGGGCAGTCTCGACAAGGTGGGACGGCTGGTGGAGATCGCGAGCGGCGAACGTCTCGATCGCTATGTCCGCGATCACGTTTGCGCACCACTCGGCATGAGCAACACAACCTTCTCGATCAGCACGCACCAGCGCGCGCGCGAGGCAAGCCTTCACGTACGCAGGGCGGACGGCACGCTTGAGCCGCAGCCTCTGGAGAGGCCGACCGCGCCAAGCATATTTTCGGGCGGCGGAGGCATCTATTCGACCGCGCCGGACTACTTGACGCTGCTTCGCGCGCTGCTCAACGGAGGAAGCCTGCGCGGCGCATCGATCCTGCGGCCCGAGACGGTGGCGCTGATGTCCCGCAACCAGATCGGCGATCTCGAGGCCGGCATCCTAAAGACGACCAATCCGGCGCTGTCGAACGACGTCGATTTCTTTCCGAAGGTCCGCCTGCGCTGGGGATTTGGACACATGATCAATCTCGATCCCATCCCTGACGGCCGCAGCGCCGGAAGCCTGACATGGGCCGGCCTGTTCAATACCTACTACTGGATTGATCCCGCATACGGCATCGCTGCCGTCATCATGATGCAAGTCCTGCCGTTTGCCGATACCCGCTCGCTCGACGTCTATCGCCAGTTCGAGCGCGCGATCTACCGCGGTCTCAAACCGGCCTGAAAGAGTCATTCATTTTTCGGCACTGCGGGCGGCAACCTTCACCCCGCTCGCAACGGCAGAAAATTGAAACCGCCAACGAAGCTATGCACCATTGTCAATAAGGCGCTAGAACAGGACCGAGGAAACAACAAGGAAGGTTTCAGGGAAATGCCGCTGCCCAGAGAAGAGGTCGACGCCGCCACGCCGAAGTTCTTGCGCGACAAGTACGCGATCGTCGGCGTCGGCGAGACTGCCTATACCCGCGGCTCCAACATGACGACGCGAGCGCTTGCTACAATCGCGGTGCGCAACGCCATGCTCGATGCGGGACTCAAAGCCTCCGAGATCGACGGCATGCTGTCGTATCAACTAAACGACTCGGTGTTCTCGCCATTCGTCGCCGGCGACCTCGGCATCCGGCTCAATTTCCACATGGACGTGTTCGGCGGCGGATCATCGACCGAGGCATTAATCGGCATCGCGATCGGCGTCATCGAGGCCGGCATGTGCAAGACGGTGGTGATCTTCCGTTCGATGAACGGCTTCTCGCAGGTGCGGATCGGCGGCACCGGCGTGCGCGCCGCAGCTCCCGTCTCGGGCGATGCGCTGCACAGCCGCGCCTATGGCTGGCAGAGCGCGGGACAGTCCTTCGCGCCGACCTTCATGCGCCACATGTACGAATTTGGCACCACCGCCGAGCAGGTCGCTCATGTCCGCGTTGCCCACAGCCATCACGCTTCCAACAATCCCAAAGCCTACTACAAGAAGCGCGTCACGGTGGAGGATGTCGTCAACAGCCGCATGATTTGCAAGCCATTGCGCCT
>Ga0075424_100005775_pt1 | contig 11868 bp, 7 predicted proteins | sample SoiMethybrSBSTD3_FD_75301 | JGI IMG/M metagenome (GOLD analysis project Ga0075424, IMG submission 75301) | Bulk soil microbial communities from a Populus tree surrounding site in Tennessee, USA - Soil MetaG P. TD hybrid SBSTD3 | ecosystem: Environmental > Terrestrial > Soil > Tree plantation... | reverse complement strand
CGCTCGTAGTCGACCTCGATCGACGTGTACACGTGCGGGCTGGTCGCCTTCGAGCTGACCATGTGCTCGGCCGTGCGTCGCCGGATGTTGTCGAAGGGGATCGTCTCGTCGCCGGTGGAGGGCTTCGCCGGCGCGGCGGCTTCGCTCGGCGTGAACGGCGCGGTCTCGTCCGGCGCCGGGCGCGCCGGCAGCACGGGCGCGGTCCTGGCCGCGGGCGGGGGAGTCGCCGCCGGCCGCGGGCGCGCGGCGGGCGGAGGCGTGGTCGGGGCGGGGGCAGACGCGGCCGCGGCCGGGGCCTGCCCCTGGCGACGCGCGGCTGCGTCGAGGACGTCGTTGCGCGTGATCCGACCGCCTTCGCCGCTCCCCTGCACCTCACCGGCGTCGAGGCCGTACTCGTTGAGGAGGCGGCGCACGACCGGCGACATGAGCTGTCCGCCCGCCCCCGCTTGCGGCGGAGCCGCTGAGGTTGTCGGCGGAGCCCCCGAGGTGGTCGGCGGAGCTCCCGACGTGGCGGGCGGAGCCCCCGAGGTGGTCGTGGCGGCCGAGACGGGCTCCCGCCGGGGCGGCGGGGTCGGTGTGGGTCGAGCAGGTCGGGCCGGCTGCGGCGGAGCCGCGGGTGCGGTCGGCGCCGCCGGCTCTCGGGGCGGGGCCGCCGCCCGCGCCGGAGGCGCCGAGGTGGTCGTGCCGGCGCCGTCCGAGATCACCGCGAGGAGGGTGCCGACCTCGGCCGTCTCCCCCTCCTGGACGAGGATCTCGCTCAGCGTCCCGGACGCGGGCGCGGGTACCTCCGAGTCGACCTTGTCGGTGGAGACCTCGAAGAGCGGCTCGTCGGCGTCGACGTGGTCGCCCACGCTCTTGAGCCAGCGCGTGATCGTGCCCTCGGTGACCGTCTCGCCGAGCTGCGGCATCTGGATGTCCACCGGGGGTCCTCCGTCGTTCAGGCGTGCAGGCTTCGACCGGTGAGCGCGAGCGCGGACTCGCCGAACAGCTCACTCAGCGTCGGGTGGGGATGGATGAACGCCCCGACCTCCGCCGGGCTCGCCTCCCAGTTCACGGCCAGGTATCCCTCTTGCAGCAGCTCGGTTGCCCACGCGCCGGCGATGTGCACGCCGAGGATCGCCCCATCCCGCTCGGCGACGATCTTCACCAGCCCGTCGGTCTCCCCGATGATGAGCGCCCGGCTGTTCCCACCGAAGCGTTGCACCTGTGTCACGACGTCGAAGCCGAGCTCGCGCGCGTGCTCCTCGGTGTACCCGGCGAACGCGACCTCGGGATGGCAGTAGATCCCCCACGGGACCTTCTCGTAGTCGACCGGGGTCGCCTCCTCGCCGAGGATCGTCTTGATGGCGACGATCGCCTCGGCGAACCCGACGTGCGCGAGCTGCGGGGCGTCGACCACGTCGCCCACGGCGTACACGCCCGGCACCGTCGTCCGCATGAGACTGTCGACGCGGATGAACCCGCGTTCGTCGACCTCGACACCCGAGCCTTCGAGGTTGATCCCTTCGGAGCGCGGCTGCCTGCCGATGCTCACCACGACCTTGTCGACGACGACTTGCTGCGAGCCTTCGGGCGTGTCGTAGCTGACGGTCAGCTCGCGCGCACCGTCGATGCCCGTGACGCGCACGCCCGTGTGCAGGCTCACTCCCCGCTTCCGGAACGAGCGGGCGACGACGTCGGCCGCCTCGACGTCGACACCGGGCAGGATGCGCGGCAAGGCCTCGACCAGGGTCACGTCGCTGCCGATGTCGCTCAGCAACGACGCGAACTCGCAGCCGATCGCGCCCGCGCCGATGATCAACACCCGGCCCGGCACCTCGTCGAGCATCAGCACGTGGTCGGAGTTGAGGATGCGGTCCCCGTCGAACTCGAGCCCGGGAAGGGGTCGCGGGAGCGAACCGGTGGCCAGGATCAGCCCGGTCCCTTGGAGCTCCGAGCCGTCCGACACGCGCACGTGGCGCGCGCCGGCGTCGACGAGCGAGCCGGTCCCGGGCACGACGGTGACGCTCCTGTTCGAGAGCAGCCCTTCGAGGCCCCGAGTGAGGCGGTCGACGACTTGCTGCTTGCGCGTCTGGCTCGTGCGCAGGTCGAGCGTCGGCTGCTGGCCGGCGTCGACGCCGAACTCCTTTGCGCTCGACACGGTGCGGAGCACCTCGGCGGTCTGGAGGAGCTCCTTGGCCGGGATGCAGCCCCGGTGGAGGCACGTGCCCCCGACTCGCTGGTCTTCGATCAGCGCGACGCGGAGACCCGCCGACGCGCCGTAGAGCGCGGCGCCGTACCCGCCTGGTCCTCCCCCGAGGACGACGACGTCGAACTGCTCGGCCAGGGTGGCCACCCCCTTCTCTCACCGATTTTCGGTGTACAGGCCATTCTTTCAGGTCCGCCGCGCCGGAAGGCGGGCACTCTCAGCGGGCCAGGAGGATCTGGATCGCGCCGGCGGCGAGGATCGCCAGGCCGGTGATCGCGGCCAGCAGGATGAGCGTACGGGTGCTCACGTGCCTCGCCCCATTCCCCGCGATCCTCGCGCCGCATCGTCGACGCCGCCGAACCGGCTCACCTGCGGGTAACGGGATACCCTGTCACGTCGATCCCGGGAACCGCGCAAGCCCGGGGGATCGATCCACCCAGCAAGGAACCGATGGCACAACGCGCACAGCGGTCGCTCGAAGCGGCCAAGAAGGCCGTCCCCGAGGGCACGTTCGCGGTCGGGATCGGACTCGCCGTCACCGGCATCGCGACGTACGGCTTCTTCATCGCGTGCGCCCGCGGCCTGAGCGAGAAGGACTACGCCGCCGTCATCGGCGGTCTCTGGCCGTTGGTGTTCGTGGTCGCGCCGGGTTGCTTCCTCCCCCTCGAGCAGGAGGTCGGTCGCGCGCTCGCCCACCGCCGCGCTCTCCACATCGGGGGCGGGCCGGTCGTGCGGCGCGCCGCGATCGCCGCGTTGTGGGGCACGGCGGGGCTCCTGCTCCTCACGCTTTTGTTCAGCGGCGTGCTCCGGGAGAACCTGTTCAAGGGCGTCGGCGGCCTCGTCATCTGCTTCGCGATCGCGCTCGTCACGTATGCCGCGCAGCACCTGACGCGCGGCACGTTGTCGGGGAACGGGCGCTTCGGCCCCTACGGCGTGATCCTCGGTGGCGAGGGGTGCATCCGCCTCCTCCCCGCAGTCATCTTGTGGTTCGCGGGCGTCACCAACCCGGTCGCGTACGGCCTGTGTCTCGCCATCCCGCCCGTGCTCGCGAGCTTGCTCGCGCTGCGCAACCAGCATGGGCTCGTCGAGCCGGGGCCGCAGGCGCCGTGGTCGGAGCTCTCGTCCAACCTCGGGTACCTGCTGAGCGGGTCCGTCCTCGCCCAGGGCTTGAGCTACGCGCCGATCCTGATCGCGACCGTCCTCGCCACCAGCGCGCAGCACGCGGAGGTCGCCGCGTTCGTCTCCGGGTTCTTCCTGGCTCGCGTCCCGATCATCCTGTTCCAGGCGGTGCAGGCGGCGTTGCTGCCGAAGCTGGCGCGCCTGGCGGGCGCGGGCGAGCACGAGGACTTCCGCAACGGCCTGCGCAAGCTGGTGCTGATCGTCCTCGCCGTCGGCGTGATCGGCGTGGTCGGCGCGCTCGTGCTCGGGCCCTGGGCCGTGAAGCTCTTCTTCGACAAGACCATCAGCGGCGGCGAGCTCGCGATGCTCGCGGCGGGGAGCGGCGCGTTCATCTTGGCGCTCACGCTCGCGCAAGCGCTGATCGCGTTGATGGGCCACGCCAAGGCGACGGTGTCCTGGGCGATCGGCATCGTGATCGGCGCGATCGCGCTGGTCGCGATGTCCGCGGCCGACGTCGAGCTGTTCCTCCGGGTGGAGCTCGCCTTCCTCTTCGCCTGCCTCGGGTGCGCGGCGGTGATGGCGGTGCTGCTGGTTCGTCAGATGCACGCCGGGGTGCCCGCCGAGAGCGTCGAGCGGCTCCTCGAGGGCATCGAGCACGAGCCGCTCGAGATCTGACCCCTGGCGGTGGGATGAGCGCGCCGCTGCGGCTCGCCGTCGACGGCACACCGCTGCTGGGGGATGCGACGGGTGTCGGCGAAGTCGCCCACGGGCTCCTCGACACGCTCGCCGGACGCACCGACCTCGACCTGGTCGCCTACGCGCTCACGTTCCGCGGCCGGCAGAAGCTCGCCGACCGGATCCCGCCCGGTGTCCGCCCCGCCGTCCGCGCGATCCCCGCTCGCCTCGTCCGCGCCTTGTGGCTGCACAGCGACATGCCGCACGTCGAGCGCTGGACGGGCCCGGTCGACGTCGTGCACGCCACGTTCATCGGGCCGCCGGCGCGCAGCCCGGTCGTCGTGACGATCCACGACCTGACCTTCGTGCGCTTCCCCGAGCTCTGCACAACAGACACGCTGCAGTACGGCCGGCTCGTCTCCCGGGCCCTCGACCGCGGCGCGGTGGTGCACGCGACGAGCGAGTTCGTCGCCGGCGAGGTGCGCGAGCACTTCGGCATCGACGACACGCGCATCGTGCAGATCCCGCTCGGCGTCCGTCCCAGCGCCGGCGGCGACGCGGCGCGCGGTCGTGCCATCGCCGGCGGCGAGCTGTACGTGCTCGCGCTCGGGACCGTCGAGCCGCGCAAGAACCTGCCCGTGCTCGTACGCGCCTTCGACCAGGTGGCACCGAGCGACCCGGCGTTGCGGCTCGTCGTCGCCGGCGCCGACGGCTGGGGAGCATCGGAGTTCCAGGACGCGTGGACGGCGTCGAAACACGCCGACCGCATCGTGCGACTCGGGTACGTGAGCGACGGGGAGCGGCGGGACCTGCTCAGCGGCGCCCGCGTGCTCGCCTACCCCTCGATCTACGAGGGGTTCGGGCTCTCGCCGCTGGAGGCGATGAGCGCCGGGGTGCCGGTGGTCGCGGCGCGTGCCGGCGCGTTGCCGGAGACGCTCGGTGACGCCGCCGTGCTCGTCGACCCCTCCGACGTCGACGGTCTGGCCGGCGCGCTCGATCGCGTGGTGCACGACGACGCGCTGCGCCGTGAGCTCGTGGGCCGCGGCTGCCGGCTCGTCGAGCGGTACAGCTGGCCGCAGATCGCCCCCCGGTTCGTGGACCTGTACCGGTCACTGGCATGAGGGCCGCCGTCACCGGGAGCAGCGGCTTCGTCGGGACTCACCTGGTCCCCTACCTCCGCAGCCACGGCGACGAGGTCGTGACGATCGACCGCACGGGCACCCCGGCCGTCGACGTCACCGATGCGGCCGAGGTGCGCGAGGTACTGCGTGCGGCACGGCCGGACGCCGTGTACCACCTGGCCGCCTTGAGCCACGTCGGCCAGTCATGGGATGCGCCCGAGACCGTCTTCCGGGTCAACGCCCTGGGCGCGCTCAACGTGCTGCGGGCGTGTACCGACGCCGGCGTCGGGCGCGTGGTCGTCGCGGGCAGCGCCGACGAGTACGGCTCGGTCGGTCCCGAGGAGCTCCCGTTGACGGAGGAGTCGCCGATCCGGCCCATCACGCCGTACGGCGCGAGCAAGGCCGCCGCCGACGTCCTCGCATTGCAGGCGTTCCTCGGGGACGGGCTGGGAACGCTGCGCGTCCGCGCGTTCAACCACACCGGTCCGGGCCAGAGCGCCTCGATGCTCGTCCCCGGCCTCGCGCAGCGCATCGCCGACGCCGAACGCGACGAGCGCCACAAGGTCAGCGTTGGGCGCGTCGACGTCGTCCGTGACCTCAGCGACGTGCGCGACGTCGTGCGCGCCTACCGACTTCTCGTCGAGCACGGCACACCGGGCGAGGCGTACAACGTGTGCTCCGGGCGTGGGGTGAGCGTGCGCGAAGTCGCCGACGTGATGCTCGCGATGAGCGACGCTCCGCTCGAGCTCGTCGTCGATCCCGAGCTCGTTCGTCCGGTGGACGTCCCCCGCCTCGTCGGCGACCCGGCCCGGCTCCGCGCCGCGACGGGATGGGAGCCCGAGATCCCGCTCGACGAGACGCTGCGCGACGTGCTGACGACGGCCCGCCGATCCGGTTAGCCGCGGCGGCCGGTGACGCGTTGCCCGGCCGACCGGACCACACGGGTCAACCGCTCGCGTCGGGCCTGCCGCTCCTGGTACCGGGTCAGGGCTCGCAGGTCGTCGCGGGTGGGGAGCAGTCGGTACGGGACGTCGGTGTCGTCGTGGCCGTGGTCGACGAGCCACTCGAGATAGCTGCGGGGGTCGGCCTCGAGGTCGGGGAAGTGCGATTGGAGGTCGCGCCGGTCGCACCACAGCCCGTGGAGGTAACGCGACACGACGGGCGCCTTGGGCGGGAACACCCGCTCGTCGAGCCAGGCGTAGAGACCCTCGACATCGCCCTCGGGGTCCGGCGCCGCGGCGCCGTCCTGGGTGAGCAGGCCCCGCATCGTCGAATCGATCGGCGTGCCGTCGGGGAGCCAGTCGAGAGTGCCGGGGGGCAGATCGGCGCGCCGTCGCCGTCGTTCCCGCCACCCGTCCATGAAGAACTTCCGCCACGGCCCTTGGATGGCGCCACGGGCGCGAGCGCCGTCCAGCATCCGCGCCAGCGCGCCCTCGCGCGAGGCGGGCGAGAAGTCGGCCCGGATGCGCGCCTCGGCCCGCCGGCCCCGTTCCCGGGCTTCGTCCGGCCGGTCGACGACCCGGCGCATCAGCTCGGCCGCGTGGTCGACGCTCGGCCGGGCCCACCGGCTGTCCGGCGGGTACGGCTCGCCGCCCGGTCCGACGGGCACGAGGTCGTACTCGACGAGAGAGGCGGTGGCGTCGTCCATGAACTCGAGGTTCCCCGAGTAGCCGGTGGCGATGACCGGCTTGCCGAGCCCCATCGCCTTCGCCATGTCCATGCCGAACCCCTCGGAGCGGTGGAGCGAGACGTACGCGTCGCTGTGGCCCAGGAGCGCGTTGTGGTGCTCGGACGAGAGGTACTCGTCGCGCACGATCACGTCGGGGCGATCCGCGGCTGCGAGCCGAACCCGCTCGAGCTCGGCGACGCGTTTGTCGCCGTTGATCGACTTGAGCACGAGCACCGGGCCCTCATCGGGGCCGAACGCGCGCGTGAACGCGTCGATCAACCCGAGCGGGTTCTTCCGCTCGGCGGTGCTGAAGAAGTCGTAGACGAAGAGGAAGACGAACCGGTCGTCGGGCAACCCGAGCTCGGACCGCGTGACATTGTCGGGCACGGAGGGCACCACGACCGGGAGCGGAAACTTGCGCACCGGCCGCGGCGAAACGGGCGCGATCGCCTCGAGCACAAAATCGCTCGCGACCCACAGCTCGTCGACGACCGCGAACGCTTCGCTCATCGCCGGCGGGAAGTCCTCGACCTCCCAGAACCACACGCCGATCGTGCGCCGACCGGCGAAGAAGTCGGGGCCGAGCTGTTGAGCGAGGTGCACGGTGTGGTCGGCGTTGACGCAGAGCAGATTCAGGTCATACGCGGCTTCACTCGTGCGCGCCGAGTCGAACGACAGGCTCTGGCGGCTCATGGTCGTCCGGTTCGCGACGATCGCCGTCGGCACGCGGGCGGTGTCGAGCGTCGATGCCAGCAGGCGGGCGACTTCACCGACCCCGAGGACCGCGCTCACGTAGCCGACGAGATTCACGCCCCGTGGGCGCGGGCCCGACGGCCGCGCCTGCCACCGGCGCTTCATGAGCGCGAGCACGTCTTCTTCGGACGGGACGACCCACGCCGGGACGTCGTGGTCGTCCTTTCCGGTCGTGCGGATCCAACCGAGGTACTCCTCGGCGCCCTCGCCGGCCAGCGACGGGAACACCTCCTGGATCGAGCCGTCCTCCTGCCAGACCCGCGCGAGATAGCGCGAGACGAGCGGTTCGGGAGGCGGAGCCACCGGCTCGGTCACCCACGCCACGAACGCGTCGGCGCCGCCTGGCGAGAACGGCGACGGCGGTTCCGGGTCGGCGTGCTCCCGCGCCTCGTGCAGAGCGTCGACGTACATCCGCCGCATGCGGGCGTCGATCTCCTTGCCGTCCGGCAGGGGCGCGTACTTCGACGTCTGAGCGGTGCCGTCGTACCCGGCGGCGCGAAGTCGGGCGCCGTGCTCGTCGCAGAGCCGCGCCAGGCCAGGTCGGTCGCCGAGCCGTACTCGCGGCCGCTCGAGCTCCGCCGAGAGCATGTGCGGCGTTTCCGGCGAGTACCCGTCGAAGTGGAACCAGCGCAGCGGGCTGCCCGAGACGTCGTAGCCGCCGTTCGCGGCTTGGATCTCGCGCGTGTGCAGGTTCCACATCGACGCTCCGCAGCCCGGGTCCCGGAGGATGTGGAACGGGAACAGCGCCGGGACCATCTCCGTCCACTCGCCCCACTGCCGGGCGCCGCCGGGCTCGAGAGCGGCGCGCTCCTGCCGATCGCACCACCAGTCGAGGAACGGCGACACCCCCGCGCCGACGCCGACGAACTCGGACGCAAAGGGTCCGGCTTTCCGGAGCTGCAACGGCGTCGGCTGGAGGTCGTCGCGGGGGAAGGGCGCATCGAGTCGCGGGGCGAGCACGAGGCCGTGCTCGCCCGCGAGCTCCACGACGTGGTCCAGCGGCGCGAAGACCTCGGTCTCGGGCCCGAACGCCACGACCGCCGGCGCGCCCTGCGCGACGAGCATGCGCACGAGGTACGGAGTGAGTGCGCCGGCGAGCTCGGTCGACGTGCACATCATCACCAGCCGGGCGAGGACTTCGGGCGGCGCGACGTCGTCGGGCCTGACAAGCCGGACTTCCGACGGGACGCGCTCGGTCTGGTCGACGTCATCGACGAGGAGCACCGTGATCTCCGCTTCGGGGTGATGACGTCGCAGCGAGTCGCACAGCACCCGCGCCGCGGGAAGCTGAGCGCGCGTGGCCGCCGTGCACGTGTGGAGCACGAGGTGCGAGCTCATCGCGTCACCCGGACGAGCTCGAGCAGGCTCGCGGCCGCGCCTTCGAGATCGTCGACCGAGACGGTGCGCATGGGCGTGGGGCGCGCGAACGGGGCGAGCTGCGCCGGACCGTTCGGTGCCACCGTGTCGGGCGGGACGAGACGCGCCCGAGCCGCGCTCGCGAGCGCGTGCGCATCGAGGCACTCGGCCGGCGTCACGAGGAACCACACGATGCCCGGGTAGCGGCGGCCGGCGTCGAGGACGGCCGGCGGGGTCGCTTCGTCGACGAGATACACGATGGCGTCGTAGCTCCACGGGTCGAAGGTCCGGCCGAGCAGGGCGAGCGGGTGGCGTCGCCGCCGCCCCTCTTGCCCGTCTTCGGCGTCGGAGGCGTCGAAGAAGTCGACCTCCACGGCACCGCCGAGCACCTCCGTGAACCGCGCGCTCCAGGACGCGCGCTCGCCGTCGGGCGGGAACGAGCCGACGAGAGCGACGCGCGGCTGGGGGATCCGCCGCCGCGTCCTCGCGTCGTCGAGGCGGGCACACGCCGAGATCGTCCGGTCGGCGACGCGGTCCCATGTGTGCCGGCCCGCAGCCTCCTCACCGACCCGGCGCAGCTGCAGGCGGAACTCCTCGTCGCACAGGCCGCGCTCCACGACGCTCGCCATCTCGTCGAGGTCGAAGGGCGAGAACGTCGCCGGCGACCACTGCAGGACCTCGGGGACGGCCGACACGTTGGACGCGACCGCGGGGCAACCGCAGAGCGCCGCCTCGAGCACCGGCAGGCCGAACCCCTCGTAGAGCGACGGGAGCACGAACAGCCGGGCCTGTTGGTAGAGGGCGCGCAGCACGTCATCGTCGACGTAGTCGGTCACGACGAGATCGCCGTCACGAAGGCCGCGCTCGCGGCCGCGGTCGATCCACGCCGTGCCCGCTTCGGGCGGGAGCCGGCAGGTCAGGACGAGCTGATGCGAATCGCGCGTCGCACGCGGCAGTCGCGCCCACGCGTCGATCAGGCCCTCGGCGTTCTTGTGCGCCGACCAGCCCGTCACGCACAGGACGAACGGCTTCGTGATCGCCGGAAGCCGCTCCGCGAGCAGCAGCGCCGGCTGGTCGCCGGGCTCCGGAGGTCGGAAGAAATCGGACCCGCCCGCGCCGATCACCTCGACGCGCTCGGGTGGGATGCCGAGGCGTTCGATCGCGTCGCGCCGGGTCTGATCCGACAATGCGAGCACCATGTCGACCTGCTTGACGAGCTCGCGGCGGGCCCGGTACCCCGCCATGAGCTCGGCCGGGTAGACGTCGATGACCTCCGGGATCAGGTCGTAGAGGACGACGGCGATGGGCATGCCGCTCTGCACGACGTACCGCGGCAACGCCGACGACGCCGGGTGGGTCCGCTCGAACGGGGACGTCATGACGTACGCGCCCACGCCTTCGGCATCGAGTCGACGCAGTGTCGACACCGTGCTCCACGCAGCCTCGGGGGCGTCTCGGAGCTCGGTGGGTATCGACTCGTGATTCGGACGGTTCGGATTCAGCAGGACGGCCGACACGGCGCGCTTCCGCAGCAGCGCGAGCGTGAACGACATCGCGTAGCGGCGGATCCCGCGGTCCCCGAAGAATCCACCCTGCGCCGTCTGCAGATCGACGACGAGACGCGCCGCGGCGGGCTGCGTCCCGCTCACGGGGTCGTGCAGATGCACGGCAAGGCGCGACGCGCTGGGAGGCCCACGACGCCATCGTGGCATACTCCGTCCGTGGCCGACTCTGATTCCAACGTTCACGGCGCGCCCGAACCACGGTCTGGTGCGAAGCGCGCGGCGGTCGGAGTCGCGCGTCCGCTCGTCGGCTATTTCGATCGTCGGTTCCAGGACCTCCACGACCATCTCGATCGTCTCCCGCCTCCGCCGGACCCGACCGCCCGGCTCGACGAAGTCGTCGCGCTCATGCGGCAAACACGCGAGGACGTCGCCGGCGACGCGGACACGATCGCCGAGCTCGCGTTCACGCTCGAACGGTTCTCGGACCTCTTCACCGCGCGCATGGAAGAGATCGTCGAGACCATGTTCACCGCGCTCGGCCCGGGTGGCGCGTCCATCGATGCCCACGTCGTCGAGCTGCCGTTCGCATACTCGGCCGCCGACGCCCTGCCCGCCGGCGCCGGCGTGGCGACGTTCGGCGGTGACGACGGTCCGCTGCCGCTCGCGCTGGCTTCGCTCGGCTTGCGCGTCACCGCGTTCGCCGCCGGACTTCCCGTCGGGCACCCCAATCTGACCGCGGTGGAACAGCCGGTCGAGCAGTGGAGCGGACCGGCGGACCCGCTCGACGCGATCTTTGCGCTGTCGGCCGTCGCCGGCCTCGGGCTCGAGCGCGACGAGCCGGTCGACGATCTCGACCGGCAAGTCGTCGACCGGTTCCGCAAGTGGTTGCGCCCCGAGGGGGTGCTCGTCCTCACGGTCCCGTTCGGCGAATGGTCGGTCGGTCGTCGCAGCCGAACCTACGACGAGAGCCACCTCGCCGAGCTGCTGACCGACTGGAAGATCGAAGCGCGGCGCACCGTGGAGCGCATCGACGACCACGTGTGGCGCGTCGTCGAGCCGGACGACACGCCGTCCCGTGCGGGCATGGCGCTGGTCCGCGCCACCCCGCGTCCGTGACGCCTCGCTGGCGCCCGTACCTCGACATCCAGACGGTCCAGAGCCGCGGGTTCTTCGAGCGCGGGATTCCCCGGTACGCGACGCAACTGAGCCGGGAACTGTTGCGCGCCGGCGCTGATGTCGCCGGGCTCGGGCTCAATCCGACGCAGCCCTACCCTCGCCATCTACCCCCCGAACTCGCACGGGCGCCCAAGCTCACGTGGAACACGGCCGCCGCGGTGCGCGAAGCACAGCGCCACGGGCCGATCCTGTATCACGTGCTATCGGTGTTCGAGCGCCCCGACGTGCGGCCCAGCGCGTTGCCGAACCACGTGGTCGGCACCGGCATCCCGATCGTGTGCCAGGTGTACGACCTCATCCCGGATG
>Ga0075424_100005774_pt1 | contig 11869 bp, 11 predicted proteins | sample SoiMethybrSBSTD3_FD_75301 | JGI IMG/M metagenome (GOLD analysis project Ga0075424, IMG submission 75301) | Bulk soil microbial communities from a Populus tree surrounding site in Tennessee, USA - Soil MetaG P. TD hybrid SBSTD3 | ecosystem: Environmental > Terrestrial > Soil > Tree plantation... | reverse complement strand
TCGACCTGGCGATCGCCGGGCACTTCCACCACTACGAGCGCTTCGACGACCTCACCGCAAGCGGCCAGCCGGCGCCCGCCGGCACCGGCACGCGCGAGATCATCGCCGGAACTGGCGGCGTGAACCAGGGCGTATTCGGCAGCAACACGCCGGCGCCGGGGTCGCAGGTGCGAAAGACCGGCTTCGGCGTGCTGGCGCTCACCCTGTCGAGCGGCCAGTACTCCTGGCAGTACATCCAGGTCGGCGGCGGGCTCGCAGACTCGGGCGTCGAGTCATGCCACTGACCCCGGTTGCCGCCTAACTGACCTTCTTCACGCCGTGAACCGGCCGGCCGAGCGCCCGCCACTGATAGAGCGTCATCGTCGGCAGGACGTCGTCGTAGCGGACGAGCTTGGGGTTCCGGCCCACCTGCGCGGCCCGGGCGGCGTGGTCGAGCAGGTCGTCGCGGTCTGGGGCCACGATCACGTGGTGGCAGGCCGTCACGTAGTCGAACTCCGCGCCACAGGCCGGGCACGGCCACGGATCGGTGTGGATCGCGTACCAGTCGCCGTCGCCGGGGCCGGCCTCCTCGCCGGCCAGAATCTCCTCGAGCTCGGAGACTTCGTAGACGGTCGGTGCGGTCGGGACGCTGCTCACGGGGCGTCAGGGTAGCACCGGATTCCCGCCTTTTTCGCGGGTTACATCCGCTCCGGCGCCTCGACTCCGACGAGGTCGAGCGCGGTCGCCATCACGAGGCCGGTGGCGCGGCACAGCGCCAGCCGGCTGCGCTCGACATCGGGCGCCTCGCCCAGCACGCGGCACTGCTTGTAGAACTGATGGAAGGACTTGGCGGTCTCCTGCGCGTAGGCGGCGATCCGGTGCGGCCCGCGCCACTCCGCGGCATCCGCCACCACCTCCGGGAACTCGGCCACGTGCTTCACGAGCTCGACCTCCGCGGGCTCCGGCGTCCACCCGGGCGCCGGCCCGGGGTCGGCCTCAGGAGCGTTGCGCAGGATCGCTGCGATCCGGGCGTGCGCGTACTGGCAGTAGTAGACCGGGTTCTCGGCGTTCTGTGCCGCCCACTGCTCGAGGTCGAGCTCGATCACCTGGTCGTGGGAGCGCTGAACGAGCGCGTACCGGGCGGCGTCGACGCCGATCGCGTCGAGCAGCTCGTCGAGCATGAGCACCGTCCCGCGCCGCTTCGAGGCGCTCACCGCCTTCCCGCCCTCGACGATCTTCACGAACTGGTAGATCTGGACGTCGATCCGGTCGGGGTCGTAGCCGAGCGCGATCGCGCCCGCCTTCAGGCGGCCGATGTAGCCGTGGTGATCGGCGCCGAGCACGTAGACGGCCACATCGAACCCGCGCCCCAGCTTCGACACGATGTAGCCCAGGTCGCCCGCGATGTACGTCGGCGTCCCGTCGGAGCGCACGAGGACGCGATCCTTGTCGTCGCCGAGCTCCTCGGAGCGCAGCCATAACGCGCCGTCCTTCTCGTACGTATGGCCGCCTTCGCGGACGGCCTCGATAGCCCGGTCGACCGAGCCGTCCTCGTACAGGGAGCGCTCCAGGAACCAGCGGTCGAAGCCGGCCCGGAAACGGCCCAGGGTGCGCTTGATGTCCTCCACCATGACCGCCACGCCCGCCGCCCGCCACTCGTCGGCGGGTGCATCCGGGTCGAGGCCGAGGTCGCGGGCGATCTCCTCGATGTAGGCGCCCTTATAGCCGTCCTCGGGCACGTCCTCGCCCCGGGCGCGGGCCCGCAGCGACGCCCCGAACAGGTCCATCTGGCGGCCGGCGTCGTTGAAGTAGTACTCGCGCTGCACATCGTGGCCGGCGAACTCGAAGAGCCGTGCGAGCGAGTCGCCGTAGGCGGCGTTCCGCGCGGTCGAGGCGGTCACCGGGCCGGTCGGGTTCCCGCTCACGTACTCGACCTGAACCTTCTGCGGCGTGGCCGCGGCGCCCGCGCCGTAGCGGCGCCCCTCGTCGAGCACCCGCTCGACCACATGGCGGTACCAGGCCGGCGTCGCGCGCAGGTTGACGAACCCCGGGCCGGCCACCTCGGCCGAGGCGATGAACGGCGAGTCGATCCGCTCGACGATGCGCTCCGCGATCTGGCGCGGCGCCGCGCGCAGCGGTTTCGCGAGCTGGAGCGCGGCCGCCGTGGCGTAGTCGCCGTGCGCCGGATCGGCCGGCCGCTCGAGCCGCGCCTGCACGCCGTCGCCGCCGACCTCGGCGATCGCGGCCTCGACGGGGCCTGCCAGCTCCTGGACGGCGCTTCGGGACATGCGCCTGATCCTAACGAGGCCAGGCGATTGATCGATAGCTCGAGTGATGTCCTGGGTGGCGAGAACCGAGCCTCGCCAGGACGCAGGAAGGGTCAATATCGGGCGATATTGGCCCGACCGAGGACGCCGCGAGGAGAAGGTTCGCAGCCACAGCCCACCACGAGACGGCAATCCACCAGAGACTGACGTCCAGGCGCGCGCGCGAGTTATCGATCAATCGTCTAGGGTGGCCGAATGGACGCCGAAGACGACCGCCAGGAGCGCCGGCTCAACATTCACTTCTCGCCGGAGGTCATGGCGGGCGTCTACGCCAACTTCGCCAACGTCAGCCACTCCGACTACGAGTTCACGATCACGTTCGCGCGCATCGACCACGAGGTCGAGGAGGAGGAGGTGCCCGGCGTGGTCGTGTCACGGGTCAACCTGTCGCCACGCTTCATGAAGGAGCTCATCGAGGCGATGAACGACAACTACTCGAAGTGGCAGACCCGGGAGGGGATCAAGAACCTCCCCGAGTTCGACGGCGACCACGAGGATCAGTAGGCGCGGGCCACTGCAATCCGGTCCATGACCGGCGGATGGTCGAAGAGCAGCGCCACCGCCCAGCCGGGCGGTTCGGGGTTCGAGAGGTTGGCCACCGCGAGCCGTTTCTGGAGCCCGGCCATACCGTCGCCGTCTCCGGTCGCCCGCAGCGCCACCCAGTCGGCCTCGGCCTCGTAGCGGCGCGAGATCCCGTTCTCGACGGGCGTGAGGAGCGCGGCCGCCACGAGCAGCCCGGCGACCACGATCGATGCCGCCCGCGGGTCGAGCACGCCGCCCAGCCCGCGCCGACGCGCGACGCGGCCGCAGACGGCGAGCACCGCCCACAACGCCGGCAGCCCCAGCACCCCGAACCACAGCACGCCCTTCAGCGTGTGGCGACGGTCGACGTGGGACAGCTCGTGGGCCAGGAGCGCGCGGGTCTGGTTCACGGGCGCATGCCGCAGCACCGTGTCGTAGACGACGAGCCGCTCGGTCGGCCCGAGGCCATCGACGAACGCGTTCTCCTCGGTGGTGCGCGCCGACGCGTCTGCCACCGAGACCGAGCCGGGCTTCGCCCCGACCTGGTGCTCGACGCTCCGGATCAGCGTCTGGAACGTCCGGTCGTGCACCGGCCGCGTCGAGGCGAAGAGCGGATCGAGAACCACCGGCTGCACGATGACGAACGCCCCCACGGCGACCCACGCCGCCAGGCCGACCGCCAGCCACGGCTCGCGCGCCCGGCGCGCGATCCCGAGGCACAGGGCATAGGCGACCGCCACGCTGACCGCCCAGGCCGCCAGCCCGACGGCGGCGTCGCGGGCCCAGGCGGCGGTCGAGCGCAGGTCGAGCCCTGCGTTCACGGCCCGGACGTGGCCGACGTAGCCGAGCGGCAGGAGCACCGCCGCCGCGACCGTCGCTGCGGCGGCGGCCGCGAGCCCGCCCGCCAGAGCCGGCGGCAGGCCGCGGACGACGCAGGCCCTCCCCCACCTCGCCCAGGCGACGCCGGCGGCGGGCCCGAGGACGAGCGCGGCCACGGCGAGCAGGTACTGCGGCTCGCGGTAGTCGGCGGCGCGGTCGATCTGGGCCTGCGTGAATGCGGCCCGGGCGGCGAGGTGCGGCACGCGCGACGGCAGGTCGGCCTGCCACAGCCAGGCGGCGAGACCGCCCAGCACCGCGATCAGCACCAGCCCCGGGACGCGCCGGATCACGCGCGCTGCTGCACGGCGGCGAGGCTCACAGGCCCAACCCTATAGTGCCCCGATGAAGGTGGCCGTCATCTCGGACGTGCACGGGAACGTCCAGGCGCTGGAAGCCGTGCTCGCGGCAATCGACGAGCTCCACGTGGACGAGATCTGGAGCCTGGGCGACGTCGTCGGCTACGGCGCAGACCCGGTGCGCTGCATGGAGATCGTCGACGAGCGGGCGGTCGTCTCGCTGGCCGGGAACCACGACCTGGTCGTCGCCGGCACGATCGACATCGACATGTTCGCCCACGACGCCCGCGACGCCGCCGAGTGGTCGCGCACGGTCCTCTCGCAGGAGCAGATCGATGTGCTCGGCGCCCGCATGCCGGGGGGGATGCGCGAGGACGTGCAGATGTTTCACGCCAGCATCCGCGACCCGGTCTGGGAGTACATCGTCGACTCGCGCACGGCCGAGCTGTGCCTCGAGCGCCAGCGCCGCCCGCTGTGCCTGGTCGGCCACAGCCACGTGCAGCTCCTGTGGGGCTACGAGGGCGGCGAGCTCGTCGGCGGCACGGTCGCGGCGGGCGCGACGCTGGCCTACGGCGAGGGGCCCTATATCGTGAACCCCGGGTCGGTCGGCCAGCCCCGCGACGGCGATCCGCGCGCCGGCTACGCCGTCGTCGACACCCAGCAGGGCACGGCCACCTGGCTTCGAGCCGAGTACGACATCCGCGCCGCGCAGGGGGCGATCCGCGACGCGGGCCTGCCGCTGCGGCTGGCCGCGCGCCTGGCGGAGGGACGGTGACCGATCCGGCCGAGGTCGCCGCCCGGATCCGGCGGGCGGCCTCGGCGTTCATGGTCGAGTGGGTCGAGGGGCTCCGCGACCTGCCGGGCAACCCGTCCCGGGTGCGCGTCGAGCGGTTCGGGACCACGGTGGCGCTGGCCTGCGAGGAGCTGCCTGAGCTCGACTTCGTGAACAGCGCCCACGGGCTCACGGCCGGGCGCGCGGAGCCGGTCACGGCGTTCTATCGCGGCTTCGGACTGCGCGGGTGGACGGAGGTGGCGCCGGGACCGGGCGCGCCCGAGCTGATGCAGCAGCTGACGGCGTGCGGGTGGGCGCAGACCGGCTTCTGGTGCTCCTTCCACGGCCCGGCTGTCGCACCGCCCGTTCCCGAACGGATCGAGGTGGTCGAGGCGGCGGAGGGCGACATGGCCGACTTCGCCCGCATCCATCTCGACGGCCACGAGGTCCCCGGCGAGGATCGCGGCCCGGCCGAGGCGGCCGTGCGGGCGTGGTTCGGGCGGCCGGGCTGGCGGCTCTACCTGGCGCTCGTGGACGACACCCCGGCGGGCTCGGCGGCGCTCACAGTCGACGCCGGGCTGGGCTACCTCGCGAACGCGGCGACGCTGCCCGCGATGCGCGGCCGCGGCTGCCAGACGGCCCTCCTGGCGCGGAGGATCGCCGACGCCGCTGCCGCCGGGTGCGACACGGTCGCCTCACTGGCCGAGTTCGGGACGGGCAGCCAGCGCAACCTCGAGCGGGCCGGCCTACGGGTGGCGTTCACCCAGGCCGTGTGGCGGATGGGGCCCTAGCTCGGGTTGCCGACGGCGACGGGCGGCGTCGCCGCGGGCCGGTGGCCGAAGTCGTAGCCCTCGCGCAGGAGCTCCGCGACGACGGTCTCGCGCGCCTTGTAGATCCGCCATTTCACTGTCGCGAGCGTCGTGTCGAGCGCCTCGGCGATCTCGGCGTAGCTCAGCCCGACGAGGTCGCGCAGGAGGAGCGCCATCTTGAGGTCGACGGACAGGCTGCCGATCGCGTGCCAGACGGCGTCCATGCCGTCGTCCGCGTCGGGCGGGGCGACGGCGAGGTGCAGCTGCGGCGCCGCCTCGAGCTCGAGCGCGGGACGGCCGCGCCGCTCGCGCGCCCGGAGCTCGTCCACCACCCGGTGCTTGGCGACCTGAAAGAGCCAGGTCGTGAACTGGCACCGCTGGTCGAAGCCGGGCAGGGCCTGGTAGACGCGCATGAACACTTCCTGGCAGATGTCCTCGGCGAGGGCGCGGTCGCCGGAGAGCACGCGCGTCACGTAGTTGAACACCGGCCCGTGGTACTGGCGCACGATGATCGCAAACGCCTGCTCGTCCCCACGGCGGGCGAGTCGAAGCACGTCCATATCAGGCTGCGGAAGGGCCAATGTGGTCGAGCGGGCGCGAAAAAGCCCGCGGCAGTATAGACCTCCCCATACCCAAACCGCCGGAAGCCGTATCTCTTTGCACACTTTGTGCCGTCTGCCACGTGGTTCGGTCAACCCCGCATCTGGCGGCCTTGCAAAGCCGTGACGGCGTTGAAGCGTTGCCTGGTAACGGAGGGGGCCGGGTTGGGGTCAGCGGGCGAGCAGCGAATTGCCCGTCATCACTGTTGGAGCCGGGACGCCGAGGAGGTCGAGGGCCGTCGGCGCGATGTCGGCCAATCGTCCGCCGTCGCGCAGACGAATGGCGTGGTCGGTCACGATCAGCGGCACCGGGTTCGTCGTGTGCGCCGTGTGCGGCGAGCCGTCGGCGTTCAGCATCGTCTCGGCGTTCCCGTGGTCGGCGGTGATGAGGCAGACGCCGGAGCGCTTCTCGACCGCCTCCACCACCCGCGCGAGGCAGCGGTCGGCCGTCTCGACCGCCTCGACTGCCGCCGGGATCGCGCCGGTGTGCCCCACCATGTCGGGGTTGGCGAAGTTGACGAGGCAGAAGCCGTAGCGGCCGCTGCCGAGCCCGTCGACGACGTGCCCGGCGACCTCGTCCGCGCTCATGCTCGGCTTCTGGTCGTAGGTGGCGACGTCGCGCGGAGAGTCCACGAGCTCCCACTCCTCCCCCCGGCAGCGCGTCTCCGAGCCGCCGTCGAAGAAGTAGGTGACGTGGGCGTACTTCTCGGTCTCGGCCACGTGGAGCTGGTCGACGCCGTGGCCGGCGAGCACCTGCGCGATGACGTCCGCCAGATCCTCGCCCGGGAACGCGACCGGCGCGGGGATGTCGTCGGCGTACTCGGTCATCTGCACGTAGGCCGGAAGCGGCGGGTCGGCGCCGCGGTCGAAACCCTCGAAGCCGGGCTGCGTGAGCGCCCACGAGAGCTCGCGGGCCCGGTCGGGCCGGAAGTTGAAGAAGATCGCCGCGTCGGCCGCGCGGATCCTGCCCGCGGCCGGATCGCCGATGACCACCGGCTCGACGAACTCGTCGGTGACGCCCCGCGCGTAGCTCGCCCTGACAGCCTCGACGGCGTCGTCCGCCCGCGCGCCCTGGCCGTGCACGATCGCGTCGTAGGCCCGCTTGACCCGGTCCCACCGGCGGTCGCGGTCCATCGCGTAGTAACGGCCCGACACGGTGGCGACGCCGGGGATGCCGTCCAGGTACCGCTCGGCGCCGTGCGGCGAGGTGTCGCGCCCGTCCGTGAAGGCGTGCACGTGGACGTGCTCGACGCCCTCGCGGCGGCCCAGTTCGATCAGCGCCTCGAGGTGGCGCACGTGGCTGTGGACACCGCCGTCGGACACGAGCCCCAGCAGATGCAGCGCCGACGCGCGGCCGGCCCGCGCCGCCGCCACCAGCACCTCGTTCTCGAAGAAGGCCCCCGACTGGATGTCGTCGTCGATCCGCACCAGGTCCTGGCGCACGACCCGGCCCGCGCCGAGGTTCGTGTGGCCGACCTCGGAGTTCCCCATCTGCCCGTCGGGCAAGCCGACCGCCCGGCCCGATGCCTCGAGCGTCGTGTGCGGATAGGCCGCCCACAGCCGGTCGAACGCGGGCGTCTCGGCGATCTCGACAGCGTTCCCCGGCCCGGGCGGGGCGAGCCCCCAGCCGTCGAGCACGACCAGGCAGACGAGCGGCGCGCTCACGGGGCGGCCGCGGCGAGGATCGCGGAGAAGTCTTCCACCGTCAGGCTCGCACCGCCGATCAGGCCGCCGTCGATGTCCTCCTCCGCGAACAGGTCTGCTGCGTTGTCGGGCTTGACCGAGCCGCCGTACTGGATCCGCATGGCCTCGGCCACGTCCTCGCCGTGGAGCCCGGCGACGATCGCGCGGATCTCGGCGTGCGCCGCCTGCGCCATCGCCGGCGTCGCGGTGCGGCCGGTGCCGATTGCCCACACCGGCTCGTAGGCGATGGTCGTGTCGGCAACCCGGTCGGGACCAATGCCGCGCAGAGCGCGCTCCACCTGGCGGCGCAGCACGCGCTCGGTCTCCCCCGCCTCCCGCTCGGCCTCCGTCTCGCCCACCGCGACGATCGCCCACAGGCCGGCATCGTGGGCGACGGCCAGTTTGGCGTTCACGCCCTCGTCCGTCTCGCCGAAGAGCCGGCGGCGCTCCGAATGCCCGAGCAGGACACCGTTGGCGCCCGTGTCGAGGATCATCTCGGCCGAGATCTCGCCCGTGTACGCGCCGCCCGGCGCCTGGTGCATGTTCTGGGCGTAGATCGCAATCCGAAGCCCGGCTGCCGCGGCCGCCGCCTCCGCGAGGGCGGTGTAGGGCGGGCACAGGCCGACGTCGACCTCGGCCGGCACGTGGGCCGCCAGCCGCCCCACGAACTCCGCTGCCTCGGCCGCGGTCTTGTGCATCTTCCAGTTGCCGGCGACGAACGGCCGCCTCATGCCGCCCGCTCCTCGAGCGCCGCGACGCCCGGCAGCGTCCGGCCCTCGACCAGCTCCAGCGCGGCCCCGCCGCCCGTCGAGACGTGGGTGATGAGGTCCGCGACGCCGGCGCGGTTCACCGCCGCCACCGAGTCGCCGCCGCCGACGACCGACACCGCGCCCGACTGCGCCACGGCGTGCGCGACGGCGAGCGTGCCCGCCGCGAACGGCTCGAGCTCGAAGACGCCCATGGGGCCGTTCCAGAAGATCGTGCGCGCCTCCGCGAGCCGGCGCCCGTAGGCGGCGGCGGTCTCGGGGCCGATGTCGAGCCCCATCCAGCCGTCGGGGATCGCATCGGCGGCGACCACCTGCGTCGGGGCGTCGGCCTCGACCCGCTCGGCGACCACCACGTCCGTGGGAAGCACGAGCTCGCAGCCCCGCTCGCCGGCCTCGGCTGCCGCGCGCCTGGCGACCTCCTGGCCGTCGGCGCCCTCGTGCTTGGACGCGCCCACGCCGACGCCGTCGGCCGCCAGAAACGTGAAGGCCATCGCCCCGCCGATCAGGATGGCATCGGCAAGGCCTGTGAACCGCTGGATGACGCCGATCTTGTCGGCCACCTTGGCCCCGCCGAGGACGACCAGGAACGGCCGGTCGGGACGCTCAAGGATCCGCCCGAAGGCCTCGAGCTCGGCCGCCAAGAGCAGCCCCGCGGCGCTGGGCAGGAGCCGGGCGACGCCGACGGTCGACGCGTGCGCCCGGTGGACGGTGCCGAACGCGTCGCTCACGAAGACGTCGGCGAGCGCCGCCAGCTCGGCCGCGAGCTCCGGGTCGTTCTTCTCCTCGCGGGGGTCGAAGCGCAGGTTCTCGAGCAACCGCAGCGGGCCCTCCTCGTCGGCGAAGGCGACCGGCTCGCCGAGGAGCTCCGCGAGCCGCGCCGCGACGGGACGAAGCGACAGCTCCGGGCGGACCTCGCCCTTGGGGCGGCCGAGGTGCGAGCAGACGATCACGTCGGCCCCGTGCTCGCGCAGGTACCGGATCGTCGGCAGCGACGCCCTGATGCGCGTGTCGTCGGTGATCCGGCCGCCGTCGAGCGGCACGTTCAGGTCCGCGCGAACGAGGACCCGCCTGCCCTCGACGGGCAGGTCGCGAACGGTCTTCACAGCACCTTCTGCATCAGGTCGACCAGGCGGCACGAGTAGCCCCACTCGTTGTCATACCAGGAGACGACCTTGACCAGGTTCCCGTTCACCATCGTGAGCTTGGAGTCGAAGATCGAGCTCCAGTGCTGGCCGACGATGTCGCCTGAGACCAGCGGCTCCTCGCTGTAGTCGAGCACCGGCGCGAGCGGTCCCGACGCCGCCGCCGCCTTGAACGCCTCGTTCACCTCATCGCGGGTGGTCTCACGCCCGAGCTGGGCGATCAGATCGGTCGCCGAGCCGTCGGGCACCGGGACGCGCATGGAGATCCCGTCCAGCCGGCCCTTCATCTCGGGCATCACGAGGCCGATCGCCTTGGCGGCGCCGGTCGACGTCGGGATCACGTTGACCGCCGCCGCGCGCGCCCGGCGCAGGTCCTTGTGCGGCAGGTCGAGGATCTTCTGGTCGTTCGTGTACGCGTGGGTGGTCGTCATGAAGCCGCGCTCGAGCCCGAAGGTCGAGTGCAGCACGGCGACCAGCGGCGCCAGGCAGTTCGTCGTGCACGACGCGTTCGAGATCACGTTGTGCTTCGAGGCGTCGTAGTCGCCGTCGTTCACGCCGATGCAGACCGTGATGTCGGGCTCGGTGGCAGGTGCGCTGATGATCACCTTCTTGGCGCCCGCGTCCAGGTGCTTGCCGGCCTTCTCGCCGGAGCTGAAGAGGCCGGTCGACTCGATCACGACCTCGACCCCGAGGTCCGACCAGGGCAGCGCGGCCGGATCACGCTCGGCCAGCACCTTGACCGCCGTGCCGTCGACGACGAGCCCGTTGTCGTCGTGGGCGACATCGCCGTGGAAGCGGCCGTGCACCGAGTCGTACTTGAGGAGATGGGCCAGCGTGGCCGCGTCGGTGATGTCGTTCACCGCCACGATCTCGATGCCTTCGCCGCGATCGTGCGCGGCACGAAAGACGTTCCGGCCGATCCGGCCGAACCCGTTGATACCAACCCGTACGCTCATGAACTTGACCCCCAGGCGGTCGCCGACGGGGGGCAAGTCTAGATGAGCGGACGAGAAATCAACCGCCGCTTTCGAGGAGAGCGGTTCTCACGGGTGGCCGGCAGATTCGGGCAGCGATGGATGGGGTCTGGATCCGTCGCGCAGGGGATGCTCGGCCACCCACGAGAACACTGGACTCATTGTGGAGTCGGCACGGTGCAGCGGCCACACCCAAAAGGGGTAAATAGTTAGCGATCTGTTAGCGGATTCGACCCAGATGTTAACGCGGCCAGCGTGCGCATCCGCCCGGCGACGGTCGATTTCGGAAGCGGCGGGCGGGCCCGGCGGCCGAGCTCGGCGAGCGAGAGGTGCGGGTGGCGAAGCCGCAGCTCGGCAACCTGGCGCAGGCGGGCGTCGAGCCGGTCGATGTCGAGCGCCGCAATCGCCTCGCGCTGGGCCCGGGCGGCGCCGCCGAGCCGGACCAGGTTGGCGCGGTCGAAGTTCGTGACGCGGTTGGCCCGCTCGCGCGTGGCGGCGATGACGGCAGCCTCCTCGTATGCCAGAACCGCGTCGTGGGCGCCCATGAGCGCCAGGAGGTCGCGGATCGCCGGCTTCGACTTCGCATAGGCGGCCGCATGCGACGCCCGCCGGGCGACGGCCATCGGGACGCCCTCCGACCCGGCAAGCTGGACGATGACGCCCGCGGCCTCGGAGTCGGCCGCGCGGATCTCGAGGTGGCCCGCGGCCCGCGGCCCCGACACGGAGCCGGCCGCGACGAACGCCCCGCGCAGGTAGCTGGCCCGGCAGCACGGCCGGGAGACCACCCGGCGAGGCGGGCCGGGGAGCGGCTCGAGCGCTGCGGAGAGGACGCCGATCTCGTGCATGAGCTGGACGCCGTGGCCGCCCTCGACCCGGACGACCACCCGGTTTCGGCGCTCGAAGCGCGGCTCCCGGAATGAGGCGATCTGGGCATCCGCGCCGAGCGATCGGACGAGCCCGAACGCCAGCCGGGCCGCTGCGGCGTCGGCCGTCTCGGCGCGCACGGCCAGGCCTCCCGAGCTCATCTCGAGCGTGCCCGCGTGGCGCACGAACCCGGAGAGGAACGAGCGCCGGCAGCAGATCCTCCGCGGCGGCCGCTCCACCAGCTCGCGGCAGACGC
>Ga0075424_100005773_pt1 | contig 11871 bp, 10 predicted proteins | sample SoiMethybrSBSTD3_FD_75301 | JGI IMG/M metagenome (GOLD analysis project Ga0075424, IMG submission 75301) | Bulk soil microbial communities from a Populus tree surrounding site in Tennessee, USA - Soil MetaG P. TD hybrid SBSTD3 | ecosystem: Environmental > Terrestrial > Soil > Tree plantation... | reverse complement strand
CGATCCGTCGAAGCTGTCGGCGGCATTGAAGCGCGGGGTGGCGTCGGTCAAGCGCGGCGAGCCGTACTTGATCGATGTGATCACGCAACCCCGGTAGCGAGGGTCTCGATGTGAAGCAGAAGATGAACACGACATTCCTGGGTGCGCTCGTGGCCGCAGCGGTGGCGCTGTCGATCGCATCGGCCGGCGCCCAGGCGCCTGCCGGCGGGCAAGGGGCCGCCAGGCCGCGATCGCAGCCGCCGACGAGTCCCGTGACGGGCAACGCCGTTACAGGTAAGCAGCTGTACGAGGGCTACTCGTGCTACGCGTGCCACGGGTACACCGGCGAGACCGGCCGCGCATTCGTCGGCAACTGGAGCGGTAACCTCGCGACCGAGACGTCGTTTATCGCGTTCCTCCGCGGCCGCGCCAACGTCGCGCCCGCGCAGCCCTCGACGAGCATGCCGAACTTCTCGGCCGCCACGCTGAGCGACGCGCAGGCGAAAGACATCTACGCATACATCCGGACGTTCCGCAGCCACGCGCCGGCCAACGCGGAAGACATTCCTGTGTTGAACCAGATCCTCGGCGCGGCACAACAGCCCGCCAGGCCGTAACCGACGACGGAGTAGAAGATGCCCACGACACAGCTTCTCGATCGCAGGATCCGCCGCGGCGTCACGTGGCTGGCCGTACTCGCCGTTGTTGCCCTGATCGGCGCGCCGTCCTCACGGCTGTTTGCCCAGGCTGCAGGCGCCGACCCGGATCGCTGGGAATCCGCGATCAAGAAATTCGAGGAGGCCGACAAAGTGGCTCCTCCTCCGCAGAACGCCATCGTCTTCATCGGCGCCTCGAGCATCGTCCGATGGAATCTGCGCGAATCGTTTCCGGAGCTGGGGCCGCAGGCGATCAATCGCGGCTTCGGCGGCTCGCTGGCCGCCGACTCGACGCGATATGCCGACCGCATCGTGATTCCGTACAAACCGCGGATGGTGGTGTTCTACGCCGGCGACAACGACGTGGAGGCGAACCACACGCCTGCGCAGATCGCCGGTGACTTCGCGGCGTTCGAAAGGAAAGTGCACGCGGCGCTGCCCGACACGCAGATTGTCTTCATCTCGATCAAGCCGAGCATCCGCCGGTTCCCGTGGATCGAGCAGATCAAGGGAGCGAACGCGCTCGTCAAGCAGTACTGCGCGACCCACCCGCACCTGACGTTCGTGGACATCGTGCCGGAGATGCTCGGCGCGGACGGCAAGCCGAGGAAGGAACTCCTCGTCGAGGACGGCCTGCACATGACGCCCGCCGGCTACAAGATTTGGAACGACGCGCTCAGACCGATTCTCATGCTCAGTCCGGCGAGCCGTTAAGTCGTACGACAGCTAGCTCTGCGGCGTCGACAATCCCTTGTAGATGAACTTCTGCACGCGGTAGCCCTGCGACTCGCCGGTCACGATGTTCCCCTTCGGATCGACGCCGAGGCTGTGCAGGTGAAAGAATTCGCCTGCCTTTCGGCCCGGCCGGCCGATGTGGCCGATCTCCTCGAGCGTCCTCCGATCCAGGATCGCGACGCGTTCGTTGGAACCGTCCGCGACATACAGGAAGCGCTGCTGCGGATCCGTCGACAGTCCGACGCCAAACGCGGTGCCCGTTCCCTCTGACGCGCGCTTCACGAAGCCTTCCTTCAGGAACATCCCGTCGAGCGTGAACGTCTGAATCCGGTTGTTCGCGCGATCCGCGACATAGACGACGCCGTCGTTGGAGATCGCCACGCCGTGCGGCGTGTTGAACTGCTGCGAGGCCTGGCCGGTGGACCGGCGCTCGTTCGACGCCTTGTCGTCCGGCTTCCTGCCGTACGCCCCCCAGTGGCGCTTGTACGCGCCGGTGTCGGCGTCGAACACGATCACGCGGCGATTGCCGTACCCGTCGGCGACAAACACCTCGTTGGTCTTCGGATATACCGCGATGCCCGCCGGCCTGCTCAAATGCGCGGTGTTGTTGCTGTCAACGGGGACGCCGCCCTTGCCGATCTGCATCAGGAACTTGCCGTCTCTGGTGAACTTGAGGATCTGCCCGTCGCCGGTGCCATTGCCGGTCAGCCACACATTGTCTTTCGAGTCGACGGCGATGCCGTGCTCTCCGCTCCCAGGACGTCCGTCACCATTCGTCCGGTGCTCGCTCGTGCACGACGCGCATTCGGCGAACGCGGAAAAGAGACCGCCGCGATTGAACCATTCGTACCGGCCGTCGTGCGTCGGGCCGCCCCATCCCTGGATGTACTTGCCCGTCTCGCTGAATTCCATGACGGGTGGACCTGGTGTGTAGCCGTTCTCGGTCGCGTTGCCTTCCTCCAGCGTGTGCGGCCGGTGGAATACCCAGACGTTGCCGTGTGAGTCAGCGGTCGCTCCACCGACGCCGCCTAAGATCATCTTTTCAGGCATCGCCGGAAAGCGAGGATCGACTTCGAACAGCGGCATGATCACGTTCGAGCCCGGCTTGTGATCCTGCGCGATGACGCGCAGGTCCACGCGAGGCCCGCCGGAAACGATCAGCACAGCCAGGGATACCAGACCCGCGACCGAGGCGAGCGGTTGTTTCATGCCCCAACCCTCGAGACCTCTCTTCAGAAGCTCACCCTCACAGACAGTTGCGCCTGCCGTGCCGCGTCGGCGCTGGTAATCGTCCCCGCGGTCACCAGCGGATTTTCGACGTTGGCCAGGGCGCCATACACAATCCGGTCCGGAATTCCGAGATTGACCCGATTCAAGGCATTGAACACATCGATGCGGAGTTCAGTGCGCACGGATCTGCCCACGGGAATCATCTTCATGAATGACAAATCGACGCGTGAATAGCCGGGAAGCCGGAACCCATTTCTTGGCGCGTTCCCCAACGTGCCTATCTGTGGAATCGTAAAGGCGCACGGATCGAACCACAGGTCCGCCGTTCCGACAGGCGTTCCCGCCTTGATGTTTCCGCACCCTCGCGAGACACCTTTTGTCACGTCCCTGGGTTTCACTCCTGGTACGAGATCCGGCCGATCGATCCCGGCCTGACCTCCAAGTACGCCACTCCGCGAGCGGTTGGTCATCAGTCCGGGCGTGAACGGCTGCCCTGACGTGGCCTGCACGATCGTCGCGACCTGCCACGTGTTGAGAAGGGCTGCGGCGACCGAGCCTGGCGTGAATGCATCCGGAACGCGATAGACCAGATTGAAATGGTAGTTGAGCTTGACGTCGGTCAGCATGGGCGCCCAATCGCGGTCCCGGTCGAAAGGATTGTCACCCGCCTGGCCATCGGCCCCGCCAAGGTCTGTGTTGGAGAAGGCCGAGAAATTGTCCCTCGCGTTGGCCCACGTGAACGAGTTCTGAAACTGGAGGCCTTCCTTCAGCCTCTGATTCAGCCTCAGTTGGAGCGAATTGTACTGGGACTTCGAGTCAGCGACCTTGAGCTCGATGGTGTTCCAGTACGGACTCACGCGCGGTTCCAGTCCAGTCCAGAACGGACGACCGTCCGCCAATGTCTGCGAGGGTGGTCTGGGATTGCCTTCCGCTGTCCTGATCAGATTGATGCCGCGTGAGCCCGCGTAGGCCACCGTCAGGGCCATGTTGGCGATCAGCTCCCGCTCGACGGCGACGTTGTAGTGCCACATATTGGGCGCCGCCAGGTTGTAGTCGATGATTCGAAGCGCTTGCGGTGTCCCTTCGGCTGGCAACTCGAACGGTACGGTGAATGGCGCGTTGTTGACGCGGCTGAGCGACGAGAACGGAGGGGTCCCCGCGACCGCCTGCACCAGCGGCGTCGCCATGTTACCCGAGTCGTAGAGACGCGCGGCCGCGCCTCTCACGGCGGTCTTGCCGTTTCCCCGTACGTCCCACGCAAATCCGAGGCGCGGGCTGACATTGTCCAGCGAGTTGTTCTTGAACATGGGGCCAAGCGTGGCCGCCGGGTCGGTCAGGATGTTTCGGATTGCTGATTCGCGCCCGAACTTCTCCTTGTATCGCGTCTGCGGTTCGTACCGCAGACCCAGATTCAGCGTGAGGCGGTCAGAGACCTTGAAGTCGTCTTGTGCATAGACGCCCACCGCCGTGTACGTCAACGTCTTGGAATTGGATGAGCCCGGTGAGGGTGCCCTCGTGAAGTTCGGCAATCCCTGCAGGAATGTGGTCACGTTGGCGAAGCTGGCTTGACCGCCCCGCGAAAACGCCTGCTGCACGAACTGCTCGACACGATTGACTCGAACACCGAACTTCCACGACGACCGGCCGGCGGAGATGTTGGTGTCATTGCTGGCCGTGTAATCCTTCCCCGCGAACGCGCGTGGAAAATTTGCCGACGGCCCAAGGTCGGTCACGCCTCCGACCATGATGACCCCCATCGCCTCGCCGGGCAGGAAGTTGTACCGACGATCCGAGAGAAGCTGGCTGGGGTAGTCGGCCGTGTAGTGCGCGTCCGGACGGCTGTACGACAACCTTGTGGTACTCACGACCGTCGGGCTGAAGATGTGATTCTCCGACAACGTCAGGAAGCGGCTCCGGGTTTCGGCGTGGGTCTCGTACCCCGGAAAGAAGGTGGCGGCCGTTTTATCGCCATTGGTCACGGTGTAGCGCCCGAACACGGTGCTGGCCGCCGACACGTTCGCGTCCATGCGAACCTGTCCGTACAAATCGGAGGCCGGCTCCGTGAAGAGGAACGTGTACCGATCGCCCGGGGCATTCGGCAGTGGGTACAGATCGACAAGCGGTTTGATCGCCGGATTAATCCGAGGCACTAGTCCGCCGTCCACATGCGCGGCCGCCGGCAGCGTGTTGGAGATGTTTGTCGTGCCGCGCCGGACCCTCGCGTATTCGATGGTCCCGTGGAAGAAGAGTCGATTCCGCCGGAGAGGCCCGCCGAATGATCCGCCATAGTTGTTGCGCGAGAACTCAGTGCGCGTGCCAGGAGCGTCAAAATAGTTGGCCGCTTCGAGGTTGCGGTCCCTGTGATATTGAAAGACCGAGCCGTGGAACTGATTGGTCCCGGCCTTGCTCACCATCACGGTTTGACTTCCCACGACGCCGCCATATTCGGCCGGAAAGGCGTTGGTCAGGACGCGATATTCCTGAATGCCATCGAGTCCGAGCGTCTGGCCGGTCACCGAGGACGTGGTGACGCCCGTGCCGTTGCGCATGTCCGCCCCGTCCAGTGAATAGCCGTTGGAACGTGGCGAAGCGCCGCTGCTGCTGAACCAGATGCCGGGGTACGCGCTGTTGTTCACCGTCCGGCTTTCGCTCACTCCCGGTTGCATCATGGTCAGACCGATGTAGTTGCGGTCGTTGAGTGGAAGCGAGGCGATTTCTTCCGCGGTGACGACCGCGCCCAACGCACTCGTCGTGGTCTCGACCAGCGGGGCTTCCCCCTGGACCGTCACGGTCTCCTGGATCGATCCCAACTCGAGCACCATGTCGACCACGGCTTCCTGCCCGACGAGCAGACGCACGCCGCTGCGGACCGACGTCCGGAAGCCTTGGAGCTCCGCCCGGATTTCATAGGGACCCACCGGCAATGCAGGAAACCGGAAGGCCCCGTCGCCACCAGTCGGGACGCTCCGCGTCAGGCCCGTATCCACATTCCGGACGGTGACCGTCGCACCTGGCAGAACGCCCCCGGAATCCCTGACCACACCCACGATAGTGGCGGTGGACTGGGCGAAAAGCGGCGCGGCACCGATGACGAGGAGCAGGACGGCGAGTTGCGCCGTCATGGCGCGGTGGTAAGCGGTCATTTGATCATGGCCTCCCAGAACAGCGAGGTTTCCCTGGGATAACGACTTGAGCGTGGCACAGCACGGCGCGATGGTTGTCAGCCGGTGCGTGAGACCTCTACCGGTGGGCAGAGACGAAGCGCGCTGTGCCTCCTGGCGGTTTCAGTTCGTCGCAGTCCTCGACGGCACCACCATCGTGTAGTTGCGCTTCGGCACCTGGCCGACTTTGATTTTGGCCACTTCTTTCATCGAAGGAATGTCCACCACCAGCGTCTGGTTTCCCACGGGGTCCGCCACATACGCTCTCTTGCCGTCGGGCGTGAGCGTCACCCAGGCGGCGCCCTTTCCGCTCAGATCGGCTTTTCCCACGACCTTCAAGTCGGGAAGCGAGTACGCGTAGAGCGCGTTGTTCAGACGGCTGCAGACCACGAGAGTCTTTTGATCGGCGGTCACCGCCATACCATGAGATTCAGAGGAGCCCGAAATCAGCGGAATTCTCCCGGCGGCCAGATGGGGCAGTGTGATTCGCGTGACCTCCTTGCGGGCCTTGAAATCCACCACCACGAACCCGTTGTAGTCGCCGATCTGGACAAACAGCAGGTTCGTCGAGCCATCGGGGTTCTTTGACATCGCCATCGGACGGATGCCCTCGCCAAGCTTGATGTTCCAGGACGGTGAATCGGTCGCGACATCGAGGACACTGACGTGCCCCTCGCCACCGGCCTCGCCTGCGACGACGTTCTTGCCGTCCGGCGTGACATAGAGGTTGTGGACGGGCCCTTCCGTGCGCACACTCTTCACCTTGGTCAGCGACGCGGTATCGATGACATCCGCGACGCCCGGGTTGTTGCCAACGGCCTGCCTGATCCCGACATAGATCTTGCGCCCATCAGGAGTGATCGAGATGTTGTTCGGACGCCCCGAGAGCGGGATCTTCTTGATGAAGGTGCGCGTCGCCACATCGGCGACGTCCAGCGTCTCGTCGGCCTCGTTACTGGCGTAGATCCGGGTTCCGTCGGGAGACGCTGTTACCCCGTGCGCCGCCTCGATGCCTTTGATCTCTGCCACGACGGTGTTGGTGGCAGGGTCGATGATGTGAATGCGGTCGCCGGCGGCATTGCTCTGCAGGATGCGAACCTGGCTCTGGGCCATCAACGACAGCGGGAGCAGAACAATCGCCAGAGCCGTCAGACAGCGCTGAACATGAAGAGTTGTCATCGTCAGGTCCTCGCAAAAACGGGTGAAGCGCTTACGTGGTGATGCGGTCAGTCCGCCGCGCCGCCGCACGCACCGGTTAACTCGACGAGCTTCTCGTTGGCTTTCCGCCCGCAGACCCAGTTGGCGAGCGTCTGCCACTCGGGATCGAGGAACGAATTCCAGTGCTTTCCTCCGCTGTGGTAGAAGTCGCCACCCCCCTCAGCCAGCAGCGGGTGCAGCAGGAGTTTGCTCGACGTGAGGTCACGAGGAACCACGCGCGCCTGGACAGCCAGGAAGTTCCGCCGGGATTGCTCCTCGTTCCAGGTGGTGGCGCCAGACGAGAGTGCCTGCAAACGCATGGGCGTGCCCTTGCTGTGGCAGGAGACACAACGAGTATGACCGTCGCGTTTGGCCAGGAAGATGGGCTGGACTCTGGTCTTGAAGAACTCGTAATCGAGAGCCGATGGAGCGGGAGCCGCGGGCGCCTGCGCCTGCGGCGCAGCCGCGGCGGGGTATTGGGTCAACAACGCAGCCACGAACAGAAGCAACAGGGCGACGGGCATAACGCTCCTCCTCCCTATCAACGGGCTGGAAAGTCTGAGCCGCGAGCATATAGGGACAAGGGTGAAGAATCAACACCGAGAGCAGCCATGAGCCGGCGCTTGTGCCGCCTGGCAAAACCCTCCATAATCCGCGGCGCCAAGAGTGATCTCGCGGACTTGCGAGCCGCAAGTGATGTGGGAATTCGTGCAACAACGGGATGCGCCCGGGAGGGTGTCATGCGAAACAACCTGTTGCTCATTGCGGTCGCCGGCGTGGCGGCGTTCGTCATGTATGCCGGATCGCAGTTCTGGTCACCGCTGCGGGCACAGTCGGGCGTCGCGCTGACCGGGCTTGTCATCTCGGAAGAGGAAGACCGAATGGAAGGCGTGGTGGTCACCGCCCGGAAGGAGGGCTCTCCGATCTCGATTTCGGTGGTGACCGACGAGATGGGGCGTTACAACTTCCCGGAATCAAGACTCCCCGACGGCGACTACCTTCTGAAGATTCGCGCGATCGGCTACGACCTCGTCGGCCCCACCGAGATCGATGTCAGAAGCGGAGTCACGGCGAACGCGATCATCAAGCTGAGGAAGACGAAGAATCTCGCCGCGCAGCTCACCAACGCCGAGTGGCTGACCAGCATGCCGGGCTCGGATCAGCAGAAGAAGTTCCTGCTCTCGTGCAACAGCTGCCATTCCTATCAGCCGATCGTCAATTCCACGCACGACGCAAGCGAGTTTCTGCAGGTGTTCGACAGGATGGCCGGCTACTATCCCGGCAGCACGATGCTGCACCCGCAGCGGCTTGTCGGCACGGCACGCCGCAATCTCGGTGGCGGTGCGGGCAACGCGATGGGCGGCGAGGGGGGCATGAGCTCGGATCCCCGCGCGAAAGCCGCCGCGGAATGGCTCGCGACCGTAAACCTCAGTAAAGGTCCCGCCCGCGACTACGGGTTCAAGACGCTGCCGCGGCCGAGCGGTCGCGCGACGCGCGTAGTCGTCACGGAATACGATCTGCCGCGCAAAACCATCGAGCCGCACGATGTGATCGTCGATCGCGACGGGATGGTCTGGTACTCGGACTTCGGCGCGATGTTCCTCGGCCGAATGGACCCGAAGACCGGCAAGGTCACCGAATATCCGATTCCACAAATCAAAGAAGGATTCCCCGTCGGCACCCTCGACCTCGAAGCCGACCGCGACGGCAATCTCTGGGTCGGTCTCATGTATCAGGGCGGCGTTGCCAAACTCGACACAACGACCGGCAAGGTTCAGACCTGGTCCGTCCCGAAGGAATGGCAGACCGACGCGACCCAGCAGTCATTCGTCTCGCCGACGTCGTCGCATGTCGACGGCAAAGTGTGGGTGAAGAACTCGGACCGCGCGCAGATCCTCAGATTGGATCCGGCGACGAACACGTGGGAGAACTTCGGCACGTTCACCGATCCGGCGACGAAACGCAACATCGGCTCCTACGGTATCAACGCGGACCACGACAACAACCTCTACATGCTCGACTTCAACGGCGAGAGCATCGGCATCCTCGGACGCGCCACGAAGAAGCTCGAGATCCTCCGCACCAAGATTCCCAATTCGCGACCGCGCAGGGGGAGCGTCGATGCGCAGAACCGCTTGTGGTTCGCGGAATATGACGGCGACGCCATCGGCATGCTCGATCCGAAGACCAGCCAGATAAAGGAATGGCCTGTGCCCACGCGGTGGTCGAATCCGTATGACGTGGTCATCGACAGGAATGGCGACGCGTGGACCGGATCGATGATGTCGGACCGGATCGTGCGTCTCGATACGAAGACCGGCCGGTTCACGGAATATCTCCTCCCGAACCCAACGAACATCCGGCGCGTGTGGGTGGACAACTCCACGAACCCGGTCACGTTCTGGGTCGGCAGCAATCACGGCGCTTCCATCGTCAAGCTGGAGCCGCTCGATTAAGTAAGTTGAGGGCACTTGATTGACCGAGGCCCTGATTCGCAGATACGATCCGGCCGCGATCACACCCTGAGGTCCAGTCCTATGCGCAGTTGGCTTAGCGACTCGGTCATGGCAGGCGTCACGGCAGCTATTCTCCTGATGGCCGCGATGCCTGGCGCTGCTCAGGCCCCCGCGTACCGTGCCCCGCGGACCGCGGACGGCAAGCCCAATCTGAACGGGATCTGGCAGGCCCTCAACACCGCGGATTGGGATCTCCAGGGGCACGCCGCCGCCAAAGGTCCGGTTCCCTCGCTCGGAGCGGTCTTCGCCGTACCGCCGGGACTCGGTGTGGTCGAAGGCGATGAGATCCCCTATTTACCTGCGGCCGTTGCGAAGAAGAAAGAAAATCAGGCGAACTGGACGACGCTCGATCCGGAGGTCAAGTGTTACCTCCCGGGCGTGCCACGTGCCACGTATCTTCCGCATCCGTTCCAAATCGTCCAGTCGCAGCAGAACATTCTGATGGCCTACCAGTACGCCGGCGCGGTTCGCGTCATCAATCTGGGTGCCCCCACGAAGGCTCCCGGCGACAGCTGGATGGGGTGGTCCAACGGACACTGGGAAGGCGACACGCTGGTCGTCGACGTGACGAGTCTCATGGACAGCACGTGGTTCGACCACGCCGGCAACTACCACAGCGATGCGCTGCACGTGGTGGAGCGTTACACGCCTCGGAGCGCGGACACACTCAATTACGAGGCGACGATCGAAGATCCGAAAGTGTTCTCGCGCCCCTGGAAGATCAGCATGCCGCTGTATCGTCGCGTCGAGAAGGACGCAAAGCTCCTGGAATACAAATGCGTGGAGTTCGCCGAAGAGCTGCTGTATGGTTCTCTTCGAAAGAAGTCCAGCAACTAACCGGTCGGTACGAGAGGAGGCCCCGTGAGCCGTCGCTTACTTGTTTCAACTGCGGCGCTGGCGGCCGTGATCCTGGTCGCGCCGCTTGCGCAAACGCCCGCCGCCGGACAGACCCCATCGTCCGCCGCAAAGGCAACAACAGCCGGGAAGGCGTGGACAACGCCGCGGACACCCGACGGCAAGCCGGACCTGCAAGGCATATGGTCCGACAACACGTTGACGCCCTTTGAACGGCCGAAGCGCCTCGGCGCCAAAGAGTTTTATAGCGACCAGGAACTGGCCGAACTGACGAAACGTGTTCGCGAAGGGCGCCAGGGAGAAGAGGTCGAGGGAGCCGAGCTTGGCGCCGCCAATCCGCAGGCGATCCGATACGATCTCGAGGTTTACGGTTTTGACCGGACCAAACTCCGCTACACCTCCAACCGCACGTCGCTCATCATCGGTCCCGAAGGCGTCGTTCCGCCGATGTTGCCGCAGGCCAGGGAGAGGAACGCTGCGATGGCCGCCAAGCTCAAGGGCCACGAATTCGACGGCCCAGAGCAGCGGTCGTTGAGCGAACGCTGCATCCTGCTGAATCAGATCCGAATTCCCATGACACCCGCCGCCAACGAGGGCAATTTGCTGCAGATCGTCCAGGGGCCGGGCTACGTCTCGCTGCTTCACGAGATCGATCACTCCACGCGCGTGATCCCGACGGATGGCCGTGCGCATGTCCCGCAAAGCATCCGCCTGTGGCAGGGAGACTCGGTGGGGCACTGGGAAGGGAATACGCTGGTGGTCGACACCACCAACTTCACGAGCCTGAGCGCGTACCGGGGATCCAGCGACAAGCTGCACCTGGTCGAGCGCTTCACCCGCGCCGCCGACGATACGATGATTTACCAGTTCACCGTTGACGATCCCACCACGTGGGCCAAACCGTGGACCGCGGAAATTCCCTGGACGAAGACGAAAGGCCCGGTGTACGAGTGGGCGTGCCACGAAGGCAACACGATGATCTCCACGATTCTTCACGGGGCCCGCGTCGAAGAGGAAGCCGCGCAGAAGAAAGGGAAGTGAGGCACTGATGAGAACGAAGCTGATGGTTGTCGTCGCGGCGGTGGGCCTCGTTCTGGCGGCCCTGCCGGTGTGGGCGCATCACGCCTTCGCCGCGGAATTCGATCAGAACAAGCCGATCAAGGTCGAGGGAAGCGTCACGAAGTGGGAGCTGACCAACCCGCACTCGTGGATCTACCTCGACGCTAAGGATGCCGATGGCAAAGTGGTCACCTGGATGATCGAGGGAGCCAGCCCGAACAATTTGTACCGACTCGGCTTCACGAAGGAATCGCTGCCGGCGGGATCCGTGATCACGGTCGAGGGCTACCAGGCGAAGGACGGCTCCACCCGTGCGGTCGGCAGGAACATCACGTTCGCCAACGGCAAGAAGTTCTTCCTCGGGCTGATGGAAGCCGAGGGCGCGCCCAAGTAACGTTCTTATTGCGGCTTCAGCGGCGCCGGTCTGCCGAACTTCGTGTCGTCCACCGGCACGTTTGTCCGAATCTCGTTCAGCACGATTGC
>Ga0075424_100005772_pt1 | contig 11872 bp, 8 predicted proteins | sample SoiMethybrSBSTD3_FD_75301 | JGI IMG/M metagenome (GOLD analysis project Ga0075424, IMG submission 75301) | Bulk soil microbial communities from a Populus tree surrounding site in Tennessee, USA - Soil MetaG P. TD hybrid SBSTD3 | ecosystem: Environmental > Terrestrial > Soil > Tree plantation... | reverse complement strand
TCCCTGGGCAACCACGGTCGCATTGAGGACGTCGACGCCGAGCGCGCCGTTGGTCGCATCGGGCAGCCCGAGCGTGCAGTTCGTACCGTTTGGATAGCAGAGCAGATGCGCTTCCAGCGTGCCGCCCTCCGGCGCGACTGTTCCTGTATCGACGAGCGTAATTGGAATGCCGAGCACGCGCCCGCTGACAGCGGTCGCCTGCCCGCTGAACAGCGTTGACGACGATTGCGCGTGCGCGTCGATGCTCGCTCTTCCCGAAGTGACCATCGCGAGAGCCAGCGCGCCACCAAGACCCGCGGCGCGCAGAACGCGAAAGATGCTCATGGCAAACCTCCGTGCGGCACGCGCAGCAAGGCCAAGTCCCCCACGATGCGTTGCGGCCGACAAACGCGTCGCCATTCGAGCGATACGAGTTTCCATTTGTGCGGCGATCGTGAACCGATCTGCCGCATGGTTCGACGGCCAGGTGACGCATTATCGGCGCGCTGCGGATCCCGAATGCCGGCCGGCGGCGATCATTTCTGTCATCGTGTCAGCCGGGGATCGGAGAAGTCAGGTCGGCGCCGGTTCAACGTTGCGCGAGGGGACGTCCTGTCGCGACAGTGTTCAAGACAGCTTCCCGCTGGCCGACAGACGCACTCCAGATGACGTGTCGGCCTCGAGCGCGCGCGTCACGCGCGCGCGGCATCCTGATTGCTGTGCTCGCGATAATGTTCCCCTCCATCCAGTGGCGGTATCCACGCCACCCAAACATGACGGTCCGTCCTCAGGTTGAGTCGCACAATCTCCTCGGGCTCGACATCGCAATCCGTCTGAAGGCGGATCTTCTCCGGCGGATCTGTACTAACCGCGCGTCGCGATGGCCCAGGGATGTATCGAGATTTGTCGCCGCGCTCGAACGCTCGCATCTTCGAGACACAACGGCGCTCGTCGTGCTTCTGACGGAATTGCGCGAACAGCTTCGACTTCTGCTGCGCGTCGGAGCGTCCCACGCCACAGCCGGCGGGTCGGCCGCCACGCCGCTCGTTCAACAGAACTGGATCGGTCTTACGAGACGCGAGATCCTGGCGCACTTCAAGGAAGAGATCATCGGCGCGCTGCCACCCGCATCAGCTCATGCGTCGCTGTCGCCGATCGTTCGGCAGGCAAAGCGCATCATCGAAGAGCGCTACGCCGATCCGCTGACGCTCGAACACCTGGCCTTCGCGGTGGGACGCTCGAAGCGTCAGCTCGCCAGCGCGTTCCAGGACGAGCTCGCGATGACGGCTCATGAATACCTGACGCGGGTCCGAATCCGTCGGGCTCTCGATTTAATCCGGAAAGACCAGAAAATCGAGGCCGTCAGTTTGCTGGTGGGATATCGCAGCAAGAAAAATCTCTACCGCCATTTCAAGCGGCGCGTCGGCGTCACGCCGATCGCGTACCGGGCCGCGCTGTTCGGTACGACGACTCTGAAGTCTGACTCTGAAGTCTGACTTTGGAGTCTGACTCTGGAGTCTGACTCCACGTCCTCCTGGTGTGTGCCGTCAGTCGAATCGGTCGTATTCGTCTCCTGTCAACCTCCTTGCCAAACCGGACGCGGTAACGCGTCCGGTGTCGCGGTCATCGTCTTGATTGCGGCAAGCAACCGCATCGAAGAAATTCTCGCAGACCTCAAAGCTGGAACAGGCACGCTCGTGAGCCTGTGATCCGTCTCACCTATCACTGACCGGCTGCGGTCACCTCGCGGCAACACACGATCGCATCGTACGAATCGGCCCAAAAGAGGAGACCTGAATCGCTCGCCGAATGTTTTTCCGTTGCGATCTGAAGGGCACGTCTGGTCGGAATCGCGATCGCGGAGAGCAGAGAAGATGCATGGCCTTTGCGGTCGCGTCCGCCGGCTTTGGCGAGCGCGGACCAGCCTGAAATGATCTTTCGGTGTCTAAAGAACCGACCACGTGACGCACGGCATTAGCCGAGCGATTGGGGCATGGCTCGATGTCACGAAGACGACCCTGCGCAGCAGCGATGTTCGGAGTCGCTGCTCTTCTCTCGATTACGTCAGCAATCGTGACAGGATCCAGCCAGACCGCGACTTCCGACGACGCGCGCCTGCGCGCGTCGAAGACGTTGGCGCAGGCGAATGACGCTTACGGCCGTCAGATGTACGCAGAAGCTGCGGCTTTGTTCGAAGCCGCGATTCAGGACGACCCTGCACTGCGTCAGGCATACTTCTTCGTCGCGAACAGCTACGACAACCTCGCCGACCCAGTCAAGAAAAGCGATGCCGCGAACATAGCGGTGCTGACGAGGGCAGCGCATTATTACCGGATTGCCGCGGACAAACTGTCTGCATCCGATGTCCCGAAGGACAAGAAACTTGCCAGGCTCTCGTTCGAGTATCTCGTGGCGATCTACGGTCGGGACAAACTGAACGATTCAGTGGAGGCTCGCGCAACCGCAGAGAGAATGATCGCGCTCGACCCATGGAACGCCGCCAATTACGCGGCGCTGGCGAAATCCTACGAAAACGACGGTGATTACGACGCGGCCGAACGAACGCTGCTCCTTGCGAAACAGGCCAACCCGTCCGATCCGTTCGCGTACATGCAGCTCGCCGGGTTTTACAACCGCCAAGGACAGTTCGACAAAACGATTGCGGCGCTCGAAGAGCGCGCGTCGATCGAGCCCGCGAATCCGGAGGCCTTCTATACGATTGGGACGTACTACTGGAACAAGGCCTTCCGCGACTTCAAACTGTCGACCGCGAGCAAGCTGGAGATGGCCGCAAAGGGACTCGAATCCGTCGAACGCGCATTGCAGCTGAGGCCTGACTACCTCGAGGCGCTCGTCTACAAGGGCCTGCTGTTGCGGCTCGAGGCGGACCTCGACCCGGACCCACGCCGGCGAGACGAGCTCATTCGCCAGGCCGAGGAACTGCGCGAGCAAGCGCAGCGGCTCCGCGAGAACAAGCGCAGGAGCCCCGGCAGCGATCGCGACGCGCAGCCCTGAGGCGACACTGAGCAAGCCGAGCAGAGAGGAATCAGCCGCAGGGACACGGGGGCGGCGCCCTCCAACATTTCCTCCCTCAGGAAATTCGCATGATGGCGGGACTCAGCTCGCGGAAATTGTGGCAGGTGTGCCCGAAAAGTGTGCCCGTCTGGGCGTGCGCGCCTCGCCCTCCAAATCGGAATTGACCGCACATCAGCCAACATCAACCATGTGCGCAGCAGTGCGGCCAATCGATGGGGGCCGTCGTCCAACTCGGCGACTCGCCCTTGAATTCGAGGATTGGCCAATAGGCCATGTTCCGGAAGTCGTCCCACCGCGGCTTCTGTGCGCTGGCCACCGAATCGAATCTCAGCAGTGGTTCTTCCGCTACCAGACATCCACGGATGAGGCCGTCGTCGAGGGTGCCGCCTGCCCAGAAGTGCCGACTCTGTTGATTCAAGTTCCCCAAAATGCCGCGGCTGTTCCTGGCAATGCGACGATTTCTTAATGAGCGGGGCCGTAAGGAAATGGTGCAATCGGCGCGCAATTTGCTCATCGCGGCTTTTCATGGCAGCCGGCCATCATCATCTACAGCGTATCGACGCGACGGTGTTGATTTGCACGTACAACCGCGGCAACCTCCTTGGCGAAACGCTCGATGCCATCGCAAAGAGTCGGACGGCGTTTGCGTGGGAAGTTGTGGTTGTGGATAACAACTCCACCGACCATACGCGCTTAGTCGTCGAGTCGCGGCAGGCGTCTTACCCAGCACCGCTTCGCTACTTGTTCGAGCCGCGCCAGGGAAATTCGTTTGCATTGAATACGGGAATCGCGGCCTCACACGCGACGATCATCGCTTTTACTGACGACGATGTCCGCGTTACTGAAGAATGGCTCCAAGAGGGCTGCGCTCCGATGCTGTCGAACCCGGCGATCGACTACACAGGCGGACCGGTACGTCCGATTTGGGATGCGCCCCCACCGGCGTGGGTGGATCAGACACGGTCGGATTTGTGGGGCACGCTGGCGATGCTCGATTACGGACCTGCACCATTCGTGTTCGAAGAACGCAAGCGCGTACCGCTCGGCGCCAACATGGCCGTGCGGCGGACGCTCCTCGATCGTGTGGGAAATTTTGACACCAACCTCGGCCGGGTCCGCAATTCGCTCCGTGGCCAGGCACAAGCCGAGTTTTTCTGCCGATCGCGCAATGCTGGCGCGCGTGGCGTGTACGTTCCCGCGATGGCGGTCGAACATCACGTCCCCGCGTCACGTCTGACGCGTCGCTATTTCCGCCGCTGGTGGTTCATGAAAGGCAATGGACGTCATCGCCTCGAACAGATTCACCCGACGACCGAGCTGGGTGTTGATCTCTCGCAGGTGCCGAAGATTGCGGGGATACCGCGCTACATGTACGGTTCGGCCATTCGCGATGTCAGAGGGTATCTCCGGGCTCTTGTGACGGGCGATCGGCACGGTGCCGTTCGCCACGAAATGATGCTGTGCTACTTCGCCGGGTACGTGCGGGGTGGGTTGTCAGCGGACGCCTCGTCACGAGCTGCCGAATGCATCGCGTCGTCGAGTTGATCACGAAGGGTCGATGCCGTGAAATTCTCAATCCTCATCGCCACATTCAACCGCGCCGCGGTTCTACAAAAGACGCTCGAGAGCCTCGCGTCCCTCCAGCCAGAGGGATCATGGGAAGTCATTGTCGTCGACAACAACTCGCCCGATGACACGCGTCAGGTCGTGGAGGCGGCGACCCGCACTTTCCCGGTGCCGCTCCGGTATGTATTCGAGCGCGAGCCGGGACGCAGCGCTGCGCTGAACAGCGGCTTTCGGGCCGCGCGAGGCGCGATCGTCGTGACGACCGACGACGATGTCAAGGTCGAGCCGGACTGGCTCGATCGAATCGCCGCCGGATTCGAGGCGCACGGTTGTGATTACGTCGGTGGTCGCGTGCTGCCTGTCTGGCCGGGTGAAGTACCGGACTGGTTGCCCGCTCGGAACGAAGTCCTGTGCGGCGTCATCGCCGTGCTCGATTACGGAGCGGCACCGATTCGATACGGCGTTCGAGTGCCGCTCGGTGTGAATATGGCGATCCGTCGTGAAGCGTTGCGCCGGGCGGGCTATTTCGATTGCCGCGTCGGACGGAAAGCGGGTACGCTTCTCGGCCAGGAAGTGCGCGAATGGTGCGTGCGCGCGCACGCCGCGGGCCTTGTCGGGTACTACGTACCTGATGTCGTCGTTCATCATCTGATTCCGCGAGACCGCCTCACGAAGAGCTACTTTCGCCGGTGGTATTACTGGCGCGGCGTGAGCCGCGCGATTCTTTACGCCGAATGCGGTCTCGATATGGCGAACCCGGAGGGTCCGCCGCCGGATGTCGCCAAGATCCGACATATAGCCGGCGTTCCACGCTACATGTTCCGGACGGCGCTCGTAAGACTGAAAGACGTTGTTGCAGCGCGACTGGCGGGCGATGCGGTCAGAAGTTTCGACGGTGAGCTCTGGCTGTGTTTCTTTGGGGGCATCGTCCGGCGGCGTTGGCGCGACAGACGCGCCGCCGTGCCGAACGCGAGCCGCAGCGTGGCTGCGGTGACGACGCCGCAGAACGCATGACGACAGCGACCTCGCGCGATGTTCCGTCTGAAATGCGACGCGGGTTGACGGGGTCCGCCAAACGTGTCGATCGGGCCATCGGGAGAGCGTTCGGACGGCGCCGGGTCCTCTTCGACCTGCGAAATGCGATGAACGTCGCCGTGCTGCAGCCGATGTTTTCGGCGCTTCAGGGCGACCACCGCGTTCACGTCGCATTCGCGTGTGAAGATCCGGGTCGAGTTGCCGCGGCCGTCCGGCAGGAGGCAGCCGCCGACGTTCTCGCTCATGCCGAGGTCATCTGGCAGCGATGGGATCTCTACGTCAGCGCCGATCCCTGGACACGCCCGCGGCTTCGGCGGTGCTTGCAGTCTGCGAATTTCTTCCACGGCGTTGCAGGTAACAGCAATCTCGACGACCCTTCGGCGCTTCAGACTGGTTTCGATTGGTTCGATCGCGTCGGCTTCATCAACGCCGAGCGGATGGACACCTATCTCAAGCGCGGCATCGTGTCTGCCGAAGCGGCCGTTCTCGTCGGATTTCCCAAAGCCGATCGCCTGGCTCTCGGCGGGTATAGTGCCTCGCAGATCAAACGCAGTCTGGGACTCGACACGCACCGAATGACCGCCTTGTATGCACCGGGATGGTCACCCGCGGGCTCGCTGCACGTGGCCGGAGAGCAAATCGTCGCGAGCCTCCGAAATTCGGGGTTTAACGTGATCGTCAAGCTTCACCCGATGTCGTTCCATCCGGCGCCGCAGTACAGCGGCGGCATCGACTGGCGATCGCGGATGGACGCCGTCCAGGAACCAGGCCGCGTGGTTCACGTAATCGAGTCCGACAGTTCGCCAGTGATGGCCGCCAGCGACGTGCTCGTGACCGACCACAGCACAGTGGGTTTCGAGTATTGCCTCCTCGACCGTCCCATTGTCCTGTTCGATATGCCGGATCTGGTTCGGATGGCACGCGTCAATCCCGACCAGGTCACCCGCCTTCGCGGCGTGGCTCGCCTTGTTTGTCGCAACGACGAGGTGGGGTTTGTGGCCCGAGACGAACTCGCCCAGTCCAATAGATTGTCGGCGGCGCGGCGGCAGCTCGCCGCGCGCATGTTCTACGGGGCAGGAACCGCGACTGCCCGGGCGTTGGCGGTCCTGTACAATCTATTGGAATTGCCGCGGCCTGAGGTTCAAGCGCGACCTGGCGCCACACGCCGCTGCTCGAGTTGATCGATAGCGAACAAGTCGAGATTCACGTCGGGCTCGGGGTGATGGAAGACCCGCGTTACCTCAGCCGTATCATCAACGGAAGAACGGGTGCTCCAGTTCGAGTGATCATGGATCACCGTACGATTGACTGCGAATTACGCGGTCCGCCTCATGTGGTCGCTCTCTATTTCTGTGTGCGAAGCGCACAGTATAGTCTCCGATCGGATAGCCGCCGGCCTCGAAAGGATAGTCAGCCTCGCCACAATCCCACCGGGTACCACGGTTTTTGTCCTGATCTCTTCTCCCACATCACGAAACGGGCTGTCACAGCCGTTGCAGCGTCCCAAGGCGGGAGAATGAGATGGGGCCCCGCACATTTATTGCTCTGGTCCGCACGACCTTGATTGACACCGGCGCGGCCGCGCAGACCACCGCGACGAGCGCCTTCAGATATACCGCGATCAGAACGCCATTCCGCCGGGCTGTCACGGCGATCGTGTTTGCCTGTGCGATGTCCGCCGTTTTCGCGTCTCGCGTCGCTGCGCTCGAGACGTTGTGCGATACGGCAAAGGACGACTGCCGCCAGCCGCTGCTCGACCTGATCGATAAGGAACAAGTCGGGATCGACGTCGGGTTCTGGGTGATGGAAGACTCGCGTTACGTCAGCCATATCATCAACCGGAAGAACGCGGGCGTTCCAGTTCGGGTGATCATGGATTCACGATCGATTGCGAATTACCCGCTGAACCAAACTGCCTTCGACGCCTTCCGGCAGGCCGGGATCCCGATGATCAAGAAATCGGGCGGCGGCATCATGCACTGGAAGACGATGATCTTCGCCGGCCAGAACACGGTCGAGTTCGGCGCGGCGAATTACAGCGAATTCGAGTTCGTTCCGGTTGCGCCCTACACCAATTACATATCGGAGACGATCTACTATACCGACGACCCGGCGCTCGTAAACTCGTTCGAAACGAAGTTCGACGATCTATGGGTTGACACCGCCAATTACAGCGTTTATGCCAACGTGTCGGCACGGACGCGCTCGTATCCGACGTACGCAATCAGCCCCGACCTCAACATCCCGCCCGGCCAGAGCTTTACGACGCGGCTGATCAAGCTGGAAAATGCCGAGACGCAGCAGATCGACGTTTCAATGTACCGCATCACGCAACAGGCCCACGGCGATGCGCTGATTGCCGCGTTCCGCCGCGGCGTTCCGGTTCGGTATATAGGTGAAACGCGAGAGTACCGCATGGTCTCGCGGCTCTGGGTCTCCTACAACATGGACCGCATCTACGCGGCCGGCATCCCGATGCGCGTCCGGGGCCACGAGGGCCTCAACCACCAGAAGCTGGTGCTGCTCTACGGCCAGGGCACGTCGGTGTTCGGGTCGTCGAACTTCACCAGCCCGTCCGACAACTCGCAGCAGGAACACAACTACTTCACGACGAAGGGCTGGATGTTTCAGTGGTTCCAGCCGCAGTTCGACCGGCAGTGGAACAACTCCACCGGAAACATTGAAACCACCCCCTTTGTGCCGCTGCCGCCCGACAAGCCCACGTATCAGAGCATAGCGAACAGAGCTACCGGCGTGCCCACGACGGGCCAAAAGCTGGTGTGGTACGGCGGGCCGTGGGCGCACCTCTACGATATCTACTTTGGTACCGATCCAACGGCGATGACGCCCTTAGCGGGTAACCAGCCGCTCGGTCCAAGCGTCACGACGACGCAGAGTCAGAGCTTCGCGCTCCCGCCGCTGCAGCCCGGCACTACGTATTACTGGAAGATCGTCTCCAAGACGATGGCGCTCCTGGAGAAGGCAGGACCGATCTGGAGCTTTACGACGGCGAGCGCCGCACCACCGCCACCGCCGCCGCCACCGCCACCGCCATCTGGCGCGACCACGATCGTCCTGTGGACGTCGAACACGCAACCAGGAGATCTCCACGGCAACTGGTCGATGCTGACCGACGCGACCGCGTCAGGCGGCGCCGCGCTCAGCAATCCCGACGCCGGCCAATCGAAGATTTCTCCGGCACTGGGGACGCCCGCCAACTATTTCGAGCGCACGTTCACGCCGTATAGCGGCGTCGCGTATCACCTATGGGTGCGCTTGAAGGCGCAGAACAATGCGTTGAGCAACGATTCTGTGCACGTGCAGTTCAGCGGATCGGTGGACTCGGTTGGTTCGCCGACGTGGCGCTTCGGCACCACGAGCTCCGCACAAGTCGTGCTGCAAAATGGATCGAGCGATCCGTCGGTGAACGGGTGGGGATGGGCGGACAATGGATGGGGCGTGCCCGGCGGCAACATTTATTTCGCCGACGGCCCGCAGACCGTGCGCGTGCAGCAGCGCGAAGACGGCGCGATCGTCGACGAGATCGTCCTGAGCCCCGACACGTACCTGTCGTCGCCGCCGGGTCCACGCGACAACGACGGGACGCAGCTGCCGGAGAACGACGGATCCGCATCGGCGCCTCCACCGCCTCCACCGCCTCCGCCGCCACCGTCCGATCCGACGATCGTGCTGTGGACGGCGCAAACGCCGCCGTCCGGCATCGTGGGTACTGCGTGGCAGCTACTGGCGGACACATCCGCCGCAGGCGGATCGGGTCTGTGGAATCCCGACGGTGCGCAGCCGAAGATCGCGCCGGCGCTCGCAACGCCTGGGAGCTACGTCGAGATGACGTTCAACGCCACCGCCGGCATTCCGTATCATCTGTGGGTCCGCCTGCGCGCGCAGAACAACTCGTTCTCGAACGACTCGGTGCACGTGCAGTTCAACGATTCGCTTGACGCGTCCGGGAAGGCGACGATGCGATTTGGATCGACGAGCTCGGCGGAGGTCGTGCTGCAGAACGGATCGACTGGATCTGCGGATCAGGGTTGGGGTTGGGCCGACAACGGGTGGGGCGTGCTCGGCGTCCACGTGCGCTTCGCGACGACCGGCGTCCACACGCTGCGAATTCAACAGCGCGAGGACGGCCCGATCGTCGATCAGATCGTCCTCAGCCCCAACACGTATCTCACGACGCCGCCGGGTCCCCGTCAGAACGACGGAACGATCCTGGATCCGAGCTAGAGGATTTTCGATTTCGGTGAGATCGGAAATGGAGTCGCTCGTCCTGAGCCTGTCGAAGGACGAGCCTCTGCGCTCGTGGTCCGACAAGTACATCCTGGCCCGCCGCTCGTGGCTCGACGAGCTCACCACGAGCGGCGAGTCGAAGGGCTCACCACGCGCCTGTGTCTACACGGTTTCCAAAACCGCTAGATACGAACGACTACTTGATGCTGAAGATCGACAGCACCGGCCGATGATCCGACGGCTGCACGCCATTCGCGTCGCGCACGTCGAAGACTTGCGACGAGATCAGGTTCAGCGCCGTCGCACCTTTCGAGTAGTAGATGTAATCGATGCGGCTGTTCCGCGTCTTGCCGGTCGGGTTGGCGGGGTACGCGGTCGCCGTGCCGTCGCTCTGAGCCTGCGCCCATGAATCGACGTAGGTCGCCCTCATCGTCGCGTTTTCGACGTCGCCGGACTGCGCGTTGAAGTCGCCCGCGATGATGCGCGACTCGGCGAGCCCCTTCTCCCACGCAAGGAGGTGGCCGATTTGATCGAGCCGCCAACTCGTCGAATCGTAGTAGAGGTGCGTCGACGTGAAGTTGATCGATCGGCCGTTGACGTTCACAACGACGTCGACCGCTGCGCCATTGTGGTCGAGCAGACGGACGTCGGTCGCGTCAAACGGGAAGCGCGACAGGATCATGTTGCCCCGGCCGTTCGCCGCGCCGCTGCCGGTCGAGAATTTGTAGTACCAGGTCTGACCCGTGTACTGCTTCATCAGCGCCGCCAGCTTTGCTGGACCGTCGTAGTTCGCGTAGCTGTCGAAGCGCTCCACTTCGTTGATCGAGAAGACGTCCGGCTTGAAGCTCGCCGCCTTCTTGATGAAGCGGGCAGGGTCGAGAACGCCATCGGTGCCGACGCCGCCGTGCTGCGAGTTCCACTGGAGCACGCGCAGCGTTGTCGAACTGCTGCTGCTCGTCGTCGTCGTGATCTTGCCGTAGACGACCTTCAGCGTCGGCCGCAGCGCGCTGTTCGGTTCGTCGGGCGTGTAGAAGTCGCGCGTCGAATCGACAGTCGCTGGATCGAGATCGACCAGCGCGATGCGCGTGTAGCGCGACGAGCCGAGATCGCCCGCCACCGCCGCCTTTACGAGCGGCGTGATGTCGAAGATCACCTTCGTACCGGGGACGTTCGAGACGACGTTCTTCGCGAGCAGCGACCCGAGGTCGCCGCCACCGCTCATCCATGACGACGTCGTGCGGCGACGGTTCCAGGTCGTTTCCGTCTCGGCCCATGACCTCGTCACCTGATATGCGCCAATGGTGCGCGTCGTGTCCGCGGCGCTGCCGCTCTTGACCGTCACCGTGAGTAGTGCCGATGTCACGCTGCTGCCTGGGGGAATCCTGTCGTGCGTGTCGAATTTCAGCAGCGCGCGACGGTGATTGCTCGCCGTGTCGGCCGCGCGCGTCGTCAGGATCGTCGGCAGATTCTTGTCTGCGTAGGCGCCGGCGCGCAGCGTCGCGTACACGACGTCCGGTTTCGAGTCGTTGAAAATCACCGTCGTTTGAGCCGCTGCCGCCGAAACCGACGCCGCCGTCGCAGCCATTGCGACGAGCGCACGCGCGCACACACGAGACACAATCATCGTCATCGAATCCTTCAGGTGAGCTGTTGGAAGTTAGCCGGCCGGCCTCCCCGGCCGACGAAAAAATGCGTGCATCTGTGCAGGCAAGGCGATCGCCATCTCAGCAAGCGCCGAGAACGTTAGGAGTTTTGACAATGCTCCACTTGGGGCATTTCGCGCGTCGCGTTTCACGACTCATCAGTTTCGTCATTTTTACATCCTGAACTTCGGCTAAATCAGCTTTGTTCGAGAAATGTGTGATCGCGAACCTGAACACGACATACAGCTCAGTTGCGATCACAGACGTACTATCTACTGGACACCCGTTGGACGCGCGCATTCGGTTGAGTCGTGCATGATGGACAGACACGTACACGAGCTGACGGGCGCGGCCTGCGCAATCGC
>Ga0075424_100005770_pt1 | contig 11875 bp, 9 predicted proteins | sample SoiMethybrSBSTD3_FD_75301 | JGI IMG/M metagenome (GOLD analysis project Ga0075424, IMG submission 75301) | Bulk soil microbial communities from a Populus tree surrounding site in Tennessee, USA - Soil MetaG P. TD hybrid SBSTD3 | ecosystem: Environmental > Terrestrial > Soil > Tree plantation... | reverse complement strand
CGGACGGCAGAGCTGACCGCGGTGAACCGCGAGCTCGCCGCGAAGGCGCGCGCGCTCGAGGAGAAGCAGGAGGAGCTGCGCACGTTCGTCTACACCGTGACCCACGACCTGAAGAGCCCGCTGAACGCGATCCTCCTCACCGCCGACCTGGTGCTGCAACGCGACACCGGGACGCTCGCGACCGACAGTCGCGACGACCTCGAGCGCATCGTCCGGCTGGCGGGCGGGACGGAGGACATGATCCGCGATCTCCTCGAGCTGTTCCGGATCACGTCGCAGCCCGAGGCCCCGACATGGGTCGACCTCCACGCCATGGTCGAGCGCGCCGTCGAGGCGCTCCGCCCGCAGATCGCCGCGAAGCACACCCGCGTGTCGGTCGCGCCGCTGCCGAGCATCTGGGGGGAGCCGCGGAAGCTCGAGCACGTCGTGACGAACCTTCTCGCGAACGCGCTCAAGTACGTTCCGGCGGGGCGCGGACACGTCGAGGTGGGCGGCGCGATCGAGAACGGCACCGCCGTCTTCTGGGTCGGCGACAATGGGATCGGCATCGCGGAGGCGTACCAGCGCGGGATATTCGACCTCTTCGGACGCGTCCCCGGTGCCGAGCAGGTCGTCGACGGACAGATCGTCGCGGGGACGGGAGTCGGGCTCGCGATCGTGAAGCGCATCGTCGAGACGCACGGCGGCTCGGTCTCCGTGCAATCGCGGCCGGGCGAGGGAAGCCGCTTCACCGTCCATCTTCCCGCGCGCGGAGGATCGGCATGACGGCGACCCTGGCGACGGTCCTCGTCGTCGACGACAACCAGGGCTTTCTGCGCGCTGCGCGCGGCATCCTCGGCGATGCGTTCGTGGTCCACACGGTCGAGAACGGGACCGACGCGCTCGCGTTCCTCGAGCGGCGCGGGGCATACGGCGACGCGCCACGCCCCGCCTTCATCGTCCTCGACTTCCATCTGCCCGACATGAACGCCCCCGCGATCCTCGCGCGGCTCGCGGGCGACGACGGTCTCCGCGCGATTCCGGTCCTGGTGCTGAGCCAGGCGGACTGGGAAGAGGACGAGGCGGCCGCGCGCGCCGCGGGCGCGCGCGCGTTCCAGGTGAAGCCGTCGCGCGTGCGGGCGCTGCGCGACGCGATCATGGGGTTCTGGAAGGAGCACGCCGGCCATGGCGGCCACGATCCTGCTGATCGAAGATAACGACGACACCGCCCGGCTCCTCGGCGGGACGCTCCGCGCCACGCGCGACGAGTTCGAGGTGACGACGGTGCCCTCGGCGCGCGCCGGGCTCCAGCACCTCGCCGAGCGCGCGGTCGACTGCGTGCTTCTCGACTATCGCCTGCCCGACGCGGACGGGCTCGAGACGCTCCGTCGGATCCGGCAGGCGCATCGCGACGTTCCCGTCATCGTGATCACAGGCGCCGGCTCGGAGGAGGTCGCCGTCGAGGCCATGAAGCTCGGGGCGTCGGACTATCTCGTGAAGCACGGAAAGTACCTCGTGACCGTCCCCGTCGTCGTGCGGGAGGCGCTCGGGCGGCGCGAGCTCGAGCGGACCGCCGCGCGGTATCGAAACGCGCTCCGCTCGTCGCGGCGCGAAGTGAACCGTCTCCGGCGCGAGCTCCGCGAGCGCTACCGGATCGACGGGATCATCGGCGAGAGCGCCGGCATCGAGCACGCGCTCTTCCTCGCCGAGCGCGCCGCGCAGTCGCCCGTCACCGTGCTCCTCGAGGGAGAGACCGGCACCGGGAAGGAGCTCCTCGCGCGCGCGATCCATTACCACGGTCCGCGCGCGCAGCGGCCGTTCCTCGCGCAGAACTGCGCCGCGCTGCCCGAGGGCCTCCTCGAGAGCGAGCTCTTCGGCCACGTCCGTGGCGCCTTCACCGGCGCCGATCGCCCTCACCGCGGCCTGTTCGAGGAGGCGAGCGGCGGCACGCTCTTCCTCGACGAGATCGCCGAGGCAACCCCGAGCATTCAGGCGAAGCTCCTTCGCGTGCTGCAGGACGGCGAGGTCCGTCCGGTCGGCGCCGCGACGGGACGGAAGGTCGACGTGCGCGTGATCGCGGCGACGAACCGCGACCTCGCCGACGCGTCGCAGGCCGGGCGCTTCCGGTCGGACCTCTACTACCGTCTGCGCGTCTTCCCGATCCGGCTACCGCCCCTGCGCGAGCGCCGCGGCGACATCCGCCTCCTCGCGCTCAACCTCCTCGAGCGGCTGAGCAAGCAGGAGGGAAAGGAGCTCCGCGGCTTCGACGCGCATGCGCTTCGCCTGCTCGAGCGCTACCCGTGGCCCGGCAACGTGCGCGAGCTCGAGAACGAGATCCACCGCGTCGTCCTCTGCGCGGAGCCGGGCGAGCGGATCACGCCCGAGTTGCTCGCCTCGTGGATCGTCGACGGAACGCCGAGCGCCGCGGACGCCACGCGACCGCTGAAGGAGATCGTGCGCGAGGTCGAGGCGGCGACGATCCGCGCGCGCCTGCGCGAGCACGGCTACCATCGCGCTGCGACGGCGCGCAGCCTCGGCATGACGCGCGAATCGTTGTGGGCGAAGCTCCGGCAGCTCGGCTTCGTCCTTCCCCGCCGGGGCTCGGAAGACGGGGACGGAAGTTAGCGCGAGCCGGACGTCGCGCCGTGGTCGGCGTTCAGGGCGGCGCGCGTCTGATCGTCCAGCCGGCCGGTCTGGGCGAGCCCCTTGTCGGACTGGAACTTCTGCAGCGCGGCGCGGGTCTTCCGGCCGACCTTGCCGTCGGCCGTGCCGACGTCGTAGCCCATGTCGCTCAGCTTCTCCTGCGCGGCGCGCACGTCCGACGACCCGCCGTGGTGGTGCATGTATCCCACGTCGTGCGCGAAGACCGGCGCCGCCAGGGCGCCCGCGAGAACGAGTATCGCCGTCGATCGGAACCGCATCACGTGCCCTCCTCTCGTGAGCGAAGAGCGTGCAACGCCGGTGCCAGCCCGGCGGCGCGACGATGACGCCGCGATCCCGGTCGGCTGTCCGCGCGCCGACGCCGGCTGCCGGATCATCGACGCTACACCGGTGGGCGCGGTTGTGATACCGCAGCTGCCCCATGCGTCGGACATCCGCTCTCGTCGTTCCGCTCGTCGTGCTCGTCGCGTGCGCCGCGCGTGAAGCGCGTCCGCCCGCGCCGGCGGAGCAGAAGCCGATCCTCTTCGACGATCTCGGGACGCATCGTCATCCCGTGTCGACGCGGGTGCCCGAGGCGCAGCAGTACTTCGACCAGGGGCTTCGGCTCGTGTGGGCCTTCAATCACGACGAGGCGACGCGCGCGTTCACCGAGGCCGCGCGGCTCGATCCCGATTGCGCGATGGCGTGGTGGGGCATCGCGCTCGCCGCCGGTCCGAACTACAACGACCCCGGCAATCCCGAGCGCGACCGGCGCGCGTACGAGGCGCTCCGGAACGCGCTCGCCCTCAAGCGGAAGGTGAGCGCGCAGGAGCGGGCGTACATCGAGGCCCTCGCGAAGCGCTACACGAAGGAGCCGCCCGCCGACCGAAAGGCGCTCGACGTCGCATACGCCGACGCGATGCGCGAGGTCATGCGTCGCTACCCCGACGACCTCGACGCCGCGACGCTCTTCGCGGAGTCGATGATGGATCTCCGTCCATGGGATCTCTGGAGCCACGACGGCGACCCGCGTCCGGGTACCGAGGAGATCGTGGCCACGCTCGAATCGGTCCTGAAACGGGACCCGCAGCATCCGGGCGCGAACCATTACTACATCCACGCGGTCGAGGCGTCGACGCATCCGGAGCGCGGCGTCGCCTCCGCGGACCGGCTCCGCGGCCTCGTGCCCGGCGCGGGACACCTCGTCCACATGCCGGCGCACATCTACATGCGGGTCGGGCGGTACGGCGACGCGGTCGCGGCCAACGAGCGCGCCGTCGCCGTCGACCGGGCGTACATCGCGCGGGCGAAGCCGGACGGCCTCTACCCGATGATGTACTACCCGCACAATCTCGACTTCCTCTGGTCCGCGGCGAGCATGGAAGGTCGGAGCCGCGACACGATCCGCAGCGCGCGCGAGCTCGCGGCGGTGTCGTCACCCGACATGGCGCGTCAGATGGCGGACGCGGAGCCGCCGCTCGTCGCCCCGTTCGTCGCGCTCGCGCGCTTCGGCCGCTGGAACGAGATCCTCCGCGAGCCGGATTTTCCCGAAGACCTGCACTACGCGCGCGCCATCCGGCACTATGCGCGCGGTCTCGCGTTCACGCGCCTCGGTCGTGTCCGCGACGCCAGCTCCGAGCAGGCGGCGCTCGACAAAGAGGTGCAGGCGATCCCACCGGACCGGAAGTTCGTGCAGGTCCTCCCCGCGCGGGAGATCGCGATGCTCGCCGGAACGGTGCTCGCGGGCGAGCGCGCCGCCGCGCGCGGACAGACGGACGAGGCGATCCGCCGCCTCGAGGACGCGGTCCGGAAGCAGGACGGGCTCCCGTACATGGAGCCGCCCCCGTGGTACTACCCGGTCCGACAGTCGCTCGGCGCCGTGCTCCTCAAGGCGAACCGTGCGGCCGCGGCGGAGGCCGTCTATCGCGAGGACCTCCGGCGAAATCCCGAGAACGGCTGGTCGCTCCACGGTCTCGCGGAGAGCCTCCGGGCGCAGGGCAAATCGACCGAGGCGGCGCACGTCGAGCAGCGGCTCCAGAAGGCGTGGACGCGCGCCGACGTGCGGCTCGTCGCATCGCGCTTCTGACGGGATCGAGCTCCGCGGCTCACGCGCAGCCGAGATCGACCGCGAGCCAGCGCGGCACGACGAGCGTGCCGCGATCACCTACACGACGCACCGTGCTGCGTCGGTGAATCTGCAGGTGCGGAACCATGACACGCCGACCGCGAAGGAGGCAGACGAGCGTCAATCCGGTGTCGTCGACCGCTTCCACGTCCGGAATCTCGACCACGTCCCCGTCCATCCGTCCCCTTTCGCGCCACCTGCGAGCTTGCTCGCTAGCTCGCGGCGCCGATACGGCTACACGCCGGCATGACGGGATGTCCAATACCTCGGAGCACGCGGTATACCGCTCTCGAAGGTATCGCGATGGAGCTTCGCCACATGCGTTACTTCCTCGCGGTCGCGGACGAGCTGCACTTCGGTCGCGCCGCAACGCGGCTGCGGATGGCGCAGCCGCCGCTCAGCCGCCAGATCCGTGCGCTCGAGCGCGAGGTCGGCGTCGCGCTACTGCTCCGCACGTCGCGCGGCGTCCGGCTGACGGACGCCGGCCGTGTCTTCCGCGACGAATGCCGCGACGCGCTCGAACAAGCGGAACGCGCGCGTGACCGGGCACGCGGCGCGGCGCGCGGGGAGCACGGCTGGCTGACGATCGGGTTCGATCCCGCGCTCGAAATGGCGCTCGTGCCGCGGCTCGTCGGACCGTTCGCCGCGCGGCACCCCGACGTTCGCCTGGCGGTCCACAGCGTGAACGGCGACGACCAAGGCGCGGCGCTCCAGGCCGGGACGATCCAGGTGGGCGTCGTCCCGATGCCGGTCGGCGTCCAGCCCGACGTCGCGGTCGAGCCGCTCGTGAGCGAGCGGATCTGCGTCGTCATGCCCGAGGACCACCCGCTCGCGCGCCGGTCGCGGCTCGCGCTCCGCCTGCTTGCACGCGAGCCGCTCATCGTGTTCGCCCGTCGGGCGCTCGCGCGCGTCCACGACCTGATCGCCGACATGTTCCGCGAGGCCGACCTCACGCCCCGGGTGCACTGCGAGGTGACCCATCTGCAGACGTGTCTCGCGCTCGTCGCGGCGGGCATCGGCGTGACGTTCCTGCCCGCCGGCTCGCTCGGCGTCTGCTCGCGCGGCATCGTTCACCGCCCGCTGACCGCCGACGCACCGACGCTTCCCGTCGGGATCGTGCGCCGCCGGAACGATGCGTCGGTGCTCGTGGGGCGGTTCGTCAGCCTCGCGCACGAGGCGATGGGCGATGCCAGGCGAAGCACGCTCGGGTGCAGCGCTCGGCCGATCGTCACGGCCCTGCGCGCCGGGCGGCGATCGTCCGCCCGCTGATCGGATGAGCGCGCGGCCGTTGCCGTGCGCCGCCGTACGACGTACACGTCCGCTCATGATCCATCCGCGAGCTCGTCGGTCGACGTGCGCGCTCGTCGTCGCCGTCCTCGCGATCGCGATCGGCGGCCGACGCGCGGACGCCCGGACAGTGGAGGTCTTCTCCATCAAGGGGGCGCAGAACGCGATCATCATGCCCGACCAGTGGAACGGCGACCTGTTCCTCTACGCGCACGGATATTCGGCGGACAAACGCATCCTCGCGCCGATTCCGGCCGATCTCGTCGGCGCGAACACGCTGCTCCTTCCCGGGCTCGCGTTCGTCCCGCCGGGCGCCGCGTCGGCGGTGACGACGTTCCGCTCCGTCGGCTGGTACGTGAAGGACGCCGTGAAGGACGTCGAGAACCTGCGCCGCTACTTCGTGAAGAAGCACGGGAAGCCGAAGCACACGTACGTCTGGGGACACTCCGGCGGCGGGCTCGTCACCGAGGCGGTGATCGAGTACTTCCCGGGAACGTACGACGGGGCTGCGCCGATGTGCGGGCCGGGTGCGGGGGGCTGGCGGAACTTCGACGGGGCGCTCGACCTCCGCCTGACCTACGAATACGCCTGCGCCGACGTGCCCGCTGCGCGCTTCGGGTGCCGGGTGTGCTCGGACGGGCAGAGCCGCTGCCTCGTCGACGCGCACTGTCCGACCGGCCAGACCTGCGGCGCCCCGGAGACGCCGTCGGCGCCCGAGGACGGGCTCACGCGCGAGTGCACCGACTTCCTCCTCGATCATCCGGAAACGTTCGGCGAGGATCCGGCCCTGCCGGGCGGGGACTTCGTCACGACGACGCTCAGCGCCTGCTTCGGCGACCTCGGGGGCGGACCCGTTTCGGAGGACCAGGCGGCGCGGAAGAACTTCTTCCTCCGCGCGACGCGGATCCCGGAGAGCTTCGTCGCGACCGACATGTTCTTCGCGAGCATCGGTATGGCGGAGGTGTTCCATCGCCGCACGAACGAGCGACATCCGTGGGGCAACGACGGTGTCGACTACGCGTCGCCGCTCCTGACCGCCGACGAGCAGGCCGCGTTCAACGCCGCCGTCCGGCGCGTCACCGCCGACGCCGATGCCGTTCGCTACATGCGCCGCTTCTTCGAGCCGCGCGGCCGGACGCGCGCGAAGGTGATCACGGTCCACGCGCTCGACGACGGGCTCGTCCTTCCCGAGAACGAGGACAAGTATCGGGAGGCATTCGCGGCGGCACGGAACGAGAATCGGCTCGTTCAGCTCTTCACCGCCACGGGTGGACACTGCATCTTCATCCCCGCATGGACGCCCGCGCTCCGGGCGCTCCAGACCTGGGTCGAGCAGGGGACGAAGCCGACGACCGCGTCGGTGTCGGCCATGTGCGGCGACTGCCTCACGACCGACGTGCCCGGTTCGTGGGGACTACGCGTGGTCGAACGGCGTGCGAAGGGCGTCGCGCTCCGCCCGCTCGTCTGCGACGGCGAGCCGGGCGACTGCCCGGCGAACGCGACGTGCGTCGCGTCGAAGCATCGCTGTCGGTAGGAGCGTGCCGAAAAGACGCGCGCCGTTCCGGCGGCCTGCTACCTCTTGTACTTGATCAGGAAGTCGAGCATGCGGCGCGTCCGCTTCGAGTACGGCGGGTAGAAGAGGTGGAGAAGCGAGACGCGCGGGTTCCTGAACACGGGGCGCAGCTTGCTGAACTCGAGGAAGCCCTCGTAGCCGTGGTAGTGGCCGATGCCGCTCGCGCCCGTGCCGCCGAAGGGCAGGTCGTGCTGCGCGACGTGCAGCATGCAGTTGTTCACCGAGACACCGCCGGAGATGGTCGAGTAGAGAAGCTTCTCCTCGGTGGCCGCGTCGTTCGTGAAGACGTAGAACCCGAGCGGGCGATCCTTCGCGTTCACGTAGGCGACGACGTCGTCGAGTGAGCGATACGTCTTCACCGGCAGGAGCGGACCGAAGATCTCGTCCTGCATGATGACCATGTCGTCCGTGACGTCCAGGACGAGGTGGGGTGGGATCTTCCGGAGCTCGTCGTTGAAGTCGGCGCTCGGGACGAGCGGCACGACGGTCGCGCCCTTCTGACGGGCGTCCTCGAGCGTCGCGCGCAGCCGCCGGTACGACTTGTCGTCGATCACGGACGTGTAGCTCGGCTGGTTCGTGTCCGGATAGCGGACCGGCATGATCCGCCGGGCGGCGGCGACGAACGCCTCGCGCTTCGGCTCGGGAACGAAGAGATAGTCCGGCGCGAGGCACGTCTGGCCGGCGTTCAGGAACTTCGCGTAGAGGATGCGGGACGCCGCCTCGGCGACGTCGAAGTCGTCGCAGATGACGGTCGGCGACTTGCCGCCGAGCTCGAGCGTCACGGGCGTGAGATTCTCGGCGGCGGAGCGCATGACGGTCCGGCCCGCGTCGGCGGAGCCGGTGAAGATGATGTGGTCGTAGGGGAGGGTGGAGAAGTCCTGCGCGCGCACGCCGGGCAGGATCGCGAGCGTCTCCTCGGGGAACACGGCCCGGCACTTCTCCGCCAGCAGCCGGCAGAGGTGCTGCGAGTTCGTCGCCATCTTCACCATGGCGCGGTTCCCGGCGGCGAGGACGCTCGTCAGCGGACCGGCGGTGAGGAAGAGCGGGTAGTTCCACGGCGCGACGACGCCGACGACGCCCTTCGGCTGCGGGACGACCCGGTTCGACCCGGTGGCGAAGAGGACGGAGACGTGGCGCCGCTGCGGCCGCATCCACTTCGCGAGCCGCTTCCGCGCGTCGCGGATGCCGTCGACGCTCGTGAACAGCTCCGCCATGAGCGATTCCTCGAACGCGCGATGGCCGAAGTCGGCGTTGATCGCCTCGGCGATGGCGGTGGCGTTCTCGACGAGGATGCGCTCGAGCTTCAGGAGGTTCTCGCTCCGTTCGGCGTGGCTCGGATACGGATGACGCAGGTGCGCGGCGCGTTGCACCGCGAACACGCGCTGGGCGTCGTTCTCCGCGACGTCGATCCGTCGAAGCTGTGCCGTCTGAGCCATCCGGGTGCCCTCCCGGCCGCGATATTCGCGCACGCCCCCCACCGAGGCAAGCGAGAGGAAATCGCGCCCGGTCGGGGTGACGTGTCGGCTTCCACGACGCACGACGCGGCGGTCTCGCGCGCGCGGACGGCCGCCGTGCGAGGTCTCCGTGCGCGTCATCGGCGCGCTGAATGGCTCGTTGCCTCCGCCAGACGGCGCGTGATGGCGGGTCCGGTCGCGTCAATGACGCACCGTGCCGTGGGCTGGACGCTCGTTTTTTCTTAAAATCTACTAGCGATCGTCGTCCAGAAAATGATACCGGCTACCCACCCCGGATCCCGGGTGAGCTGAACTTGCCTAGGAGGGAGGCGAGTATCATGCGACGACACTACAGGGGGGCACTGGCACTGGTGGCGGTGGGGCTGCTCTGCAGCACCGGAGCGCGCGCGAACACGCTGACGCAGAACTCTTCGTGGACCGTCGACCGCTCGGGGACGAGCACGAAGTATCGCGTCGTCGCCTACGGCGACTCGATCTACGCCGGGTACAACGGCTCGATCACGAGCGCCGCGATCTTCGCCGCCCCGACGGTCTCGGGCGACTACGCATCGAACTCCTGGGGCACCGACGTCGAGATCGTCCGCCGCTGCAAGTCGGGCGCGTTGGCGTCGGACATCTACAACAACAAGATCGTCGCCGAGAAGTCGTACATGCAGGCGACGAACACCCGCATCGTCACGTTCGAGATGTGCGGCAACGACGGCCTCCAGGCGCGCAGCAACTTCGCCGGACAGTCGGGCACGTGCAACTACGGTCCGCTGAACACCGCGCTCGCCAACTGCACCACGTACACCCAGGCGGCGATGCAGTTCATCAACGCGAACGCCTACTCGGGCACGAAGCTGAAGGTCATCACCAACCTCTATTACCCCGGCTACGACGCGGACAACGGGCTCGCGGGCTGCACCGATGCGACGACGGGCCAGCGGCCGAACAAGCAGACGGTCTTCCTGCCGTTCCTCGCCCGCATGAACTGGCGCGCCTGCAACTTCGCGAACACGTACGGCTTCCAGTGCGCCGACAGCTTCGCCAACTACATGGGCGCCGACTACGACTCGAACGGCGACGGCCAGATCGACTCGAACGCGCTCAAGTACGTCCAGGGCGAGACCGAGGACGCGTACGTGCAGCGCCTCGCCGTGACGCTCCGCTCGACGATCCGCGACGCGAACGTCCATCTCCGGAACGCCACGACGAGCTTCGACTACATCCAGTCGGACAACACGCACCCGACGTACGACGGCGGGACGCAGCTCTCCGGCATCTTCGGCGGCAGCAACGGGTCCGCGCCGCCGGACTTCCAGCCGAGCCAGTACGTGAACGGCAAGAACCCTGTGTGGGACCAGTTCGGCCACGAGCGCATGGGCTGGGCGCTCTCGACGTTCAACCCCGCGACGCCGTGACGGATCACGCGAACCGGAGCGCGAGCAGCACCGGTACGCCCGCGAAGTAGACGACCCGGATCACGAGCTCCGCCGCCCGTCGCACCCTCGCCGCGCGCGAGGGTGCGACGCCGGCGGAGAAGAGGCAGATCAGCTCCGCGAGACCGCGCCACGCGCTCGCGTAGAGCACCTGGTAGATCGTCACCGTCGCCCAGTAGACCGCGAAGGTGAGGAGCCACGGCCCGAGACCGATCATGTAGTACTGGCCGAAGAAGCCGCCGTACTCGATGTGCTGCGCGACGTTGAAGAGGAGCAGCGTCGGCCCGAGCGCGAAGAGCGGAAACCGCGCCGCGAGATGCGTCCACCGCCATCGACCCCACGCGGCGCGCACGCGTGCGTAGACGATCATCGGGTGGTCGATGGCCGTCGCTGCGCCTCCGACGCCACGATCCGCCAGCGCGCGAAGGAGGGGGGTCGGGTCCGGCGACGCGATCCCGGGACGGATGCGGCGTCGCGACCCGAACACGAGGGCGAACCCCGGCGCGGGCAGCGGCACCCGCCATGGCGCGATGTCTCCGATGGCAGAGAGCGGCACGTCGACGCGGACGTCACGCCGCTCGAACGTGACGTCGCCGTCACCGGCGGTCACGCGGGCGGCCATGCTCCATGCGATGATCCGCGCCGCGAGCGCCGGTATGAGGAAAAGGAGCCCGAACGTGCGGATCACCTCGATCGGCGTGACGGCGATCCGCGAATAGAGGATCCCGACCAGCATGACGACGAGGCTCGCGCGGCTCACGGCGAACGTCGTCGCCCCGACGAGGCGCCAGAACGGTGAGTACGCGTACGCCTCGTATGCCGGGTCTTCGGCGCTCACGTTTGCGTCGAGCCGTTGCCGGCTCGGGGCGTTTCTCATATATCCCGCTCGATCGGATGGCGAGCGATCCGCGAGGCGGCGTCCGCGTCACCCGCACCGGCAGCCGGTCGCTCGTCCTGCCCGCGCTCCTCTGCCTCGCCGTGCTCGGCTGGCTCGTCGCGCGGAAGACGCGGAGCGAGGAGCCGCGCCCCGTGCCCCCGCCGCGCACCGACGTGCCGATCGATCGCCCGCCCGCCGCGGCTCCGCCCGCCCGCGATCCCGAGCTCGCCGCGCGCGTTCAGCAGCGGCGCGAGGAGCGCCGCGACGACCGGCGCGCGGCCGCGGCGCCGAAGTACACCGAGAACGCGTCCGGCGAGCAGCGCGGGATGGCCGTGTTCCCGCCGCCGGGCACGAAGCCGATCAAGCGCGGCATCGTCGTCCCGGAAGACTTCGACCTGCCCGAAGGCTACATGCGCCACTACCAGACGACCGACGACGGCCGTCGGCTTCCCGCGATCCTCATGTTCCACCCGGACTACGCGCCCGTCGACGCGAACG
>Ga0075424_100005769_pt1 | contig 11875 bp, 8 predicted proteins | sample SoiMethybrSBSTD3_FD_75301 | JGI IMG/M metagenome (GOLD analysis project Ga0075424, IMG submission 75301) | Bulk soil microbial communities from a Populus tree surrounding site in Tennessee, USA - Soil MetaG P. TD hybrid SBSTD3 | ecosystem: Environmental > Terrestrial > Soil > Tree plantation... | reverse complement strand
ACCATCGATCCCAAGATCTCGCACGTGATGGAGTACTTCGAGATCTTCATGACGCGGATGCTCGCATCGCGCAAGGCGGCCAAGCACCTGGGAGCCACGTTCGGGCTGCAGGTGAACGGCAACCGCCTCGTCTAGGAGGAGCACCTCGATGAAGACCTCACGCGTGGCGGCTGCGGCGGCAGCGGCCCTGCTGCTGTCGGCGGGCGTGGCATCCGCACGCAATCCGCACTGCGCCGGCGGCATCCAGTACGTGGTCCAGGGCCTCAAGGACAAGGACAAGGGACAGACCGAGGACTACGCGCGCGAGATGAACAAGGCCGTGGATCAGCTCACGCAGTGCTCCACCGAGGACCCCGCGGATTTCGAGTCCATGGGCTACCTGGGCTGGGCCTATGCCGAGCTGGACAGCGCCGGCCCCGCGGGCGATGCGTTCAAGAAGGCCATCGACGGCCTCACGGCGAAGGGCGACTTGAAGAAGGTGGACATCGCCAAGGCGAATCGCGACCACTACTGGTCCGTGGCCTACAACGACGGCATCTCGAAGATCAAAGACGCCCAGAACGCGTGGCCCGAGTTCTCGAAGACCCCCTCGGAGGACGAGAAGCCGCTCAAGGAGGAGGCCGCGAAGGACTACGCCGCCGCGATCGTCGCGCTCACGCGCGCCAAGCTGCTCAAGCCCGGGAACGTGGTCACGATCCGCAATCTCGGCACGGCCTACGCGCTCATGGGCCGCTTCGACGAGGCCGAGGCCGTGCTCAGGAACGGCCAGACCGAGGCGGCGGGGGACTCCAGCGTGGCCGGGTTGGCCGACGCCCTGAAGACCGTCCGCGCGAACAAGGCCGGCGCTTTCCTGGAGGCGAAGGACTTCGACAAGGCCGCCGCCTACTACTCCGACCTGGCGAAGGCCGAGCCCGGGAACGCGGATCACTGGGCGGGGCTCGGAAGCGCGCTCTTCAACCGCGCCCAGACCAAGCAGGATGCCGCCCGGCGCGCCGATTTCAAGGCCGCCGGCGATGCCTACGCCAAGGCCTTCTCCCTGAAGCCCACGAGCACCGACCTGGGCTTCAACGCCGCGTTGGCCTACCAGTACGCGGGCGAGCTGGCCGCGTCCGAGGCGCAGTGGCGCGCGGTCCTGAAGCAGACGCCGGACGATCCGGAGGCGCTCTCGAGCCTGGGCTCCACGCTCGCCGACATGCAGAAGTTCGACGAGGGCGTTCAGGTGCTGAGCCGCGCGGTGAACTTGAAGCCCGACAACAAGATCTATTTCCGCCAGCTGGGCGCCGTGTACAGCAAGGCCGGCAACAACGCGAAGTCCACCGAGATGCTCATGGTGTACATGGCCATGAACGCCGGCAAGGAGAACCCGAACGCGGCTGCTGCGGCCAAGGCGGCGAAGGCCGGCTCTGCGGCGGCGAGCACGTTCGCGTCCCTCGGTCCGCCGGACAAGGTGTTCGACTGGGAGTCCGACGCCCGGAAGCTCCAGACCTGGTTCTACCTGGCGAAGAAGCAGGCCTTCACGTTCGACGTCGCCGCCGGCATGACGCTGGTGCAGAAGTCGGATTGGTCTGGAGCCGCGAGCGGGAAGAAATAGCGCTCAGCTATCCGCGACCGCGGGCGATCCGGAACCCTCACGAAGCCGGCACTCGCGCTGCCGACCCGATCGGCCGAAACCAAGTAAACCCTTGTCCATTAGGCGATTGACAGCGCGCGGGCCGTGTGGTTACGGTAGCCCTGTCCAGCCCTGGAGCGCGGTACCACCCGCTCGATCGTAGCGCTGGAGGCCCAGGAGGAACTGATGACGAAGGCCGATATCGTGGACCAGATCTCCGAGCGGACGGGCCTCACCAAGAAGGACGTCGCCGAAACGGTCGACTGCTTCTTGAATGCCGTGGCCAAGGCGCTCTCCGATGGTCATCACATCGAGATCCGCGGCTTCGGCACATTCCGGGTGAAGGACCGCAAGTCGCGCATCGCCCGCAACCCTCGCACTGGAGAGGCCGTTCCCGTCCCGCCGCGGCGGGTGCCCGTGTTCAAGGTGTCCAAGGAACTCAAGGACATGGTGTCCCAACAGTAGGGAACACAGCGCGTTCGAAGCTTTCCGGCGCGGCCGGGCTCACTCGAGCCCGGCCGTATCGCATGCAGGCGGCGGAGTTACACCAGCGCAGTGCGTGTCGAGGCCCCCGCGGCCTCGCAAAGATCGGCGGCCACCCCCGAAAGGGTGGCCGCCGAGTGCCGGCGCGGGCCGGCGAGGGATCGTTGGGAAGTTAGTTGAGCACCACGAACCGATGAACGAGCCGCATGGGACCCGCCTCGGCGCGCATGAAGTAGACGCCGGGCGAAACCCGATGACCGGTGTCGTCGTGCAGGTCCCAGACGGCGCTCGCCTGGCCGGCCGAGCTGGCCGCCACGTGCATCTGGCGTACGCGCCTGCCGCTCATGTCCACGAGGTTCACCAGCACCTCGTGATGCGCCGAGCGGAGCGGGAGCGCGAACGCAAGCGTCACCGCGGCCTGCACGACGGACGGCGTGTTGCCGGCCAACTGCAGCGTCGTGGGTCCGTTGTTCGCGCCCTCCTGCGTGATCGTGATGCCGTCTTCACAGGGATGGTTCGTGGGGCAGAGCGTGTGCCCGCTGCCGTTCGAGCCGAGTGCGGAGACGTTGCCCACGTTGTCCGTCAGCTTGACGGCGTAGTAGAGCGTCGGCGAGCACTGGCCGACCACGTCCTGGATGGACTCCAGCGTGCCGCTGGGGCCCGGCGCGCCGCCGGTCACGATCGTCGCCGCGGCGTAGTTCGCCTCGGTGATGGGCGCTTCGGACCTGCGCACCTCGTAGCCGGTGGCCTGTCCGGTCGTTCCGTCATCGCCCGTGTCGGTCCAGCTCACCGTGATGATGTTGCAGCCTCCCTGAACCCCGACGTTGGTCGCCGCGGGCGGCGTGACGTCGCCGGCGCCGACGGCGGACATGGCGACGGTCGCCTCGGGAATCGTGCACGGCCACCACATGATGTGCTGGTTCTGCAGCGACTGGATGTCGAACACGTACGTCTCGACGGTGCAGCCCGCAGCCGTGAGGGTTCCGGTCGCGATCGCGCCGTAGTTGGGATCGTTGGGATTGGTGAGGCTCGTGCCGAGGCTGGCGGAGTTGCGAATCCAGGCCGCCGGCGCCGAGACGTAGTCCTTCCCGAACGTCAGTGCGGTCTGCATGCGATAGCGCGTCACGTTGTAGGTGCCGTTGGCGAGCCCCGGGATCCCGTTCAGCGTCATCTGGGCGACGTCCGAGCTCACCTGGGTCATGTTCGCCGCCTGGGCCTGATAGAGCAGGTTCGGGCTGGCGAGGAAGGCGAGCGCCGCGTCCGCGCGGACCAGGCCGAAGCCAGTGTAGATGTCGAAGCCCGGACCGGACTCGTAGGAGGTGACGTCCCGGCAGGTCAGGCGAATCACCTGCGCCAAGTCCTCGCCCGTGAGCAGGGGATAGCGGCTCTTGAGCAGCGCGGCGATGCCCGAGACGACGGGCGTCGCGGCGGACGTGCCGCCGAACTCGTTCCCGGAGCACGGCACGCAACCGTAGTACGGCCCCTGGTTCTGGCCGGCCCAGCGCGTGGTGACGATGGCCCGACCGCCTGGGGCGGAGACGTCGATCCAGTTTCCGAACGTCGAGCCGAAGTGCGCCGTGTCGCAACCGGCGATCAGGGAATCCCGCCAGCGAACGCCGTTGAAGAGCGCGCCCACCGCAAACACTTCGCGCGCCTGAGCGGCAGGGAAGAAATTCGGGTCCGTTCCGTCGAAGTTGCCCATTCCGGCTACCAGCAGCAAGCCGGCCTTGAAGCCGTTCACGATGGCGTCGTGCAGCACGGCCTCCTCTCCCGTGCCGCCGAGGCTCATGTTCACGATCGGATGACCGTGGGTGCGCGAGTAGTCGATGCCGCGGGCGACACCGAGATCGGAGCCCTGCCCGAACGAGTTCAGGGCCTTGAGCGACACGACCGTCACTCCCTGGCACACGCCGGATACGCCGATACCATTGTTGCCGTTTGCCGAGACGATGCCGGCCACGGCCGTCCCGTGACCGTTGTCGTCCAGTGCGGGGAACGGCCCCAGCTCCACCCGTCCAACGAGATCTTCGTGATCGGGCTGAATCCCGGTATCGATGATTCCGACCTTCGTGCTCGGGCTGACTCCTGTCCACGAGTCCCAGGCTTCCGGCGCGTTGATGTCCTGGTCGATCGCGATCGGAACGCCGCAACTCGCCAGGCCGACGCTGCTGAGCCACCACTGTTGGGGGAACTGGGGGTCGTTCGGGTTGGAGGTGGAGAACTTCAGCGGGTCGGCATCCACCGACACGACCTCGCGCGCGCCCGCCATGGTCCGGAGCGCCCGGTCGACGGTCGCGGTGGGGTCGAGGTGGACGACGTAATAGACCGAGAGATCTTCCAGCGTGACCTTCTCGCCCAGCGAGTTGACGGTGTGCACGTCCTCCGGGCGGAAGCCCGGGAACACCGGCTCGATGCTTCGAGCGCCCGCGGCCATGAGCGCCCGGCGAAGCGCCACGGAGGGAACCTGCTCCGGGAGCACGGCGACCGGGCCGTGGCTCATCCCGGCGGCCACGTCGGGCCGTAGTTTCGCGATCACGTGATCGGTGGCGAAGCGGGGTGCTGCCTGTGCGAACGAACTCAGCGCGATGGTGACGAGAACAACGACTGCTGCGCTTGCGATCGGGGGCGTTCGCATGGGTGACTCCTTTCATGACTTCCATGGATAACTTGCTGCGTGAGCCTGTCGATTCCGTTCCCTGCGCGTGTGCGGCCACACACAGGCTCAAGCGCGCGCCCCGATGCCGTGAGGGGGATGGGCTCTCGCTCGCATGCCCACGCGATCGGCGTGGCGCGTGGAGGCGCTCGTCGTGTACCTCGGGACACGGGCGCATCGGGGCCGGCACTGCGGAGCGAGTGGATGTGGTGAACGGGACTCAAGCCAAGATGCCGACTGCAACCACCACGAGCTCGGCGCCCGATAAGGGGGGAACTCGCCTCTCTAAAGAAAACCCGTGCGGCCCCGGCCCGGTCAAGGACTAGATGGCGAGTCTCGGGGCTCCGCACGATGCGGTCCGCTCCGAACCCTCGCGCGCGATCCTCGGAAGGGACTGCATGCGCAGCGCACCGGAAAAAATTGCCGCCCGCGACGCGGAGCGGCCGCGACAGCGCGACGAATCCCCGCGCCGGGCCTAGCGCCGGTTGTTGCGCAGCACGAGCAGGCGCACGAGCTGGAGCGCCGCGACGGCGGCGGCCGCAACGTAGGTGAGCGCGGCCGCGTCCAGCACGCGCTTCGCGCCGGCCACTTCCTGGGGCTGCACCGCACCCGTCTGCGTGAGCTGAACGAGCGCGCGCTTGGAGGCGTCGAACTCGACGGGCAGCGTGATCAGGTGGAACAGCACCGCGCCGGCGAAGAACATGATGCCGAGGTCCATGAGCAGGCCGGAGAACGGCATGCGCGGACCGATGAAGAGTCCGATCAGGAACAACGGCATCGCCGCGTTGCTGGCGATCCCCACCCCCGGCGCGAGCCCGGAGCGGAGCTGGAGCGGCAGGTAGCCCTGCTGGTGCTGGAGCACGTGACCCACCTCGTGCGCGGCGACCGCGATGGACGAGATCGAGTCCCCGGCGTAGTTCGGCTCCGAGAGCCGCACGGTGCGCGTGCGCGGATCGTAGTGGTCCGCCAGCATCCCCTGGACGCCCTCCACCTCCACGCCGGTCACCCCGTTCCGTTGCATGATCTGCCGCGCCATGTCGCGGCCGGTGAGCCCGTTCGCGGAGCGCACGCGCGAGTAGCGCTCGAACGTGGAGCGCACTCTCCATTGCGCCCACAGCGCGAACGCCATGGCGGGAAGCAGCAGGATGAACGTGGGATCGTAGAAGAAACCGAGCGGGAACATGTGGGGATCACTCCGGAAGTGCAGCGTATGAGGACGGCCACGAGCAGCGGCCGGTTCGCTCCTATTCGACGCGGCAGCATGCTGCGAGTTGTCAGGCGGGTGCAAGCCCGCCAGCGGGCCTTCAGTGCGAGCCTTGCAGGCCCAGCCAGCGGCGCGCGGGCGCGAGCGTGGGGTTGCCGGGCTCGAGCCGCTCGAGGTGCGCCACCGCATCGCGCACCTGCGCGCTGTCCGCCAGCGCCGCGCCGGACTCGGCGAGGCCCTTCCATGCGGTCGCGAGATCGGGTCGCAGCTCCGCCGCCCGGCGATAGTACCGGCAGGCCTCGGCGTGGTGGCCGGCGAGGCCGGCGGCGATTCCCCACTCGACCAGCCTGCGCGCGTGCGGCGCGATCGAGTACGAGAGCGCGAGGAGCCGCCGGGAGTCGTCGTACTCGCCGCGCGCGTGGCGCATGAGCCCGATCGCCGCGAGCCCCTGCGCTCGCTCCTCGGGTGTGCGGACCGGCGGTCCGATCCAGATGGATTCTGCGCGCGCCCACATGCGGTCGTCGTCGGACTGGAGCGCGGCGAGCTGGAGCGCGGGCACGATGGCCGCAAGCGCCAGCGCTCCCGCGAGCCAGCGCGCGCGAGGCGCCGCGCCAAGCACGCGCGCCACGCGCCACGCCGCGAGCGCGGAGAGCGCGGAGCCGGCGAACGCGAACACGTCCCAGTCTCGCGGCAGGCCCTGCTGCGGAACGACGACCAGGAGCAGCGCGAGGGGCGGAAGCGCGAACGCCGCGGCGAGAACCGCAGCGCGCCCGCCCAGACGCGGCCAGAGCAGGAACAGCAGCGGCAGGAGCGGCGCGAGCGGGGCGATGAGCGCGAGCGTGTTGCCCGCGTCCACGAGATGCGGGGGAGCGAGCCACGCGGAGACGAGCGAGCCGCCGGGCGCTGTCGCGAAGTGGTGCTCGCGGTCGAACGTCGCCGCCACCTGCCAGAGGCGCGGGCCCTCGACGCCGAGTGCCGCGAGCGGAGCGGCGAGACCGAGGAGCGTGCCCGGCTCGCGGCCGCGACCGGCGCGCAGCGCGACGGCCGAGCCCACGACCCAGACCGGGACGAGCGCCAGCGCCGAGCGATGGAGCAGCAGGCCGAGCGCGAGCGAGATCCCGAGCGTCCCGAGGCCGCGGCCCTCTCCGGCCAACCGCACGACGCCCACGCCCATGAGCGTGGTGAGCAGGCACAGCTCGGTCGTGGCCTTGGCGTAGCCGTTGTCGAGCGCAAGCGCCGCCGTGCCCGCCGCGGCGGCCGCAGCGGCCAGCGCGACGTTGCCCGAGCCCGGCACCCCGCCGTCCGCTCCGGCCGCTGCGGCGATCCCCCAGCCGGCCAGCGCGGTGAGCGCGGCGAGCAGCGCGCCGAGCGCGCGGCCCGCGTCCTCGGTGCTCCACCCCGTGCGCGCGGCCACCCAGCGCGGCAGCGCGTGATGGAGCAGGAGGTCGGCGCGCGTCGCCTGCGGCGCGATCGTCTCGGGATGCTCCAGCTCCGCGAACTCGCCGTGCCGCCAGCGCGTGTCCCCGGTGTAGCGCGCGCGGTCGGGGTGCTCGAGCGCGAACCCGGCGAGCGCCAGCGCGCACGCCGCGACGAGCAGGAACATCCCCGGCCCGCGCCCGGGAACTACCCGGGCCATGGCGCGGCCCACGAAGGGCACGCACGCCGCGAGGCACACGACGAGCGGCAGCACCCACACGAGCCGCGGCAAGTCGCGACCGAGATCGAGTCCCCAGAGCTCGCGACCCGGAAGGAGCGCCGCCAGCACCCGGAGACCGAGCAATCCCACGAGCCCCGACAGCAACGCGCGCGACGTCCCGCGCGGCTCGCCGTCCGATCCGGCCTTCATGGAGCCTCCTTCTTGGCGGAACGCGCCGAGACGGGCGGCTCGGCGCGGGCCGGAGCGGGCGGGGTGGGCATGATGGGCGTGGGGTGGGCTCGCAGGCGGGGGGTTCGGCGGGTGGGGGACGATCGCTGCGCCCGGCATTATAGTCAGTCGCCGCTTTCCGGCCCGCGCCACGAACCTCCCGGAGCCCGCCATGAGCCAGCCCGTCGTCGACCTGCGCAGCGACACCGTCACCCGCCCCACCACCGCCATGCGCCGGGCGATGGCCGAGGCCGAGGTCGGGGACGACGTGTTCGGCGACGATCCCACGGTCATCGCGCTCGAGCGCCGCGTCGCATCGCTCGCCGGCAAGGAGGCGGCACTGTTCGTTCCCAGCGGCACGATGGGGAACCAGCTCGCCGTGCACGTGCAGACCCGGCCTGCGGACGAGGTGTTGCTCGAGGCGGAGTCGCACATCTACTTCTACGAGCAGGGTGGCATCGCAGCCAACTCGGGCTGTCTGGCCCACCCGATCCGCGGCGAGCGGGGCACCCTGCCGTCCGAGCTCCTGATCGCCGCCCTGCGCGAAGACGACGATCACGTGGCGCGCGTGACGCTGGTCTGCGCGGAGAACACCCACAATCGCGCGGGCGGCGCGATCGTGCCGCTGGCGAAGCTCCGCGAGCTGGCGAGCCTGGCGCGCGAGCGCAGGCTCAAGGTCCATCTGGACGGCGCGCGGCTGTGGAACGCGAGCGTGGCCACCGGCATCCCCATCGCCGACTGGGCGGCCTGCGCCGACACGGTGATGATGTGCTTCTCCAAGGGCCTCGGCGCACCGGTCGGCTCGATCCTCGCCGGCCCCGCCGACACGGTCCGCGCCGCGCGCAGGGCCCGCAAGCGGTGGGGCGGCGGCATGCGCCAGGTGGGCATTCTCGCCGCCGCGGCGCTGCACGCGCTCGACCACCACGTGGCCCGCCTCGCCGAGGACCACGCCCGCGCGCGCCGGCTGGCGGCGGGGTTCGCGCTCGCGCCCGGCGCGCGCGTCGTGGCGCCGGACACGAACATCGTGTTCGTGGATCTGGAACCCGGCGCCCCCGATGCGCGCGCCGTGGTCGCCGGCCTCGCCGAGCGCGGCGTGCGCATGAGCGCATACGGTCCGCGGCGGGTGCGCGCCATCGCCCACCTCGACGTGGACGACGCCGGCATCGAGCGAGCGATCGTGGCCTTCTCGGCCGTGCTCGGGACCCCCGCGGCCGCCGGGCGCTCGGCCGCCGGCTGCTGAGGTGCGACCCGTCCCATGGACGCTCCCCCACCCGCGTGCTACGTTTCGCCCGCTTCATCGGCACCGGCTTCATGCCCTCTCCCCGGAGCAACGGTGACCCGCGAGCGACCTTCCGCCCGCCCCGGCACTCTGTTCCTGGTGGCGACGCCGATCGGCAACCTCGAGGACCTCTCCGCGCGCGCGCTCCGCGTGCTGCGCGAGGTCGACCTGGTGGCGGCCGAGGACACGCGGCATACGCGACGGCTCCTGCAGCACTTCGGGATCTCCGCGCACGTCGTGAGCCTTCACGAGCACAACGAGCGTGCTCGTGCGACGTCTCTGGTGGAAAGGGTGCAGGCCGGCGAGTCGGTCGCGCTGGTGACGGATGCGGGATCCCCGGGGATCGCCGATCCGGGCTATCCCGTGGTGCGGGCGGCGGTGGCCGAGGGCGTACGCGTCGAGAGCATTCCCGGTCCGAGCGCCGTGATCTCGGCGCTGCAGGTCTCGGGACTTCCGACCGACGCGTTCCTGTTCACCGGCTTCCTTCCTCCGCGGGGCGCGGCGCGGCGGCGGCGGCTCGAGGAGCTGGCGGGACTGCGCGAGACGGTGGTGGCGTTCGAGTCTCCGCATCGCATCGAGTCGTGCCTCGCCGACCTCGAGGCGGTGTGGGGCACGAGACCGATCGCACTGGTGCGGGAGCTGACCAAGGTTCACGAGCAGGTGTTGCGCGGCACGCCGGCGGAGGTGCGCTCGGCGCTGCGCGCGGAGTGGAGGCGCGGCGAGATGGTGCTGGTGCTGGGCGGCAGGACCCGGGCCCTGGGCGTACCCGCGGGCCCCGCGCCCGTGCATCCCGAGCACGAGCGCGGCCCGCGCAACGTTCGCGACCGCGCGCCTGGGGCGCCCGAGAGCGCCGCGGAGGCGGACGAGTGACGGAGCCGGAGATCATCGCCACGGGCCCGGAGGGCGAGCTCGGCCACAAGGCCGTGCTCAAGCGCGTCGCGCACCAGGTGCTCGACCCGCTCGCGCGCGGATTGCTCGCGATCGGGCTCCAGGCCGACCACATCACCGCGATCGGGTTCCTCTTGAGCCTGGCCGCGGGACTGGAGTTCGCCACGGGGCGCTTCCGGATCGCGGCGGCGCTCGCCACCGGGTCGGGCCTGTGCGACATCCTCGATGGTCAGCTCGCCCGTGTCTCCGGCCGCGCCACGCGCTTCGGGGCGTTCCTCGACTCCACGTTCGACCGGCTCGGCGAGGCGGCGATGCTGCTCGGCGTGGCGTGCTTCTACACACTCAACCTGGCGGAGATGGCGGGCAATCCGCGGCGCGTGCTCGCCAATCTGCAGAACGGGCTCGAGCCCATCACCTGGGCGGTCATCGCGCTCACGGCGGTGCTCGCGCTCGTGGGCTCGTTCATGGTGTCGTACTCGCGGGCGCGGGCCGAGGGGCTCGGGCTCGAATGCAAGGTCGGCTGGTTCGAACGGCCGGAACGGATGGTGCTGCTCATCATCGCAGGATTCGCGGGGCTCGGGCCGGTCATGCCGGCCGCCCTCATCCTGCTCGTCGTATTCTCGTTCGCCACCGCGATCCAGCGGATGGTGCATGTGTGGAAGCTGACCCGCCGGACCGGGTCGGGCTCCACGGAGGCCTAGGGGCATGGGTTCCAAGGTGCGTGTCGCCATCATCGGCGTGGGCAACTGCGCCTCGTCGTTCGTGCAGGGGCTCCACTACTACCGCAAGGCGAAGCCCGCGGACCGGATCCCCGGGCTGATGCACGTGAACCTCGGCGGCTATCACATCAGCGACATCGAGATCGCGGCGGCGATCGACGTGGACGCGAACAAGGTGGGCAAGGACGTCTCCGAGGCCATCGGGACGTGGCCGAACAACACGGCCGTGTTCGCGAAGGTGCCCCGACTCGGGGTCACCGTGCAGCGCGGCATGACGCACGACGGGCTGGGCAAGTATCTGTCGCAGATCATCAAGAAGGCGCCCGGCTCGACCGTGGACATCGTCAAGCTGCTCAAGGACACGCAGACCGACGTGGTCGTCAACTACCTGCCGGTGGGCTCCGAGGCCGCCACGAAGTGGTACGTGGAGCAGGTGCTGGAGGCGGGCTGCGCGTTCGTGAACTGCATCCCCGTGTTCATCGCGCGCGAGAAGTACTGGCAGCAGCGGTTCGAGAAGAAGGGGCTGCCGGTGATCGGCGACGACATCAAGTCCCAGGTCGGCGCCACGATCACGCACCGGGTGCTCGCGAACCTGTTCGTGGACCGCGGCGTGCGCATCGACCGCACGTATCAGCTCAACTTCGGCGGCAACACCGACTTCATGAACATGCTCGAGCGCGAGCGGCTGGAGTCGAAGAAGATCAGCAAGACGTCGGCGGTGACGAGCAACATCCCCTACGACCTGCCGGCCGAGGACGTGCACGTGGGCCCGAGCGACTACGTGCCGTGGCTCAAAGACCGCAAGTGGTGCCACATCCGCATGGAGGGCACGACGTTCGGCGACGTGCCGCTCAACCTGGAGATGAAGCTCGAGGTGTGGGATTCGCCCAACTCGGCCGGCATCGTCATCGACGCCGTGCGCTGCGCCAAGCTGGGGCTCGATCACCACCTGAAGGGCGCGCTGATCGCTCCGTCCTCCTACTTCAAGAAATCGCCCCCGGTGCAGATCCCGGACGACGTGGCGCGCGAGCTGGTGGAGGAGTTCATCCGCTCGCCCGAGGAGGTCGAAAAGCGCATGCGCGAGGCCCCGCCCACGCTCCAGCGGGAGGTGGCGCCCACGGTCAACTCCCGCCACGCGCGGCCGCGGGAGGGCGAGCGCGGGAGCCCGCTGCCGCG
>Ga0075424_100005768_pt1 | contig 11878 bp, 12 predicted proteins | sample SoiMethybrSBSTD3_FD_75301 | JGI IMG/M metagenome (GOLD analysis project Ga0075424, IMG submission 75301) | Bulk soil microbial communities from a Populus tree surrounding site in Tennessee, USA - Soil MetaG P. TD hybrid SBSTD3 | ecosystem: Environmental > Terrestrial > Soil > Tree plantation... | reverse complement strand
CGTCACGCTGCTGCTGATGGCGGTGGGACTGATGGCGGCATGGCTGCCCGCGCGCCGCGCGACAAGGATCGACCCGTGCGCCGCGCTGCGCGCGGAATAGCCGTCAACGGAACCACTCGCGCTCACGCCACTGTCGAAAACTCGTCGCGGTACTTCGCTCGCCCGGTCACGCTGCGCATTCGCTGCTCGTCCAGCACTCGCAGCATGAACGCGCCGTCGGGTACATCCCAATCACACGTGACACCGTGCGTGCTCGCGGCTTTGAACCCGAAACGCGGGTAGAAGTGCGTGTGCCCCAAGACGATGATGAACGGCCAGCCCGCGTCCTTGATGCGCTGGTTTCCGGCGTTTATCAGCCTGCTGCCGATGCCTTCGCGTTGATGTCGAGGAACGACTGCCATCGGGCCGAGCGCTGCACCCGCAACACCGCCAACCGTCGCGGGGCTGTAGAGGATGTGTCCGACGACATGACCGTCCAAAGTAGCGACCAACGACAGCAACACTGCGCCGCTCGACCGCAGCGCGTCCACGATGTTGGCTTCCTGCGTTTGGGCGAACGCGAGGTTGTTCACGTCTCGGATGGCCGCGAGGTCGTCCGGGCGTTCTTCACGAATGTCAAACAACGCGGACATAGAAGCAGATTCTAAGACCGTCCGTGCGGGACTAGGCATCGGGTTCTATCGCCGAAGCATTCAGCGAGATGACGCGCACGGTACGCGTCGTGCTCCGCCTTGTGGAACTGGCGAGCCTGATGCGCGTTTTCACCGATTTCTGGAGGCACAGCTGTCGCTGGCCCACGACATACCGTGACCTTCCCGGGCCGCCGCTCGTGCGGGTCGCTGGCATTCGGGACCGTTGGCGGTTAGCCAGCGGGACCGGCGTTCGACGCACCTGACTGAGCCTCTGCAGCCGGCGACCCAGATAGCCATCAGGCATCACCACGCTCTGAGGATTGAATCATGACGACAGAAACTCTTTCCGATGCCCCGGTCGTCGGCCAAGTTGCCCTACCCAAGACGGCCGCCGACGTGACGGCGCCGGCGATCGGTATCGTGATGCACCCCGCCTACGCCAAGGCCGTTGGCCGATTCGCCTATGTGTGGGGCTGGCCGATGGTGAACATGCTCAACCGCAGCGCCGCGATCACCAAGGCGCCCCAACCGGGTCGGTTGAACGGCGTGCTGCCAGTGGCACCGCGCGGCCAGGTCGGCATGCTGTCCGACTACGTCGATCCCGGCCAGACCTTCGTAACCTGTCCGAACCAGGATGTCGTCTACGGGCTCGGCTTCTTCTCGCTGGACGAAGAACCCGTCGTCCTGCAAGTGCCGGACTTCCGCGATCGATTCTGGGTGTACGCGATCTACGACGCCCGCACCGACCAGTTCGCCGACATCGGCAAGCCCTACAAGACGAAGCCAGGCTTCTACCTGCTGGTCGGTCCGAACTGGAAGGGCGAGAAGCCGGCCGGCATCGACGCCGTCATCCGCAGCTCGACGCCGCTCGCCAACGCCATTCCCCGTGTCTTCATGGACGAGTCTGCGGAGGATCGAAAAGCCATTCAGTCCGTGATCAACCAGATCGTGTTCTACCCCCTCAAGGACTTCGACCGAAAGATGAAGTCGAAGGACTGGTCGCAGGCACCGGCGATTCCGGGACCCAAGTCGGAGAACGGCAGCGAAACGAAGTGGGTCGTGCCCGAGAAGTTCTTCGACCAGCTGGGCACGGTGCTCGATACGGTGCCGCCGCTACCCGGCGAGGAAGCGCTCTACGGCCAGTTCCGCGAGATGCTCGACGCGGCAGCCAAAGATCCGGAGGTGAAGAAGGCGCTGGTGGAGGCGGCGGTTGAGACGGAGCGCGACGTGTTCGGACCATTCTTCGAATGGAAACGCAACGGCCGGCCCGCCGGCAACGGCTGGAACCGCTCGACCAACAACGCACGCTTCGGCCACGACTACTACAACCGGGCCGGGACGGCGAAGTCGAACATGTTCGACAACAAGCCGACCGAAACGCAGTACTTCTACACCGACAACGACTCCGACGGCGCGCCGCTCGAGGGCAGCCAGAGCTATGAGATCACCTTCGCACCTGGCCAGGAACCGCCCGTCAGCGGATTCTGGTCGATGACGCTGTACAACAACGACCACTTTTTCCACCCCAATGATCTGAAGCGCTATTCGCTCGGGACGAAGAACAAGAACCTCAAGAAGGGCGTGGACGGGTCACTGACACTTTACGTGGGGGCGAAGTCGCCGGGTTCTGACAAGGAGACGAACTGGCTGCCGGCGCCGAATGGCCACTTCTCGCTCTACCTGCGCGCGTATTGGGGCCATCAGGGGATTCTTGACGGTTCGTGGAAACCGCCCGTGATTCGGAAGGTCAGGTAGAACTACACCGGCTGGTCTGGAGCACCACTATCACGATTTCGGTTGCATCTCTCGGTACCGCTTCGCCTGGGCCAGGTCACGCCGCAGTGCCTCGGAGGTTCGCCATGGTCCGTACCCGGGCGTGTCGCGTTGAATTCGCCACCCTTCCTTCAGGGGCCCGGCGTCTACGGCGTCGAAACCGAACCGATCGATCATCTCGGCCACGGTTCGCTTTGCGGCGGCATCGTCGCCGGCGATGGCGAGCGCTCGGCGGTTCGGCGTTCCCTTCGACTGACCGTGCGTTGTCAACTCGGCGGCGTAGATGTGGTTGAAGGCTTTGACCACTTTCGATTCCGGCAAGTGCTTCTGCAACAGCTCGGCGGTGGTTGTCGACTCGTTGTCGAGTTCCGCAATATGGCCGTCGCGCTGGGGGTAGTAGTTGTTCGTATCGACGACGATCTTCCCTTTCAGCGGTGTAACGGGAACGGTGCCGATCGCCTTCAACGGGATTGTGACGACGACGATGTCGCCGGCTGTTGCGGCTTCGGATGGCGTCGCCGCCCGGGCGCCCGGACCCAATTCGGCAACGAGCGGTTCGAGCGTTTCCGGTCCGCGTGAGTTACTCAGTACAACGTCGTACCCGTTCGCAACGGCGAGACGCGCCAGCTGGCTTCCGATGTGTCCCGCACCAATCAACCCCATCGTTGCCATCACATTCCTCCAGGATGATTACGCTCTGACAAAACTACCATCGGTGCTGATCTCCAGACCAGACGCAAAGCTGCAAATGTTTCTAACTCCACGGTTCCATTCCCGCGACGCACAAGCTCAGCGGCAAAATGGTCTCCGCGGAGTTCGTGACGAGGTGGGATAGGCTCGGGGTTCTCGCCGCGAATCGAGGTGCGTTGCGTGAAACAGATCGGGTTCCTCTCCTTCGGCCACTGGACGCCGGCGCCTTATTCCGGGGTAAGCACGGCGTCCGACGCCCTTCTGCAGTCGATCGAATTGGCAGTCGCTGCCGAGGAGCTGGGCCTGAACGGTGCGTACTTCCGTGTGCACCACTTCGCACGGCAGCTCGGCTCACCGTTTCCGCTCCTCGCGGCTGTCGGCGCGCGTACGAAGAAGATCGAGATCGGGACAGCCGTCATCGACATGCGCTACGAGAACCCGATGTACATGGCCGAGGACGCGGGCGCGGCCGACATCATCGCCGGCGGGCGTCTGCAACTCGGCATCAGCCGCGGATCGCCGGAACAGGTGATCGACGGCTGGCGCTATTTCGGCTACACGCCGCGTGATGGCGAGACGGCCGCCGACATGGCGCGCCGACACGCGGAAGTATTCCTCGAGCTGCTGAAGGGCGACGGCTTCGCGCAACCGAACCCTCGACCGATGTTTCCGAATCCGCCGGGGCTGCTGCGCGTCGAGCCGTATTCACAAGGATTGCGCGAGCGGATCTGGTGGGGTTCGAGTTCCAACGCGACGGCCATTTGGGCGGCAAAACTGGGCATGAACCTCCAGAGCTCGACGCTCAAGGATGATGAGACCGGCGAGCCGCTGCACGTGCAGCAACGCAAGCAGATCGAAGCCTATCGTGAGGCGTGGAAGGAAGCCGGACACCAGCGTGAGCCGCGCGTGTCTGTCAGCCGCAGCATCTTCGCGCTCGTTGACGACCGCGACCGGGCCTACTTCGGCCGCGAGGCTCGAGACCAGGATCAGGTCGGTTATATCGACGCCAACACGCGGGCGATCTTCGGCCGCACGTACGCCGCAGAACCCGACGTGTTGGCCAAACAACTCGCGGGCGACGAAGCCATCGCGGCGGCCGATACGTTGCTGCTCACGGTCCCGAACCAGTTGGGCGTGGACTACAACGCACATGCGATCGAGAGCATTCTCAAATACATCGCTCCAGAACTCGGCTGGCGCTCCTAGAAAACCCCGGTTAACAGCGTCTGCGTGGGTGGAGTGGCTGTACGGGGCCGAGTAGCCGCTCGAGAGCCGCTTTGACGGAGCGATTTGACATGCCGCCGCTGGTTCCGCATCCTACGTATGTGGTGACGTTCGCGAGGCGGTTCGCGGCGGTCGCAGTAGTGCTGGCGTTGTGTGCCGGCAACCTCGCAATCTGTGCCGGGTGGCAGGCGACGCCGGAAGCGCGGATGGAGTGCTGCAGGAACGGCACGAGCTGCCCGATGCACAAGTCGGAGTCGCACCGCTCCGGCTCGAAGCGCGCGATCACTCAAACACAGGCCGACAACTGCTGCGCGGCTGCGTCCAACCGCACGCAGTCGTCCGTCGAGAGTTCACCCGTCGCCCTCTCGAACGCGTCTGCGTTCCCGGTCCTACCAGGCCTTGTGTTCCAGGTCCCTGTGCTCGCGCTGCAGGAGTGGCGCGCCCTCGTCCCGTTACCGGTCTCGCCCGTCCCGAAACACCTCCTGCTCTCCGTACTGCTCGTTTAGCGAACTCAGTCGCGGTGTGTCTACCCGGAAGCGATCCGGGTACTCGCGCGTGCCTGTTCGTTTGAACTGCAACGAGAGAGCGTCGTCACGTACGGCAGTCTGCTGGTGTTGCGATGGTTATAGGGATTCGACGTCCGATTCAGGTCGCATCGATCGGCCTGCTGCTCGTCGTGTCAGCGAGCAGCTCGGTTCACGCGTCTGGTCACGGCCCGGTGTTCGGCGCGGCCACGCCGACTCTCGGGAAGGGCGGATGGGCTTTCGATCAAGCGTGGATGGGCCAACCGACGGACGGGGCGGACACCAGCGCGCTGTTGCGCAGCATGATCAGCCTCGGCATCACCGAAAAGCTTCAAATCTCTGCGTCTCTTCCTATTCCGATCGGCAACGGCGACGCGATGCCTGCGGGACGAATGACAGCCCTGATGTCGGGCAATCCGGACTTCGAATCGCTGCTCGGATGGCGGTTTCAGACGCGCCCGGTGAATGAAGGCGCAAGGCTCGAGTCGACCGTGTACCTCGGCGGGCTTCTGCCGCTCGACTCGAAACGAGGCGGTGTCGCGACCTCGTCGGCCGGACTCATCGCGCTCAGCAGTGGCTACGCCTCGCGCTCACACTACTTCTGGGCTGGAGCGAGCCATCTCCATTACGTCGAGCGCAACGGCGATCAACTCGGCTCGGTGACATCGTTCAGCCTCGTGTACGGCTATCGCCCACCGGCGTGGCGGAAGGACTATCCAAAACCCGATCTTCGGTTCTTCGTCGAAGCGGCTGGTGACATCACAGGCGCGGCGAATCACAACGGTCAGCCGATGACTGACACGGGGGGCCGCGTCGCGCTGGTTGGCCCGACGATGCTGCTGCTGTACAAGGCGTACGCCTTCGAGGGCGGCGTACTTTTTCCGGTCTATCAACGAAACCAGCCAAAGCAGCCCGACGAGCGATTCCGCTTCGGACTGAATTTCACTTACTTCTTCTGGCCTTCAACAGGAAAGGGACATCGACCATGAACTTGATCATCCGGACCGCGGCGGCCTTGTTGCTCGTTCTGCTCCCCTCGCTCGCATCGGCCGAACTGCGACGAGTGCAGCTGAACGTTCTCGGTATGGATTGAACGTTCTGTGCCCACGCCGTGAGCGTGGCCATCAAGAAACTGGACGGGGTTGAATCGATCGACGTGTCTTTGGAGAAGGCGAGCGCAGACATTCGTCTGAAGCCCGGCAACGCGATCACGTTGCCGCAGCTGCGACGGATCATTCGTCAGACAGGATATCCGACGAAGGACGCGCAGGTCGAGGCGCGCGGCATGGTTGTCGAGCGAAATGGGAAGCCAACGCTCGATCTTCAGAACGGCTCCTTCCTGGAACTCGCCGCCAAGCCCACGGCGCCCGCAGCCGAGATCGTCGATGTGACGGGCGTTTCACGTGTCGTTGAAAAGGACCGAGAGGTGATGACGATCAGCGAGCGCAAGTAAAGCCTCGACCCATGTCGCACGCAGAAGGCCCGTAAATCTCTTGATCACAGTTGATCACTTGGCGGCATTCGACGCGAGAATTCCTGGGTGAAGTCCGGGTATAAGGAAAGGGTTAGGGGCTTCGACGTCCGCTAACCCTCGTCGTAGGTGGTTGCGGCGTGCTATACCTCGATGAACACAGGATAGGGGTTCAGCCGCACGAGGTGTAACTGATGCTGCAGGACATCCGCTTCGGTCTCCGTCTTCTGCGGCGGAATCCCGGATTTTCGGCCATCGCGATTCTATGCCTCACTCTGGGGATCGGAGCGAACACGGCGGTCCTGAGCTGGATCGAGGGCGTCATGCTCCGGCCGTATCCAGTCGTGCAGGACGAAGACAGCATCTTCGTGATTGCGGGGACCGCGCCCGAAGCGACGAAGGGCACCGACATTTCGTGGCCGGATTTCAAGGACTTCGAGCGCAACGCGACCACCATTCAGGCCTTCATCGCCGACAGAATCATCAGCGCCGTCGTCGGGCTCGTCGATCAGAAAGCGGATCGCGCGCCCGGTAGCCTCGTGTCGGCGAACTATTTCGACGCGCTCGGCGTGAAGCCGGTGCTTGGCCGCGGCTTCGAGCCGGGCGAGGACATCGGGCGGAACGCCTATCCCGTCGTCGTCATCAGCTATCAGCTCTGGCAGCGCAAGTTTGCCAGTGAACGGAGCGCTCTCGGGAGCACGATCCGGCTGAACGGCGTGTTGCACACGATCGTCGGCGTTGCGCCCGAAGGGTTTTACGGCACGTTCGTCGGATATCAGTTCCAATTCTGGGTGCCAGCGTCGATGCAGGCGGTGTTCGATCCAGGCGGGTACAAGCTCGAGGACCGCAGCGAGCGCTGGATTGAAGGTTTCGTTCGCGTGAAGCCGGGCGTCAGCCGGGCGCAGGCGCTGGCGGAGCTCTCGGCGATTGCCGAACGGCTGCAGACACAGTTTCCGTCGACGAACCGCGGTCGCGGCGTCATGGTGAAGCCGCTCTGGCAGTCGCCGTTCAATCCGATGGACGCACTGGTGCCGACTTTGACGATCGCGCTCGTCGGCGTCGCCGCCGTGCTACTCATTTCGTGCGCGAATGTCGGGAACCTCCTGCTGCTGAAATCCGTGGCGCGGCGCCGTGAGTTGACGATCAGACTCGCCGTCGGCGCCGGCCGCGGACGACTGGTCCGCCAAATGCTGACGGAAGCGGTCATCCTGTCTTCGATCGCGGGTGTATGCGGACTCGTCGCGGCCTACTGGGCACACGGCGCGCTCGTCTTCGTGTTCCCGCCGCGCGGCACGACGCCGCTGCGTCTGCCCGCCGATCTCGACGTGCGCGTCCTGCTACTGAGCGTGGGCATCGCGTTCGTCGCAACGCTGCTCTTCGGTTTGATTCCCGCAATGCTCGCGAGCAAGGTCGATCTCGTCGGCGGACTCAAAGCGGATTCCACCGGCGCCGTCGGCGGACACGCGCGTGCCCGAGTGCGCGCGGTCCTCGTGTTCGCGCAGGTCGCGGTCGGCTTCGTTCTGATCGTCGGGGCAGGTCTCGTCGTTCAAAGCCTCCATCACATGCGGACGAAGAACCCTGGCTTTGATCCGGATCGTGTGCTCGTCACGAACATCGATCTCGCGGCCGCCGACTACGACATCAGCCGCGCGAACGTGTTCAGGGATCGACTCGTTGAGCGGATCGACAGCCTGCCGGGTGTCGAAGCGACCGCTTTCGTCGGCGGTCCGCCATTCGCCTACGCCGGCGGTGCGTCGACGCCCGTCGCCGTTGACGGCTATCAGATTCAGCCTGGTGAAGCGCCGACGGTCGATTACACCCAAATCGGGCCGCGCTATCTTCGAACGCTCGGCATCCCGCTCGTGGCCGGCCGCGAGTTCACGCGCGACGACAATGAGGCATCCGACCCCGTCGCGATCGTCAACGAGGCGATGGCCGGGCGCTACTGGAGAGGTGGCGATCCCGTTGGTTCACGCCTTCTCGTCGGTGGACGCCCGATGCGCGTCGTTGGTGTTGCGAAGCTGTCGAAGTACCGTGACCTCATGGAGCCAGCGACTCCGTTCTTCTATGTTCCTCTCCGCCAGACGAGCGCCCGCGGGCAGACGTTGATGATTCGCACGACGCTCGCGCCGTCCGTGATGGCGACGGCGCTGGCCGCCGACGTGCGGGCGCTGGATGCATCGCTCACGCCGGATCAGGTTATGACAATGCGTGAGCAGATCAATCGTATGAACCAGTCGACCGCGATGGCCGTGAGGCTGCTGACCGCCTTCGGAGCCGTCGCGCTGATCCTGGCCGCGATCGGCCTCTACGGTGTGATGTCGTTCAACGTGACGCAGAACGCGCGCGAGCTGGCGCTCCGGCTGGCCCTCGGGGCTGATCCATCCAGCCTGCTCCGGCGCGTCCTCGGCGGCGGGATGCTGCTGACGGCAGGTGGAATGGCTTGCGGCGCAGCCGCCGCAATCGGCCTCTCGAGACTGCTTGGTACGCTGCTCTTTGACGTCAGCCCGCGTGACCCCGCGACCTTCGCCATGGCCTTCGCGACGATGGCGCTGGCATCCGCTGCCGCGTGCCTGCTGCCGGCGTTGCGCGCCACTCGGACCGACCCGGTCGCGGCGCTCCGCGATTAGCCGCCCGTAGGCGCCTTTCGGAGGGAAACGGCGCTCTCGAGAGATCCCGGTCAGGAGAGCTGGATGAGCTTGTCGCGAGTTGCACCCTGTTGGCACCCTCTTTCTCCGCCAAACCCGCGTCACTGCTGCCAACCGATTGGTAGCCGCCAATCGATTTCCCTCGGAATCTCCATGAATCGACGTGAGTACAGGGTTTGCAGCGAGATACATCGCCCGGTCGATCTCGAAAGCACCAGAGAGAGTTCATCGTCCAAACGGATCTGGCAGGAAAGGATTTCGCGATATGAAGGCACTCGATGCGGACACGATCGTCGCGCGCGCCACGCCCGTGGCGCACCAGCAGGCGCACGAGATCCAGCCGTTTGGGCGGCTCGTGCGCATGCCGATCGCTCTTTCTGAAACGGCGTGCCGCGAAGCCGTCGACAACTTGAATCAGCTGCTGGCCGACACGGCGACGCTCCGGGACCTCTACAAGAAGCATCACTGGCAGGTGGCGGGGCCGACGTTCTACCAGCTGCATCTGCTGTTCGACAAACACTACGAACAGCAGGTCGAGCTCGTAGACGCGATCGCCGAACGAATTCAGCTGCTTGGCGGCATCAGCCTCGCCATGGCGCACGACATCGCCGACACGACGCTGGTGCCACGGCCGCCGAAGGGGCGGGAGGAAGTGCCGGTTCAGATTTCACGCCTGCTGCATGCCCACGAAATCATCCTGAAGGAGGCCCGGACGATGGCGCGCCGCGCCGACGAGGCACAAGACGAGGGGACCAACGACCTGCTCGTCAGCAACGTCATCCGCACGAATGAACTTCAGGCCTGGTTCGTCGCCGAACACGTCGTCGCGATGCCGCTCGTTCAGGCTGAATGACGGAGACGATATCGCGGGCGATGCAGACGCGACGCTTCGGGAGAATTGACGCGCATCGGTAGGAGAATTGATCGATGGCTACCGATCGAATTCCCGGCATCCACCACATTACGGCAATCGCGAGCGATCCGCAGCGGACGCTCGACTTCTACACGCAAGTCATCGGCCTTCGGCTGGTGAAGCTGACCGTCAACTTCGACGATCCGGGCACTTACCATTTCTACTTCGGCGACCACCTCGGCTCGCCCGGCACGATTCTGACATTCTTTCCCTGGCCGCAGGTGGCGCAAGGGGAGATCGGCACCGGACAAGTGACGACGATCGCGTTCGAGGTACCGGCGGAGTCGCTCGAGTTCTGGTCGAAGCGTCTGCGCGACCGCGCGGTGTACAGCGGCGCTATCGAGGAGCGATTTGGTGAAGAGGTTGTCAGGTTCCGCGATCCCGACGGGTTGTGGCTCGAGCTGGTCGGCGTTTCGCGCGCTGCGGATCGAACGGTCGATGTATCCGGCGAGATTTCACACGAACACGCGGTACGCGGCTTTCACAGCGCGACGTTCTCGGAACGCGACGCCGCCGCAACCGAACGCCTCGTCGAGTTCATGGGATTCACAAGAATCAGTGAAGCCGGGGATCGGATTCGGTATCAGGCGAGCGGCCGCGACGCATCGATCGTCGACATCGTGCGCGAGCCGAAAACGCCTCGCGGTGGTCTGGGCGCAGGAATCGTTCATCACATCGCGTTCAGGACACCGACTGATGAACGGCAGGAACGTTGGCGCCGCGAGCTGATGCCGCAGGTTCGAGAGATCACCCCCGTCATCGATCGCGTGTACTTCCATTCGATTTACTTCCGCGAGCCCGGTGGCATCCTGTTCGAAATCGCGACCGATCCGCCGGGGTTCGCGGTCGACGAAGCGGTCGACCACCTTGGAGAGCGATTGATGCTGCCGCCCTGGCTCGAGGGGTCACGCGTCGATCTGGAGCGGAGACTGCCCCGCCTCGTGCGGTCCGGCGTGCCGGTGACGCCGTGAGCGTGCACGCCGCCGCAGATCCGCACGCACGGCAGCGCGTGGTCCAGCGCGGGGCCGCATGGGCTCACGCGCGTCTCGCGATCATCTTGCTGCACGGGCGCGGCGGCGCGCCGGAAGATCTGCTCGAGCTTGTCGAAGAGTGGAATCTTCCTGACATCGTGTACCTCGCGCCGTCGGCGGCGGGTCGCACGTGGTATCCCGAATCATTTCTCGCACCAATCGATCGCAACGAACCGTGGCTCACCTCGGCGCTGCGAGCGGTCGAGCGCGTCCTCGGCGAGATCGAACAACACGGCGTTCCAGCCGACCGCGTCGTGATCCTGGGATTTTCCCAGGGCGGTTGTCTCGGACTGGAGTTCGCCGCCCGTCATGCGCAGCGCTACGCCGGCGTGGTCGGCTTGAGCGCCGGGATGATCGGACCGCCTGGGACGCCGCGCGAGTACGGGGGATCGCTCGCGGGGACACCGACGTTCCTGGGATGCAGCGACACCGACCCCCACATCCCGTTGTTCCGCGTCCACGAGTCTGCCGACGTCTTCCGCCGGCTCGACGCCGCCGTCGACGAGCGCATCTATTCAGACATGGGACACGGCATCAATCGTGACGAGGTTGAAGCGGTCAAGGCCCTGTTGCTCTCCAGCTAGCCTGTCTCCAAAGCAGTTGCCGCACCAGGCACCTTCCTCGATACGTCTTGGGAAGATCACGCCGAGGGACTGCGCGAGCGTCGCCGTCGCGTGCCGCCTCGATCGTGGCGATGTCGATCTTCTTCATCGTCTGGTGCGTTCCAGTTGTCCGCTATCGCGATGGTTCGAACAGCTCGATCGGATTGCCATCCGGGTCCTCGATCTGAATTTGACGACCGCCGGGGCCAGTTTCCATCTCGTTTCGAAAGCGCAGACCGGCGCCCTTCAGCGCGGCGATACAACCCGCCAGGTCCGAGACGCGCAGGACGATACGGTTCCAGCCGCCAGGCTCCTGCCTCTGCCCGTTTGGCATCGGCCGCGAGCCGGACGCTCCGGGACCGCTCAGCAG
>Ga0075424_100005767_pt1 | contig 11880 bp, 10 predicted proteins | sample SoiMethybrSBSTD3_FD_75301 | JGI IMG/M metagenome (GOLD analysis project Ga0075424, IMG submission 75301) | Bulk soil microbial communities from a Populus tree surrounding site in Tennessee, USA - Soil MetaG P. TD hybrid SBSTD3 | ecosystem: Environmental > Terrestrial > Soil > Tree plantation... | reverse complement strand
CAGCGGATGCACCTCGAGGCAGTAATCATTCGGGACGACAATCAGCGCCCCGTCGTACTGCGCGAGGGCGTCCCGGAATTTCGCCGGTACGCTCAGGCGCCCCTTCGGGTCGATCGTGTGGTGGTACCGTCCCCTAAACATATCCGGATTCGGCAATCACTGTTTAAGCGTTCATCCCACTTTGCCCCACTTGAAAAGCGAGATTAGCTTTACCCGAAACCCCGTGTCAAGGGTAAAAGGGACGATTTTGAGCGGAATTAGCGCAACATGCCCTCTGACGACCGGTTGGGGATGTAGGCCCACTTTTACCCCCGGAATGGTGGGTGGGGCGGGATCGCCCCCTGGAGGGCCGATTGGGGGTCTGCACGGGGCCCCGATCAGGGATCTAGCGGAGGACCACCTCAGGCCGGGAACCGCGCTGGGCGGTTGCTCGGCTTCGGGACCCCGGGCGGCAACCGCGTGGATCGAGCGGGCGGGATCAGCGTCGCGTCACGCGACGCCAGGGCCGCATCACGCGGCGCGCGATCTCGCGAAAGACATCACCCATTGGTCGTCGTTCGGCTCAGCACGACACCCGAGTGGTGACGCGGTCAGCGATTGCGCAAGCGCACGCGCGTCGTGAGCGTCGTTGCGATCGAGCGATCGGCCAGATCCCAGGCGGCCTCCGTGACGAGGCTGATGACGACCGTGCGAACCTCGTCCGGATTCCCGACGGGCCGCTCCGCGCCGTCGAGATATTCGAGCATGAAGCTCCGGACGCCGTCGATCACCGGCTGCGCGCCGGCGCCCGCATCACGACGCAAGGTCGCGCCACTCAGGCGCCAGGTGATCGTCTCGCCGGCGCCGTCGATGCGACCATCACCGTCGAGATCGCGATGCAGCACAATGCGAGTCGGCTCGGCGACGGCGATCGCGGCGAACAACGCGGGGCGCGGGCCGAGACCGGCCGTGCGGATCTCGCCGGCCAGGCGCTCGACCGCGACGCGTGCGCTCTGCTGAGATTCGGCGCGCGCGACACCGACTGTGTAGACGCGAAGACCTTCTTGCAAGACGGTGAACATCGCGGCGGAGATGCCGCCGAAGATCGCCATCGCGACGAGAAAGTCGGCGAGGTGCACGGGGCCGAGCGTCGCCCCGCGCGCGGATCAGGTCAATGTCCGAAGATCGAGACGGCGCGAACCGGTGCGGCGAGTCGGGCCGGTGCTACGACTCGCGCCGGTGCGCGACTAGGGAAGCCGCACCACCGTCCAGCCGCGTACCTGGAGCTCGGCGTCCTCGAGATGACGGCCGCGCCGACCGTACCGACGTCGCTCGGTCGCCGGCGGCATCTCGTGCCGCCGCCGCTTGACGACGCGCCGATCGAGGATCACCTCGACGCCGCGCTCCTGCCCGAGCACGACACGCAGCGACTCGTAGAGCTCTCGCCGCCCCTGCGACACGATGAAGAGGAGCCGCTCCACTGCCCTACTCCAGCACCGGGCGATGCTGGGCCCACGGGCGTGCGCGCTCGAAAGCCGCGGAGGCCCGCAGCACGGTCGCGTCGTCGAACCGGCGGCCGACGATCTGCAGCCCGATCGGCAGGCCGTCCTTCGTGAAGCCGCACGGCACCGAGGCGGCCGGCTGGCCGGTCATGTTGAACGGATAGGTGAACGGGATCCACGCGTAGGGCTCGACGGCCTTGCCGGCGATCTCCGCGGGGTTGTCGAGTCCCACCTTGAACGGCGGGCACGCGATCGTCGGCGTCAGCAAGAGATCGTACTTCTCGAAGAACGCGCGCGGATGCTGCCACCAGGCCAGGCGGTCGAACCACGCCTGCACGTATTTCGTGGGCGGGTTCTTCAGCGTGGCTTCGATGATGCGATGCAGGCCGGGCTCGAGGTCGCTCGGACGATCGAGATACGGCGCCATCCGCGTCGCGATCCCGCCGCAGAAGATCTCACCCCAGGCCTCGCGCGGCGACGGCCATCCGGGCTTGACCTCGTCGACCTTGCAGCCGAGCTCGCGAAACGCGCGCGCCGCCTTCGCGCACGCGGCCCGCACCTCCGGATCGACCGCCTCGACGAAGCCGAGATCGTCCGTGTAGGCGACGCGCAATCCCTTCACGCCGCCGCGCATGGTCTTCAGATAGTCCTCGCCCGAGGCCGGCAGCGAGTATTGATCGCGCTCGTCGGGGCCGGCGCAGACGTTCATCATGAGCGCGGCGTCGGCCACGGTGCGCGTGAGCGGCCCGATGTGCGAGAGGCTCCACGCGCCGCTCGCCGGATGCGTGGGAATGCGTCCGTACGAGGGTTTGTGGCCGAAGATCCCGGCACACGAGGCCGGGATCCGGATCGAGCCGCCGCCGTCGGTGCCGATATGCAGCGGCCCGAGTCCGGCGGCCGCGGCCGCGGAGGCGCCGCCGCTCGAGCCGCCGGGCGTGCGCTCGAGATTCCACGGATTGCGCGTGATCCCGAAGACCAGGTTGTGGGTGGCGCCGATCCAGCCGAACGTCGGCGTGTTGGTCTTACCGAGCATGATGCCGCCGGCCGCCTTCATGCGCTCGACCATCGGCGCGTCCTCGGCCGGCACGTTGTCGCGGTAGAACGGCGTGCCGAACGTCGTGCGCACGCCCTTGGTGTTGACCAGATCTTTCACCGAGAACGGCACGCCGTGCAACGGGCCAAGCTTCGCGCTGCGCTTGCCGAGCGCGCGCTCGGCCGCCTGGGCCTCGCGCCGCGCCGCCGCGTCGGTGACCGTGACGAACGCGTTGAGCCGCGGATTGAGCTTCTCGATGCGATCGAGCGCGGCGGCGACGACCTCGACCGGCGACACCTTCTTGTTCTTGATCAGGGTCGCCAGCTCGGTCGCAGGCATCCAGGCAAGCCTCGAGTCAGCCATCTGCGTGTCTCCTTTGGGCCGCGAGCATCGCCCGCTAGCCGCTTCCCCGCAAGCGCGGATCGAGCGTGTCGCGGAGCGCGTCGCCGAGTAGGTTCGAGCCGAACACGGCGAGGCTGATCGCGATGCCCGGGAACAGCACGAGGTGCGGCGCCTTCTGTGCGTACTCGGCGGCCGAGACTGACAGCATCCGGCCCCACGACGGATACGGCTCGGGGACACCGAGTCCCAGGAACGACAGGGTCGCTTCGACGAGGATCGCGCTGCCGAGCTGGGCCGTGCACAGCACGATGAACGGCCCCATCGTGTTCGGCAAGATGTGACGAAACGCGATCCGCAAATGCCGCACGCCGAGCGAGCGCGCCGCCTCGACATACTGCATCTCGCGGATCGAGAGCACGCTCGAGCGGATGACGCGGGCCGCTCGCGGGATGATCGGGATCGAGATCGCGATGATGACGTTGTGGACGGCCGGGCCGAGCGCGGCCGACATCACCAGCGCCAGGACCAGCAGCGGCAACCCCTGGAGGATGTCGAGGACCCGCTGCGTCACCATGTCCGTCGTGCCGCCAACGTAGCCGGACAGGAGTCCGATGATTCCGCCGAGCACCGAGCCGAGCAGGGTCGACGCCACGCCGACGATCAGCGAGACGCGCGCGCCGTGCACGATGCGCGAGTAGATATCGCGTCCGAGGTGGTCGGTGCCGAGCCAGTGATCGGCGCTCGGCGCCGCCAGGGTGGCCGCCGCGTCGGTCGCGATCGGATCGTGCGTCTGCAAGACCTCGGCAAAGATCGCCGTCACCAGCATCAGCAAGATCAGCACCCCGCCGGCGGCGCCGAGCGGCTTCTTGCGCGCGAAGCGCAACGCCGCGGTCCATCGCCCCGGTCGGGCCCGGGCGCCCGCCGGTACCGTGAGCTCGGCCCGGCTAACCGCCATAGCGCACGCGCGGATCGAGCACGCCGTACAGCATGTCGACGAGCAAATTGCAGAGGATCACGACGATCGCGATGAACATGACGAGGTTCTGCACGATCGGATAGTCGCGCCACAGGATCGCCTGGACCAGGAAGCGCGCGACCCCCGGCAGGTTGAACACGGTCTCGGTGACCACCAGACCGCCGATGAGGAACGCGAACTCGATGCCGATGACGGTGACCACCGGCAGCAACGCGTTCTTCAGCGCATGCCGCCAGATGACGACGCGCCCGGTCTGTCCCTTGGCCCACGCGGTGCGGATGTAGTCCTCGCGCATCACCTCGAGGAGCGACGAGCGCGTGATGCGCATGATCAGCGCCGAGGAGCGGTAGCCGACCGCGAGCGCCGGCAAGAGGAACTGCACCGCGTGGAGCTTCAGGTCCTGCGTCGGGCTCACGTAGCTGAGGGGCGGGATCCACGCGAACCACGTCACCAGCCCGAGAATGATCACCATGCCGAGCCAGAACGCCGGCATCGAGAGTCCGGCAAGGCTGAAGACGCGCAGCAGGTAGTCGAGCGTCGTGTCCTGACGCACGGCGCTGATGACCCCGGTCGGCACGCCGATCAGCACCGCGAACAGTGTGGAGAGCGCGGCGAGCTCGATCGTGACCGGCACGAGCGGCCGGATGATCTGCCAGGCCGGCTGATCGTAGCGGTACGACTTGCCGAGATCGCCGGTGAGCATCTGGCGGATCCAGTCCAGGTACTGGACCCAGTACGGCCGGTCGATCCCCAGCTCCTTCATGATCGCCTGCTTCTCGGACGGGCTCACGTAGCCCGCGGTCGAGAAGAGGATGTCGACGATGTCGCCGGGCGCCAGGCGCAGCAGGGTGAAGATCACCATCGACATGCCCAGCAGGGTGAGCAGGGCGATGACGAGCCGCTGAAGGACGTAGGTCTTCACGCGCTCGCCACCGCCCCCCGCGCTACTTGTCGCTCCAGACTTCCTGCATGCGGCCGAAGTTGTAGATCGACTGGTGCGGGATCAGATTTTTCACGTGCGGCCACACCGTGAAGTAGTCGAGCTTCCAGTCGAGGATCGGCCGCGCGGCATCGGCCTCGAGCTTCTTCTGAATGGCGGCGTTGAGCGCCAGCCGCTTCTTGGGGTCGAGCTCCTGCGACTGGGCGTCGAACATCTTCATCACCTGCTCGTTGCAGTAGAAGCTGTAGTTACGCGGCGAGCCGCAGGCGTAGTTCTCGTAGTAGTTCGCATCGGGGTCGTCGGGGCCGACGCCCGTCAGGTTGGCGCCGATCTGATAGTCGCCGCGCGTCGCGGTCGCGTGCCACTGCGCCGTCTCGATCTGCTTGAGCGTGGCCTCGATGCCCACCTGCTTGAGCTCGTTGATGACGAACGACGCCATGTCGACGTAGACGGCGATCGCCCGCGTGACGATCTCGACCTTCAGCGGCTTCTGGGGAGTGAACCCGACCTCGGCCATGAGCTTCTTCGCCACCGCCTTCTCGTCCGCGGGCTTCGAACCGTAACCCGGCAGCCCGACCAGGTCCTTCTCGGCGAGGCCCCAGAAACCCCACGGCTTGGGCGCGAGCCCGGCCCCGACCACGGCGCCGCCCTGCTGCACGGCCTGGATCAGCGCCCGGCGGTCGATCGCGTGGCTCACCGCCAGCCGCACCTTCAGGTTGTCGAAGGGCGGCTTCTTCATGTTCATGATGATGTTGTCGGCGACGTTCTGACTGAACGGCGTGATCACCAGCTGCGGCACCGCCTTCTTGAGCTGCTCGGCGGCCGTCTTGCTGGTCTCGCCGGGGAACGACACGTCGAGCTTGCCGGCCTGGATCGCCGCCTGCCGGGTACCCCGCTCGAGGATGACGAAGTACTTCAGCCCGTCGAGGTAGGGCCGGCCCTTGACGAAATAGTCCGGGTTTTTCACGAACTCGACGTACTCACCCTTCCGCCACTCCTTGACCTTGAACGGTCCTGTCCCGACGCAGTTCGACCGGTAGTCCGCGGGCGGCACGTGGGCCGCGTAAACGGGGGTATACCCGGATGCGAGCATCAGGAGTAGCGAGGGCTGAGGCCGTTTCAGACGAAACACCGCCGTGTATTGATCCGGCGTCTCGACGGCCTCGATGTTGGAGTACCAGTCCTTCCTCGGATTGATCCGCAGCTTGGCCGGCGCGTCGGGCGCCTCACGAAGCATGTCGAACGTGAACTTCACGTCCTTGGACGTGAACGGCTGACCGTCGTGCCATTTCACGCCCTTGCGCAGAAAGAAGACGAGGTTCCGGTAGTTGTCCTGCCACGACCACTTCTCGGCCAGCTCACCGATGACCGTCTCGGCGCTCTCCGTCTTCTTCAGCGGGTCGAAGAGCACGAGGTTGTTGAAGCACGGCATGGCGGGCCACACGGTCGAGATCGTGGACGTCTCGTGGATGGAAAAACCCTGAGACAGGTCCTCGCGCAGCATCATGTTCAGAACGCCGCCCGATTTTGGCGTCTGGGACTGGCTCGGCGCCGGCGCGAGGACCATCGCGGCGAGGGCCAGGATCGTGATCGAGAGGAACGCGAGGCGAACGCGCGACATTGACACCTCCTGGAGGATTCCGCGAATCGGAGTGTAACGTGAAAACGCGGGAGCGGACAAACCGGTTTCCGACCGCTCGGGAGCGGCGATTCCGGCTTCAGATCAGTCGCAACAGCAGGTGCACGGCGTAGAGCAGGCCGCCCGCCAGACCGCCGACGACGGTGCCGTTGACGCGGATGTACTGCAGGTCGTCCCCAGCGTGCTCCTCGATGAGCCGCACCGCGCCCTCGGGGCCGAGCGCCAGCACACCGTTCTCGATGAACTCCGCGATGCGCTGGTGGTGGCGCTCGACGATCTCGAGCACGCGAGCCTTGGCCCATCGGTCGAGCTGTCGCCGGAGCTCTTCGTCGGCGGCCAGCGCGCGGCGCGCGCGCTCGAGGCGCTCGACGATCCAGAGGCGCACCTCGGAGCGCGGCCGCTCCAGATCGGCCAGGAGGATCCGGTGGAGCGCCGCGGCGCTGTCCTCCAGCACGCGCGTGGCGATCGGCGTCGAGAGGAAATCGCGCTTGGCGGCCTCGAGTCGCGCCGCCAGGCTACCGTCGGCCCGCAGGCGCCCGGGCAGCTCCGCCATCGCCTCGGCAAGGCGCTGGCGGACGGGATGGTCCGGCTCCGTGGCCACCTGGCGCAAGCCGGCCTGCAGGGCCGACAGGACGCGCTCACGATCGATCAGCCCGAGGAGACTCGCGACGGCGATCCAGAACCTCGGATAGACGCCCATCTGCTGCCGGTAGCGTGCGAGGAGGTCGTCCACCAGATCGCCTACCGTCGCCCGAAACGCGGGACGATCGAACGCCTCGGCGAGCGAGCCGGCCAGCGCCGTCACCGCGCGCTGATCCCAGCCGTGCCGATGGGCCATCTGGAGCGCCGCGGCGAGGATCGGGCTCACCGGCCGGTCGAGCAGCAGATCGCGAAGGCGCGTGATCATCTCGCCGGCGGCCTTGGGCGAGAGCTCGGCGGCGAGCCAGCGCGCCAGCTCGCGCGTGGCCACGTCGAGATCGCGCGAGGTCAGCCGCTCGGCGCCGCGCGCGATCAGCGAGGCGACGTCGACGCTCTCGATCTCGCGCGCGACGTACTCCTTCGTCAGGACGCGGCTGCCGACCATCGTACCGACCCTTGCGGCCATCAGCTCCCAGTTGGCCGGGATCAGCGCCGTGTGCGGGATCGGCAGGCCAAGCGGCCGGCGGAAGATCGCGGTCACCGCGAACCAGTCGGCCAGGCCGCCGACGATGCCGGCCTCGGCGATCGCCAGGATCCAACCGCCCCACCAGGTGGCTCGGAGTGGAAACGCAGCCACCGCCAGGCCGGCCGCCGCCAGCAGCACGCCGAGCGCGAGTCGTCGCTGGCGCCGGGGCGGTCGGTCGCTCATCGCCGTCGCCGCGAGGGCAGGAGCACCCGGCCGCGCTTGACGTCCCAGACGCCGCGCGGCGAGAGCCGGACGGTCGGCAGGAAATCGGCGGCCATGAAGAACAGCGAGTAGAGCGGCTCGTGATACGGGTAGCCGCGCTCGATGAGATGCCGGCGGAGCTCGTCCTCGGAGCGGGCCGCTTCCTCGACGGAGATCCGCGCCATGATCCCGCCGAGCGGCAAGGCTAGCTCGTACACGATCCGGTCGTCGTCGACGAGCACGATGCCGCCGTGCAGAGCGAGCAGACGATTGACGGCTCGGGCCATGGCCTCCGGCCGCCGCCCCAGCGCGAGGATGTTGAAGTCGGTGCTGTTCGTGGTCGCGAAGCCGTCGAGCCGATCGGCGAAGCCCGCGACGACACCGGGCGCAACCCAGCGCCCCGCCCGGTCGAGGAGCGCGGCGTGCAGATCCCCTGGCTGGAGCGGTCGCTCGTGGAGCCGGCTGATCACGGCACTCACCAGCTGGATCACCGGGTAGGCGTCGCGACGCGGCAGCTCGAAATCGTCGGGACGCGCGCGCCACCGGACCGTCAGGCGCGCCTCGGGCGATTTGAACACCCGCGACCACGACGGCTCCGACACGCGGCCGACCAGCAAACCGCCGTTCGCCACCACCTTGCCGCGCGCGATCACCGTCGACGGCCGCGGCTCGGCCACATCGTCGAGCACGCAGACGTCCGCGTAGCGTCCGGGCGCGATGCCGCCGAGGTCGGCGTCGAGCCCGTAGTAGGTCGCCGGGTTGAGCGTCGCCATCCGGTAGGCGTCGATCGGCGTCACGCCCCGCTCGAGCGCGACCCGGATCAGGTGATCGACGAAGCCGTGGGTCCTGAGGAACGCCGGCATCGAGCCGTCGCTGGTGAGCATGAGCCGCGACGCGAGCGCCGGCGCCGCCTTGAGCGCGTCGAGCAGACCGACCAGATCCCGGCGCAGCGACGACTCGCGCAGCATCACCGCGATGCCCTGGCGCGCGCGATCAAGCACTTCTTGCGCCGTGATCGGCTCGTGGTCGGAGGTGAAACCAGCCGCGGCGATCGCGGGGATCTTCTCGGCCGAGGCGCCCGCGGTGTGTCCCTCCACGCGGCCGCTCCGCGCCAGACCCAGGCGCCGAAGGAGCTCGGCGTCGCCGCGCCAGGCGTCGGGCCAGCGCGTCACCTCGCCGACCGCCAGGGCGCGCGGGTGCGCCATCGCCTTCGCGAGCGTCTTCACGCCGAACCGCCGCCACTCGCCGGGCGCGCGGCTCTGCGCGTGTGGGCGCACCATCCAGTAGAAGTGCAGCGGCGCCGCGAGCAGCGCGTCGGCCACTGCCTGGAAGGCGGCGAGACCGCCGAGCTCCCAGAACTGCAAGGTATCCGCGACCACGGCCGTGGTGCCGAGCGGCAGCACGAAGCGCGCGAGCGCCGACGGCGTGGTCAAGGTCGCGGGATGCACGTGAGGATCGATATAGCCCGGGACCAGCACGCGGCCGGTCGCGTCGACCATGCGCGTGCGCGCGCCGATCATCTCCTCGCGCACGCCGACGTACGCGATGCGCTCGCCGCGGGTGGCGACGTTGGCGCGGTAGAGCTCGCCCGTGTAGACGTTGAGCAAGGTCCCGCCGCGGACGTACAGATCAGCAGGGGCCGCGCCGCGAGCGACGTCGGTGAGGCGCCGGCGCTCAGCGATGGTCACAGGATTCGATTATAGCGGCAGTGCGAGCCGGCCGAAGTCGCCGCGATACAATCGATGCATGAGTCGCGCGATCGTCGTCAACGGCACGGTGCGCGTGCCCGAGCGGGCGCTGGAAGTGCGCGCGGTGCGCGCCTCCGGACCGGGCGGCCAGAACGTCAACAAGGTCGCCACGAAGGTCGACGTGCGCGTCGACCTCGACGCGATCGAAGGGCTCTCGGCAGCCGCCCGCGCGCGGCTCGCGACGCTCTGTCGCCACCGGCTCGACGCGGACGGCCGTTTGATGGTCTCGAGCCAAGCCGAGCGCAACCAGGCGAGGAACCTCGAGGACGCGCTCGATCGGATCCGCGGGCTGGTGGTCGCGGCGCTGCGCGAGCCGCGAACGCGCAAGGCCTCCCGGCCGACGGCGGCGGCGCGCGAGCGGCGGATCGAATCGAAGAAGCGTCGGGGCGCGCTCAAGCGCGAGCGCGCCCGCGATCAGGACTGAAGCCGATTCAGCGCTTGGGGGCCCGTCCTGCCCGATAGGCGGCGGTGCCGGCCCGCACGCCGACCTTGAAGCTACGACTCAGCAGGGCTGCCTGGGCGACGGCCTCGCGCACGCGGGGTTCGGCACGCCGCATCATGCGCTCCACCTCGACGCGGGTGCGTCGCTCGATCCGGCGCAGCCGACGCCGGGCCTGACCGCGCGCGCGGTCGGCCTCGGTCTTGAGCGTCTTCAGGTGCTTCTGCAACGCCTTCATCTGCCGTTCGAGATTGGTCATCGCGTCTGTCTCCAGGACGCGCCGTGGCGCGCACCAGCAGGACGAACGGTCAGAAGCCCAGCGCGCGTACCTCGTCCCGGAACTGCTGGACGTTGCGCAGCTTGATGTCCTCGTAGCCGCGGATCACGTCGGGCAGCTCCGCGAGCTTCACCGCGCGCTCGTAGCTCTCGGGCGAGAGACCGGCCAGCACCTTCTCGATGAGTGACCGATACTCGCCGGGCAGCTGACGCTCGACCCGGCGCACGGCGGCGTAGCCGAACGGATCGAGTGGGGTCCCGCGCAGCATCTTCATGCGCGCGAGCACGCCGAAGACCGTCCCGAACCACGGACCGAGCTTGATCTTCTGCTTGACGCCGAGCGCCCGGAGCAGCGGCGGGTGCAGGTTGTAGGCGAGCTTGACGCCGCCCGGGAACTCCTCGGCGAGCGCCCGGCCGATATCGGGTTTGAGCGAGAGACGCGCCACCTCGTACTCGTCCTTGTACGCCATGAGCTTGAAGAGATAGCGCGCGACCGCCTCGGAGAGCCTCGACTCGCCGGGCACCTGCGCGGCCTCGGCCTCACGCACGCGCTTGACGAACTGGACGTAGCCGCGCGCGTAGCCCGCGCTCTTGTAAACGATCAGCTCGGGCACGCGGATCTCGAGCAGGCGCGTGAGCTCGCCCGTGGCGCCGACGGAATCCACCAGATTCCGCGCCTGGGCCGAGAGCTCCAGTGCCGCCTCGATGGCCCCGAGCCGGCGACGGACGACCGTGCGCGCCCACGCTGGATCGGCCACCAGCAGCCGGCCCACGCGGAACGCCTGGCTGTTCATCTGCACGGAGACACCGTTGAGCGCGATCGCTTCCTCGATCGCCTTTTCGCTCACCGGCAGGGCACCGGCCTGATAGGCCGCGCCGAGCACGATCATGTTGGCCGCCATATGGTCGTCGAACAGCGTCTCCGCCAGGCCGAGCGCGTCCAGATAGACGTTCTCGTCCTTGCGCGTCACCCGGTTGATCGACGTGATGAGGCCGTTGGCTTCGGGGAACTCGACGGCCGTCGATGTCACCATCGCGCCCGTCGGCACCTGACTCGTCGAGATGACCGCGATCGTCCGGTCGGGGCGCGCGTGATCGAGGTTCTGCGGCGCGGTCGCCACGAGGATGTCGTAGCCGAGATAGCAGTCGGCGGCGCCTGCGGCGATTTTGCTGGAGACCTGCGTGGCCCGGTCGAGGATCTTCAGATGCGAGACGACCGGCCCGCCCTTCTGGCTGAGCCCGGTCTGGTCGAGACCACGCACGTGCTTGCCGTCGAGCAGCGCCGCCGTGCCCAGGATCTGGTTCACGGTCACCACGCCCGTGCCGCCGATCCCCATCATGAACACGTTGGCTTCGCTCGGCACCTTGTGTTCCGGCTCCGGCAGGGCGCGTTCGACCTTGTAGACGCGCCGCTCCTTCTTCTGCGGGTCGGCCAGCGGCACCACCGTCAGGAACGACGGGCAATCGCCCTTCAGGCACGAATAATCCTTGTTGCAGGACGATTGATGAATCTGGGTCTTTCGCCCGAACTCCGTTTCGACCGGGTGCACGGACAGGCAGTTGCTCTTCACGCCGCAGTCGCCGCAGCCCTCGCAGATCGCCTCGTTGATGAAGACGCGCATCTCGGGGTCCGGCAGCCG
>Ga0075424_100005765_pt1 | contig 11882 bp, 9 predicted proteins | sample SoiMethybrSBSTD3_FD_75301 | JGI IMG/M metagenome (GOLD analysis project Ga0075424, IMG submission 75301) | Bulk soil microbial communities from a Populus tree surrounding site in Tennessee, USA - Soil MetaG P. TD hybrid SBSTD3 | ecosystem: Environmental > Terrestrial > Soil > Tree plantation... | reverse complement strand
GCCGGTGTGTCCTTCTGAGGTAGGAGAGCATGGAGGACGGAGGAACTTTCGTCGCGACAGGCTGCGAGTGGGTGAGGCCGCGCGCGAATGCGCGCGGATGAGACGACAGCACTTCCGAAAACGAGCACCCAGTGGGTCGTTGAGGTGTTTGTTTTCGTGAGTGCTGTCGCCTCATGCGCCGGCTGTGCCGGCGCCGTCACCCACGCCCTCACTGCGTATTAGCAGTTGGCTCCGTCCGACCTCCGTGGCTCCGTGTCTCCGTGCAAACCGATTCTGCGTAACGTCTGGCTCTGGCTGAGGGGAGTAAGTACTTTGCGGATATCACGACTTGCCGCGATCGCGGGAGTGGTCATCGTTGCGACGGTGTCGCTCCGGGCGCAGTCGTTCGACTGGCCGCAGTGGGGCGGCCCTGATCGCAACGGTGTCTCCAAGGAAACCGGCCTGCTGAAGCAATGGCCTCGATCGGGGCCAGCGGTCGCGTGGTCGGCATCGATGCTTGGCGCGGGATACGGGTCGGTTGCTGTGGCTCACGATCGCGTGTTCGTGCAAGGCATGCGCAATCGTCAGAGCGTGGTCAGCAGCCTCACGCGCGCAAACGGCGCGATGGGATGGGTGCGCATCATCGGACCAGCGGTGGACAACGATCGCGGACCGGGTCCACGAGGGACGCCGTCGATCGATGGCGATCGGCTGTACGCGCTGACCGAGAACGGAGACCTCGCGTGCCTGCGAGTGGCCGACGGAACGGTCGTCTGGCAGCGCAACATCCTCAAGGAATTCGGCGGCCGCAACATCGGCTGGTTGATCAGCGAGTCGCCATTGGTCGATGGATCGCTCGTGATCGTCACGCCCGGTGGTCGCGGCGCAGGCATGGTGGCGCTCGACAAGATGACGGGCAAGACCGTGTGGACGAGCAAAGAGTTGAGCGACGAAGCCGGCTACGCCTCGCCGATCGTCGCCGACGTGCAAGGGGTTCGTACGGTCATGACACTGACCTCGGATGCGGCGGTCGGCGTGCGCGCGTCGGACGGCAAGTTGATGTGGCGCTACACCCCGGTCGCGAACCGCACCGCGAACATCACGACACCGGTGTTTGCGGACAACAAGGTGTTCTTCAGTTCTGCGTACGGCACGGGCGGGGCGCTGCTCGGTTTGCGCGCGACCGGGGAAGAAGTGAAGGCGCAGGAAATCTACTTCACGCGCGAGATGCAGAACCATCATGGCGGCGTGGTGCTCGTGAGCGGATATCTCTACGGCTTCAACAACAACATCCTCACCTGCCTGGAGTTCGCCAGCGGAAAGATGATGTGGCGCGATCGCAGCGTCGGAAAGGGATCGATCTCGTACGCCGACGGCAATCTCTACATCCTGAGCGAAGACAACGTCGTCGGCCTGGCCGAGGCGACGCCGTCCGGCTATCGAGAAAAGGGGCGATTCTCAATCCAGGATCAGGGGTTGCCCAGTTGGTCGCACCCGGTTGTCAGCGGTGGGCGCCTCTATATCCGTAATCAAGGCACGCTTGCCAGTTATGATGTCCGCCAGCCGTAGAGGCGGGTCTTGAGACCCGCCGCCTTCTTGAGGAGCACACGATGCGTGCATTGATTGCAGTTGTTCTAGTCGTCGTAGCGGTTGCCGCACTTGACGCGCAACGACCCTCGAACGACTGGCCGCAGTGGCGCGGGCCGAATCGCGACGGTGTGGCACCAGCGCCGGCGGACGCCAAAGCGTGGCCCGAGCAGCTCACGCAGAAATGGAAGGTCGACGTCGGCCTTGGCTACGCCACGCCGCTGGTGATTGGCAATCGCATCTATCAATGGGCGCGACAGGGCGATCGCGAAGTCATGATGGCGATCGATGCCGACACGGGCAAGGTGCTCTGGCAGACCGGCCATGCCGCTCCGTTCACGATGCACAGCGCAACCACGCCGCATGGCCCCGGACCGAAGTCCACGCCAGTCTTCTCGAACGGGCGTCTCTACGCGATCGGCATGACCGGCATCGTCACGGCATACGACGCGGCATCGGGCAAACAGATCTGGCAGAAGCCAGGATCGACGACCGTGCCGATGTACACGACACACGCGTTCTCGCCAATCGTCGATCGCGGTCTCGTGATCTTCCATCTCGGCGGCCACAATGAGGGAGCGCTGACCGCACTCGACGCCAACACCGGCGACGTCAAATGGACGTGGAAGGGCGACGGTCCCGGATACGGCTCGCCGATTCTCGCCGACATCGGCGGCACGCGTCAGATCATCACGATCACACAGGGCAAGCTCGTTGGCGTCGACGCCGCCAATGGCACGTTGCTCTGGGAGCGACCGTACGCGATCGCCAACTTCACCAACTCAGTCACGCCGGTGATGTACGGGCAGACGCTCATCGTGTCTGGCAATGGCGGACCAACCACCGCGCTTTCGATCACGAAGAAAGGCAACGAGTGGACGACCGAGACGGTGTGGGAGAACGCGGATGTCCCGCTCAGAATGAGCGACGCCATCGTCGTCGGTGACGTGCTCTTCGGCATGACGACGAGGAACTCGGGGCAGTACTTTGCCGTCGATGCGAAGACGGGGAAGACGTTATGGACGTCCGAGGGCCGTCAGGCTCAGCACGCAGCAATCGCACACGCGGGCGATTTGCTCCTCAGTCTCGAAGACGACGGCGAGTTGGTGGTGGCCCGCAACAGCAAGACTGGATTCGAGCCGCTGCACCGCTACAAGGTTGCCGATGCGGCCACGTGGACGCAGGCCGCATACTCGGGCAATCGCATTTTCGTGAAGGATGTCTCCAGCCTGGCGTTGTGGACGACGAATTAGGGGCGCGAGCCATGCGGCTCGCGTGGAGCGCGGCGCGTCGCGCCTCGTAACCCGTGCTCCCCACGACCGCAAAGCGGTCGCCCTACCGCGAGCAAAGCGAGCGGCCCGACTGGCGCGATAGCGCCAGCCTTACTTCGTCGCTATCGCAGGCACCCGCTTCAATGACTGCTGATATTTGAGAACACCGCTGTAGAGTGACTCCGCGATCTGCTGCCTGTATTTGTCGGTCTTGAGCAGCAGCGCGTCCTGCCGGTTGGTGATGAACGACACCTCGGCCAACACGCTTGGCATCGTCGCGCCGATGAGCACCAGAAACGGTGCCTGCTTCACGCCCAGATTGCGCAGCTCTTTGTTCGACTTGCGCATCTGCGTGTACATCGCGCTCTGCACGATCGAGGCGAAGTCGCGCGACTCGTCGATCTTGTTGTTCAAAGCGATCGCGCGCACGATCTCGGGCAGGCTCCGCATGTTGCGTGAGCCGCCGGCGTTCTCGCGTGCCGCCACCGCTTCGGCCTCGGGGTTGGGAGCGAAGTTCAGGAAATAGGTCTCGATCCCACGCGCCGTGGCCGCGGAACTCGCGTTCGAGTGAATCGATAGGAACAGATCCGCCCCGACGCGGTTGGCGATCGCCGTGCGTTCTTCCAGCGGCACGAAGGTGTCGGTGCGGCGCGTCATGACGACCTCGAACGCCGCATCCTTGGACAGCAGCTTCTCGAGTCGAAGCGCGATGTCGAGCGTGAGCTCGGCTTCGGTGATGCCGCGTGCCTGTGCGCCCGGGTCGTGTCCGCCGTGGCCGGCATCGATCACGATCTTCGCGATGCCGAGTCCGAGCTGCCGCGACAGCGAAAAGCTGCCGTTGCGGTTGGCGGTCGGCGGCAGTGGGGCCGCGAGTGGTGGAACTGTCGCGGTCGACGCGGTGTCGAGCGGCACAATCGGCGGAGTGCCTGTTGGTGCGACGGCCGTTTCGATCGTCGGTGAGGCGCCGGCATCAACGGTGGGTGGCAGGGCCACATCAGGGGTCGACGCGATCGCGCTGTCGCTTGTCGTTGTGATCAGCGCGGTACTGGTCGGTGCGATCTTGGTTTGACTGGCTGGTGCCGAACGGGCGCGGACTAGGGCGCTTTGGTCGACGGGTTTCGTTGACGGTCCGCCGGCGCGCAACGGTGGTGCCGAGGCGCGGCCGCCGTTTCGCGCCACGATTGCATCGGCCGACGGGCTCTGTCGCTCGAAGTCGATGACGATGCGGTACGGGTCGTACAGGGTATAGATGCTGTAGCGACCGGCGCCGCGAAGATCGAGCACGACGCGCGTGCGCGCGTCGGCCTGTCGACCGATGCGAACTTGCTTGACGACGTCATCGGCGAACGGGATGACGACGTCCTTCAGCGCGTCGGACGTGCGCGTGTTCTGCAGATCGATGAACACACGCGGCGGGCCGTCGATCCGCTCGTCGTAAAAGGTGACCTCGCGCCCCAACTCGAGTGTGATCCGCAGCGCCTCTGGCAGCACATCGCGCCGAATCGCGGTGAGCGACGCGGCTGGAGTCGGCGTGCTGGTGGTCGTCGGCCGAGCAGGAACGGCGTCGCGAGCGGCTTCCGTTGAGACCGCGCGCACGGCATCGGTTGATTGCGACGCCGGTGCGCTCGGCTTGGCGTCGTTGAGTCGCTTGGTCTGTTCCGGCACCTGACGCGCGAGGGTGCTGGCAGGGAATTTCGTGGTCAGCCGTGTGAAGAGGCGAAGGGCCGCGGCTCGATCGATCGCCTCGCCGAATTGCCAGAACGCGTCGGCGGAGAGTCGGCCACCTTGCCACAGCGCGTTGTCGGCATAGTCGCTGCCCGGGAACAGCTTCGACATGTCCTCGTAGGCGCCGACCAGCGCGCGTACGCGCATGAGCAACGACGCGTTCGCGCCTGACGACTCGAGGTCCCTGCGCAGTGCACGCTCCCGATCGAGCGCGTCGTTGTACAGGCGCTGCGGCTGCGATGACTGCGCCAGCACGACGGGCATCGCCGACGCCAAGAGCAGCGCCGCCACGAGAGGCCTAGCGAAGCTGCGCATCGACTTCCTCGAAGTAGGAGCGATCCACGAGCACCTCGCGCGGCTTGCCGCCCGCGCCGGGCGACACGAGACCCTCGGCTTCCATCATGTCGACCAGCCGAGCGGCGCGGCTGAAGCCGATGCGAAGCTTGCGCTGCAGATACGAGATCGAGACCTGACCGCTGCTGACCACGATTCGCGCCGCCTCGTCGTAGAGATCGTCTTTCTCGAAATCGAGCGCGCCGCCGGCTGCCTTCTCGTCGTCTTGCGTGATCGTCTCGTCGAACACCGGCTTGCCCTGCTTGCGCAGGAAGCTCGCGAGCCGCGCGCTCTCTTGCTCGGAGATGTACGGTCCGTGCAAGCGAATGGCGCGCGACGAGGCCGGCGGCAGGAACAGCATGTCGCCCTTGCCGAGGAGCTGTTCCGCACCGTTGCTGTCGAGAATCGTCCGCGAGTCGGTCTTCGACGAGACGCGGAACGAAATCCGCGACGGCAGGTTCGCCTTGATCAAGCCGGTGATGACATCAACCGATGGCCGCTGCGTGGCGAGAATCAAGTGGATGCCCACGGCGCGTGCCATCTGCGCGAGGCGGGCGATCGATTCCTCGACTTCGTTCCCCGCCACCATCATCAAGTCGGCCAACTCGTCGATCACGACCACGATGAAGGGAAGCGGTTTGCGCTCGTCGTCGTCTTGCGAGCCGCGCTCGGCGAGGGCCGCGCGGATATTGCGGTTGTACTGGTCGATGTTGCGAACGCCTTCGGCGGCCAGCGTCTTGTAACGCTCTTCCATCTCGTGCACGGCCCACTTCAAGGCGTTCGACGCCTTCTTTGGATCGACCACCACCGGTGTGAGCAGGTGCGGGATCTCCTCGTACATCCCGAGCTCGAGGCGCTTCGGGTCGACCATGATGAGCCGCACATCGTCAGGCGTCGCTCGATAGAGCAGGCTCGTGAGCATCGAGTTCAAACCCACGGACTTGCCGGTGCCGGTGGATCCGGCAATCAGCAGATGCGGCATCGTCGCGAGATCGGTGACGTATGGCTCGCCGTGAATCGTCTTCCCGAGCGCCAGTGAGAGCTTCGATTGCGATCGCGTGTAGGCATCTGACTCGAGGAGCTCGCGAAGCGAGATCGCCTCACGCACGGGATTCGGAATCTGAATACCAACGGTCGACTTGCCGGGAATCCGATCGATCAGCACTGACTCGGCTTGCATCGCGAGACAGAGATCATCGGCAAGCCCCGTGACCTTGCTGTATTTCACGCCGGCTTCTGGCTTGAACTCGAAGGTCGTGACGACGGGGCCGGGATGAATCTGGGCCACCTGGCCCTCGACGGAGAACTCGCGGCACTTCTCTTCGAGCAGCCGTGCCGAGTCCATCAGCTCACGTTCGTCGATCTTCCGCTCGATCTTCGGCGCGTCGAGGAGCGACGCCGGCGGCAGCGTGAAGGTCCCCTTCTTCTTGTGCGCGGCAGCTTTCGGTTCCTCGCTGAGTGGCAGGGCCGCGGGCGCGGACGGAGAGGCATCGGCGCGCTTCGGTGCGACCACCCGCGGTTGGCGCGCCCCGGGCTCGTCGGCGCCGTCGACGATCGTCGGTCGTGCCGCACGCGTCCGCTCGGGGGTTTCGGCCTCCGCTGTCGGCCGAGCGACCTTGGGCACCGACGGCGCCGGCTTGGTGGCCTTCGCGATCGCCTCGCGGCGGGCGTGTTCTTTTCGTCGCCGGTCGAGCCATCCGCGCAGCCATCCCATACCACGGGCCGAGAGGTCGTGCGAGCCAGCCGATGCGCTGGCGAACATCCGCCCGAACGACACCTGCGTCGACAGAATCACCGACAGCATGATGAATGTGAGCAGAACGATCAGCGAGCCGGTGCGATTCAGATACTCCGATAGCCAGCGACCCAGCCACGTGCCCATCGATCCGCCGGCGAAGAACGTCTTGCCGGCGACGTCGGTTTCTCCAAACACCAGGCTGAGAAACGCGCTCGCGCAGGAGAGTAGGAGCCCGATGCCGGTGAGCTTGGTGTATGCGGCATCCGGTGTCTGACACCAGAAGTAATGCCAACCAGCAATCGCGATGACTGCCGGAATCAGATACGCCGCGTACCCGAGCAACTGCAGTGACAGCTCCGAGAGAAACGCGCCGACTCGTCCCGCGAAATTTGCCGGCGCATGCGTGCCGCCGGTCGTGAAGAACCACACGGAATCTGAGGGCTCGTGCGTGACCAGCGAGATTAGCCAGATCAGCGCCAGCGCAAACAACGCGACGCCGACGAACTCGCTGATACGACGTGACAAGGTTGACTCAGCCACGACTCAGATCTCCATGAGGACGGGAAGCACCAGCGGCCGCCGTCCTGTTCGCTTCTTGAAGAAGCGCCGAAGCTCGACGCGAAGCTTCTCTGTCATCAATCCCTGATCGGTACGCTCTTCGACACCGGACTCCGCGATGCAGCTCGCGATGACCTGGCCGGCGTCGTGGAAGAGCGCGTCGGCCTGACCCGAGTCGACGACGAATCCGCGAGCGACCATCTCCGGATCGCCGGTGAGCGCGCCGGTGTGGCGGCTGATCGCCACCACGGCGACAACGAGACCGTCAGCGGCCAGATGCCGGCGATCGCGCAGCACCTCATCGCCGACTTCGCCCACTCGCGTGACGTCGATCAGCACGCGGCCGGTCGGCGCCTTGTCGGCAATGCGGGCGCCCTGCTCGTCGAACTGAATCACATCGCCGTCCTGCGCGAGGAGCACTTGGACTTTACGGTCCGCGCCGCTCATCACGCGCGTGGCCACGCGCGCGTGCTGCGAGAGATGACGATACTCGCCATGTATCGGCACGAAATAGCGGGGTCGCACGAGCGAGAGCACCAGCTTCAACTCCTCGGCCGAGCCATGGCCGGACACGTGCACGTGCTTCATGTCGGGGGTCACCACATCGGCTCCGCGCCGGGCCACATGGCTCATCGCCCGGGCGATCGCCTTTTCGTTGCCGGGAATCGCGCGTGCCGACAGCACGACGGTGTCATCGGGAGCGAGCTTGACGAAGCGATGATCGTCGATGGCAATGCGCGACAGCGCCGCCTGTGGTTCACCTTGCGAGCCGGTGACCAGACAGAGCACATCCTGTGATGCGTAGCCGTTCACGTCGGAGTCGCGGATCTGCACGCCGGAAGGGACGCGTAAGAACCCGAGCCGCTGTGCGATCTCGCTGTTCTGAACGATGCTGCGGCCGACGAACGCGACCTTGCGATCGAACTGCACGGCCAGATCGACGAGGATCTGCATTCGGTAGATGCTGGACGAGAACGCTGCCACCACCAGTTTGCCGAGCGTGCTGGTGAAGAGCTCCTCGAACGCTTCGATGACCTCGACCTCCGAACCGGTGAAGCCCTTGCGATCGATGTTCGTGCTGTCGGCAAACAGCGCGAGCACGCCCTGCGCGCCAAGCTCGGAGAACCGATGCAGGTCGAAGTGTTCGCCGTCGATCGGCGTCTGATCGATCTTGAAATCGCCCGTGTGCACGATGGTGCCGGCCGGTGTCGTGATGGCCAGGGCGACGCAGTCGGGCATGCTGTGCGTGACGCGGATGAACTCGATCGTGAACGGTCCGACGGTGACTTTGTCGCGCGGCCGGATGGGTTTCAGTCGATCGCCCGCATCGATCTCATGTTCCTGGAGCTTGGGTTCGAGGAACGCCAGCGTCATCGACGTCCCATAGACGGGGCCATCGAACAGCGGCATCACGTGTGGGACCGCGCCGATGTGATCTTCGTGGGCGTGGGTGAGGATCAGCGCCTTGACCTTGTCCCGTCGCGCCTCGACGAATGTCAGGTCGGGGATGATCAGATCCACCCCGAGTTGGTCGGGGTCGGGGAACATGACACCGGCATCGATGAGGATCGTCGTGTCCTCCCATGACACCGCCATCATGTTCATGCCGAACTCGCCGAGCCCTCCGAGGGGAACCACCTCGAGCGTCGACGGCGACACGTCTGGTACTACGGACTGATTCATTCAGAACCCAGCGCCAGAGAAAAAAACATGTTGTCTCGCTGTGTGGGCGCGCCTTGGGCGGACGCGTCGTAACAGCTTCGCCAGGCGGCTGGGAGCGCCTGATCCTCCAGCGGCGTTCAGGATTCCCCTGATCGCGGCGAAGGGTGAAAACCGGGCAGGCTCAACGACTTCGGGCAAAAAATCATAGCACAGCCTGCGAGAGGCGCGCGAAGTCGTCGACCGTGAGCGTCTCGGGCCTTCGCCCTGGATCGATCCCAGCCTGCTCGAGCAGTACTTCAGACGATTTGGAGAGCGCGTGGGCCACAGGTTTCAGCGCATTGAGCACCGTCTTACGGCGCTGAAGGAACACGCCGCGAACGATCGTCTCGAAGATACCGCGGTCGCCGACATCGACCGACGGCGGATGGAACGTCAGACGAACGACGGCCGATCGAACCTTGGGCGGTGGGCGAAAGGCCCCCGGCGGCAACGAGAGCACTCGGTCAACGCTGGCGAGAAGGGCGACTTGGACAGCCAACACCCCGTACTCGGTGGTGCCTGGCGCCGCGACGAGGCGGTCGGCCACCTCCTTCTGCAACATCACGGTCGCGTCGCGGATCTTCGCGCCCGACGCGGCTGCGTCGAGCAGGCGGAACAGGATTGGCGATGACACGTTGTAGGGCAGATTGCCGACCACTCGAACCGAGTCGAGCTCGCCCGTGAACAGTTGTGAGACGTCGACCTCAAGGAAGTCGGCCTGAATGACACGAACATTCGAGCCGACGCGCGAAGGAAGAGCGGCTGCGAGATCGCGATCGATTTCGATGGCGACTACGCGCGCCACGCGCTCAGCCAGCGCCTTGGTGAGCGCCCCGCGTCCGGGCCCTATCTCGAGGAAGACGTCCGTGCGTTCGGCACCCAGGGCGTCAATGAGCTTGCCGACCCAGGGCGCTTCGAGAAAGTGCTGTCCATACCGCTTTCGCGGGCGGGGAAGGCCACGCCCGGAAGCCGGCGTCAATCCTCGTCCTCGAGTGGCGTTTCGCCGCGCCAATACCGTTCCTCGATTTCCTCGATCTCCTCTTCGCTCAAGCCGAAATAGTGACCCACTTCGTGAATCAACGTCTCGCCAATCACGGCCCGAATGTCGTCATCGTCTTCGCAGTCTTCTTCGATGGGTTTCTGGAACAGCGTGATGCGATCGGGGAGCTGCGTGGGCGCAGACCAGGAGCGCTCGGGCAAAGGAGTGCCTTGATAGAGGCCATACAGCGAATCGGGCGGCTCGATCTCCATCTCTTCGAGCAGCTCGGCGCTCGGCTCGTCCTCGACGACGATGGCGAGGTTCTTCATCTCGCGCCGAAACCGTTTGGGGATCAGCAGGATTGCTTCACCGACGAGGCGTTCGAACGCGGCGCGCGTCATTTTTCTTCTTCACGGGCGGCGGTTCCGAAGAACCGCCGGTCATTGCGTAGTAGTTGCAGTCGGCGGCCACGGAGCACGTGTCGCAGAGGGGTTTGGGCCGGCAGATCCGCCGCCCATGAAGGATCTGCACGTCTGATGCGAGTGTCCACAGCTCTTTGGGGAGCATCGCACAAAGATGCGCCTCCACCTTGATCGGGTCGTCGCTCTCGGCGATGCCGATGCGGTTCGAGACCCGCAGCACGTGACGATCGACGGGTAGTCCGGGCACGCCAAGGGCGTGGCCGAGCACGACGTTGGCCGTCTTGCGACCGACACCCGGCAACGTCGTCAGCAGATCCATGTCGGGCGGCACTTGGCCGCCGTGTGCGGTCACGAGAGCCTTGGCCATCCCGATCAACGCCTTCGACTTCTGCCGAAAAAAGCCGGTCGACACGATCTGCTTCTCGAGCGCAGCCGGCCTCGCTTTCGCGAGCGCCGCAGCGTCTGGGTACCGCTTGAACAACGCCGGAGTGACGATGTTCACCCGGGCATCGGTCGATTGCGCAGACAGGATCGTCGCGACGAGCAGCTCGAAGGGCGTCGAGTAGTGCAGTTCGGTGTCTGCGTTCGGATGCTGCTCGGCCAGCGTCTCGATGATCCGCCGCGTGGTCGACGAAGATTTCAGTGGACCGGCCCTTTCGACCATCCCGCATTCGAGTAGGTCTCGGAGAAGACCCGCATGTGTTCCTGCAGCGCGGTGATGAGATTGGGGACGAACTGCACCGGCACGACGATGCGCGCGCGCACCGGCGCGCGGACGATGTGCTCGTTCTCCGCCTCGCGCACTTCTTTCTCCGAGAGCGGCATCACCTCGCAGAAGGTGAGGGTGAAATCGAACGGCGTGTGGGCGATCGCGCAGAAGTTCGAGTAGGTGCGCGGTCCGACAGAGTCTTCGGGAACGATCGTGAAGTTGATTTGCTTGCGCTCGGCGTCGCTCATGGCTCTGTATTCTAGAGCCTGTGGAGCAGGGTTCAGTATTTCCTCATGACTCCGACGACCACGCCCTGCACTTGGACCTGATCGAGGTCGAAGAGCATCGGCTGCATGGCCGGATTGGCCGGCTGTAATCGAACGCGCCCGTTCTCACGATAAAACTTCTTCAGAGTGACGTCGAGGCCGCCGACCAGCGCGATGACCATCTCGCCGTTGTCGGCCGACTTGCGATCCTCGACGATGACGAAGTCGCCGTCGCGGATCTGTTCGTCGATCATCGAGTCGCCCTTGACGCGCAGGACGTAGCTGTCGCGCTTGCCAGCCAACGTCTCGGGGACGGCGATCGTCTCATTTCCTGCAACCGCTTCGATGGGCGCGCCGGCAGCGACGAACCCGAGAAGCGGCAACTCCAACGCGCGGCCGGCGCCGCGAGTCGGAATCAGTTCGACGGAGCGGCTTCGATTCCACGCTCGTCGAATAAAGCCCTTTTCTTGCAGGTTACTGAGATGTTTGTGAACGGTAGCGAGCGACGAGAGGTTGAAGCGGCGGCCGATCTCTTCGAGACTCGGCGCGTATCCGTGTTGCTGAATGAACTCGTTCAGGTAATCCAGGATCTCGCGCTGACGTTTGGTGAGCGG
>Ga0075424_100005764_pt1 | contig 11883 bp, 8 predicted proteins | sample SoiMethybrSBSTD3_FD_75301 | JGI IMG/M metagenome (GOLD analysis project Ga0075424, IMG submission 75301) | Bulk soil microbial communities from a Populus tree surrounding site in Tennessee, USA - Soil MetaG P. TD hybrid SBSTD3 | ecosystem: Environmental > Terrestrial > Soil > Tree plantation... | reverse complement strand
GCCGTCCAGCTCCACGAAGCGTTCGCCTTTCTCGCCCTGCCGGCTGCGCGCGATCGCGCGCACTGCGGAGACACCGTTGCCCATGGCAGAGATCAGCTTCTGCGAAAGTGCCTCGAGTTTCATGCGTGACGATCATTCCAATCCGGCCCTAGAGCAACAACCATGTCCATGACGTCTCTCGCAGGTCGCCGCCGTCCCCTCCTACAAGGAATGGCTGCAGCCCTACCGAGTCGACGGTGAATACCGTTACCGTCTTGTGCCTCGCTTGTTTTCATCTCGTCTGACATTTAATTCAACAGGATCGTATTTTGGGAGGAGCTCTGCGGTAAAAATTTCGACGCCGCGGATTTGCGGCAAAAAGGTGCCGCTCCAAAACAGAACGCGCATTGCTAGTATCGCTTGCGCCTTAGTCGCACAACGAATTTGTCACGTTAGAAACTTACAATTGCGCTCTGGCGCCGCGTCGAGCACTAATGAGCCGGCACCACAGGTCGTCGTAGGCGGTCACACACTGCTCCCAGCTGAAGGCTTCTTGGACTCGACGCCGGGCCGCGTGACCCATTCGTGTAGCGCTCTGGGGATGATCGAGGAGCCATGCAACCCCATCGGCCAGACCATTGCTGTCTTCTGGCTCGATCAGTAAGCCGGTGTCCTGGTGCAGCACCACCTCGGAAAGGCCTGAGACTCGCGTCGCGACAACCGGACGACACATCATAGCCGCTTGTAATACAACCGATGGGAGTCCCTCCCATCGGGAGGGCATGAGGACCATAGTAGAAGAATTTATGAGCGCGAATACGTTATCCGGAGAAACCCAACCGATAAAGTTTACGATATGCCCAAGGCTCAGTTGAGCGACCTGGCCCTCCAGTCTAGACCGTTCCGGTCCGTCGCCGGCAACGATCAGACGGGCATTGGGAAAGCGCTCGGTGATTGAAGCGAATGCCGTGATGGCCAGATCAAAGCCTTTTTGGACAGTGAGCCGCCCTAAACAGAGCAATCGCGGTGTCTCGGTAGGAAGCGATTCTGGTAAGAGCGCCGGCACCTTTAGACCATTATAAATGACAGACGAGCGGCCTATGATCTCCGGCGCGAATTGCTGTGCTTGGGCAAGCACAGCTGCCGATTTGGCGGTGACCCAATCGGCTGCGTGCAGCATCTGACCCAGCAACTCACTTCCTTGCCGGTGTTGTCGCTCTTCAATTAAGGTGACCAACAAGCGGGAGAGATGTACATGGCTCGTCTCGAAGTGAAAAAGCGCACTTGGCCCGAAACCATGGATGTGGACCAGATCCGGCGCGAAAGCTCGTTTGAGCTTGGCCAAGCAGCGGCGCGCTGCGATCAGTTCTTCCACATTGTGGCTTGCAAATGCGGTCCAAAATGGAAAGCGATACACGGGAATTCCTCGATACTGGTCTTCCGAGGGAAGATCGGGCGAGTCCTGTCTTGTCACGACGACGATCTCATAAAAGCGTTCTCGTAGAGCGGTAAGAAGATTCGTGGCAAATATTTCTCCGCCGCCTATGTAAGGCCAAAACAACTCTGACCAGAACAAGATTCGCATTGCCACCGATTTGACTTTGTTGTTGGATTAAGGCGGGAATTTCAAGGGGCGGCGATCTCACGCTTAATCTATTAGGATAGAGTCGACGTCGTTCTCTTCACACTTTCCATCAATCTTCTGTAAAGATCATCGTAAGTATCGATGTAATGTTCTAGACTAAAAACCTCTTGCGCGCGTAAACGGCCGGCGTGGCCCATTGTTGCTGCTGTTTCGGGATGATCGAGCAGAAAGGTTATCGCTTTCGCGAGCGCGTTACTGTCTTCTCGATTAATAAGAAGTCCTGTCTCTCCGTGCGTGACTGCTTCGGGAATTCCTCCGACGTTCGTCGCCACTATCGGCCGCGCCAGAAAAGCCGCCTCTTTAGCTACGTTAGGCAAGCCCTCATTACGGGATGGTATTATTATTATCGTCGCACGGTTCATGAGGCCCGGCACTTCGTCTGGAGAAACCCAACCGACGAAGTCGACATTAGCCTCAAGACCTAATCGGGCAGCCTGGGCTTCCAACACGGCGCGTTCCGGTCCATCCCCGGCGATGACGAGATGTGCCTTCGGAAAACAGTGTACAACGGATGTAAGCGCAGTTAAGGCGATATCAAAACCTTTAATCCGATCGAGTCGCCCTAAGCACAACAATCGAGGAGCTTCGAACGGCAGTGGCTTCGGTTCGCAGGACGGTACGGGCCTGCCATTGTAGATAACCGATGAGCGATTGACGATCTCTGGAATCAGCTTACGTGTCTCGCTTAGGCGCGCCGCGGAAACACAAGTGACCCAATCAGCTGTGCGGAGCGTTCGGGCAGCTAACGAATCACGTCCTAGCTCTTGATCCGGGAGGGTCGAGTCCATGCTTAGTAACAACGGTGAAAGGTGTGTGTTAATTGTATGGAGATGAAAAACAACGCTCCCGCCCAGGAAACCTATGTGGACCAAATCGGGTAAGAAGGTCTGCTTTAATTGAGTTATGCGTCGTCGAATCTCTATTATCTGATTCACATTTCCTTTAGCCAATGAGGACCAGAAGGGAAAACGATAAACGGGAATTCCCTTAAATCGATCTTCCTCGGGTAGATCGGAATAATCTTTTGACGTGACAACGACAAATTCGTAACCTCGTTCGCACAAAGCGGGCAGCAGGTTACTGGCCGAAATCCCGACTCCTCCTATCGTTGGCCAGAACCGCTCGGACCAGAACAAAACGCGCTTACGGAACCTTGTTGTCATCGTTGTTTTCACGCGAAAAGCTGAGTTTTGTGCTCCGTCAACCGAGATGCAATCTCGCAGAAAAGTGGCGCCGTTCCCATAAAGCAAGGCTCAAAAGCATCCATAACATCCAATCGAAGTTGGCTTGTCCAGAAAGATGGCGGTCGAAGATCTCACGCGCGGCTATTTTGTTCAGCGGCAGACCGAGAATATCGTCGCGTGCGAGTACCACTTGTTCAAAAACTGGTTTTAGAGGGCCTCTTAGCCAGGCATCCATGGGGACCGTAAAGCCACGCTTGGTACGAGTTTGATGACGCACATGGTGAGCCAGTGAATTTCGCAGCGGCAACTTGCCAAGCTTCCGCTTTACGTCGAGGCATGAGCGCCAATCGATACGGGTAGCGACTTCAACGACTTCCTTATCCAGAAGCGGGACTCTGACTTCCAGCGAGTGGTACATGCTGGCTCGATCCACCTTCAGGAGAATCATGGTCAAATAGCCCACAAACTCGTTCCAACGCAGCCACTGCGCGGTCCGATCCGGTTCCAATCCCGTGTAAGTGAAAAGCGAAAAATTTGTCGGCCAGTCTGGAAACTCAGGGAAAACGCGCTTGAGCCATCCTTCGGACTGGTGAGTGTGCTTAAGCCTGTAAATATCGCCAAGGCTCCCCGGCCAGCGCAGATCTTGATGATCCATATTAAGCTTGAGTAGCTTCTGCAAATCCCAGTGGCTGCTTGATGAAGAAGGGCTCTGAGCAAACCCATCAACCTTCTCGAGCACCGACGCGAAGCGATCAAAGTATCCCCAAAAGAGTTCGTCGCCGCCATCTCCTGAAAGCATGACTTTGACCTGTTGGCGGGCAAGCCGTGAAACCAACATGGTAGGGAACATGGAGTAATCGGCGAAAGGTTCCCCACAGGCGGCCACTACCTCATCGAGCATTTGCAGCGCGGTGTCGGATGTTGCGTGCTCCACGATCTGTTCAATGCCGAGTTCCCTGGCGTAGGCTGCGGCATCGGGAGACTCGTCGTGACGGTCTCCGTTAGTGCCGATCGTAAAAGCACGGACTTTGCCGCAATAGACCGCCTGCATTTTGGCTGCGACGAGAGGTGAATCTATACCGCCTGAGAGAAATGTCCCGACGGGTACGTCGCTCACTAATTGGCGATGCACGGCAGCGGTAACGGCCGCATCAACCGCCTCAAACGCTTCGTCACCCCTAAGATTCCCTTCCTGCTCGGCTGAAAATTCAAAAAAGCGACCGCGTTGAACATGACTTTGTGTCGAGACGTCCAACCAGCTGCCGGGTTCGAGCATATGAGTGTTTTCAAGCAGTGCGTAGGGGGCAGGGATATAGCCGAGACGCAGGTAAAGCGCCAAAGCCGCTGAAGAGACACCCAAATGACGGCCCCACCCGTGAGCAAGGATTTGGTCGTATTGGGAAGCAAACACTAAACCTTCCGCCGTGAGCATGTAGTAGAGAGGTTTGATGCCCGCGTGATCGCGCGCCAAAAGAAGCCGTCCTTCTAACGTGTCGTAAAATCCTAGGGCAAACATGCCGTTAAAACGGCCCAAAGCTCGATGGCCCCAATGGGCGAGAGCATGGAGGATGACTTCGGTGTCTCCTTTAGAATGAAATTTCACGCCTGCCTGCTCGAGTTCCCGGCGCAACTCACGGAAGTTGTAAACCTCTCCGTTGTACACGAGTGCATAGCGCGCATCGGGCGTGAGCATTGGCTGATGGGCGTTTTCCGATAGATCTAAGATAGCGAGGCGGCGAAAAGCCAATATGCACTGACCTCCGTCGCTCCATAGACCCTCATCGTCGGGACCGCGGCGCGCCATCAATGCGATGAGTCGAGGAAAAATCTCTTCTCCCTGGACAGGGTGACCGCGACTAGAAAAGGCAATCTGCCCTAAAATTCCACACATGTTTTTAGCTCACGTGGGGAGGGATCGAAATACTTCGCGGGCGAGTGATACGTTGCAGCCGAATTATACCGACCGATTCAACAGGCGGTTGCGGTCCAAAGCAAGTTTTAGAAGCCGCAAATATTCGTCACGGCTGTTGGTTGCGCGAACTCTACTGCGGTTGGCTGGGTGAAGCCGTCGGTACAAGAGGACATCGGGCAAAAGCTCCATAACGGTTCCGCGTTCGCGGGCACGCAAAAACCAATGGGTGCTATCGCCATGGCCCAAAGCCGGATCAAACAAGCCGACTGTTTCGAAAAGCGCGCGGCGTGCCATGAGGGTTCCCGTCACATAACCGGGCAACGATCCGGAAATGCGATGCCGCTCATACTTTTTGGCTTCTCCAGCTATTTCCGCAATCCAGAAATTCTGCGCATGTGTTACACAGTAGTCCAACTCGGGACGGGCCCGAAACCGAGCCAACTGGCGCTCTAGTTTTTCTCGATGCCAGAGGTCATCTGCATCGAGAAAAGAAACAAAATCACCCTCTGCCAGGCTTAGCCCCAAATTGCGGGCTGTTGCGGGCCCTTTATTGCCTTGCTTGACGTAGCGTACTTGCTCGCCAAACCCAACAACGATGGCTGCCGTCCCGTCGGTGGAACCATCGTCAGCAACGATAATCTGCAGTGGACGATGCGTCTGCGCGAGAATACTCTCCAGCGCTTCGCGCACATATTGTTCTCCGTTAAAGACGGGGACAATGCAGCTGATCAAAGACGAGTTCATACACCCCTCGGATCACATTTTCGCTACTACTTCGAAGACTCGTCCGGCTCCTTCCAGGGGGTATCACCCAGACCGGGAAGGGGAGGATCAAGCGCGAGAAGGTCTCCCATATCCCTGTAGATGTTGAGCTTGGGAAGTTCGTAAGGCGATTTGTCTTCGTGAATCGCGATTACTGGGGCTGTACCTGATGCACCGTTTCCTGAAGGTACGACCAAATTTTCCTGGAGAAGCTCTTCAACGAGCTCCATCACGTTCGATTCTGCCTGCTCACGTGCGACGTCATAAGCCCCCGTGACAGCCCGGATCATGTCATCTAGAGTATATCCTGCCTGCACGCGTTCCCAGACAAGCGCGCCAACCTTGTCCATACTATAGTAAACCCCGTTCGCTAGGTTGATTATAATCGCCTCTCCGTCGATCACTTTCGATGCAACTTCTTCCTCCCGAGGCCGAAAACAATCACGCAAGTTCAACATAAACCCTCCTATGTGGTGTTGATTTTGAGATTGAAATGTCATGAGTAGCCGAACTCATTCAGAACAATGAGATTATTGCGCCAGGATGCCGCATCGACGACATCTCTGTTAGCAGGTCTAAACAGTAAATCATTGCTCGACCATTATGATAGGGAGATTTCCATATATGTTCTTGCCTGGCTGTCGGTTTTCTGGTCGACCCTATTCGTTCGTACCAATCTCCATGTTCCCAATTTACCTGGTACTTTGTTATCCAATCTAAAGTTTGTAAGAAACAGTTCCAGTAAACCTCCTCCCCAGTGAGACCAAACATGTGAAGAGCTGCAACTAAGCCTTCCGCTTGGACCCACAGTATCTTTTCACGTTGGTCCGCGCGCGCATGAAACGAGCCAGAGTCATAGAATCCTCCAGCCTTTCGGTCATAACCATACCGAAGAGCGTAACTAAAAATGGCCCGGTAAAGATCAAACAGTAGGTTGTTGGGTATTTCGGCTGCCTTACAGGCTTCTGCTAGCAACCAAACGTTCTCTAAACTATGCCCATAAGAGATACGATCATAGCTAGGTCCTCGAAGCGGATCCCAGCTGTGCAAATACTTATCCGTGCAAGCACCGATATTTTTGCGCAGGACCGAGTTGCTATTCACGACAATCAGTTCAACGAGCCGTTCCTTAGCACGGTAGTCGTGTGTCAACAGATAATACTGAGTTATGGCTTCCATCAGGTGGAGATGGGTGTCCATTAGCTTAATTGTTGGCGGAGTCCCCAGATAGCTGTCGTATTCAGGAACTTTCCAATCGCGCTGGAAAAATTCCCGATAACCGCCATAACATCCGTCATGGGCGTGAGTTTCAAAAAGGCTGAAGAGCTCTCGCGCTGCCGCCGTAGCTGAAGAATCCCCTGAAGCTCGTGCGTATTCGGTCAAGGCATAGAGTGCGAACGCTTGCCCATACAAGTGTTTATCCGGTTTGGTGACCATAGAACATGCTGCATCGACTTCCCAATAAAATCCACCATAGTCTGCGTCCCACATTCGGCTGTATAAGAAGTCATAGCCGTGCTTTGCAGCTTTCAAATGTTCCGTGCGGCCATACTTGGATTGGGCCAACCGCGAAAAAAACCAAACAATCCGTGTCTGGCCAACGAGCCGCTTGCTCACCTGCGATTTGTCTCGGCTGTGGGGATCGTTAGGAATCCGGTAACCGCCCACTTCTACGTCAACAGCCTGCGGAAACCAGAACGAAGTGATGTTTTTGGTGAGAATTTGTTCCAAAGTCTCATAAGCATGAGACAGTTCGCTGCGAAAAGGCTGATGTCGAACTGCCACGATTCGCTTCTCCAGGGAAAGATCAGTCATAAATAAATTGCTCTTTTTATGAGACGAAGAGGATTCCGTCGCGCACGCATAATTCCAATGCAAAGCCATTCAATGCCTATTTTAAGTGGTCTGCTCTGGCTTCCAAGAGAGCAGACGTGTCGTATAGGAGAGATCATAGGGTATCATTGGCTGCGCTGAGACCCCGTAAACAATGTGAAATCCTTTAGCTTTCACTTCCACACATCGGCGCATCAAACTACAAAGATCCCGCGGCCCAATCCATAATCGTAGATCTTTGTTCTTTGGAGCCCGCATGTGAAAGCTACCGATCCGCACTGCAATGAACGACGCCAATTCCTGTTGTTCCACAAACATGCGGCCCATCAGTTCGCCAGAAGCTTTCGAAAAGCCGTAGGGACTAAGCGGGCATGGCGAGATGTCTGAGCCGATCTTCGGTCCGTCCAGAGCGTAACATGCTGGAGCTATTTGCCGCTCTAAAGCCTTTACTGCCCAATTGGAACTGGCAAAAACGACTCTCGGAACCCGATACTTCACGGCAGCCTGAATGACGTTCCAGGTTACCTGGATATTATCGCGGAGAACACACTCCCAAGATGCATAATTGCGAACGTCTGCGGCCAAATGGATTACAACATCTGCTCCTTTGAACAAAGAGATCCAAAGCTTGCCCCGAGATCCCCGTGAGGTTCTCCCGAAGAGGCTATGATTTCTGGCAAGATCGGCAACAACGGACTTTCGTTGTGGCACGGGCACACGATCTATAAGTCGAAGCTCATGTCTGTCGGAAAGGTCTCGTATCAATTGGCGACCAATTCGGCCTGCAGCACCAGTCATGACAACACGCATAAGGTCTCACTGATATGTCTATGAGTTCTTCAGTGTGAACATTGCACGAAAGTAAGAAGCCGTTTGAACCGCGTAAGCACGGAATCATCATCCACGACGGCTTTCAGCGACTGATCGATCTCATAGGCAAGCGCTCGTTCAAACGATCCGCCACTTGTTGAATTGAAAGACCTGACTCGGAATTCATCTCCCGCTGGTCAACGCGAGCCGGCTGGAGAAATGCCCTCCCGAGCAGGTGAAGCAGGAATACGATCAGATCGGCGCGGTTCGGTCACGAAGCGGATCCCGTACAGGGTGGTCCGCCAGTTTCCTTCATGCTCCAAGCTTGATCCTGTCGCTCGCCACACCTCGGTGCTTAGTTCCTCCACGGCGGCCACGCGCTGCAACAACGGCCACAGCTGCTCGCGGCCGATCTTTTCCTTGACACCGTCGAAATACCCGCTGACGTCGTTCGTGCGCAAGTACGTCCAGAAATGCTCGAGCAAGCTCAGACCGATGCCCTTCTGGCGATGCTGGAGGAGCACCTGGAAATGGCTCGTCGCCGGAAACTTGTTCACGTCGATGACGGGAGGAGGAGAGAAGGGATCCACGCCGATCCTGCAACTGCGAAGTATCCTGCCCCATTCGGGGTTGTCTCTAGCAGAGGGAGAAAGCCTGCGCGCATCGTGCTCCGAAGTCAGAATCTTAAATATTGTTTTGTAATATAGTTCTGCCTTCTTGATGAACTCGCGATAATCTCTGGTACCCGCAATATACCCGACCGCCGCTCCATCGATGGTAGCGACGAAGCACGATTCCGGCTCGATCTGCAGAAACTGGTCCAGAAAGAACAAAGGCGACGTTTCCGGAGACTCAAGAAACAGCGGGTCGGGAGTGTCAGCCGTGGAGTCCTGGCAGATAAGGCGCAAACGAGGGCCGTCGTCCGCAACGTAGGGGCGGATCTCGAACCGTGCTGACCCCATCCTACCCGCACCGCTGAGGAGGTCCGCAACTGCCCTTACGGTGGGAGCCGACAACAGGTCGGCAATGCGAATGAGCTCGCCGGAATTCGAGCGCAGATTGCACGAAAGCCCGGTTGCGCCATCAGAAACGGACTTGAGGCCGTAGGCGTCGGACAGGCGCGACAGCAGCTCCACCACACTCAGGGAGTCGCCGCCGAGTTCAAAAAAGCTATCATCAATGCCAACCTGTGTGGTGGGTGTGCCCAGGATGTCGCTCCAAATCGCTGCCAGCTTGGCTTCGACTTCGTTTCGCGGCGCGATCAACTCGGAGTCAACGCATCGATTCGAGCCGGACCTGATCGCGTCGAGGATCTCCTGAACTCGTGTCCGATCCAGTTTGCCATTGGCAGTGAGGGGGAGCTCGCGCAGAGCGACGATCCGACCCGGTACCATGTATTCTGGGACGCGCGCTCGGAGGCCTGCCTTAATCGTTGCCACGTCCACGGCAGTCGCCGAACTCACCGCCGCGACCAGCGACTCGCAGCGTCCATGCTCATCCGTGACGGGAAGGACGACGGCGCCAGTCAAGGGAGAGAGTGCACGGAGGTTGTCTTCCACGTCCTCGAGCTCTACCCGGTGGCCGCGCAACTTGACCTGAAGATCGATCCGTCCTGCGAAGAAGAGCTGGCCGTCGACCTGATATCCGGCGTCTCCCGTCCGGTACGCTCTCCCGTTCGCGGCGTCGTAGAAGGATCTTCCGGTGCGATCGGAATCACGGTAATAACCGGGGCTCACGCTCGGCCCGACGATGACGATCTCTCCCGTCGCGCCATCTTGAACGCGGCTGCCACCTGGATCGACGATCACGATTTCGCAATCGGGCTTGACGCGGCCGAGTGGAAGCGGACCCGGTTGCGACAGTACCTGGTCGTCAATCTCGACAGAGGTGACGAAGACGGTAGCCTCCGTGGGACCGTAGCTGTTGATGACGCACGCACCCGGAAACCGCTCGAGCAGCTGTCTGGCGCACTCACGAACGAGCGGCTCTCCACAGAACACGAACGTCTTGATCGGGCTGAGCGCCGTCGCCGAGAACCTGCCGCTCATCAGGCACAGCTCCGCGAACGAGGGCGTCGACACCCACGTGCTGATTCTCCACTCTCTGAGCAGTTCGAGGAAGACCGGCAGGTCTGTACTCAGCTCGCGATCGACGCTGAACAGGGTCCCCCCGTTAATGAGAGAGAGGTAGAGTTCCGTGACGGACAGATCAAACGAAAACGGCGCCTGGTTAAGGAAATGCTCTTCCCGGTCGAGTGGGAGGATTCCCGTGGCCCAGGACACGAAGCTCGCCAGGCACGCGCCCGTGATCTGGACACCCTTCGGCTCGCCGGTGCTCCCAGACGTATACATGATGTAGACGTTCTCGTTCGGGGTGATCCAGTCCTGGGAGGACTGGCGCCTGCCGGATTCACGTCGAGTGATCGCGTGAAGCTCCTCGGCATCAACGACCCGCTCAGCGGTCACGCCTGGCGGGAGTTCGGCCACGCTCAGGATCAGACGCCCGCCGGACTTGTCGACGATCTGGCCGCTCCGCCGCACGGGTAGGTTGGAGTCCACCGGCACGTACGGGTGACCGGACTTGAGACATGCGAGAAACGCCACGAGCATCTCGCTCTGCTTGTGCCCGTACACCAGTATGGGCTGGCGGTCGCCCGGTAGCGCTTGCAGGAGAAAACACGCCAGAGCATCGGAGCGCCGCTTCAAGTCCAGATAGGTGAGTTGACCGTAACGATGAACATGCGCTAGCCGCGCTGGTGCCCGCTCCGCCCAATCGTCGATTTGTTGTAGGAACCACATCTCATCATTCGGTGGCATGGCACCTTCAGAAACAAGCCCTGCTGGCAAAAGCTTGTCCGGGTTTCCGTCGTGCTGAATCGTCCGTTCGGCTACACCCTACATTGTGGATTGTAGTAACTCGCTCGGCATCGCATGCAAAAATTTGTGCGCGATTTGAGGGAGGACCGCAGTGAGGAGGGAAAATGCTTCTTCCGCGTCGGCCTCGCGATACTCATCCAAGAACAGGCCATGGCAGAGACCTACCAAGGCAACCCATGAAACGATAGTGGACTGTTCATGGAGCTGTCGCAAAAGCTTTTTGAAAGTCGCGGCAGCATGATGCCGGCGCAGCAGAGTGCCGAGTCCAAGGGATCGCTTGAATGCACTTCGCAGATCGAGATGCGCAACGTCTTTTCGTTCGATTAGCGAAAAATCGCCATTGTGTGACGACGTCAAAAAACGCTCGACGAATCGGAATTCTTCACTATCCTCAATTCCTCCGTGTATATCCGCTGTCACTTTAGCAAAGAAACCATGTGCTACCGCGATGACAGCTATTAAAGCTGCCTTATGCGGGCTGTTTCTGAGTCTATAGAAAATGTCCCAGAGCCCGTCCTTGCGGTATCGAGCCTTCGCGCCCTCGCGCGTAAACTTGTAAAACGTATAGCGCGCAGTGTAGTCAGGACGGTGCGCGCCAAAGGTGTGCCATCCCGGAGCGGTATCGGCGGAATATTTCAACGCATAAATCATCCTCCACCCTTGCCGAACAATGGCGTGGGCGAATTCAGTTTCAGAGGATACGCAATCTGGCAGCTGGACCTTCTCAAAGCACTCCGTGCGGAAAAGCTTGATTGCTTCGATCGGTCCCAGCAGGGGATCTCGCAGTCGCCCGACAACCATTCCGACTTCGTCTGAGACACAGCCTCTAAGCTGAGCGACGCAAGTATCGTCGAGGATCATATCGGCATCCACCTGGATGAA
>Ga0075424_100005763_pt1 | contig 11884 bp, 9 predicted proteins | sample SoiMethybrSBSTD3_FD_75301 | JGI IMG/M metagenome (GOLD analysis project Ga0075424, IMG submission 75301) | Bulk soil microbial communities from a Populus tree surrounding site in Tennessee, USA - Soil MetaG P. TD hybrid SBSTD3 | ecosystem: Environmental > Terrestrial > Soil > Tree plantation... | reverse complement strand
CCGCCGAGACGCGCCTGGACGGCGGCGAGGTCGCCCTGCGCCTCCTCGACCGTCACGCCGGGTTTGAGCCGTCCGATTGCCGTGTAGAAGCGTGCGCGCCGCTCGCGCATCAGGCCCGCGGGCATCTGCGCCGGAACCCACAGCTCCGTCGTCGCCGTGGGGTACCGGAAGGACGGCGGCATGATGCCGACGATCGTGCGGCTCACGCCGCCGATGATCAGCGCGCTCCCGACGGCGCGCGGATCCGCGTCGAATCGCCGGCGCCAGAATGCATCGCTGACGACGACGACTGCCGGGCCGCCGAAACGATCTTCGTCGGCCGTCGGCGTGCGTCCGAGCGCGGCGCCGACGCCGAGCACGGCGAAGAACCGCGGCGAGATGCGCATCGACTCCACGCGCTCCGGAGTCGCGCCGGTCGTATCGGTCTGGTTCTCGAAATAGCTGCCGGCGAGGCCGGCGAGCGTGCGGTTCTCCCGGTTCCACGACTCGAGCCGGACCGGCGCGACGAGCTGCGTCGCCTGCTTCAGTCCCTGGTTCAGCTCGTACACGGCGACGAGCCGATCGGCGTCCGGATATGGCAGCGGCTTCAGCAGCACCGCGTCCACCGCGGAGAAGATCGCGGTGTTGGCGCCGATGCCCATTGCCAGCGTGGCGACGACGGCGGCGGCCATTGCGGGACGATGCCTCAGGCTGCGCGCGGCGGCGCGAAGCTGGTCGATCACGACCGTTCGACGGCGGGCCGCCGGCGGCGGTTAGCTCGGCAACGGCAGGCTGACCGTCGCCGCCGCTGATAGAATCGTCCTCACGATGCCGGGCGGACTGCGACGCGAAATCGGGCAGCTGCTAATTGCGGGATTCGACGGCCAGCAGATTCCACCCGAGCTCAAATCCCTCGCCAAAGAATTCGGCCTCGGGGGCGTTATCTTCTTCGCGCGCAACATCGCCGCGCCGGAGCAGGTGGCCGAGCTGGCGTACGATGCGTCACGCCTCGTGGCGGATCTGCCGCCGTGGGTATCGGTCGATCAGGAAGGCGGACGCGTCGCGCGGCTCAAGCGCCCTTTCACCGAGTGGCCGCCGATGGCGACGCTCGGGCGGAGCGGGGATACGCGGCTCGCGGAGCGTTTTGCGCGCGCGCTCGCGGCTGAGTTGAAGAGCGTCGGGATTACGCTCGACTACGCGCCGGTTCTCGATATCCACACGAACCCGAAGAACCCCGTGATCGGCGATCGCGCGCTCGCCGAGAAGGCGGACGTGGTCGCGCGCCTCGGCGCGGCGATCGTGCGGACGCTCCAGGGCGAAGGGATCGCCGCGTGCGGCAAGCACTTTCCCGGCCACGGCGACACGAGCACCGATTCGCACGTCGAGCTCCCGCTCGTCGAGCATCCGCCGGAGCGCCTTCGCGAAGTGGAGTTCGCGCCGTTCCGCGCGGCGATCCAGGCGGGCGTCGCGACGATCATGACGGCCCACGTCCTCGTTCCCGCGCTCGACGAGAAACGGCCGGCGACGCTGTCGCCGCGGATCGTCCGGGACATCCTGCGCGAGGAGCTCGCCTACGACGGCGTGATCCTGAGCGACGATCTCGAGATGAAGGCGGTCGCGGCGGAGTACGAGGCGCCCTCCGCGGCGGTGCTCGCGATCCAGGCCGGATGCGACGGCGTGCTCATCTGCAGCGGCGATCACCACAAGCAGGCGGCGGCGCTCGAAGCGCTGATCCACGCCGTCGAGGACGAGCGCGTGCCGCTGTCGCGCATCGACGACGCGCTGAGGCGCCAGCGCCGCGCGAAGGAGCGGCTGCTGGCGTCGCCGGTGCCGGCGCGTCCGGCGAGCGGCCGCGCGCTGCGCGACGTGCTCGGCCGCGGCGAGCACCAGGCGATCGCCGACGAGATGGCCCGTTTTCTGTGATGCGCAAACCGCGAGCGCTCACGATGGGCGACCGCCTCGCGATCGTTGCGCCCGCCAGCCCGTTCGTGCGCGAGGAGTTCGATCGCGGCGTGGACGAGATCCGCTCGCTCGGCTTCGAGCCCGTCTTCGACGACACCGTGTTCGAGCGGCGCCGCTACGTCGCCGGATCGCCCGAGACGCGCGCGGCGGCGATCCACGCGGCGTGGATCGATCCGTCGATCGCCGCGCTCATCGGCGCCCGCGGCGGCTACGGCAGCGCGCAGGTGCTGCCGCTGCTCGATCGGGAGCTCGCGCAGCGCGCGTGCAAGCCGTTCATCGGCTACAGCGATCTCACCGCCGTGCTCACCTTTCTCACGATTGGCTGCGAGATGGTGGCGTTCCACGGGCCGATGCTGGCGGGCCGTCTCGCACGCGGCGCCGAGGGCTACGATCCCGATTCGTTCGAGCGCGCGCTCTGCCGGCTCGAGCCGATGGGCGAGATGACGGCCGCGGGGGTGGAATCGATCGTCGACGGCGAAGCGAGCGGCATGCTGCTCGGCGGCACGTTGACGCAGCTTCTCGCGTCGATCGGCACGCCGTTCGCCTTCGAGCCGCCGTCCGGCTACGTGCTGTTCCTCGACGAAGTCGGCGAGCGGCCCTATCGCCTCGATCGCATGGTCACGCAGTTGAAGCAGGCGGGCCTGCTCGCGCGCGCGGCGGCCGTCGTCATCGGCGAGCTGCCGCGGTGCGACGAGCCGGGCGGCGATCCGACGGCGCGCGCGGTGATGGCGGAGCTGTTCGCCGGGTTTCCCGGCCCGGTGCTCATCGGGTTCCCGTCGGGACACACCGTGTCGCCGGCGATGACGCTGCCGTTCGGCGTCGCGGCGCGCGTGATCGCGGCGCCGCGCGGTCCGCGCGTCGTCATCGAAGAGGCGGCGGTGCAATGAAGATTCACCTGATCGGCGTCTGCGGCACCGCGATGGCGACGCTCGCGGCGATGCTGAAGCGCAAAGGGCACGACGTGCGCGGCTCCGATCAGGACGTCTATCCGCCGATGAGCGAGTTTCTCGCGTCCGAGGAGATCCCGGCGCTCGTCGGCTACGGCGCCGATCACATCACCGGCGATCTCGATCTCGTCGTCGTCGGCAACGCGATCTCGCGGGGCAACGCCGAGCTCGAGGAGGTGCTCGATCGGAAGATCCGCTACTGCTCGCTGCCGGAGGCGATCCGCGAGCACTTCCTCTGGGGCGCGCGATCGATCGTCGTCGCCGGCACGCACGGCAAGACGACGACGACGTCGCTGACGGCGTGGCTGCTGGTGCACGGCGGCGCCGATCCCAGCGTGCTCGTGGGCGGCATCGCGCGGAACCTCGGCGACGGCGGATCGAGCTATCGCCTCGGCCGCGGCCGCGACTTCGTGATCGAAGGCGACGAGTACGACAGCGCGTTCTTCGACAAGACGGCGAAGTTCCTCAAGTACCTGCCGGACATCGCCGTCGTGAACAACGTCGAATTCGATCACGCGGACATCTATGCCGATTTCGAGGCCGTCTCGCTCGCCTTCCGCCGGCTCGTGACGCTCGTGCCGCGCCGGGGGCTGCTGCTCGTCGGCGCCGACAGTCCCGGCGCGCGCGCGGTCGCGGACAAGGCGATGGCGCGCGTCGAGACGTTCGGCACAGGCGACCAGCTCGACTGGCAGGCGCACGACATCGAGCCGGCGGGCGCGTCGACCCGCTTTCGCGTGCGCCGGAAGGGAACGCCGTTCGGCAGCTTCGACCTGCCGCTGGTCGGCGTGTACAACGTGAGAAACGCGACCGCGGCGATCGCCGTCGCGACGGAGGTCGGGATCGGCAGCGCGGCGATCGCGGAAGGGCTGCGCACGTTCCGCGGCGTGAAGCGGCGCCTCGAGGTCGTCGGCGTCGCCGACGGCGTCACCGTGTACGACGACTTCGCGCACCACCCGACCGCCGTCGCCGAAACGCTCGCCGGCGTTCGCGCGTCGAATCCGTCGGCGCGAATCTGGGCCGTGTTCGAGCCGCGATCCGCGTCGTCGTGCCGCCGCGTGTTCCAGGACGACTTCGCGCGCGCGTTCGCCGGCGCCGACGAGGTCGTCGTCGCGCCCATCTTTCGATCGAAGCTGCCCGAGTCCGAGCGGCTGTCCGTGCCGCAACTGGTGCGCGACCTCAACGCGCACCGGCAGTCGGCGCGCGAGGCGGCGTCGATCGACGCGATCGTCGAGGCGATCGCGAGGGAGCATCGGCCGGGGGACCTCGTCGTCGTGATGTCGAACGGCGGCTTCGGCGGCATCCACCAGAAGCTGCTGCGCGCGCTGGCGCCGGACCGCGCCTCCTGAAGGTCATCGAACCCCACGCATGTCCACCGCCTTTCGCATCGTGCCGGCCGGCGATTCCGTCCTCGTCGTCGAGTTCGAGGAGCGGATCGATCCGGTCGTCAACGCGAAGACGATCGCGTGCGCCGAGGCGATTCAGACGGCGGCGATCGCGGGCGTGCGCGACGTCGTCCCGACGTACCGCTCGGTGGCGGTGTACTTCGATCCGCTGCGGACCGACACCGACGCGCTCCTCGAGCGGATCGCGCGCGACGCCGAGGCCGCCGTGCCCGCGGCGCGCGCGGAGCAGGCGCCGATTCGGATCCCGGTCTGCTATGGCGGAGATTTCGGACCGGATCTCGCGCACGTGGCGTCGTTCGCGAACCTGGCCGAAGACGACGTGATTCGCCTTCACAGCGCGGCGACCTATCGCGTCTTCATGCTCGGCTTCGTCCCGGGGTTCGCGTATCTCGGGCTCGTCGATCAACGGATCGCGATGCCGCGCCACGCGACGCCGCGCGTGCGCGTGCCGCAGGGATCGGTCGGCATCGCGGGCGTGCAGACGGGGATTTATCCCGCCGAGACGCCCGGCGGCTGGCAGCTGATCGGCCGCACGCCGGTGAAACCGTTCGACGCTTCGCGTGCCGAGCCGTTCCTGATGAAGGCGGGCGATGCCGTGCAGTTCTATGCGATCGATCGCGCCGCTTACGATCGCGAGATGGCGACGTGACGGCGCATCTCACGCCGAGCGGCCCCGGCGTCGTCGTCGTCAAGCCCGGCATGCTGACGACGGTGCAGGACTCCGGACGATGGGGTCTGCAGGCGCGGGGCGTGCCGGTCGGCGGACCGATGGACGGCGTGTCGCACCGGCTCGCGAACGCGCTCGTCCGCAATCCGCCGGCGGCCGCGGGCCTCGAGATCACGTTGCTCGGTCCCGAGCTCGAGTTCGACGACGAGCGCGTCGTCGCAGTGGCGGGCGCGCAGTTCGATCTGCTGCTCGACGGGCGGACGGTGCCGTCCAACGCGCCGTTCATCGTGTCGGCCGGCGCGCGGCTGCGGTTCGGCGCGCGGCGCGTCGGCGCGCGCGCGTACGTCGCGATCTCGGGCGGCATCGCCGTGCCGCCGACGCTCGGCAGCCGCGCCACGCATCTGATCAGCGCGATGGGAGGCGTGGCGGGTCGCGCGCTCGCGGCGGGCGACGTCCTGCCGCTCGGCGAGCCGACCGACGTCTACGGCTCGGTGTCGATGCCGCAGGCCGCCGTCGTGCGGCTGCCCGATCGCCACGCGCGCGTGCGTGTGCTGCCGGGCCCGCAGACGGAATTCTTCTCGACGGACGCGCTCGACATCCTGCAGTCGTCGCCGTACGTCATTGGCGCGAACTCGGATCGGATGGGCTTCCGGCTCGAGGGTCCGCCGCTGACGCACACGCGCGGCGCCGACATCATTTCGGATGCGACGCCGCTCGGCGTCCTGCAGGTGCCGGCGTCGGGACAGCCGATCCTGCTGATGGCCGATCGCCAGACCGCAGGCGGATATCCGAAGATTGCGACCGTCATCACCGCCGACATGGCGGTCGCCGGGCAGCTCGGGCCGGGCGACACGATCGCCTTCGCCGTGTGCACGATGCGCGAGGCGATCGCGGCGCTCATCGCGCAGGAGCGCGCGCTGATGGCGGTGGAGGCGCGGCACGCGTGAGCGCGTTCGAGGACGCGCTGCGCGCGCGATTCGGCGCCGCGCGCGTGGCACGCCACGCGCGGCTCGCGCCGTTCACGACGTTCCGCGTCGGCGGCCCGGCCGAGTGGCTCGTCGAGACGCGCTGCAGCGACGAGATCGTCGACGCGGTGCGCCTCGCGCGCGACGCGGCCGTGCCGGTGACCGTGCTCGGCGGCGGATCGAACGTGCTCGTGGCCGACGCGGGCGTGCGCGGCCTCGTGCTGCGGACGCGAGGCGGAGACGTGGCCCGCGTGGACGCGGCGCGCCTGCGCGCGGATGCCGCCGTGACGATCAACGGACTGGTGCGGTGGACGATCAATCACGGCGCGGCGGGGCTCGAGGCGTGGGCCGGCACGCCGGGGACCGTGGGCGGCGCGATTCACGGCAACGCGCACTTCGGCGGAGGGCTCATCGGCGATCTCGTCGATTCGGTCCGCGTCGTCGATCGCGCGGGCCACGTCGCCGACCTCCCGGCGGCGGAGATGGCGTTCGCGTACGATCGCAGCCGGTTGCAGACGTCGGGCGAGATTCTGCTCTCGGCGATCTTTCGCGTGTCCGACGGCGATCCCGCATCGCTGCGGGCGACGGCGCGCGCGTCGCTCGCGTTCCGCAAGCGCACGCAGCCGCTCGACACGCCGAGCGCCGGCTGCATCTTCCAGAACCCCGAGCGAGGACGCGACGTCGTGCCCGACGGCATCCCGTGGTCGGCCGGCGCGCTGGTCGATCGCGCGGGGCTGAAGGGGGCGGCGGTCGGCGCCGCGCGCGTGTCGCCGGCGCACGGGAATTTCATCGTGAACGAAGGCGCGGCGACGGCGGCGGACGTCCGGCGGCTCATCGAGACGTGCCGCGACGAGGTTCGCGCGCGCTTCGGCGTCGCGCTGCGGGAAGAGATCGTCTACGTCGGGGATTGGGGATTGGGGACTGGGGATTAGTGTCACGAAGAATGCGCACACATGTCTACGCTCCTCATTGAAGGCGGTCAGCGGTTGTCGGGCGCGGTCGACGTCGAGGGCAACAAGAACGCCGCCCTCCCGCTGCTTGCCGCCTGTCTGCTGACGAAAGACGAGTGCGTGCTCACCAACGTCCCGCGGATCAGCGACGTCGAGGTGATGGCGCGGCTCATTCTCGATCTCGGCGGCGAGGTGGAAGGCATCGGCAGCACGACGCTGCGCGTGCGCTGCCCCGAGATCGTGAAGGACGAGCCGGACGCCGCGCTCGTCGGCCGCCTGCGCGGATCGGTGCTGCTCCTCGGGCCGCTGCTCGCGCGGCGCGGCCGTGCGCACCTCGCGCCGCCGGGCGGCGACTTCCCGGCGCGCCGCACGATCGCGACGCACCTCGAGGCGCTCGAGGCAATGGGCGCGCAGCAGTGTCCGGGCAGCGGCCACGTCCTCGAGACGGTCAAGGGGCTGAAGCCGACGTCCATCTATCTCTACGAGGCGTCGGTCACCGGAACTGAGACCGCGCTGCTCGCCGCGGCCGCGGCGCCTGGCGTGACCGAGATTCGACACGCCGCGTGCGAGCCGCACGTCGTCGAGCTGTGCGCGTTTCTCTCGCAACTCGGCGCGGGCATCACCGGCGCCGGCACGACGACGATTCGCGTCGAGGGCGGACGCGCGCTGCACGGCGCCGAGCACAAACTGTGGGGTGACTACATCGAGGCCGGCAGCTGGGCGGTCGTCGCCGCAGTGACCGGCGGCGAGATCCAGGTGCGCGGCGCGCGCCCGGAAGACATGGAAGTGGTCGCCGCCGTGCTCGAGCGGATGCAGATCTACTGCACGACTGAGGGCGAGACGTTTACCGTGAACCAGTCGCGCCCGCGCGCGGCCGGCCGGATCACCACGAGCCTCTGGCCCGGATTCCCGAGCGATCTCGTCAGCCTCGTCACGGTGCTGGCGACGCAGGCCGACGGGCAGACGCTCGTGCACGACTGGCTGTACGAGCTGCGCCTGTTCGCGCTCGAGCAGTTGAGCGGCATGGGCGCGGATCTGTTTCTGTGCGATCCGCACCGCATCATCGTCACGGGTCCGCGCAAGCTGCGCGGCCGTCCGCTCGACAGCCGCGACTTGCGTTCAGGGATGGCGCTGATCGCCGCCGGCCTCGCGGCAGACGGGCAGAGCCGGCTCTCGCCGATGGAGACCGTCGAGCGCGGCTACGGACGATTGGTGGAGCGGCTGCAGGGGCTGGGCGCGCGCGTCGCGCGCATGTCGTAGGGCGGGGCCCAATCCCCAATCCCCAACCGTGGCCGCGTCAGCGAAGTCAGCGCGGCCCACCCGGCTTCTTCGGCGCGTTCGGATCCTCGGGTTTCGGCGGCTCCTGCGGGCGCGGCGCCTCGAGCGGGAGCAGCGGCAGCTCGGTGATCGGCGCCAGCGAGTCGCGGCCGACGCGGAACGGCCGCAGATCCGCTTCGGTGAGATCGAGCACGCGGATGATGTGCGGCGTCAGCGTCAGGATGACGTCGGTCTGGTTCTGGGTCTTCGAATTGTGCGCGAAGAGGCGGCCAACGACCGGCAGATCGACCAGGCCGGGAATCCCCTCGAGGGACTGCCGCTCGTCGTCTCGTATCAGGCCCGCGAGCATGTTCGTCTCGCCGTCGCGCAGCCGGATCATCGTGTTGATCTCGCGGTTGCCGAACGTCGGCAGGCCGCCGAAGCCGGTGCCCGAGATGTTCGACACGACCACGTTGAGCTGCAGCGTGACGTCGTCGTCGTGGTGCGTGCGCGGCGTGATGTCGATGTTGACGCCGATGTTCTGGTAGTTGAACGTCGTGACCGGCTGCTGCGCGATCCCGCCGGTCGCCAGCGGGCTGAACGTCGTGATCGGCACCGGCACCTGCTCGCCGAAGCGCGCCTTCGCCGCCACGCCGTCGGTCGTCCGCAGCTGCGGGTTGGCCAGCGTGCGCGTGCTCGAGTCGCTTTTGAGCAGACGGTAGTAGAGCGTCGGCAGCCCGGTGGCGACGATGTCCGCCGCGGTCAGGTTCTTCAGGGTCTGCAGCGTGGTCGTGTTGGCCGAATCGGTGGCGATGCCGACGCCGCCGTTGAGCCCCGTCGAACCGGACGACGCGATCTGCAGCCCGTACTCCTGGAGCCTGGTGCGATCGACCTCGAGCAGCTCGACGTCGATGATCACTTCGGGCCGCGCCTTGTCGACGGCGGACAGCACGCGCGCGGCCGCCGCGATGCGCTCCGGCGTGTCCTTGATCGTGAGGGCGTTGGTCGCCGTGGTCGGCGAGATGCGGCGCGCGTCGAGGACCATGCGCAGCAGGTCCATCGTCTCCTTCAGATCCGCGTTGCTCAGATAGAAGGTGCGGACGACTTCTTCCTCGTACTCGCGGCGCTTCGCCGGCGTGTCGGGAATGACGACGACGGTTCGCGGCGCGGTGACGCGGAAGAACGTGCGCGTCGCGCCGGCGACGGTGCCCAGCGCGTCCTCGAGCGTCGCGTTGCGCAAATCGACGGTGACCGGCGTGTCGCGAAACGCCGAGTCGAAGATCAGGCTGATGTTGGCGAGGCGCGCAATCCCGGTGAAGACGTCGCGGCTCGTCGCGTCGCGGAACATGAGCGTCGTCGGCATCTTCACGCCGGGCGGCAGATCGAGCCCCGGCGGCGGCAGATCGCGCGCCCGCTCGATGAGCGTCTGCAGCTCCGTTTTGCCTTCGCGCGCGACCGCGACTTTCGCGCGAAGCTTGTTGCGCGTCACGCGAAGCTCGTCGTCGATCTCCGTGTTGGTGGGATTGAGCTCCGACGAGACTTCGTACTCGACCAGCGCCTGATCGAGCTTGCCGGTCGCCGCGAAGCGGCGGCCGCGGATGAAGTGATCCTGGGATGCGCGCAGCCGCGAGCGATCGAGCGCGAGGCGCGAGTCCGCGTCGTCGGGATGCTGGCGGACGGCTTTGGTGTACTCGACGACGGCGCGGTCGTAGTCCTGCCGGCGCTCGGCGTCGCGCCCGTGGCGTGCCGGGGCGGACGACGCGCAGCCTGCCGCGAGGAGGCAGGCGAGCAGGGCCGCGGCGGCGCCGCGGCGTGCGTTACGGTCGGGCCGGTGCGGTGACAACATCAACCCCGCGCGGAATCTTGAACGCGAATTCCTTATCGGTCAAACCGACGTTTTCCTTCAAGTTCGTGAAGGAGAAGCTCGACGTGCCGCCCTGCGCGTCGGTCGTCTGCAGGCCGCGGATCGCAAGCGTCTCCGGGTCGACGACGAGCGTGAGCCAATCGTAATCCCGTTGGCGCGCTTTCGGCACCAGCTTCAGCGCCCGGGACCCCGGCGCCATTCCGGCCGGCGAGGGGGCCAGCGAGGCGGTGAAATCGCGCGTCAGGCTGCCCTTGCCGGCCAGAAACAGGGTCGGCGTGCTCGCTTCGTCTTCGGTCGGCACCGACGACACGATCACCTGCTTGTCGGCGGGGATATAGGAATACATCTTCAGCCCGTCGGACACGAACGATTTCTTCTCGGGGTCCGTGTACTCCCACCGCATCTTCCCCGGCTTCTTCACGAACAGGTGGCCGCGCTCGGTGATCTGCTTCTTGAGGACGCCGCCCTGATACGCGTGCGTGAAGTCGGTCGAGAAGTCCCGGATGCCCTCGATTTTCTTTTGGAGCGCCGCGGCGAGTTCCGGCGCGGTGAGGTCGGCGGCGCGCGCGGCCGCGACGAGCCAGACGGCGGCCACGCACGCGGCTGCAGCACGCATCGCAGCAACCATATCAGATTGGCGTCGCCGCGCCGTTGTCATCGCGGCGCGGCGGCCGCACTGACGAGGTAGCGCGGCTGCGGCGCAAAGATGTTCGACGCGTACGCGGTCCGCACCGGCCGGCCGCCGGCGTCGAACGCGGCGAAGCTGACGCCGCGTTCGACGATGAGCGTGTGCTGCCGCGCGGCGATGACGTGGCCGAACCCCATGCGGCGGATCGTGTCGAAGGGGAGCCACGCATCCATCCGCACCTCGACGTCCGTTTGATCGATGCGCAGGCGCTGGCGGAACGCTCGCGCCTTTTGGACGTCGAGCGCCGGCGGCTGGCCGGTGACGCCGCCGATCACGCCGTAGTCGAGGTCTGGCAACGCGATCGACTGGCCCGTCAGCGCGTGAAGAAACCGTGAGAGCTCCGCGCGATCGATGGCGAGGTCGCGCGACGGACGGAGAATCGTGACGACGTAGCGCGTGCCCGGCGGCAGGCCGGCCGCGGCGTCGGACAGCGGCGGGGCGGGCGCGCGCGCGTCGCGCACGATACGAAAGAGGGGCGCGTACGCCGCTTCCGCGTCCGTGCGCGCCCGTTCGGTGAGCGTCACCTCGCGGCCGATCGCCGCGTTGTCGGCGACGAGGGCCGGCGCGTACAGGAGGACGTCGGGCATGCGCGCCCACGCGACTTCGGGCCGCGTCACGCTCGCGTAGTACGACAGGCCGTTCTGCACCTGCCAGTTGAGATCCTCGACGAGGATCGATCGCCGATCGTCGAGGCCGCTGGTGAATCCCGCCACGACCTGCTCGGGCCGGTGGTCCATGCTGCGATCGAGCGCCGGAAAATCCTGATACCCGCGAACGCACGCGTACGCGGCCAGCAGCGCCGCCGCGGCCGCGCCGCCTCGCGGAACGAGGCGCGCGGCGAAGGCGATTGCGGGAGCGCACAGAATGGCGACGAAGAGGTGCGACGGCAGATAGAAGACGTGGGCGTCGCCGACGTTGTAGCTGAACGCAAACGCGGCATTGACGGCGAACAGCAGCGCGACGAGCAGGGCCCGGCGCCAGTTCGCCGCCGCCAGCGCCGCGAGGCCGACCGCGGCGATCGCGGGGCCCGCCGCTCCAAACTGCTGCCGGAGATCGAACCAGTACATCGCCGCGCGATCGCTCAGGAGCGCGCGCGGCACCGTCATCACCATCGTGTCGCGCCAGTCGCTCTTGGTGACGTCGAACCAGAAGCGCTGCAGCGTCTCGACGACGCTGTCGGGCGGGTTCGGCAGCAGGTACAT
>Ga0075424_100005762_pt1 | contig 11884 bp, 10 predicted proteins | sample SoiMethybrSBSTD3_FD_75301 | JGI IMG/M metagenome (GOLD analysis project Ga0075424, IMG submission 75301) | Bulk soil microbial communities from a Populus tree surrounding site in Tennessee, USA - Soil MetaG P. TD hybrid SBSTD3 | ecosystem: Environmental > Terrestrial > Soil > Tree plantation... | reverse complement strand
CTGAGATCCTCGCGCGCGAGAATCATGTCGGTCACGCCGGGGAAAGTCGCATCCCAATGCGGATAATCGGACGCAAAGACAACGCGGTCGGCGCCGATGGATTCGATCACCTGGCCCAAGCGAGTTTCGTCGGCTTCAAAAGAGATAAAACATTGCCGGCGAAAATAGTCACTGGGCTTCTTTTTAAGCCATGGAACTTGAAAGGGCAGAACTTCGTAATGCTCGTCCATGCGCCAGAGCCAATACGGGAGCCAGCCGGCGCCCGATTCGAGGAATACGACTTGTAAATCCGGGTGGCGCTCCAGAGCGCCACGGCAAATCAAGCCCAGGCTCGCGAGCATCTGCTCGACGGGATGTGAAATCGTGTGGGTGAAAAACCATTGGCCGCGAAAGCGATCGGTTCCCGCAGTCGGCAAAAACGCGCCCGAGCCTTCATGGACAAGAAGCGGCACACCAAGCTCGACAATTGCTCGATACAACGGATCGTAATAGGAGTCATCGATATTTCGTCCTTTGATCGGGTTGGGCCGGACAAAAACCCCTTTGAAGCCAAGCTCGGTGACAGCGCGCTTGGCTTCATCGATGGCCAATTTGACATCTTGCAGCGGAACGACCGCAACGCCCATCAGGCGCACGCGATTTTCCGCGCAATAATCGTAGAGCCAGTTGTTGTAAGCCCGGCAAAGCGCAGCCGCATAGCTCTCTTCTTCCACCGAGGGCAAGTACAACGCCGCCGACGGAAAGAGCAGACCGCGCTCGATGCGATCTCTATCCATTGCGGCGAGACGTTGCTTGGGATTGGTGGCCAGGTGCCGATTCTCATTGGCCGGCGAGCCATCTTCTTTGATGCGGAAGGGGGTTTCGTCGGGCCTGCGGTGATGGCGATCGCCTTCGAGACGAAAGAGCAACTGTCCATTGGCAACTTTTTCGACACGCGGCGCGCGGTCGCGAAACGGCGCCTCCAGATACTTCTCGAAGAGATCGTCGGCCTCGCGAACGTGGCCATCGACATCGATAATTCTCACATCCTGCATTTTTATCTCCGTTCGCGCAAAACCTCTCCCACAATAGTTGGATCGAGCTAGAGCGCGTCAATGGTGCGGCACGGGCGCATGGCGATGATCTCGTGTCCAAGAAAGCCTAGCGACTTGGAGGAGACCGCAATGCGGACTCTTTCCGGTGCGCGCTCGGCCGCCGCGGCGAAAGCTACATAACACGCAAGAAACAGCAGCGAAATCAAAACGGTCAAGAAACCCGCCGGCATGCTCAGTGTTTCTGTATCCAGCGCCCCGAAAGATTGCAAACGACTGAGCGATTGCAACCGGGTAAACCTAAGTTCTCTCGCTTTGCTCGAGATGACAGATCGGACACCATGTCCAGTTCAAACGGAAGCGAGAAACTTTAGGATGGTACTTTGAGCGTCGAAGATGGCGAAACCTTGATCGCGATTCCGCCGCAGGATAGTGTCGGCGCGTCATGAAAATAAAGCAGAAACGCAGAGGCTTCGGGGTTTGCATGGGAATAGCGGCAGCGATCTTTCTCGCCATCGCTGCGCTTGCGCCAGGTATACTCGGCGCAGCAGACAAACTCCGCGTCAGCAACTGCTACATCGGCGGTGCTATCCTGCCACTCTGGATGGCCAAGGACGCGGGATTCTACGAACGAGAAGGGCTCGACGTCGAGCAGATCTGGATTCAGGGCAACCCCGCTACCGCAGCATTGATCGCCGGCGAAATCGATCTTCTCTATTGCATCCCGCACAACACGATCAGCGCCATTGCCGGGGGCGCCGACCTACTCTTTGTCGCGAGCATCTATAACCGCATGCAATACCGCATCATCGCCGCTCCCGGCATAGACAAGATCGAGCAGCTTCGCGGCAGAGTCGTGGGCGTCGCGCGCCTTCACGACGTGGCGCATTTCTACCTGCGTTTGGCGCTCAAGCGCTTCGGCATGAGCGATCGAGACGTGCAGATCGCCGCGATTGGCGGACAAAACGATCGGGTGCTGGCACTCAAGAACGGCCGGGTTGCAGCAACGATTGTGAATCCGGCCAACGCGCTCGTGCTGCAAAACTGGGGCTTCAAAACCATTCTCGACATCGACTCGCTGAATTTTCCGGTCATCGGCAACGCGGTGGCCACACGACGGGCGCTGCTGAAAGAGCGCCGATCGGTAGTCGTAAGGTTTGTCCGAGCGCTGGCCGCGAGCATGAGAAAAATTCAAGACGATCCCGATTTGAGCAAAAAAGTTCTGGCGCGCAATCTGCGGCTGCAGGACAAGGCGATCATCGAGGAGAACTACCGTTTCAACTCAGGGAAAAATCTGGAGAGCTTTCCAACCATTCAGCTGGATGGTTTGCGCTATGCAATCGACTCGTTGGTTCCAACCGTCCCGAGCGCCAGGAATCTCAAGCCGGAAGCGCTAGTTGATTTAACCATTCTTGGCGAAGCGGCGAAGACGGCGCCGTGACTTTTATTCACGGAGGCGCAGAGGTCGCAGAAAAGGGTTTGAAAAATTACAACTCAGGGAACTCCATGTCTCTGTGGTGTATCTTGCTTGGCAGAATGCTTCGTGAAGCGTCATTTCCCGGAAATTCAGCGAAACATCTTTTTTATCCAGCCGGAATCGTCGAGCTTTTTTAACAGGCTATTGTCGACCATTGTTTTGGCGTCGAAGCGGTTCAATTCCGGCTGGTCTTCGGCAAGCATAGCAGTCTGCCCTTGGAGTTGACTGACGGAAACGTAAGGCGGGATCTCGGTTTGCGTCGACAGGCTCCGCCAAGCTTCTTCCAGTTGAACGTCGTCGGCATTCTGCGTGTATTTGCCGATGATCTGCTTGGTTTCGCGCTTTTGGTTGAGAATAAAGCGGACTGATTCCAGCCACGACATGACAAAGTTTTCCGTCAGCGCCGGCCGTGCTTTCATTAGCTTTCGGGTCGTGATCAAGCAGCGCACACCGGCCGGGAGCTTCAAATCCTCGATGTCGAGCAATCGTCGATAACCTTCTTGCTCCAAGACCAAGTTGTTCGGTCGATTGAGAATGCTCGCGACCACGAGTCCCTGGCGCAAGGCGGCGACGCGCTCCGGCTGCAGGCCGGTTTGCACCAAACGGACGTCTTTGAGGCCGATCCCGTAGCGCTTGAGGATATCGCGCACGTAGTAATAGGTCTGATCCCCCGGCCGGCTGATGCCGATGGTCTTGCCACGCAGCTGTTCCATGCGGCTGATGGACGGATGAGCGATAAAAACGTAATCGATGACTTTGTTGGCGAGGCATCCCAGGAGTACCACGTCGCCGCCCCGTGCTGCGTAATTGATGAACGGCGCGGCGCCGGATTGAATAAATTCGATATCGCCGTTCGCTAGCGCGGCGGTGGTGGGTACAGTGCCGCGCATATACACCAAATGTGCATCGAGATTGTACTTCTCGAAAATGCCTTTGTCTTTTGCCACCCAGAATGGCGCGTAGGCCGCGGCGATACTGGTATAGACTGCAGTGAGACGTTCCGCTGATAAGACCGATGATGCAAAAGACAACGAGAGCGCCAAAAACCAAATCCTAATGAATGGTTTCATACAGTCTTCCTGATTTGTCGATACATCAGCAGCGCTCTCTTTATGCCGTTGGTGCGCGTAGCCGAAGAAGGAACAAACGGCGGTTGAAGCCACAATATGTTCCCGATAAAGTCGAGCCCAGCCAAAAACTTTTCCGGTCGGAGGCGATTATGATCCAATACTCTCCGAAGCTCACTTTTGGTCCGGAAGTGGCCGATTGGCAGGAGCGCTTCAATCCGGAGCGCATGCGCACCGAGCGCGTAAATCGCGCGCAAATGCTGATGCGCAAGTACGGCGTGGCGGCACTTCTCGAAGCCAATCATCACAACATTAGATATCTCACGGCGCTCAAGGGATTCGCCTATCCAATGTGCCGGTACGTGCTGTTTTTCGCCGAGCACGATCCGGTGATGTACGAACACGATGGATATTATCACCAAATGCCCGATCAGTGCCCGTGGATCAAGGAGTGGCGGGCGGCGCGTTCATGGCTGACGGGCGCGCCAGGTCCGGACGCCTGTGCGGTCGAAGCGAAGGCCTTTGCCGGTGAAATCAAAGCCGAGCTGGAAAAGCGCGGCTTGCTTGGCGAGAAGCTCGGTCTTGGCGGCTTCGACGGGACTGCGCGCGAAGCTTTGGTGGACGCGGGAATCAAAAACATCGTCGATACGCGCAATCTCATTCTCGAGGCGCGGATGATCAAAAACCCGGACGAGATTACATGTTTGAAGACCTGCGCCGCCATGGTGGATGGCGTCTGGTTTCGTATCTGGGAAGGATTGAAACCGGGTATGAGAGACACCGACTTGATGACTCTTGGCTCGACCGCGGGATACGAACTGGGTCTAGAATCGGCAGTGCCGGGCGGCTGGCGCACGGGACCCATGACATTCGATCGTGGACCGCATGCCACCAGTCGCGTGATCCAGTTCGGGGATCTGGTGTACGGCTCTTACTGCGGCGCAACCTACATGGGTTATGGCAGCTGCACCTACCGCACGTTTATTGTCGGACGCCAGCCCACTACGAGAGAGAAAGACTGGTACAAAGTCATGCGTGATCGCATCGATGCGATCATCGGCGAGATCAAACCTGGCCGAACCACCGCAGACGCAGCAAAACATTTTCCTCCGGCAAGCAAGTGGGGTTATAAAAGCGAAGTCGAAGTGCTTGCGAGCGAAATCGGCCACGGCATCGGCCTTGGCACGAGCACCGGCTATGACATTCCGATTATCAATCGGCTCTGGTCACTTGAGCATCCCCAGGTCTTCGAAGAAGGCATGACCATCGCCGTGGAATGCCGCGAGGGCGAACACCGTGTGGGCGGCGTGCGGTTGGAAAATATGCTCGTCGTGACAAAAACCGGCGCGGAGATCATGGATTACTTTCCGCGGGAAGAGATTCTCGTCGCGCCGCGCTGAGTTGCTTCCACTGTCGTCTCGTCCACCGAGCCTGTAGGCTTGCGTCTTAGCGGGTTGCGTGAAAGATTAGCGTCAACACTGCGAGCCCGTCGTCCGCCGTATTTCTCACCAAGAGAGCAGCAAATCTAAATTGCGGTATCGCTAAATCATGAAGCGCAAGTTGTTTTTTGTTCTAGCTTTTTTTTGGCTGAATGCCTTCCTATGGGCACAACTCGGTTTTGCTCAAGCTCAACTGACCAGCCCGACGACGGCAGAAATCTTCAAGCAATTTTCCGAGCAAGTGGTCAAAATCGAAGTGGTCGAGAGCGGCTCAGGCGCCAAAGCCTCCGTCGGCAGCGGGTTTTTCGCCACCGAGCGAGGCCAGATCGTCACCAACTATCATGTGGTCTCTAAACTCATTCATTCTCCGGATCGGTATCGCATCGATATCGTCGCGGCTTCCGGCCAAATGGGGCAGGCCGCAGTGCTGGCCTTCGATGTGATCTATGATCTCGCCGTGCTGCGCATCGATCGCTCGGTCAAAGGATTCCTCAAATTCGAAACCACACCGGTGGCGCAGGGCACGCGACTCTACTCGCTGGGCCATCCACAGGATCTCGGTTTGACCATCGTCGAGGGAACGTACAACGGTCTTTTGCAACACTCGCTCTATCCCAAAGTGCATTTCACCGGTTCGCTGAACCCGGGGATGAGCGGTGGTCCGACGGTAACTCACGCCGGTAAGGTTGTCGGCATCAACGTCGCCACCGAGGGGGAACAGATCAGCTTTTTGGTTCCGGCAGCGCGCGCCCTCAGCTTACTCGAAAAAACCGCCAACATCGAAAAGCCGTCAACGGCCAATTTTCTCGCCGAAGTGGGACGTCAGATCCAGGCCAATCAGGCGCGCTATCTTGACGGAATGTTTTCCAACACCACGCCGAGCGTCACGCTCGGCCCGTATTCGCTGCCGACCAAGCCGGCGGATTTTTTTCGCTGTTGGGCTGACGCGCTCCGCCGCAAGGAGCTTCCGTATGTGGTCATCAGTCATGATTGTTCCACCGACGATTACATTTTCGTTTCCAGCGAGCAGTCCTCGGGGATTGTGCGCTTTTATCACCAGTTGCTTTCAACCGAAGAGCTGAATCCGGCCCGTTTCTTCACGCTTTACTCGAGCCAGGTCCAGGCCGGTAATGTGGCGCTGTTCGGGAATGAGGAAGAGGTGACTCCGTTCCGCTGTCTGACTCGTAATCTCCAAACCCAAGGCGGAAAGCTCAAGGGCGTGCTGTGCGCGCGCCAATACGTGAAGCTACCCGGTCTTTACGATGCGGTGTTCAGAGGGGCGACACTCGGCGCTCGAAACGTCGGTTTAGTCACGACCTTGAGTCTTTCCGGCGTGAGTTTCGAGAATATTCAGACGCTCACCCGACGTTATGGTGAGGCAATTAGATGGCGCCGCTAGGCTATATCGAAGTCCTCGACAACAAAGGGGACGTCGTCGAAAGGACGCGGATCGATTCCTTCCCCATCCGTGTCGGACGCGCTTACAGCAATGACGTCGTCATCAATGATCCCTATGTTTGCCCGGAGCACGTCACGATCGAGCTCGACGATCAAGGATCTTTGATTGCGCGCGATTTGAACAGCGTCAACGGACTGTGGTTGGGCAGCGGCGGAAAAAAACCCGTTCCGAAGCTCGAGCTGAGATCCGGGAGTCAGTTTCGTATCGGCCATACCCTGCTTCGCTATCGAAGTTTCGACCATCCGCTGGCGCCGACCCTTCGGGATCGGGAGAATAGCGCGTCTCTTTTTGGCTCGCCTCATATCGCCGCTTTTGCAGGCGTAATGGTCTTATCCTTGTTGTGTCTGGAAAGCTTTCTCGGCTCTGTCGAGCGCGTCACTACCGCCGGCATCATCAGTGAACCTCTGGTGACGTTCGCGACGCTGTTTCTTTGGGCGGGATTGTGGACGTTGGCCGGCAGAGTGATTTTAAGCCGCTTTTATTTTTTCGAGCACGTAACCATCGCAAGTTTAGCGATCGTGGCATTCTTCGCAATCAATGCCGTCGCGGAATGGGTAGAGTTTTTGTTTCCTTTCATTCCGGCGCTCTGGGTCGCCGGTATTTTCGGCGCGGGCGTGATTCTGGCTGGGCTGGTCTTCGGCCACCTCCGATTCGCATCGATGATGCGCCGGCGCTCACGAATATGGGCGGCATCTTCGGTGAGCGCGGCTTTGATCGGAATCAGCTTCATCTCCGATTATGCGAACCGAAGCAAATTTTCCAATGTCATGGAATTTACCGGCATCGTGAAGCCGCTCGATGCCGCGTGGGTGCCGACGATCTCAGTCGATCGATTCATCGAAACATCGCAGAAGCTCAAGAGTGATCTCGAAAGGCTCGCGCAAAAATCTAAACCGACCGAGCCCTGAGCCAATGCCGTGACTCTGATTGACTTGGAACCCACCACTGGCTAGTGTACCAACGATTTTCGTTCAATAGCTCTCCGGGTTTGCGCATTCGAAAGCTGATAAGGAATCATCCATGATTTACGATCTTGAGATCAATTCGGCGGCGCATTATCCCGCTGCCGATGTGCCGGGGCTCATCGTGCTCGCGGAACAAGTCGGCTTCGGCGCGTTTTGGAAGGGCGAATCGAACAGCACCGATCCGATGATCATGCTTTCTGCGGTTGCGAGCCGGACCAAGACGATCAACCTCGGCACGGCGATTTACCATATCTACGGCCGTAGTCCGGTGACTCTCGGCATTCAGTCCGCGACGTTGCAAGATCTTTCCAGAGGACGGTTGCTGCTTGGGCTCGGCGTGGCAAACAAGAGCATTGCGGGGTGGCATGGCGGCGTATTTGATCGGCCGTTAAAAAGAGCGCGCGAATACATCGAAATCGTCCGGAAGGTCGCCGCCGGCGAACGGGTCGAATACGACGGTGAAATCTATCACACCGGCAAGCGATTTCAGCTTTCTTGGAAGCCGAGTTATCCGAATCTGCCGGTATATCTCGCCGGGTTGGGTCCGCAAATGACCAAGTTGGTGGGCAAAATTTCCGACGGCGTATTCATCAATATGGCGACGCCGGCAAAGGTCAAAGAAATCGCCGCGCGCGTGCGCGAAGGTGCCATTGAAGCAGGGCGCGATCCGAGCAAAATCGAGATCATTGCCAAGTCGCGTGTATCACTGAACGCGGATAAAAAATTGGCGCGGGCGAAATTGCGGCAGGTCCTGACTTTCTACAACATTGCCGATCACTACAGCGATATGCTTCGCGGCATGGGTTTCGACAAAGAAGTCAATACGATTCATGAGGCATTTCAAAAAGGCGGCTTCAAAGCCGCTACGAGCGCGCTTACCGATGCTTATATGGACAAGCTGCCTGTCGTACCGGCCAGTGACATTCGTGAGATCAAGGAAAAGATGAAAGAGTTCGAGGAGGCTGGCGTCACGCGAATGGTGATTCCGTATGTTCCCGTTACTGAACCGGTGGTTGAGGATGCGCGAAAATTTTTAGAAGCGTGGGGGAATTCATAATTTTGGATTTTGGATTGCCGATTTTGGATTTATCGAAAATCCAGATCGCAAATCCAACACCGGGGGTGATTCATGTGTGATTTTGCTGCAGATGCGAAAGCAGCCGAAGAATTGATGGTGGGAAGAACGTTGACCGTTGCCCGAGTGCGGGAGCTCAACGCGAAGGATTATTTTTACCAGATGTTGAAAGATAACCCGGAGATGCTGAAAATCTATCCGGGGATTGAAAACGAGTTGCTCCAGGGCGCCATCGATTGTCACATTCATGCCTATCCGGATTTCGTGCACCGTTCGCAGGACATGATTCAGATCGCGATCGAAGCGTCGAAGTGCGGTATGCGCGCGATCGCATTCAAGGACCATTGGAATATCAGCGCAACGTCCGCTTATCTCACGCAGCGCCACATCGACGACATGATCGCGCGCGGTGAGCTGACTCATCGAGTGGAAGTTTACGGCGGCGTCGGCATGTGTTTCGGGATGCGTCCTGAATACGTCCGTGTCGGACTTCAATATCCCAATTTCAAAATGATCTGGTTTCCGACGTTTACGTCGTACGGCTTCTGGCGCGGCGCCGGACATCCCGATCACGAAGGCGTGCGCTTATGTAGTGACGATGGTCAGGTGCTGCCTGAAGTCAAACAGATCATGGAAATGGCGGCGGAGAAGAAAGTCGGCATCGGCTTTGGCCACACCGATTTTCAAGAGCTGTTGCCGCTCGCTCGTCTAGCCAAAGACATCGGCGTGCGCGCGACATTGGATCACCCCTTGCTCGAATTGAACAAGCTGCTGCTCGACGAAATGAAGCAGCTTCGCGATTTGGGCGTTTACGTCGGCACCTATTGTCAACCGATGATTCCAAGCCTTTATCAGCCGGTCGCCGATCCGATGGAAACTGTTCGCACCATCAAAGAGATCGGTCCGGACCGCTGCATTATCGGCAGCGATTTCGGTCAGGTGCTGCACATGGACGCGGTCGACGGCATGCGCGTGTTCATCCGCGCGTTACTCGGGTTCGGCATCAAACCGGATGAGGTCAAAATCATGCTCAAAGATAATCCGGCCAAGCTGATGTGGTTGGATTGATCCTTCCATACGGCGGCTCTGCCGCCTACTCAGGATGGAATGTAGGGGCGTAGCATGCTGGGTCCCTACATTCTACCCTCCAGTAGGGGCGAGCCGCGGTCGCCCTCAAATGACGTTCGCTCCGTGCTCGCGCAGAAGCTGCTTTAATAATGATGTGTGGCAGTGCCTTTCGTCTTCGCAGCAACAGCCCACCGAGAAGTTGGTTTCTGATGACACAGCGGCGAGTAGTTCAATGAGCCTACGCGCCGCCGGCTTCTGCATTTCCCTTCGGTACCGGCGAGCATAATCGGTCCAGTGTTTGGCCGCCAGCGGTTTAGAGAAGAACCATGAAACGAGCGGCGCGCTCGGCGCCAATTCGGGGAGCCAGACGTCGAAATAATTGCGCCGGGCATAATCTTTCTTGAGTACACCGCGTGGCGGGTGACGGACAGTGCCGATGCGCAGTCCTTCGTTCGGATGACGGCAGTTCCGAATCGTACGACGCGAATAGCCATCAGGTTGGTTAATCCTTCTGTTGTGCATCCGCGAATTCCAGGAACGAGGAAGACATGAGCCCCACGCGCAACGCTTTAGGGAATTCGCAAAGCAGATCGTCATTCCCGCATGTTTTAAGCGGGAATCCAGGTTGGATCGGATTGGGATCCCGGGTTAAGACGGTCGGGGGCGACGGCGAATAATCGAGTTCGCGGCGATTTTTAAGTACCGCGATGGTAGCGAATCGTTTCCTCAATGGGATAGATTATGAACTCCAGCAGATTCGAATCGGGATCGCGCACGTAAACGCTCATGCCTTTTGCATGTCCGCCGCTGCGACCACCCATACGCTCTATGGGACCTTCGATTATTTTTGCGCCGGCCTGATCGAGGCTGGCGCGCAGCGACTCCGCCGAGCCTTCCCACACGAAACAGAAGTCGCCGCAGCCCGGTACCGCTGTCGGTCCGCGTAGAGTAAAGCGCCCGCTTTGCCACCGCTCCGGAGCATGAAAATTAATCTTCTGATCGCCGAAATGGACCGAGTAAAAATGCTCTCTTTCCTGAACACCGAATCCCAGTGAGCGATAGAACTTCAGCATCGCCTCGGTGTTCTGGATCGGAATGGCAACATGATCAAAATTTCGAATCGGCATGGCGAACCTCTCAGCTAAAAAGAGGAAATCATCCGTATTTCTTAACCGCGCTTTCGATGGCGCTGCCGGCTCTGGCTAGATCATCTGGTGTCATAACCGGGTGAATCTCGACGCTTGCGTTAAACGCCAGGAACCACGGCTCGGCGATAGCTGGGATCTGCGACGCATCTTGCATCTCAAGAAAAATAAATCCAGATCGCTGGCCGTTGTTGTCGGTAAAATAAACCGTCTCAGGTTTCGAATCTGCGAGTATTGATTGAATCGTGGAGCCTAGCTTGCCAGCCTTCGCGGCGGCATTGCCAGAGTCGACGGGAATATTGACCTTCAGCAAAAAACGCATAATTACCTCCAAAAGGCCTGTGAATTTCTTTATATCTGGCCGACTACCGTGGAGCTGGCACTGCTTTGTCGGCGCGCTTCACTCGCTTCGGCGAGTCAATCTTGCAGCTCGCGCGCGATGCGCTCGTTTTCACCCATGACTCGGAGTAGGTTCCCGCCCCAGAGTCGTTCGATCTGCTTTTCGCTGTAGCCGCGGTGAACCAGCTCCAGCGTAACATTGAACGTTTCGCTGGCATCGTTCCATTCAATCACACCGCCGCCGCCATCGAAATCCGAGGAGATCCCGACGTGATCGATGCCGAGCAAATTTACGGCATAATCGATATGATCGACAAAGTCGTTGAGCGTTGCCGGCAAGTCGCCCGGATAGCTTTTATTCAGATCTCCGAGTTTGCTCTCGTATTCCTTCCGCCGCTCAGCGGGCCATGTCTTTAGCGCCGCCTGTAAACGCGCCTGTTGGCCGGGTCCTTTCATTTCGGGAAGATCGTATTCCTTTTGCAGCGCCGCGAGCGCGGCAAGTCGCTCGGGCGAATCAGCCTTGGTCGTTTTGATAAACCCATTGTAGGCGACCACCTGTATGACGCCGCCCGTTTTCTGGAGTGCCAGCAATTGCTCGTCATCCAGATTGCGGCTCACATCGCAGAGCGCGCGGACGGCGGAATGCGATGCTATGACCGGAGCCTTGGATAGCGCGGCGATTTGCATCATCGCTTCTTTGGAGACATGAGAGACATCCACCATCATACCGAGCCGATTCATTGCCGCGACGACTTCTTCGCCGAGCGGCGAAACGCCATGCCATTTCCAGCCCTCGCGCTCGCCTGTGTGCGAGTCGGC
>Ga0075424_100005761_pt1 | contig 11885 bp, 13 predicted proteins | sample SoiMethybrSBSTD3_FD_75301 | JGI IMG/M metagenome (GOLD analysis project Ga0075424, IMG submission 75301) | Bulk soil microbial communities from a Populus tree surrounding site in Tennessee, USA - Soil MetaG P. TD hybrid SBSTD3 | ecosystem: Environmental > Terrestrial > Soil > Tree plantation... | reverse complement strand
CTCGAGGACGTGAACCACGCCTACGACCTCTTGCTTCAGGGCGAGGTCAAGCGCAGTGTAGCCGTATATTCCTGATCCGGAGGCGGTGATGGCCCTGCGCTTCGAGAAGCTGCACAAGCACTTCGTGGCCGAGGTGAGCCCGGTCGACCTGCGCCGGGTGCACGATCCGGAGACGCTGGCCGAGATCCGGCACGGCATGGACGAGCACGCCATCCTCGTCTTTCACGACCAGCCGCTCACCGACCAGGAGCACCTGGACTTCGCCCAGCGGCTGGACGGGGCGCTCCACACCAAGCTCGGCAGCGCCGCCATCGTGAAGAACCGCTTCGGCAACGAGGCGCTCGGCGACATCTCCAACGTCGGCGCCGATGGCGAGATCCTCCAGACCGGCGACCGGCGCCGCGCCTATGGACTCGGCAATCGGCTCTGGCACACCGACGCCTCGTTCCAGGATCCGCCGGGCCGCTACTCGATGCTCTCCGCCAAGGTGGTCCCGCCCGTCGCGGCCGACACCGAGTACGCCGACATGCGCGCCGCCTACGACACGCTTTCCGATGAGACGAAGCGGCAGATCGAGGGGCTCACCGTGCACCACTCGATCGCCTACTCGCGGCAGGTGCTCGGCTTCGAGTTCTCCGAGGACGAGACCGAGAAGCTCAAGGGCGCCGTCCATCCGCTGGTGCGCACGATCCCGCGCGCCAATCGCAAGGCGCTCTACGTCGCCTCGCACGCCTCGCGCATCATGCAGTGGCCGGTGCCCGAGGGACGCCTGCTGCTGCGCGACCTGATCGAGCACGCCACACAGCCCGAGTTCGTCTACCGCCACCAGTGGCGCGTCGGCGACCTGGTCATCTGGGACAACCGCTGCACGATGCACCGCGCGCGTCCCTTCGAGGACACGCGCCACCGCCGCGAGCTTCGCCGGGTCACCACGCTCGACATGTAACGGGTTCGACGCCGGCGATTTCTGGACGGACACGGAATTCGTGGAGCAGACCGAGGCGATTGCGAACTCGCTGTCGGCCGTGGGGGTCCGCACGCGGATCCGCATGCTGGAGCGCGCGGCCCACTTCACCCAGCTCCGCGAGAAGAAGCTGCGCCCGCGCGTGATGTTCGCGCCGCTTTTCGGCTTGATCCAGACCTTTCTCTTCAGTGCGCCGTACGAGGAGATGAGGCTCACGTGACGTCCGAGGAATATCTGGCGTGCATCCGTACGCTGCTCCCCGCGGTGCGTGAGCGCGCCCTGCTGGCCGAGCAGCTCCGGCGCATGCCCGACGAGACGATGAAGGAGTTCCAGGAGGCGGGGCTGTTCCGCTGCATGCAGCCGAAGCGCTACCACGGGTACGAGCTCGATCCGGGCACGTTCTATCGCGGTGTCATGGAGGTGGCGGCCGTCTGCGGATCGACCGGCTGGATCCTCGCAGTGCTCGGCGTTCACAACTGGCACCTCGCGCTCTACCCGCCGCAGGCGCAGGAGGACGTGTGGGGCGAGGATTCGAGCGTGCTCATCTCCACGGGACTCTCGCCGACCGGTCTCGTGGAGCGCGTCGACGGTGGCTTCCGGCTTCGCGGCCGCTGGTCGTACTCGAGCGGGTGCGACTTCTGCCGGTGGGCCGTGGTGTCGGGCGTGGTGCCACCGACACGCGAGGGCGATCCGCGCGACGTGCGCACGTTCCTGGTGCCGCGCCACGATTACACGATCGACGACACCTGGTACGTGATGGGACTCGCGGGGAGCGGCAGCAAGGACGTGGTCGTGGCGGATGCGTTCGTTCCGGATTACCGCACCCACGCCTACCTCGACGCATTCCATCTGAGGAACCCGGGCATGGCGATCAACGACGGCCCCGTGTATCGTCTGCCCCTCGCGCTCGTCTTTTCGAACTCGCTCGCGTCCGCGGCGGTCGGCGTCGCCCGGGGAGCGGTTGGGGCGTTTCGGGCGCAGTCCCAGACGCGCGTGAACGTGCGCGACCACACGCGCGCGGCCGAGGATCCCTTCATCCACCTGCGGCTGGCCGAGGCCGCCGCCGAGGTGGACGCCGCGCGTGAGCGGATACTCGCCAACTTCGCCGAGATGATGCGCCTCGTGTCGGCGGGGAAAGAGATTCCGTTGAGCGACCGCGCCCGTTATCGCTGGGACTCGGCGAAGGCCGTGGACTGGAGCGTGCGGGCCGTCGATCGGATGTTCGAGGCCAGCGGCGGGCGCGGGATCTTCCTGGACAATCCGATCCAGCGGGCGTGGCGCGACGTGCACGCCATGCGGGCGCACGTGGCCAACAATCCGGAGAAGATCGCGACCGTGTTCGGCCGCTCCGAGTTCGGCCTGCCACCAACCGATATCGGGTTCTAGCCGGGCGGGTCGCCACACCCGATCTCGTCACCCGATTTCGCCGCTCAAGACATGAGCGTCGTTAGCGAACTATTATCGGGTGTCCGCGATCGCGACGCCCCACGGCAGCGTGCCCGCCTTGATGCGCGCGGTCACCGCGTTCGTCGCGGTGTCGATCACCGCGACCTCCCCGGCCCGGCCCACCGTGACGTAGAGCCGGCTGCCGTCCGGCGTCAGGGCCGTCCACCACGCGCGCGGCCCCACCGGAATGGTCGCGACCGGCTCGAGGCTGGGGGCGTCGAGCACGCGCACGTCGCCCGAGTTGCCGTGGGAGACCCACGCGCGCTTGCCGTCGGCGCTGAGCGCGATGTCGACCGGCCGGCTGCCGCCGGTGGCGACGGACTTCTCGACCGATCGCGTTCGGGCCGGACGGCCGGCTGTACGTCGCCATCGGCTCGTCGTGCGATGTGTGCCGTGAAGCCGACGCGCGCCGTGCGGCGATCCTGAGCTACGCCGTCGACGGCTCGGACGCGCGCGTCGTGGCCACCGGGCTTCGTAATCCCGTGGGGCTGGCGTTCCACCCGGCCACGGGGGTGCTGTGGACGACGGTGAACGAGCGCGACTGGCGCGCCGGCGGGGCGCCGCCGGACTTCGTGACCGCGGTGCCGGCCGGCGCCGTCTTCGGCTGGCCGGACTGCTACGCGCTGGGCGGCGCCTTCCGGCCCGATCCCGAGCTGCCGCAGCCGCGGCGGTGCCGCGGCCTCACGGCGCCGACGCTCGAGCTGCCCCCGCACTCGGCGCCGCTCGGGATGGCGTTCCAGCGCGACAGCCTCTTCGTCGCGCTGCACGGCTCGCGCGCCGAGCTGCCGGCGGCCGGCTACACGCTGCTGCGCGTCCGGATCGATGCGCGTGGACGCGCCCGCGCGGACGATTTCGCGACCGGCTGGCGAGACGGCGCGCGCGTCTGGGGACGGCCGGTCGACGTCGCCGTCGGCGGTGACGGCGCGGTCTACGTCTCCGACGACCACGGCGGCCGCGTGGTGCGCATCAGCGTCGCGCGCTGAGCACCACGGCCGGGCTCACCCGAGGAGCAGCCGCGTCAGCTCCTCGGGCGCGCTCAGCATCGGGTAATGGCCGGTGTCGAGCTCGTGCCACGCCGCCTTCAGACGCTCGGCCGTGCGGCGCTGATGCGCCTCCGGCGGATTCACCGCCTGGCGGCAGCGGATCACCGTCGCCTTCCACGACTGATCCCAGAACGTGGTCGGCTCCATCGGCGCCTCCAGCGCGGCGATGGGGTGCGGGGTGACCCGCGCCAGCGCCCACGCGCGCAGCGCGGGATCGAGATCACGGAAGAGCCGGCTCTCGGCGTCCGCCTTCGTGGGGCCCGTCGAGATGGCGGTGGTCTCGTTCGGGGCGGAGCGCTTGACGATGTTGTCCACCTTTTCGCCGGGCATCAGCGCGAGGGCATCGACGAACGCCACCCGTGCGATGCGGTCACGCGCCAGCTCGGCCGCCTTCTGGATCACCATGCCGCCCGAGCTCGTGCCGGCCAGGATGACGTCGCTCAGGTCCTCGTAGAAGAGCAGCCCGGCGACCTCGCGGGCGTGCGTGGTGACGGTGATGCCGGGACGGATCGTGTGCGCGCGCTCGCCGCAGCCGTCGAGCGTGGGAACGTGCACGAGATGGCCGGCGGCGCGCAGCCGCGTGGCGACCGGTTTCCAGATCCAGCCGCCCTGGTAGGCGCCGTGAACGAGCACGTAGGTGGCCATGGGTTCCCTCTTCCCCTCCGGATTACGAGACCGAACCGGACGCGCCCCGAAGGCGCGGATCGAGCACGTCACGCAGGGCGTCGCCGAGCATCTGGAAGCCGAACACAGCCAGCGAGATGGCCGCGCCCGGGAACAGCGCCATCCAGGGCGCGTAGTACATGAACGAGCGCCCGGAGCCCGAGAGCATCGCTCCCCACGACGGATACGGCGGCGGAATGCCGAAGCCGAGAAACGAGAGCGCCGCCTCGGCCAGGATCACCTGCCCGAGGCCGATGGTCGCCAGGATGAGGATGGTCGCGAGGACATTGGGCAGGACATAGAGACGCACGATGCGCGGGTGCCCGGCGCCGAGCGCGCGCGCCGCTTCGACGTAGGGACTCGCCATCACCGACAGCGTGGCGCCGCGGATCACGCGTGAGGCGCCGGCCGCGCCGAGGATCGACAGGGCGATGATGAGATTGAGGAGCCCGGGCCCCAGCGCCGCCATCAGCGAGAGGATGACGACCAGCCCAGGGAACGAGATCCAGGCGTCGACCACGCGCTGGACGAGGATGTCGTAGGTGCCCCCCAGATAGGCGCTGGACACGCCGACGGCGGCCGCCATCAGCGTGGCCAGCGCGACGGTGGCGAAGCCCACCGTGATCGAGATGCGGGCGCCGTAGACGACCCGGCTCCAGATGTCGCGCGAGAGGTTGTCGGTACCCATCCAGTGCTTGACGCTGGGCGGCTTCATCCGGGCCCCGGCGATCGACGAGGCGTACGGGTGCGGCGCGATGCGGTCGGCAAACACCGCCATGACGAGCAGGCTCAGCACGATCACGCCGCCGATGGCGCCGAGCGGCTTGCGCCGGGCGAAGTCGAGCACGAGCCGCCCCCACCGCGGCCGCCAGGCCGGCGCCAGCACCGGCGCGACCGGCAGCAACCCTCCTAGGGTGCCCCCCGACGAACGAGGCTCCGCCATGGCTAGTAGCGGATCCGCGGATCGAGAAACGCGTAGGTCAGGTCCACCAGGAGATTGCTGGCGACGATGATCACCACGATCATCAGGTTGATACCCTGAATCACCGGGTAGTCGCGCTGCACGATGGCGTCGACCAGGAACTGGCCCATGCCGGGAATGCCGAAGACCCACTCGATGACGACGGCGCCGCCGGCGATGGCCGCCACCTGGAGGCCGAGCACGGTGATCACGGGGATGACCGCGTTCTTCAGCGCGTGCTTGAGCACGACCTCGCGCTCGCGCAGCCCCTTGGCCCAGGCCGTGCGCACGTAGTCGTGCCGCAGGACCTCCAGCAGCATGCCGCGGGTCAGCCGCATGATACCGGCGGCCGAGGTGATGCCGAGGATGACCGCGGGCAGCACGAGCTGGAGCACGAAGGCGGCGGGGCTGGTCGCGAACGGCACGAACTGCGTGCGCGGCGTCCAGCCCCACCAGATCGCCGGCAGCAAGGTGACCAGGATGGCCATCACGAAGGCCGGCACCGACAACCCCAACACCGCCAGGCTGCGCGCGAAGAAATCGAGGACCCCGTCCTGGCGAACCGCCGCGATCACGCCGATCGGAACGCCGATGACGATGGCGACGGCCAGCGCCAGCGCCCCCAGCGCCGCGCTCACCGGCAGCCGCCGCGCGAGCTCGCTGAGCACGGGCTGACGCGTCCACAGCGACTCGCCGAGGTTGCCGCGCACGACGGCGCCGAGCCAGTCGACGTACTGCACGGGGATGGGCCGGTTCAGGCCCAGCTTGGCGCGCAGGTCCTCGAGGTCCTTGCCGTAGGCCTTCTCCTCCAGCATCAGCTGCACGACGTCACCGGGGATCAGGCGCGGCAGCGTGAAGACGATGAGCGAGGCGATGAGGAGCGACGGCACCGCGACGACGAGACGCCGGAGGACGTAGGCGCGCATGACGACACCGGGGCCGGCCGGCGACGGCGCGCCGGCCGGCCCCGTGGCGGCAATCCTACTTGTCGAGCCAGGCGGCGATGAGCCGCCCGCCAAAATCGAAGCCGTTGTTCGGCATGAAGTTCTTGACGTGGGAATCCCAGGCCGACAGGATCCGGATCGAGCCGTCCACACCGAAGAGCGCCTGCTCGGCGAGATAGCGCTGGATGTCGAAGACGATCTGCTTGCGCTTGGGCACGTCGAACGTCCGCCGCTGCAGCCGGATCATCTCGGTGAGCTTGGGATCGTTCACGCCCCAGACGTTCAGGGCCTGCCCCGGCATGTACCAGCGGTAGAAGTACGCCTCGGGGTCGGCCCAGGCGCCGCGCAGCCCCAGGAACATGCCGTCGAATTTTCCGAAGATCGTGCTGGTGATGAAGGCGCCGTATTCCTTTTGCTTGAGGTCGCCCTGGATCCCCGCCGCCGCCCAGTTCTTGAGCGTGATCTGCACGAAATCGTCGTAGTCGGGCCCGTACACCGTAGCCGCGGCCTCCACCGTCGTCTTGAAGCCGTTCGGCAGCCCGGCCTCGGCCAGCAGCTTCTTGGCTTCAGCCGTGTTGAACTCGTAGAGCTTGCGGCCCTCGGGGCCGAGCTGGTCGATCGGGATCGACCAGTCGGCGAAGGCGGCCGGCACCGCCGGATTGGGCGTCCAGCGTCCTTGCGAGAACGCCAGCGACTCGAAGACCTCGGCCAGGTTGCTCGCCCGTGCCAGCGCCCGCCGCACCCGGATGTCGCCGAACGGCGGCGTGGCGAGCTTGAAGCCCGTGGCGCCGCTGGTGAACCACGTGTACTCGGCCGTCTGCAGGCCCGGCTTGCGCTGGCGGGCGATGGGCGCGTCGAGCCAGCGCACCGCCTGCTGGTACTCGGGGCCGAAATCGGTCTTGCCGGCCAGCCACGTGGCCAGGCGCGAGGCAGGATCCTTGTCGATGAGCAGCTCGACTGCGTCGGCGTAGGGCAGGCCCGGGAAGTAGTAGTTCGGGTTGCGGACGTAGCTCAGCTTGACGTTGGGCTCCCACCTCTCGAGCATCCAGGGGCCGGTGCCGACCACCGACTCCACCTTCTTGAGATCCCCGAACTTCTCCACGCACTCCTTGGCCACGATCCACGTGGAGGTCGATGCCAGCAGGTCGAGGAACCACGCATTGGGCTCCTTGAGCGTGAACTTGACCGTGTGCTTGTCCACGGCCTCGATCTTGTCCACGTACTCCAGCACCGGCTTGTTGGGATTCCCGGCGATGCTGAGGAACCGCTCGTAGGTGTACTTGATGTCGTCGGCCGTCAACTCGCGGCCGTTCACCGGCGGCTTGTTGTGCCAGCGCACGCCCTTCCTGAGCTTGAAGACGTAGGTGGTGTCGCTGGTCTGCGTCCACGATTCGGCCAGATCGGGCTCGATCGGGTACGTCATCGGCTTCACCGACGGACCGGCCTTTACCTTCACCAGCCGGCTGTAGACGAACGACAGCGGCACCATCGTCACGAACGACAGCGTCTGGTGGGGATCGAAGTGCAGCGGGTCCGCCAGCACCGTCATGCGGAAGGTCCCGCCGCGCTTCGGTGTCTGTGCCTGGGCCGGCGTCACCAGCTGCGGACCGGTGGCGGCCAGGACGGCGGCGGCGGCGCCAGTGGTGAGGACGCTACGACGCGTGAGACCCGTATTGTCGCTCATGACTCTTGGGGAGGGGCACCCTGGAAGGGTTCCCCTCTTCCCCCTCTTGGGAAGGGGCACCCTGGAAGGGTTCCCCTCTTCCCCTCCTTAACGTCTGTTCACCGCATAGTGAGGTCGGGCCAGAGCTGATTGGCGCCGCGGGCGGCGATGGCACGGCCGAGGACTTGCGCCCACTGGCTCTCGCTGCCGAACTCCGCGCGCCACGACCAGAGCCGGCGCGTGGCGAAGTGCAGGGAGTGCTCGTAGGTGAACCCGATGGCGCCGTGCACCTGGTGCGCGATGCCGGCGCCGAGGCCGGCGGCCTCGCCCGCGCGCACCTTGGCGGCGGCGACGGCCAGCCGCGGCTCGCCGCGGTCGGCCGCCACGAACGCGTGCTCGGCCGCGATGCCGGCGGCGGCCACGTGGCCGGCCAGCAGCGCGAGGTTGTGCTGGATCGCCTGGAAGTTGCCGATCGGCTTGCCGAACTGCTTGCGCTCCGTCGCGTAGCGCGCGGACTGCTCGAGCAGCGACTCCAGCGCGCCGGCCATCTGCGCGGCGCGGATCATCGCGCCGTAGAGCACGACCGCGTCGGGCGCGACCCGCGCGGGCGCCGCGGCGACCACCGGCGCGCCGTCGAAGACGAGCGTATCGCGCGGCTCCAGCGCAAGGCTGCGGTCGGCGGTGACCCGACCCGCGCCCCTGGCGACCAGCGCGACCACGGGCGTGGCGCCGTCCTCGGCCACGATCACGACGTGCCCAGCCGTCGCACCCCACGGCACGCGGGTGGCCGTGCCATGCAGCGTGCCGCCGCCACCGGCGCGCGCGAATCGCAGCCGCTCGTCGCGGTGCACCGGCGCGATGGTCAGCGGGCCCATCGGCACGTCGAGGCCCGCCTGGCCGAGCAGCCAGCCCGCCACGATCGTCTCGGCCAGCGGCACGGGCGCGGTGTGCTTGCCGGCCGCGCGCACCACGGTGTGCGCGTCCGCCCACGCGCCGCCCGCGCCGCCGTGAGCCTCCGGCACCAGCGGCAGCGTGAGGCCGCCCTCCTCGAGCGCGCGCCAGAGCTTGTCGGGCCACGCGCCCTTCTCGGCCGACTCGATCAGCTCCTTGGTGACGAGGTTGTTGAAGAGGCGGGTGACGGTGTCGGAGAGCAGCCGGCCGAGCTCGCCCATGTCAGCGCAGTCCGAGCCCGCGGGCGATGATCCCGCGCAGGACCTCGCGCGTGCCCCCGCGCAGCGAGAACGACGGCGCGCGCTGCACGAGATAGCCGAGCGTCTGCTGCAGGTCGCCGCCGGTGTCGATCGTGGGCTCGATGTCCATGAGCGCGTGCACGACCTCCGGCACCGACTGCTCGAACGTCGTGCCCACGTCCTTGACCACCGCCGCCTCGAGGTTGGGATTCTGGCCGGCCTGCAGCATGCCGGCGACCGAGAGCGACATCTGCCGCAGCGTCATGAGCTGGGCGGTGAGCCGGCCGAGCACCTCGGCCGCGCGTGGATCGGGATCGGCGCCGACGTGCTCGATGAGCGCCAGGACCAGCGCGATGCTCGAGAGATACCGCTCGGGCCCGCTGCGCTCGAAGGCCAGCTCGGTGGTGACCTGCTTCCACCCGTCGCCGTCGCCGCCCACCCGCATGTCCTCCGGCACGAACGCGTCCTGGAAGACGACCTCGTTGAAGTCGTGTGAGCCGGCCAGGTTGATGATGGGCCGGATGGTGATGCCCGGCGATTTCAGGTCGACCAGGAACTGCGAGAGGCCCTCGTGCTTCTTGTCGGGCACGACGGCCGTGCGGAACAGCGCGATCGCGTACTGGCTGCGATGCGCGTTGCTCGTCCACACCTTGGTGCCGTTGACCACGTAGCCGCCGTCCTTGCGGACGGCGCGCGTGCGGATCGAGGCCAGGTCGGAGCCGGAGTCCGGCTCGCTCATGCCGATGGCGAACGACAGCTCGCCGCGCGCGATGGCCGGCAGAAACCGTTCGCGTTGCGCCTCGGTGCCGAAGCGGAGCAGCAGCGGGCCGCTCTGACGCTCCGCCACCCAGTGCGCACCGGCCGGCGCGCCGGCCGCCAGCAGCTCTTCCAGCAGCACGTAACGCTCGAGGAACGAGCGCTCCTGGCCGCCGTACTTCTTCGGCCACGTGAGACCGATCCAGCCGCGGGCGCCGAGCTTTCTGCTGAACTCCGGATCGAAGCCGCCCCACGAGCGCGCCCGGCGCACGGTGGGCCGCGTGCCCAGCGCTTCGCGCAGGAAGACGCGCACCTCGTCCCGGAAGGCCTCGGCCTCGGGCGGCAGGTCGCGCAGCTCGAAGTGGAATACGCTCACGGTGCGCTCTGCATTAACACGGCTGCGGCGTGGCCGCAACCGCCGCGCGCTCAGCGGCCGAAGAAGCCGCCCTTCGGCCGGGCGTGGGCATGGAAGTGGTCGGGGATGTTGCGCATGTGGCCGTCGATCCAGAACTCGCCGAGACGCTCGGCGGCCACTTCGCGCAGCTTGGCGTGCATGTGACGGAGCTGCTCGTCGGGAGGCTCGGTGCCGTGCGAGCGCCAGACCACCATCGGCACCTCGCAGATGTCGCACTCGGCGATCCAGCAGATCGCGTCCTCGTGATACCAGGGCGTGATGCGCGCGGCCTTGCAGAGGTCGCACGGCCGCTCGGGCGCGCTCATCGGCGCGCCGTCAGGCTGCCATCGGGTAGCCGGCCTCCTGCCAGGCGCGCACGCCGCCCTTCAGCGCCTTCGCGTTGCGGAATCCCGCCGCCTGGAACCGCGCCGCCTGACCGGCGGCCGTCGCCTCGTGCGGTCAGGCGCAGTAGAAGATCAGCGTCTGGTTGTGGGGGACGCTGTCGGCCCGCCGCTGTAGATCGTGCAGCGCGATGGCGTTCTGCAGCCGGAGCTGACGGCACTTGTTCGCGTCGTCGTAGGCGCACACCAGGAGCGCTCGCCCCGCCTCGACGTCGCGCCGCGCGTCCTCTGCGGGGACTCTCTCGACATGCTCGGGCTGCATGGACCACCTCCGAGGCTCCACGGAGGCTGCAAGCCATGTACCGGCGGCCTAGTAGTCGGGGCCTTCGAGGAGTGGAAAGGCGCTGACCACGCTCGGGAGGCCGACGGGCGGCGCCGGGTGCACGTACGACCCGTTGAGCGCGCCGAGGCGATCGACCCCGAGCAGCGCCAGCGCAATGCGGATCTCGTCCTCCATGAGCTCGAGCATCCGCACGCAGCCGGCGGCGCCGGCGGCCGCGAGGCCGAAGCACGGCATGCGACCCATGCCCACGAGATCGGCGCCGAGCGCGAGGGCCTTCACCACGTCGGTCCCGCGCTGGAAGCAGCCGTCCACGATGACCCGGGCGCGCCCGCCCACCGCCTTGACGACCTCCGGCAGCACGTCGAGCGAGCCGCGGCCCTGGTCGAGCTGGCGGCCGCCGTGATTGGAGACGTAGACAACGTCCACGCCGTGCTCGCAGGCGAGCGCGGCGTCCTCGCCGGTGGCGATACCCTTGAGGATCAGCGGCACGCTGGGCCACGTGTCCTTGAAGCGCTTGATGTTGTTCCAGGTAAAGCCGGCCTGGTAATCGAAGCCCGTCGCGCGCTGGCGCCAGGGCTTCACGAACCGGCGCGCCAGGTCGCGCTCGCGGCGACTGTACGAGGCGGTGTCGATGGTGATGGCGAAGCCCGTGTAGCCGTTGGCCACCGCGCGGCGCACGTGATCGTCCACGAACGCGTCGTCGCCCCGCACGTAGAGCTGGAAGACGCGGAAGTTGTCGGCGGCCTTCGCCACCGCCTCCAGCCCCGGGTTGCACACCGACGAGAGCATCTGCGGGACGCCGAACTCGGCCGAGGCCTGCGCGGCGGTGGCGCCGCCGCCGGGGGTGAAGCTCTCGAGACCGCCGATGGGCGCCATCATCACCGGGATGCGGACGGGCTTGCCGAGGAAGCTCGACGTCGCGTCCACCTTGGAGACGTCGCGCAGCACGCGCGGGCGGAAGGCCAGCGAGTCGATCGCCAGCCGGTTGCGCCGCAGCGTCGTCTCGGTCTCGGTGCCGCCAACCAGGTAGTCCCACGGCCCCCCCGCCAGCGTCGCGCGCGCGGCTCTGACGATCTCGTGCAGTGTCTGGAAGCGGTCTTCGAGTCCTGAGCTCATGGACCGGGAGGATAGCATCGCTCGGGGACCGGCCATGACGCAGGTGTGACGCAGAGCGGCA
>Ga0075424_100005759_pt1 | contig 11890 bp, 9 predicted proteins | sample SoiMethybrSBSTD3_FD_75301 | JGI IMG/M metagenome (GOLD analysis project Ga0075424, IMG submission 75301) | Bulk soil microbial communities from a Populus tree surrounding site in Tennessee, USA - Soil MetaG P. TD hybrid SBSTD3 | ecosystem: Environmental > Terrestrial > Soil > Tree plantation... | reverse complement strand
CGTCACCTTGAACTTCTTGCCGAGCAGCGCCTGGGCCGCCGTCGCCCCGAGGCAGACGACGACCGCGGGGCGGACCACCGTCAGCTCCGCCTCCAGCCAGGGGCGGCAGGCGAAGATCTCGAGCGCATCCGGCTTGGCGTGGATGCGGCGCTTGCCCCGCGGCTCCCACTTGAAGTGCTTCACGACGTTGGTGACGTAGGTCCGGCTCCGCTCGATGCCGGCCTCTTCGAGCGCGCGGTCGAGGAGCCGCCCCGCGGGGCCGACGAACGGACGTCCGGCCAGGTCCTCCTCGTTGCCGGGCTGCTCGCCGATGAACATGGCGGCCGCGCGCCGCGCTCCTTCGCCGAAGACCGTCTGCGTCCCACGCTTCCAGAGGTCGCAGGCCCTGCACTCGGCCGCGGCCGCGCGCAGGGACACGATCGTCGGACGTGGCGGCACGAGCGGAGCCGCCGTCTCGACCACCACCTTCACCGGGGGCATCGATCGATTCTACGTACGGCGGCCGCCGCACGGGGCGAGTCGCATCACGACCGCCGGGAAGGGGCGTGCCCCCCTCCCGGCGGGTCACGTGGAGCTAGCGCGGTGGCGGCGGGAAGTTGTCGCCGCCGTCCATGGTGTGGATATCGTCTGTGCCCGCGGCGGGCGCGGTGACCGCGCCGCGCTCCTTGACGACGCGGGTGCGCAGGGACGCGTCGTATCCCAGGAGTCCGAGCGCGAGGATCAGCAGAGTGGTGACGAGCCCTTTGAACATGTGCCCTCCAGGCGCGGAGCGGTGCGCCCCGCAAGTGACGGCAGCGTATAACGTGCGAACACATGTCGAGGCCCGAAAGTGGCTCAAGAATGGATCATCAGCGTTCTGAAACTGGCCACTCCGCGCCCCTTTGGAGCGTTTGTTGACAAAAGGCGATTGACAGGAAGCAGCGCTCGCTCCTACATTCGCTCTCTCCGTGGACTCACCGGCTGAAGTAGCACGCGAGCTCGCGCGCGTCCTCGCTCCCGACGACGCCGCCGCGGCCGCCGCCGCCGCCACCAAGCTCCTGTGGTTTCTCGTCCACCGCGCGGGCGCCGCCGGCGGCTGCGTGCTCATCACGCCGCTGGAAGGCTCGATGCCGACGCAATACGCGGCGTGCAACCTGGGCCTCGATCAGCTCGCGACGATCCACGCGGCGTGGACGGCGGCCGAGCCCTGGCTGCGGCGCGGTCAGGCCGTGCAGCATCCGACCCACGTCTTCCTGCCCGTGGTGGACCGCGAGATGGGAGACGCCATCCTCGCCGTGCTCTACCTCGACGCCCCGCGCCGCTTCGACGCGGCCACGCTGCAGCCGTACGTGGACGCCCTGGGCGAGGCGCTCCTGATCTCGCGGCAGCTCGTGTTCGAGCGTGCGGGCGGCGGCGAGGTGCGGCCCACGGGGCGGGCCGGCCTGCTGCGCGTCCTGCAGGATGCCGAATGGAACGTGGCGCGCGCGGCCCGCGTCCTCGGGGTGACGCGGCGGACGGTGTACCTGCGCCTGCAGCGCTACGGCATCGACCGCCAGCGCATCCCGAAGTCCGTCACTCGCCCCCGTCCCGCACGCTGACATGGACCCGCGCCTGCTGATCGGCCATGCGGTCAAGGTCGTGCTGGTGGCGGCGCTCGTCGGGCTCTACGCGCGCGGGCGGTCGGGGCGCTGCCTGGCCATCGTCGCCTACCTGTGGACGGCGCTCCTGGGGAACTCCCTCACCACCTTCTGGCCCGAGGTCTTCTTCAACTACGAGTTCTGGATGCGCCGCCAGGCCCTCTTCGACGTGCTCAAGCTGCTGATCGGGGTCGAGATCGCGCTGCGCGCGTTCCGCGTCTTTCCCGGCGCTCGTGCCGCCTGGGCGAGGCTGCTCGCGGCCAGCATGGTGGCCGGGACCACGGTGGCGTTCTGGTTCCTGCCCCGCGATGCGCCGTACAGCGTGATGTTCGCCCACCAGCCCCAGATCATCGCCGCCACCGTGTGGCTGTTCACGGTCACCTCCCTGGTGATCGTGCACTACCGGATCCCCATCGACCCCTGGCACCGTGCGATCCTTCTCGCCTTCGTCCCCTATCAGCTCGTATTCACGACGGCGATCGCCGTCATGACGAACCTCGGCGGATCGGTCCATCCGGCGATGGGTTTCCTGGACTCCGCCGCCTACCTCGGGCTGGTCACCTATTGGGCGCAAGCGGCGTGGCGCCGGGAAGAGGCCCTGGAGATCTCGCCGGCGACACGGCGAGCCCTGCAGCTGGAGGTGGCCTGATGCTCTGGGTCGGCCTGGTGGCGCTCTCGACCATCGTGGTCTGCGTGCTGCTCGGCCGGCACGATCGCGCCGCCGTCGCGCGGGAGTGGGACATGATGCTCGGCGGACACTCCTCCGAGCACATCCGTTCCCTCGAGCGCACCTGCGAGCTCGATCATCTGATGGCGGACGATTCCTGGGAGGCGGCCTGCCAGGCCCTCAAGGACGACGACCGCCCCGAGGTCGTGCGCCTGCTCGACCTCTCCTACCAGGTGCTGGAGGCGGCCACGGCCAACCGCCGCGTGCGGCTGCGCGCCGTGCGCGTCTGCGCCCGCATGGCCGCGGCCATGGCGCCGGCGCCGCCGCTGCTGCCCGCCCACTTCGAGACCACCGAGCTTCGTAGCCTGGCCGGGGTGGCCACGCTGCTGCAGCACATCCTGGTGAGCGCCCACGAGCGGTTCGTCGTGCAGGCCCACGTGCTGGCCCTCGGCTTCGTGCTGGCCCTGCGCGCGATGCGTCGGGCCCGCGACGGACGCGACCTCGCGGCGGCCCTCCTGCGCTTCGACGTCGCGAAGATGGACTGGCGGTCGCTCGACGAGGCGCACGTGGAGATGGTCCGCATCCTCCTCCTCTCCGCGGCCGCGTCCCCCCGCGGCGTCGCCGTGGCCCGCCTCTAGCGGCCACCATCGCGGTGGGTGGCTGGCTCTAGAGCACCTTGTAGGCGGTCACGCGGACGACGTGCGTGCCGCGATGGCCGTCGCGGCCACGCGCCTCGAACCCGAATCCCCAGTCGACGTTCAGGAGGATCCGCCCCGGCAGCGCCATCTCCACCGCGGCCCCGGTGCCGAGGTGGCCCTGGCTCCGGCTTCCCGCGTTGGGGTCGTGGACGGCGGCCGCATCCACGAAGCCGTCGAGGCGCCAGCCGCGTGCGGCCTCCCAGGTGGCCGCGCTGCGCAGCACGATTCCGCGGTCGAAGCGGATGCCCGCGGAGGGATAGCCACGCAGGCGGTTGTCGAACGCGTCGAAGGAGAAGCGGCTGAAGCGGTCGAGGTGGCGCCCCCCCAATGCGCTCGTCTCCAGCCGGGTGACGGTCCGTGGCCCGAGCACGAACGTCCGCGACAAGGTGAGGCCCGCTTTCTGGTAGGCGGCGTCTTCCGGCGCGTAGTCGCCCGGCCGTCCCCACTCCGCCCAGCTCTGCCGGCGCGCCGCGCTGCCCCACGCCGTCGCCGACCACGCGCCGCGCTCCCATTCGAGCCCGAGGCGCAGGCCGTGCGCGAAGGGGCTCGTGGGGACGTGAAAGTCCGCGGCGGTCGTGTCGTTGGGCTCGAGCCACACCGCATCCAGCTCGTAGGCGGCGCGCAGCCGGGTGCGCGCCCCGAGCCGGCGCAGGGCGGCCACGGAAGCGCGGAGCGGCCGCTGCCACAGGTTCTCCCCGTAAAGCTCGACGCCACGGCGGAACGAACGATCGTTGTATCGGGCCAGCGACGCGAAGGCCGAGGCCTGGATCTGGAGGCCGGGGCCCCCCACCGAAGGCGCGCTCAGCGCGAGCTGCACGAAGGGGCCGGCCAGGAGCGCGGTCATCTGCGCGCCCGTGCCCAGCACGTCGAAGTCGAGGTAGCTGAGTCCGGCGAAGGGCAGGGGGCCGTCGACGTTGGGATCGAACAGCGTGCCCGCGGCCACGCTCCACACCCGCGAGGCCCGGCCCCCCACGACGCGTCCTCCGTCGGCCGCGGCCGCCTCGCCCTCCGCGACCCGCCTCAGGTAGCGGAAGCCGTCGGGAGTCTCTCGCATGATGACGGCACGGGAGGCGTGGGCCGCCGCCAGGCGCGCCTCGAAGTCGGGAGGATTGGCCTCGATGCGATCGAAGGCCACGACGCGGTGGATCGGGGTGCGATGGCCGGGCCCTTCGTAGACCTGCTGGACGTCGGACTCCGCGAGGAGCCAGGCTTCCACGCCCTCCACGTCGACGGGCCGGAACGCGTCCGTCTGCGCGGAGGAGACGATCGCTCCGCGCAGGCCGGTCTGAGCCGCCTCCAGGCGGACGAGCGCGAATCCCTCCTTCGCGATCCAGGCCCGCCCCCGCAGGGAGGGCAGGCGCGGATCCCGGGGCTGGAAGCCCACGACGTAACACGGGCGGCCCGCCTTCTCCTCCTCGCCTTCGAGGCGATAGCCGTACGCATCGCCGAGGGTGATGGAGAGCGGGGGGAAGGCCACGCGCTCGGGCTGCACGAGCGGCAAGCGCGGCACGCCGTCCTCGCTCACCGCGACGGGCACGCCGCTGAGGCGCAGGTCGCGGTGCTCGATCTCGGCCAGGGATCCCTGCCGATACAGCACGGCGGCGGCGGTCACGGTCATGGGCGCGGGCAGGCCCGTCACCTGGAAGGTCAGGACGCTGGTGCCGGTGGCGATCAGGGTCCGCACGTGCGCGGCCTGACGCGCCGCCGCGGCCTGATGGGCGGCGAGGATCTCGTCGACGGTGAGCGTGCGCGCCGCCGTCACCTCCACCCCCGCCGTGAATCCCGCCTCCCCGCCCGCCCAGCCCGCGAGGCGGAGCACGATCGGGCCGCGGAGGCCACGCGCGTCGATCTCGGTCCGACCGCCGCGAGAGGTCAGGGGAAGAGGCTCCCCGGCCCCACGGTCGATGGACTGCGCGAGAGCGCGGGTCGCCCCCGGCCGCACGGTGAGGAGACGTCCGCCTTCCACGACGGCGACGGCCTCGAGCGTGCCTGGATGAAGGAAGACGGACGTCGCGCAGACCCCGTCGGCCGCGCACACCTTGACCGCGTCGAGGGACGTGAGGCCGGCGGGCAGCGCGTCGGCGAGCGCCGCCACCCGGCGCGCCGGCTCGACGCTCTCCTCGCGCAGGGGCAGCAGGAGTCGATGACCGGGGGTGCGGGCGGTGGCGGCGAGGAGGTCGGTCAACGACGACGCGGGGTCGAGGGAGAGCCACCATTCGAGCCCGCCGCTCTCCTCGGCCAGGGACGGGGCCACGACGAAGGACACGTACGGCCCGATGCCGCGCGCCGCCAGCGCGCGCAGGAGCGGGGTCGGTCCGGAAAGGCCGATGGCGGCGCGGGGCGCCGCCGCGCGCACCGCGGTCGCGCGCGTGCGAATGGCGAACACGAGCGCGTCGTCCGGCATCGCGCCGTCCGGGAGCCTCAGCAGCACCCGCGTGGCCAGCGGCGCCAGGCCGGCCAGATCGTCGGTGCCCGATCGGAGCGGGAGCTCGAATCCGGTGCGCGCTCCCCGCGCGGCCAGGGAGCGCGCGACCGCCACCGCCCCCGCCGCGTCCTCCGTACTCGCGATGGCCACGACGATGTCGAGACCCTCCAGCCGCCCCGTGGTGTCGGCGAGGGCGCGCGCCTCATCCGTGGTGGCACGCCAGGCCACGCAGGCGGCACAGGGAGCGGAGAGATCGAGAGCGTCCGCGGACACCGTCAGGAACAGGGCCGGCGCCAGCGCAGCCAGGAGGGTCTTCAGGGTCTCAGCGGTGCGCGGCGATGAAGTCGCGGATCTGCTCCTCCAGCACGGGCAGCGGCACGGGACCATTGGCGAGGACGGCGTCGTGGAACGCGCGCACGTCGAACTTCGGGCCGAGCTCGGCTTCCGCCTTCGCGCGCAGCTCCCGGATCTTCAGCTCGCCCATCTTGTAGGCGAGGGCCTGGCCCGGCCAGGAGATGTAGCGGTCGGTCTCCGTCCGCACCTCGTGCAGCGACAGCGCGGTGTTGGCGGCCATGAAGTCCATCGCCTTCTGGCGCGACCAGCCCAGCGCGTGCATCCCGGTGTCCACCACGAGGCGGCACGCGCGCCACATCTCGTAGGTCAGGCGCCCGAAGTTGCTGTACGGGTCCTGGTAGAAGCCGGCCTCCAGGCCGAGGCGCTCGGAGTAGAGCCCCCAACCCTCGACGAACGCTCCGACCATCGCCGCGCGGCGGAAGTGGGGCACGCCCTGCATCTCCTGCTGCAGCGCGATCTGCAGGTGATGGCCGGGGACCGCTTCGTGCAGGGTCAGCGCTTCGAGCACGTACAGGGGCCGGCTCTCGAGCGCGTACGTGTTGACCCAGTAGGTGCCGGCGCGGGTGCCGCCGACCGGAGCCTCGACGTAGCGGCCGCCCGTGTATTTGGGAGCGAGGTGGGCGGGCACGGGCTCCACCCCGTAGGGCAGGCGCGGCAGGCGGCCGAAGAGAGACGGGAGCTTGCCGTCCATGCGCTTGGCGATGAAGGACGCCTGCTTGAGCAGCTCCTCCGGCGTGCGCGCGTAGAAGCGCGGATCCGTGCGCAGGAACTGGAGGAAGGCGGCGAAGTCGCCCTGGAACCCGGCCTGCCGGATCACGTCCTCCATCTCGGAGTGGATCCGCGCGACTTCGCGGAGGCCGATCTGGTGCACCTCCTCGGGCGTGACGTCGAGGGTCGTGAAGTGGCGGACCCGGTACGCGTAGTACTCGCGGCCCCGCGGCAGGTCCGCGGCCGCGATCGTGGTCCGCGTCTTCGGCAGGTACTCCACGGTCATGAAGTCGAGGAAGGCGCGATAGCCGGCGACGGCCCCCTCCAGGACGGCGGCGCGGCCGGCCGCGATCAGGCGCGCGCGCTCGCCCTCGGGCACGCCGGGCGGGAAGGCGCGGAAGGGCGCGTAGAACACGCTCTTCTCGGGATCGTCCACGATGTGGGTGCGGACGGTGACGTCGTAGCCGTCGAGCACGACCCGGGGCAGCGTGAACCCCGTGCGCAGTCCCTCGCGCATGTTGGCGACCTGCTGGGCCACGTGGGCGGGGAAGGCGCGCAGGCGGGCGATGTAGTTCTCGTAGTCGCGCGTGGACGTGAACGTCGTGTCGCGAGGCAGGCTGGCGAAGGCGGTATGGAAGCCGCTGTCGGCGTTGATGGGCAGCCGCCACTGGCCCATCTCGTAGTCGGCGACGTCGTCGCGCAGCTCGACGGCGAGCATGTCGTAGCTGATGCGGTCCCCCGTCTCGAGGCTCGCGCGCGGGATCGCCTGCAGACGAGAGAGGACGGCGCGGCGCCGCGCGGCGGCCTTCTCCAGGTCCGCGGGCGCCACCGAGGGCAGGCGATCGTCGTAGCGGTGGTCGCCGGTCTCCGTGGCCAGGCGCGGGTTCTCGCGCAGTCGGGCCTCCCAGTCCTCGTCGAGCAGCTGGCGGAAGGCGGCGGACGCACCCGCCGGTTCCGCGGCCGGCGTCGACCCCGCCGCCACCACCGCCACCAACAGCGCCACTTCGATCATCGTGGGCTCCTCGCCGTGGGAATGATACGGCGGCCCCGGCCGCGCCTATTGGCGGTAGCCGAAGAAGATCTGGCACACGATCGCGCCCACCAGGGCCATCGACCAGCCCCAGGCCATCAGCTTGCGGAACAACGCGCGCCGGTCCTCCTCCGGCGGGGCCGCGGCGAGGCACAGGGCGCCCAGCGTCGACAGCGGAGAGACGTCCACCAGGTGAGCGCCCACGTTGATGGAGTAGGCGATCATCAACGGGCTGCCGCCCCCGAGGTTCGCGATCAGACCCGGGATCGCCGGCAGGAAGGCGGGCAGCACCACCCCCGAGGAGCTGCTGTACACGGAGATGATCCCCGTGACCAGCGCGATGACGCCGGTGACCAGGGTGGGGCCGGAGAGGCGGGCGAGCAGGCGCGTGAACAGCTCCATCCCGCCCGTCTTGGCCAGGACCTCGACGAGGATGGTGACGCCGCAGACCATCAGGATGACGCCCCAGGGCATGCATCGCACCGCGGCCTCTTCTTCCGCCGCGTGGGCGAGCGACAGGACGACCACCCCGACGAACGCGCCCATGCCCACGTCCACCCGGAACAGCGCGGCGCTGAGGACCAGGGTCGCGATCACACCCAGGGTCAGCCACTGGTGGGGGGTGAAGGGCTGGTCCTCGAGCGCGACCGTTTCCGGCGGGACGGGAGGCGGACCGCCCTCGGCGCCCCTGCGCAGCAGCCGCGCGCCCCCGAGCAGGAAGTAGCCGGCGAAAGCCACGAAGCTCTGCGCGGCGAGGGTGTTGAAGTAGTTCGCCCACTCGACGCCCACCAGGCCCACGCGTCCCATCAGCTCGCGCGCGATGATCCCGGTGGGTGCGAGCGGCGACATACCGCCCGCGTTGGCGCCGTTGGCGAGCATGAGGGCCATCAGGAAGCCGCCGATGCCCGCGCGGCTGGCCACGCTCATGGCCACCGGGGCCAGGAGGGCGGTGGCGGCGATGTTGCCCGCGCCGATGGTGGCGAGGCCGAGGCCCAGGAAGAAGAAGACGATCGGGATCAGGCCACGATTGCCGCGGGCCAGGCGGATCGAGCGGCCCGCCACCTTGTCGAGGGTGCCGTTCACGCGTGCCTGCGCGAAGAGCAGCGTGATGCCGGCCAGGGTCAGGAACAGGTTCGCCGGGAACCCCGCGACGATGGCCGAGACGGGGAGCCCGCCCAGGAAGCGCCCGATCAGAAAGGCGAGCGCGATGGAGAGGACGCCCATGTTGATCGGGGAGAAGCAACTCACCACGATCACGACGACGAGAGCACCGAGCGAGACGGCGGCGAGGTTCACGACGCTATCGCCCGCGGAAGACGGGCTTCCGCCTCTCCAGGAAGGCGGCCACGCCCTCGCGGAAGTCCTGGCTGGTGTAGGCCTGCACGACGAGGTCGTCGCCGGGCACGCGCCGGCGCTCGGCCTGCAGCCGCCGGACCTGTTCCTTGGTGACGCGAAGCGTGATGGGCGCGTGGGCGGCGATCTCGGCCGCGACCTCGCGCACGCGCTCCAGGAGGAGGTGGGCGGGCACGATCTCGCTCACGAGCCCGGCCTGCAGGGCCTCCTCGGCGCCCACCATACGGGCCCGATAGATCAGGTCCTTGGTGCGAGCGGGGCCGAGCAGCTCCACCAGCCGGGCGCAGTTGGCCACGGAGAGGCAGTTGCCGAGGGTGCGCGCGATCGGGATGCCGATCTGGCTCTCCGGAGTGCAGAAGCGCAGGTCACAAGCCACGGCAATGGCCGCGCCCCCGCCGACCGCGTAGCCTTCGATGGCCGCGATGGTGGGACGCGTGACCGCTTCCAGCCGGTCCATGACGCGGTCGAGCCGGCGCTCGTAATCGAGGCCCTGCTCGGGCGTCCCGAAGTCCTGGAACTGGCCGATGTCCGTCCCCGCGACGAACGCCTTGCCCCCGGCGCCGCGCAGGATCAGGACGCGCGCGTCGGGGTCGGCGTCCACGCGCTCGCAGGCCGCGAGCAGCCCGTCGTACATCGCCCAGGTCATCGCGTTGCGCGCCTGGGGTCGGTTGAAGGTCACGAGCCTCAGCGGGCCCTCGGCTTCGTAGAGCAGCTCGGGATCCGCCACCTTCACCTCCCCACCGGCCCCAGCATCACCGCCCCGCGGGCGGCCAGGGCCTCGATCTCCGCATCGCCGTACCCGATCTCGCGGAGCACCTCGGCCGTGTGCTCGCCGAGTCGAGGCGACGGCCGCCGGAGCCGCGCCGGGGTCTCCGAGAGCTTGACCGCGGGTCCGACGACGCGGACGCGGCCGCCTTCCGGATGCTCCATCTCCTGCACCATGCCTCGCTCGCGCACGTGCGGGTCGGCGAACACCTCCGCGTAGTCCAGGATCGGGCCGCAGGGGACGCCCGCGTCGTCCAGCACGCTCATCCAGTGCGCACGGGGTTGCGACACGGTGATGGCCTCGATCTCCTCGACCAGGCGATGACGGTTGCGCACCCGGTCCTCGGCCTCGGCGTATTCGGGACGATCGACGAGATCGGGCCGGCCGAGGGCCTGGGCGAAGCGCTCCCAGGTCCGCTTGTTGGCCGCGCCGAGCGTGATGTGGCCGTCGGCGCAGCGGATGGCCTGGTAGGGGCCGAACATGCGGTGGGCGGAGCCCATGGGCTCGGGGATGCCGCCCCCGGAGAAGTACTGCGCGGATTCCCAGATCGACAGGGCGATGCCGGCCTCCAGCAGTGACGTGTCGACGCGCTGGCCCTCGCCGGTGCGCAGGCGATGGATATGGGCGGCCAGGATCGCCTGCAGGGCCAGCATACCGGCCGCCAGGTCGGTCAGGGGCACGCCGCACTTGGCGGGAGCGCGCCCCGGCTCTCCCGTGACGGACATGATGCCGGACATGCCCTGGGCCACGAGATCGAACCCCCCGCGCGAGCGGTAGGGGCCGGTGGCTCCGAAGCCGGAGATCGAGGCGTACACCAGGCCCGGGTTGAGCGCGTGCAGCTCCGCGTAGCCCAGGGAAAGCGCGTCCATCGCGCCGGGGCGATAGTTCTCGACCAGGATGTCGGCGCGTTGAGCCAGCGACCGGAAGATCTCCTGCCCGCGCGGGTCCTTCAGGTCCAGGACGATGCCGCGCTTGTTGCGATTGATGCTCCAGAAGCCGGGGCTCTCGGTCCCGTGGCTTCCCGCCATCGTGCGCGTCGTGTCGCCGCCCGGCGGCTCGACCTTGATCACGTCGGCGCCCAGGTCCCCGAGGAGCATCGTGCAGAAGGGGCCGGCCATGACCTGGGTCGCGTCGAGGACGCGGATCCCGTCGAGGGCTTGCTTCACGCGGGCGCATCATAATATGGCCGCCATGAAGCCCTGGATGCGCGCCCCACTGCTGGCCGCGGGCCTGACGAGCCTGATCGTCGTCAGCCTGGCTCCCGCCCGTGGCGCGGGTGCGCCCGGGGTCAAGGCGTTCGTCGGGGCCCGCCTTTTCGACGGCACGGGACGTCCGGCGGTGCCGGGCGCGATCCTCGTCGTGAAGGACGGCCGCGTCCTGTCCGTTGGCTCCGCCCGGGACGTGCGCATCCCGCCCGGCGCGGAGCGGATCGACCTCTCCGGCCGCTTCGTGATCCCGGGCCTCGTGAACGCGCATGGCCACGTCGGCGAGACGCGCGGCCTGCGGTCGGGGCCCGAGCTCTACGACCGCGCAAACGTCCTCGCCCAGCTGCGGCTCTACGCGCGGTACGGGATCACCACCGTGACCAGCCTGGGCGGCGACCGCGACGAGGGTTTCCGCCTGCGCGACGAGCAGGACACGCCCGCGCTGGACCGGGCGCGCCTCTACGTGGCCGGCCCCGTCATCGACGGCAAGACGCCGGACGAGGCGCGGGCCCAGGTGGCGGCGCTGGCCGCGCGCAAGCCCGACTGGGTCAAGATCCGGGTGGACGACTCCCTCGGCACCACGGCCAAGATGCCGCCCGCGGTCTATCGGGCCGTCATCGACGAGGCCCACCGGCATGGCCTGCGCGTCGCCGCGCATATCTTCTATATAGAGGACGCCCGGGACCTCGTCGCCTCCGGCGCCGACCTGATCGCCCACAGCGTCCGGGACCGCCCCGTCGACCCGGCGTTCGTGGAGGCGCTGAAGGCGCGCCGCGTCTGCGTGTGCCCGACGCTCATGCGCGAGGTCTCCGCGTTCGCGTACGGCTCCGAGCCCGACTTCTTCTCCGATCCCTTCTTCTTGAAGGAAGCGGACCCGGCCGTCCTGGCCGAGCTGCGCCGTCCGGAACGGATGCAGACGGTCGCCGCCAGCGTGGCCGCGGCCCGCTACCGTGAAGCGCTGGAGACGGCGAGCCGCAACCTGAAGACGCTGTTCGACGCGGGGGTGCCCATCGCGATGGGCACGGACACGGGGCCGCCCGCCCGCTTCCAGGGCTACTTCGAGCACCT
>Ga0075424_100005757_pt1 | contig 11892 bp, 9 predicted proteins | sample SoiMethybrSBSTD3_FD_75301 | JGI IMG/M metagenome (GOLD analysis project Ga0075424, IMG submission 75301) | Bulk soil microbial communities from a Populus tree surrounding site in Tennessee, USA - Soil MetaG P. TD hybrid SBSTD3 | ecosystem: Environmental > Terrestrial > Soil > Tree plantation... | reverse complement strand
GGGCTGGACCTATCGGGTGAAGGTCGCGCGCCAGTTCGGGGTCGATCCGATCGTCAATCTGATCTACTCGGTCTCGCCGGTTCACACCGATGAATATTACGCGGAGCGCTGCCGGCAGGCGGTGACGCTCAAGCCGTTCCGGCTTTGCCTCAAGGACCCCGGTGGCTTGCTCACGCCCGAACGTGTCCGCACGTTGGTGCCGATCGTGCTCAAGAACGCGGGCGGCATCCCGGTCGAGCTGCATAGCCATTGCACCACCGGCTTGGGTCCACTGGTGGCATTGGAAGCAGTGCGGCTCGGCATCCGGATCGTGAACACCGGTGTGCCGCCACTCGCAGATGGCTCGGCGCTGCCCTCGATCTTCAACGTTGCGCACAATCTGCGCGCGCTCGGCTACAAGCCGATCATCAACGAAGAGGTGCTGCGTCCGGTCAGTGAGCATTTCGCCGTTGTTGCCAAGCGCGAGGGTTTTCCGATCGGCGCGCCGGCCGAATACGACTACGAGACCTATCAGCACCAAGTGCCTGGCGGCATGATCTCCAATCTCGGCCACCAGCTTCGGCAAGTTGGCAAGGAGGGGCAACTCGAGGAGGCGCTCGAGGAGACGAGCCGCGTGCGCGTCGAGTTCGGTTATCCGATCATGGTGACACCGCTCTCGCAATTCGTAGGCAGTCAGGCCGCGATCAACGTCATCGTGGGGGAGCGCTACAAGGAGGTGACCGACCAGGTCATCCGCTATGCGCTCGGCCATTTCGGCGAGGAGGCGGTGACCGCCATGGATCAGGAGGTGAGGGCGCGCATTCTCGATCGCCCGCGTGCGAAGGAGATCAAGTCGCAGACGCGCGAGCATCCAACCATTGCGGATATGCGGCGCGATCTCGATGCGGCGACCGTGTCCGAAGAGGAGCTGCTGCTGCGGTGGCTTCTTAGCAAGGAGGACATCGCGGCGATGCGCGCCGCAGGCCCGGCCAAGCCCTACGTCACGACGCGTCACCCGCTGGTGAAGCTGATGGCGGAGCTGACGCAGCACTCCGAGTGCAATCTCATTCACGTCAGCAAGCCGGGGTTCTCGCTCAAGCTGGAACGTACCGGAGCCGGGCGATAGCTTCGCGTAGCACGCTTAAGGAGCCTTGCCCCGGACGGCCCACGCCGTGGCGGCGAGCGATCGCGGTCCGTCGGGTGCGCCGGAGCAATAGGCGTCGCGCACTGCCTCTCTGATCCGCGCGCTCTGGTCGGGCGTCAGATTCGAGAAATAGACCCCCACCGGTCCTTGCCCGGTTTGAAACGAATCCCAGTAGTCGTCGAAGCTTTCATAATCCATGCGGATGGTGATGGACTCGGTCTCGACGTTGTCAATGCCCGCATCGCGGAAGAAGCCCGCAAGTCCGCCCGGGATAGCGACCGGGTTGGCAAAAAGGCTGTCGCGTGCGACCCGGGCCTTCGGATCGATCGCGACGGCGGTGTCCCACATCATGCGTTGAAACACCAGGCCGCCGCGCGAATCCCACACTGCCGCCGCGACGGTCGCGCCGGGCCGCGCGATGCGCGCCATCTCGCGCAGCGCCACCACCGGCTTTGGAATGAACAGAAAAAGGAGTTGCGCTGCCACCCCGGCGAAGCGGCCATCCTGATACGCGAGCGCGCAGGCGTCACCGGTCTCGAAGGTCGGCTGGTCGCCGGCTCGGCGCGACTGCGCGTAGGATATGTATTTGGGGGACTGATCAACGCCGGTCACTCGCCGCCCGGGCCAGCGCTTGGCCATTGCCATGGTGAGCGAGCCGGTGCCGCAGCCGACATCGAGCAGTTCGCCGTCGTCGGGGAATTTAACGAAGTCGAGGAATGCACTCGCAAGCCGGCTCGACCAACGGCCGAGCCAGTGCTCGTATGCAGCTCCGTCGCTGGCGTGAAACGACGATGTGGCCTCCTTCAGCATGGTCTATTCCTTGCTCAGGCGAACAATTTTGAATCAATTCGATCATGATGAAGCCAGCCGCGTTGTGCGCGGCTGGCTCCTTCGCGCCTTTTGGCGCACCCCCCATGTTTGAGGCGCTTCCCCACCCTAATCCCGTCATTCAAGTCATGTGCACGACTTGGTTCGTGGCTACATGAGCGCGCAGTTTGTTAGTTTCTACGGCTCTTCTGTTGTTGCTGCTGCTGCTGCCGCTTTTGCCGCCACTCCAGGAACTCCTCGAACAGGGGCGATTTCTCCAGTGCCGAGGCATCGGCACGTGCGGGCGCTGCTGCAGGCGGTTCGTTTGAATTCGCTTGCCGCCCAGTTCCGCCATCCTTTGATGCCGCCAGCGCTTCTTCCGCCGCCGGATAGCGGTTCCATCCCGGAACGCGTGCCGCCAAGTTGATCTCCTTCCATTTCGGATGGAAGGAGGGCTGCTTGAGCTTGTCGAAGCGCTCGAAATAGTACTGGACGAAGCGCTCGACGCGCCTGTAGCGATCGCTGTTTTTTGGCCAATTATAGACCGCCAGCACCACAGGGACCGCGAGTGTATCGATGGTGCCGCCGGGCGGGATCAGGTTTGGGTAATCGTCGTGCGACAGCGTTGCGGGCAGATAATAATCCGAGAACTTCGGCCCCCAGCTGATGCTAACAAAATGCATTCCTGCCTCCGGCTTGAGCTTGGCCAGGAGGTCGTTGGGCTTGGCACCAAGCTGGAAGATTGCGGAAATCTCACCGGTGCGCATCTTTTCGATTGCGAACGTGTGGTTGATGAAGACCGGCTCGACCTTGATGCCCAGACGCTCGAAGATCATCGGGCCGGTGACGCTTGGACCTGATCCCTTGACGTGAAACCCTACTTTCTTGCCGGCCAGGTCCTCGATGCGCGCGATATCGCCGCGCGCCATCACGTAGAACTCCGTGTTGTGCATCTGCGAGATATAGTTGACGCGCTGCTCGATGTTTTTGACGTCGCCGGTTTTCTTGTAGAAGTCGAAAACGTCTGCATGTGTGATCGCGATGTCCACTCCTCGGAGATAGAGCAGATCGGAGATGTTCTCTGAGGCGCCGTAGGTAACGATCGGCAGGATGCGCAGGTTTTCGCCGTCATCGAGCGCCTTGCCGAGCTCGGCGGCAAATCGAATGAAGCTGCCCTCCAGGAGGCCGGCCGCGATCGCGATGGTCCAGTTGTTGATCCGCGCAACCTTTACGCCTTCGCCGCTTGCGATGGCGCTTGGTGCGCCGCGTCCCGCGGGATTCTGCTGAGCCTCGGTAGGCCCGGAGATTAGGACCGCTAGCAATGGGGCAAGGAAAGCAATCAATCGAGATCGAGACGTGGGCATCACACTACTCCTCACTCTTAAATTCCTACTCATTGTTTCTCTTTTTGACTCTTCACTTTGCTCAGCCCGGCTTCGCGTGCCCACTCATTCACGTGCGCGAGCGAGGCGTTCCAGCCGCTCCCTGGCGAGCGGCGAGCCGAGAGCACGTGCTTTCTCGTACCAGGTGTTGGCCAGCGACACGTCCGATGTAATCCCGCCAATGGCACCCAGTTGCTTGAGCACTGACGGGTCGTAGGTTTCGGCGAGCGCAAATGCCGCGACCGCATCGCCAGATTCGGCCGCCGGCCGGAACATCATTCGGGCTGCGGCGATGTTTCCATTCCCCATGAATTCCAGCCCGCTCTTGACCATCAGCTCAATTTCGGCCGCCTCGAGCTGGCGTGGCGGGAAAGCCGCTGTCGCCACTGCGCTGTTGTGCGACCATTCGAGCAGCAAGCCCTTGCGATCGACCATGCTGTCGTTGGCGAGGCGCAGCTCCAGAATCAGGTCCATGACGCCAACGAAACCGCGCGGCGGCAGGATCATGACGCTGTTGAGATCTTTGGCTGAGAGGCGCCATCCATTTGGACCGGTCGGTTTTCCGAGCGACAGCACTGTGCCAGTCGCAAGACCACTGATGACCACGTCGACATCGGCGGGGGCGTCCGCAGCCGAGACGATCAAGCGTGCGGGCGCATCGACCTGCCAAAGGCGCGCCGCCTTGATGGTCAATTGCCGCGCGCTCTCCCGCACGCGCGCTTCGTCCGACTGTGAGACAGGTGGTCGCCGATCAGAATCCGGCGGTAGCGCAGGCGACTCTGCCACTGCGCGCGTCTCCGACGCCGGTTGTCGAGCTGTGTTAGTTGGGACATTCGGTTGAGCCGCAGCCGACACCAAGTCTCCTCGGTCCGGAGGATTGGCCCCTTGGTGCGAGCTCCAAAGATACGCGACAGCACCCGCTACTGCCGAGGTGGCGACGACGATCGCCGCGAACATTGGCCCACTCATCTGACGTGTCTGCGCGTCGTCTGTATGAGTGCGGGGGTGCACGTTCGCCATCGTGTCGCCGAGAAACGCGGGCTGTGGCCGCTCCCATGACGGCCAGGATTGCTCTGTTGCTTCTACGTGCGCGTTTGCTGGCGCGCCTTCGACATTCGGACTGGTGAGAAAGGGATTTGGCTTTGGCTGTTGCCCCGCCTTCTGCGCGTGAGCCGGCGGGTTTTCATTCGAAGGTGCGCGCTCCGTCGGAGGATACTTACCCGCGGTATTTTCAACGGGAGCGCCTTCTGTCGGGCTGTCCCTGGTTGAACCGGGATCGACTGGGTCTGGTGCAGATGCGTTCATCTTTGCCCTCACGCCACCTGCATCTCGTCTCGCGAGCCGATCACCTCCGGTGATAATCGATATCGAAAATTAGTTGAAGTAACTGCGTGTTACAATTGACGCATACATCGTGTGATTGTTTGTCGGAATTATGTCTTTAGCCCCGCTGCAGCGTCTCCCCGAGTCTGAAACGCTGCATCGTTTTGCGACACTCGCATTTGCGCTTCGGACTCGAAGGGCAGTAGCAACTCATTGATCTCGTATGGTTTTGATTCAAAAATTTAGACGGGCTGCGCGAATGATACGGACGGCGAGTCGCGGTGGCAGCGCACATCTGTTGGACAGCAAGTGCAACACTGCTAGCGCTCATTCACGCGCGTTATGTGTTGTAACGCCTTAAGCTTGCGTTGAACGAGCCTTGATACGAAAGTGCTGATTGGCCTGGAGGAATTGATGATCAAGCGCATCCTTATCGCGGCCTGCACCGTCGTTGTCCTCAACGCGTCAGCCGCGTGGGCGCAGGACGTCGCCGCCTTTTATCGCGGCAAACAACTGCGCTTTGTGGTCGGATCGGCAGTTGGTGGGGCGTACGACCTCTACGCGCGCGCGCTGGCACGTCAGATCGTGCACTACATTCCGGGCAATCCCACCGTCATCGTGCAGAACCAGCCGGCGGCCGGCGGCATGGTTATGACCAATCAAATCTACAATCAGGGTCCCAAGGACGGCACCGTGATCGGTGTGCCGCTCAACGGCATCCCGACGGCTCCGATGCTGCAGGCGGGCGCGCAGTTCGATGCCGCAAAGCTCAACTGGATCGGCAGCGCCAACCGCGAAGCCTATGTGGGCTTCGTCTGGCACACGGCCCCGGTCACGCGCTTGGAGGATGCCGCCAATCGCGAGGTGCTGGTCGGCTCCACCACGGTGGGCACGACCATGAATGACTTCCCGCTGCTGCTGAACGATCTCTTCGGTTTCAAGTTCAAGATCGTGCGTGGCTATCAGGGCACGCCGCAGATCAATCTCGCAATCGAGCGTGGCGAGATCCAAGGCAATGCCGGCGTCGGCTGGGCCTCGGTCAAGGCGCTGGCGCAAAACTGGATCGACGAGAAGAAGATCAGAATCCTGGTGCAGTACAATGCCGAGCCGTATCCGGAGCTGCCGGGCGTGCCGTTGGTGATGAGCCTCGCAAAAACTGACGCCGATCGGCAGGCGATGCGGCTTCTATTCGCGCGCACCGAATATGCGCGGCCGTTCTTTCTGCCACCCGACGTTCCGGCCGAACGCGTCGAGGCGCTGCGGCGCGCATTCGACGCCACCATGAAGGACAAGGCCTTCCTGGAGGAGGCCGCCAAGCTTCAGCTCGAAGTGACGCCGATGACCGGGGAAGCAGTGCAAACACTGGTCGGAGAGCTTGCCCGGACGCCGCCCGCGGTTGCGACGCGAGTTCGCACCGCGCTCGAGGCGGCGAAGTAGAACGGCAAGCAAGCTTCCGCACTGACGCGCGCGCTCTGTGGCCGCCATAGCGCTCAGCTATGGACTTGATATCGGCTTGGCATTTCCGCCCGAGCGGGCCCTGCCACACACTCCGCGCATCCCATCCACGCGGATGGGTCACCACGCCTCGCAGACCATCTGCGAACCACCTTCCAAGGGAGAACCCAAATGCGCGCAGCAATTCTTGCCGTCACCGCCCTCGCCACCATCAGCATCGCCGGCGATGCTTTCGCGCAGCGGAGCGCCAGGGAGATGATGGATGACATGAAAGCCAAATATCCGCGCAGCTTTGCGGCCTGCCAGTCGCTGGCCACCTCGCGCGGCTATCGCCTGTCTGATGGCGAATATGAAGCCAAGGGGGTGATGATGTTCATCGAGGGCTGCATCATGGGGCGCCAGCGCTAATCCACGGCGCGTTTCTAAATCTGCTACCCGGGCAGAGCGGGAACGCTCTGTCCGGGCTTGCCTATCGCAGGCCAGCTTCGTGAGGCTCAATCCGCAAGCTTCAAGTGGCTGTTGTCCTTGAACACCTTGGTCCAGCGCTCGCTCTCGCTGCGGATGAAGGCGTCGAATTCCGCGGGCGAACTGGCGACCGGAGTGATGCCGGCTTTCTCGAGTCGATCCGCCATCACCGGATCGGCATAGATGCTCGCCACCTTGCGGGTGAGCTTCTCGACAATCGCGGCCGGCATCCCGGCAGGGCCGGTGAGCCCGATCCACGTCGAGCTTTCGGCGAGATCAGGAAGGCCGGCAGCGTCATTGACGCTTGGCAGGTCTGGCAATTGCGGGAGCGGCCGGGTGGAATATTTGGCGAGTACGCGATACTGACCGCCCCGGATCAAGGGGAGTGCGGTGCCGGTCGAGTCGAGCGCGAAATCGACCGTGCCGGCGAGCACGGCCTGGCTGATCTCGGCGGAGCCCTTGAAGGGCACGAGCTGGGCATCGAAACCGGCCTCCTTCGCAAACAGAAGTGCGCCAAGCCGCGACGTAATAGTGCCGGCGCCCATATTGAGCTTTCCGGGATTGGCCTTCCCCTTGGCGATCAGCTCGTTGATGCTCTTTGGCCCGTCGCTCGCGCGGACCACGATCAGCGACATATTTTTCGTCAGGAGCGAGATCAGCGAGAAATCCTTGAGCGGATCATAGGGCAGGTTGTTCATCACCAAGGGGTTCATCACCATGGTGGTGTCCATCGGCGTGAACAGCGTGTAGCCGTCAGGCGCCGCACGAGCGACCGCCTGCGCGGCGGGCGCGGTGTTGCCGCCGGCGCGGTTCTCGATCACGACAGGCTGGCCGAAGTCCTCGCTCATCTTCTGCCCGATGAATCGCGCAATCAGGTCGGCTGGACCGCCCGGCGGGAACGGCACGACGATGCGGATCGTGCGGTTAGGATAGTCGCCAGCCGTCTGCGCGACGGCGGGTGCCATCGTGGTGAGGGTGAGGAGGGCAAGAGCAGCGCTGCGCAACATGAGTATTTGAGGGCTCGTCGGCCCGTCTCCCATAATCACGCGCCGCCGCGCAGCCGCTGCAGCAGCTCCGGTGTCGGCCAGGAATCGGCCGGCATGCCGAGCTTGATCTGGATCTCGCGAACCGCAGAGCGGCTCTTGAGCCCGAGCACGCCGTCGATGCGGCCGACATCGAAGCCGCGCCGCTGCAGGAGTTGTTGCAGCTCGCGGTTCTCGTCGATGGTGAGCTTGGAAATGTTGGGACTGCCACGGTTCATCGCCGGCGCACCCTCAAGCCGGGTGGCGTAGTAGGCCGCGGTCAGCGAATACATCAGCGATGCATTCCATTTGAGATAAGCCTGGAAGTTGTCGTAGGCGAGGAAGGCCGGTCCGAGACGTCCCATCGGCAGCACCAGCGACGCTTTCAGATTGTCGGACTGCAGCGCGCCGTTGGCGCGGGTCACGCCCCAGCGTGCCCATTGCGAGCGTGGATGCTGGATCGTCAGGTCGGCCTCTTCCCATTTGAGGTTCTGCGGAACGCGCACCTCATGCAGCCAAGGCTCGCCGCGCTTCCAGCCAAGATGGACGAGATACTTGCCGGTCGAGCCGATCACGTCAGGCACGCTCTTGATCAGATTGCGATGGCCATCGCCGTCGTAGTCTATGGCATGCGCCATGTATTCCGAGGGCATGAACTGCGTCTGCCCGAGCTCACCCGCCCAGGAGCCAATCATCTCTTCGGGCCTGAGGTCGCCGCGCTCGACGATCCGCAAAGAGTCGAACAGGTGAGCCCTGAACATGTCGGAGCGGCGGCAGTCATAGGCGAGCGTCGCAATCGACTTGATTGAGTGGTCTTTGCCTTGGCCGGCACCGAAGTCGCTCTCGAGCCCCCAGAACGCAGTGATCACCGGCGCCGGCACGCCGAATTCCTTTTCCTCGCGATCGAACAGGGCCCGGTGCTGCTTGATCTTGGCGGCGCCGCCCGTGAGCCGCCCACCCGGCAGCATCTTCTCGGACATCTCCAGGAAGGTCTGCGCAAAGAAACGCTGGCCCCGATCGATGTTGATGATGCGCTGGTCGAGCACCAGGTAGGGCGCGGCGGCCTCCAAGGCACGCTGCGAGATGCCTTGCGCCAGAGCCTCGCGCTTGAAGTCGGCGAGCCAGCGGCCGAAGTCGGCGGTGTTGCGGCAGTTGGGTTGAGCCAAGGCCGGCACGCTCGAAATCAGCGCTGCCACGATCGCCAGTGCTAGTCGTCGCATGGTCAGGGTCCGTTGTTGTCGAGACATTGTCGGTCGAGGACCGGTGTGGCTGCAAGCGGCTCGGCGGGTTGTCCCAAGGCAGTGGATGGCGCTCCTTGCTGGACTTGTGGCATCTCGCCTATCCTGGGCACCGGTTCGTTAGTGCCTGCTCCCGAAGCTCGTAATACCTCCCAACCCATTACACGAACTTCGCTCGCGGGTACTGGCAAATCCATGCTTCCAGTGTGCTTTCGATTCGAAGTGCCTAACCAGGTTGCGGCAAGTGTTGTAGGAACTTCAAAGCGGCTGCATTGGGAGCGGGAAGCACCCCACGGTAAGCGGTGCATCCGGCGGCGGATTTTCGACAACATGATGACGCCCGGCCACAGCGCCGATCATGAGGAGCCTTGACGATGCGGACACGCGCTTGGATCATTTCGGCCCTTGCGGCCGTTTCTGTGCTGGGCGCGAGCGCGCACGCTCAGCCCCCATTGCAGTCGCCAGATTATGGAGCGCCGATCAGCGTCGAGCAGGCCAAAGAGGCAGCCGCCGCGGCTCAGGCGGAGGCTCGGCGGAACGGTTGGCGCATGGCGGTCGCGGTCGTCGATCCCGGCGGCTACCTCGTCTACTTCGAGCGCTCCGACGGCACCCAGAATGCCTCGGTCCAGCTGGCTCAGGCGAAGGCCCGGACCTCTGCGCTGTTTCGCCGCCCCAGCAAGGTGTTCGCCGACCAGTTCGCAGCTGGAAATACCGGCTTCATGAGCTTTCCGGAAGATGCACGCCCGATCGCCTCGGAAGGCGGCATGCCGATCATCGTCAACGGTCGGCTGATTGGCGCCATTGGGATGAGCGGCGGCACCGGGCAGCAGGATGGCGTTGCCTCTGCGGCCGGTGCCAATGCGGTGAGGTAGTGGGCTCTTGTAGCGGCCTCTAGTCGCGGGCGCTTATAGCAGGCGCTTGGGCTCGCTGGCCTGCTGTCACAGCCCCGCAAGTTATCGGATCGGTGAGGTATTGGCGGGGCCTTAGGGCCTCGCACACGGCTGTGCAAGGCCTTGCGCGCACGGAAGCGCGCACAAAAATGTGCATCACCAAGAGAAACTTCGGTCCCTCCGCCTGCGTATAATGAGGGAACCCGAAACGACCTCGCACCGTTCTTCATCCTCACCCTGAAACGCAACCCCACAAAGCTTGGGACTGGGGCATGGCGCCTGCATCATCCTCCTCCTCTATTGTTCGTCATCTGCATGGTGCCACGCCGATCCGGGCTGTTGAGCCGCCACCTGGCGGCGCACGCTCGGCCTGGGCCGCAATGTTCCAGGCGGTGCGGGGTGAGACCGAGCTACGCGCGTCACCGCTCGGGCCTGAGGATCAGGTGGTGCAGTCGATGCCGGATGCGAGCCCGACCAAGTGGCATCGCGCGCACACGACGTGGTTCTTCGAGCAGTTCCTCTTGCTGCCGCATCTGCCGGGCTATCAGGTGTTCGATGCGGAGTTCGCCTATCTGTTCAACTCCTATTATGTGGCCGCCGGGCCGCGCCACGCCCGCCCGCGCCGTGGCATGCTCACCCGGCCCGAGCTTGGCCGCGTGGCGGCCTACCGCAGTTATGTCGATGAGGCGGTCGAACGGCTGATCGCCTGTGTCGATGGGACTGCTCTTCCAGAGGTGGTGCGCATCCTCGAGATTGGTCTACATCATGAGCAGCAGCATCAGGAGCTTCTGCTTACGGACATTCTGCACGCCTTTGCGCAGAATCCGACCGCGCCCACCTACGACCAGGGCTGGCGGCTGTTGCAGGCGCAGCAGAAATCTACGCGCGGCTTCGCTGAAGTGCCTGCGGGCCTGCACACCGTCGGCTACGAGGGCGACGGCTACAGCTTCGACAACGAAAGCCCGGCGCATCAGGTCTATTTGCGTCCGGTGCGATTGGCACGAGGTCTTGTCACCAACGCACAATGGCTCGACTTCATCGCAGACGGCGGCTACGCGACCCCTTCGCTCTGGCTCTCCGATGGCTGGGCGGCGGTTGAAGCCGAAGGTTGGAATTCGCCCGGCTACTGGCGCAAGGTCGATGGCACCTGGCTGCAGTTCACGCTCGCGGGCCTCAAGCCGATCGAGCCTGATGCTCCGGTCTGCCATGTGAGCTACTACGAGGCCGACGCATTCGCGCGCTGGGCCGGCAAGGATCTGCCGAGCGAAGCCGAATGGGAAGTCGCGGCGCGGGCGAGTCTCCTCGACGACGCCTTCGGGATCGCGTGGCAATGGACGCGTAGCGCCTATTCGCCCTATCCGGGATATCGCGCCGCGTCCGGCGCGCTCGGCGAATACAATGGCAAGTTCATGATCAACCAGATGGTGCTGCGCGGCAGCTCGCACGCCACGCCCGCGGGCCATGCGCGCGCGAGCTATCGCAACTTTTTCTATCCGCCGGCGCGCTGGCAATTCAGCGGCGTGCGGCTCGCCGACTATACCAACTGACAAGCCGGAGAGGCTGATCATGAACATCAAAACCAACGCGGCGCGAGCGCGGCCGCTGGCGGACAATGGATTTGCAGGCGACGTGCTGTCGGGGCTCTCGGCGCCGCGAAAGTGGCTGCCACCGAAATATTTCTATGACGAGCGCGGCTCGCAGCTGTTCGAAGCGATCACCGAGCTCAAAGAGTACTACCCGACACGGTGCGAGCTTGCGATCTTGCGCGAGCACAAGGCGGATATTGCGCGCGTGTTCGGACCGAAAACCGCATTGATCGAGTTTGGCACTGGCTCCACTCGCAAGGTGCGCATCCTTTTGGACGCTGCCAACACAGTCGAGGCTTATGTGCCAGTCGATATCTCGGCCGAGATGCTCTGGCAGGAGGCGCGGCAGCTGCAGCATGATTACCCACGCTTGCGTGTGCTACCGGTGGCCGCCGACTTCACCCAGCCGTTCCGGTTGCCGAGCGCGATCGTGGGCTTGGCACGCGCTGGGTTCTTCCCGGGCTCGACCATCGGAAACTTCGAGCCGCAGGATGCGGCGGCGTTCCTGCGCCATGCCGGGCGTATGCTCGGCGCGCGTGCGACCCTTGTGGTTGGCGTCGACCTCGTCAAGGACGCCAACATCCTCAACGCTGCCTATGAC
>Ga0075424_100005756_pt1 | contig 11892 bp, 10 predicted proteins | sample SoiMethybrSBSTD3_FD_75301 | JGI IMG/M metagenome (GOLD analysis project Ga0075424, IMG submission 75301) | Bulk soil microbial communities from a Populus tree surrounding site in Tennessee, USA - Soil MetaG P. TD hybrid SBSTD3 | ecosystem: Environmental > Terrestrial > Soil > Tree plantation... | reverse complement strand
ATTTCGCCAGCAGGCCATTGCCCCAGATCATGTGGACGAACGGGAAGTAGACCAGCAGCAGCCACAGCGTGAGGAAGATGAAATACGCCTTGAAGGTGACGCGGTTCGCGAACGCCCCGGTGATCAGCGCGGGGGTGATGATCGCGAACATCATCTGATACGCGACGTGGACGATGAGCGGGATGCTGTCATTGGGCGAAGGCGACATCAGGTTCACACCGCGGAGGAATGCCATGTCGAGGTTCCCGATCACGCCGCCCGCGCCGCCCGAGAAGCACAGCGAGTAGCCGCACACGTACCACACGACCGTGGTCCAGCACAGCGAGATGAAGCTCTGGATCATGATCGTGAGCACGTTCTTCCGGCCCACCAGGCCGCCGTAGAAGAACGCGAGACCCGGTGTCATCAACATCACCAGGCTGCTGCAGAGCAGCATGAACCCCGTGTTGCCGGTATCGAGGTGAAGCATTGCGGCCTCCTCGCGGTGACGACTCGCCGGTGCGAGGGGAATAGGGCTCCCCTCGCGGCTTCCTAGAAGTCGGGCTCCGGTGTGCGGAGCGGAAGGCTACTGCCGGCGGCGTTCGCGCTCCAGCCCGAATTCACGGCCGTGGCCCGGCGCCCTGGGACGGTCTTCAGCGGTCCACCAGCGACATCTGCCTCTCGTTGTAGCGTGGCCCCGCCACTTTGTCGGGGCGCAGCGCGGCGTCGAGCGCTGCGATGTCCTCGGCGCCGAGCGAAACTTCGACGGCGCCGACGTTCTCCTCGAGGTAGCGCCGCCGCTTGGTGCCGGGAATCGGCACGATGTCCGGGCCCTTGTGCAGCAGCCAGGCGAGCGCGATCTGCGCCGGGGTCGCCTGCTTGCGCGCGGCCAGATCGCGCACGGCCGAGGCGGCCCGCACGTTGGCTTCGAAGTTCTCGCCCTGGTAGCGCGGATCACCGCGGCGATAGTCGCCCTCGGGATACTCCTCGGCGCGCTTCACGGCTCCGGTCAGGAAGCCGCGGCCGAGCGGCGCGAACGGGACGAGGCCGATGCCGAGCTCGCGCAGCAGCGGGATGATCTGGGGCTCGAGGTTGCGCTCCCAGAGCGAGTACTCGCTCTGGAGCGCCGCAATGGGATGAACGGCGTGCGCGCGCCGGATCGTCCGCTCGCCGGCTTCGGAGAGACCGAGGAAGCGCACCTTCCCCTCGTGCACCAGCGCGGCCATGGTTCCCGCGACGTCCTCGATCGGCACGGTGGGATCGACACGGTGCTGATAGAGCAGGTCGATGTGGTCAGTCTGCAGCCGGCGCAGCGAGCCCTCCACCACCTCGCGGATGTGCGCCGGCCGGCTGTCGGTGCCTGCGAGCGCGCCCTTCTCGCTGAACTTGAAGCCGAACTTGGTCGCGATTACGATGCGCTCGCGCCGCCCCGCGAGCGCGCGTGCCAGCAGCTCCTCGTTGACGAAAGGCCCGTACGCCTCGGCCGTGTCGAAGAACGTCACGCCCAGCTCGAGCGCGCGATGGATGGTGGCGATGGACTCGCGCTCGTCGCGCTCCTCGGGCGTGCCGTATGCGAAGCTCATTCCCATGCAGCCGAGGCCGATCGCCGAGACCTCGAGGCCGCCGCTTCCCAGCTTGCGCGTCTTCATTTGCTTCTCCTTCGCGGCACCATGAGGGGTGTTGCATCCACGAGCGGACCCCGGATCCGCTGAGGTGGTGCACGGCTAGGATACCGCGGCTCGGCGGTTGTAGCCCGTCGGCTATGCGCGGCGCCGCGGGCGGCGGGCCCGATCAGTAGCGAAACGGGTCGAGACAGAGCGCGCAGCCGGAGTGCTCTCCGCGCAACCGCTCGAAGGCCTCGCGGTCGGCCTGCGCACGCACGGTGTCGCCGAGGCGCTCGAGTGACCGCGCCCGGGCCGCGACCACGTATGCCAGCTCGGGGCGGATCGCGGCGGCGCGATCGAAATCGGCGACCGCTTCGCGATCGCGGCCGAGCAGCGCGAGCGCAACGCCGCGCGCGTAGTACGACTCGCCCTGCTGTGGCACGGTGCTCACGAGGTGCTCTGCGTCCTGCAGAGCGCCGACCGCGTCGCCGGTCGCGGCGCGCGCCAGCGAGCGCCCGCGATAGAACTGGGTGTTGGCGGGCTGGCCGGCGATCGCCTGGTCGAAGTCCACGATCGACCGCGCGATCTCGCCGTTCTGGCATCGGACGAGCCCGCGCAGGAAGTACGCGTAGGGCCTGGGGATCAGCTCGATGTCGCGATCGAGGTCGGCGAGCGCGCGATCGAACTGTTTGAGGTCGATCTCGTAGACGGCGCGCGTCTCGTAGTACCAGGCGCGGCGCGGCGCGATCGCGATGGCCTGGTCCAGGTGAGCGATCTGCGCCTCCCGCCCCATCCCGGTCTCCTCGCCGCGGAGCGCCGTCAGATACTCACGCTCGGCGGCATCGTGCCCGCACGAGGCGACGAGCATCGCCAGACCCGCGACCCCGGCGAGCGCGATCGCGCGACCGCCGCGGATCAGCGGTGTCCGGTCCGCGCCCAATCGCCTTCCGACGCTCGTGGGTAGACCGTACTCCACGAGTAGCTCTGTGATCCGAACAGCAAGCCGAACCCGAATCCAACCATCGCGGGAACGCCGATGACCACCGACGCCGGGCCCTGGCCCCCGTCATATCCGGTCGGGATCGTGGACCAGAACACCCACCCGGCCAGCGCCCCGACCGCGAGCCCCACGAGAGCGCCCTGCGCGGTCCGTGTCGCGCCGGTCTCGATGTGCGAGATGTCTCTCCACGCGATCGGCTGGGGCGTGGGTGGCGGCAGATCCTTGCTCGATGTGAACAGCGCGGGCCGCGTCGGGGCGCCGTGCCCCCAGCGCGCGGACGAGACTCCGGAGGTATCGAGTTGCACGTCGCGCAGCATCTGGGTGCCGGTGGCGGCGGTGACGCGAACCGCCTGCGCGCGCGACACGTCGGCGCTCAAGCGGTCGATGGTGGCGGAGTCGGGAGCGGACGTCGCGGCCCGGCCGATGGCGCCCGGGAGGAAGAGACCGAGCGACAGCGCTGCGTGAATCAGCGCATGCGACCCTGTGACCCGGCGCATGCGTGATGGAAGCTGCATTCGGTCATCCTTCATCCCGTTCCCCAATCTACCATCGGTGCATTCTGCAAAAGGCGCCTTGCGCGCGGCGGCATCATGGCACGCGGCTGGCTCTTCCAGCACGGCTTGCGGCCCCAAGTGGAGTTGCCTGGCTTGGCAATCCTCTTGCATGAATCGACACCTCGGGCCGCCCGAGCCTCCTTGCAAACCGCCAACCCTGGCCCCGGGAGCATCCGTCAATGCGAATCGCTTCCCACCTCCGCATCTCGCTCGTGGCCGGGGCGCTCTTGATGAGCGCCGCCTGCATCTCACCGCGAACGCCGACTGCGCCCACGGTCGATCGCGGCAGCGATCCGCCCACAGGGTCATCGGCCGACAGCGTGGTGCTGCTGGAGGACTTCTCCGCTCGCCAGATCTTCCCAACCGACAACTGGTGGAACGCCGACATCTCGCTCGCGCCCGTCGATCCCCAGTCGCAAGCGATGATCGACTGGATCAGCGGCCGCACGCCCTCGAACCCGACGGCGGTGCGCATCGTCCACCCCGACTTCGGGCCTCCGCCCTACGGCATCCCATACGTGGGCGTCGGCGCGAATCAAGCGCTGATGCCGGTGACGTTCTCGCCCTACGGCAGCGAGAGCGATCCGGGCGCTCCGGGGCGGCCGCCGGGCTATCCGATTCCCGACGAAGCGCGCACGCAGCCGAACTACATCGAGGGCGCGGTTCCGGGTGGCGGCCCGAGCGGCGATCGCCACCTGATCGTGATCGATCGCGCGCGCTGGCTGCTGTTCGAGACCTGGGCGACCCGCTGGAATGGCACCGCCAGCCGCTGGGAAGCGGGTTCCGGTGCGACCTTCAATCTTGCGAGCAACGCGCGGCGCACCGAGGGCTGGACCTCGGCCGACGCGGCGGGGCTCGCGATCTTCCCGGGTCTGGTGCGGCACGACGAGGTCGCGTCTGCGCATCCGATCCGACACGCGTTCCGCGTCACCACGCGCGCGACCAACGGCTACGTATGGCCGGCGAGTCACGAAGCGGGGAGCACCGCCGGGGCGCCGCCGATGGGCGCGCGGCTACGGCTCAAGTCGTCCGTGAACATCACCGGCTATCCGGCCGACGTGCGCAAGATCTTCCAGGCGATGAAGACCTATGGCCTGATCGTGGCCGACAACGGCACCGACATGTACGTGACGGGCACGATGGACTCGGCATGGGACAACGACGTGCTGAACCCGGCATTCCACAGCCTCAAGGCCGACGACTTCGAAGTGATCGAGCGCGGCTGGCAGCCCGCGAACGTCGGCGTGCCTTGAGCCTCAGCGGCCGAACGTTTCGGCTCCTCACGACATCTGTCCATCGATCCAGGGATCGCGACCGGGATCGCCCCCTGTCGCGCAGACCCGGAGACGCTCCAGGTAGTGCTCCCAGCCGTGCGCATGACGGGTCGCGGCGTCCGCGTCCGGAAGATCGCGATGCCGGAAGTGGAGCAGAGTGCCCCCGCCATGCGGCTCCAGCTCGAAAACCACGGTGGTCGACCCGGGCGGCACCGGGCTGCCGCTGCCCTTTTCCCAGCCCCACGTGAAGACGAGCCGGTGCGGCGGGTCGATCTCGACGAACCGGCCGCTCGCCACATTGTTCGGAATCACTTCGACTCGATAGTGGCCACCGGGGCGCACATCGAAGCTGGCCATCTGACCCATCCAACGCACGGCCTGCGTCGGGTCGACCAGCAGCTCCCACACCGTCTCGGGGCGGGCGTCGATGACGATGTCGCGTTGCACCGAACGGCTCTCAGTTTCGAGACTCATGCCTCCTCCTCTCCTTCCTCTCGGCCTCGCGTTTGAGCGAGGCGAGCTTGTCGTCCCAGAAACCCTCCAGGAATCGCTTGAGCTCGGCGAGGGCCTGCGGACGCGCGCGGTAGAGACGACGCGTCCCGTCGCGCCGCTCGGTCACGAGTCCGGCCTGCTTGAGCACGGTCAGGTGCTGAGAAACCGCCGGGCGAGTGACGTCGAAGTGCGCGGCGATGGCCCCGGCGGAAAGCTCGTCCTTGCGGACGAGCAGAAGGATCTGCCGGCGCCGCGGCTGCGAGATGGCCTTCAAAGCTGCATCCATGGGGAGAGAATAAGCCATTGCTTACGTAAGCGTCAACTGACATTTTAGCTGCCCGCGATGGGCGGGTACTTGTCGCCGGCTCAGATATCGAGCCCCACCCGGCTCAGCATCGCCGGGTAGCGGGGATCCTCCCGGATCGCGTCGAGCCGCGGGTGGACCCGGAGCAGGATCAGCCCGGACGCGCCCTCTGAGATCGCGGTGTCGAGCCAGCGGAACGCATCTTCCACGTCGCCGAGGCTCGCGTGAAGCGCGGCGATGCCCCACGACGACACCACACGGTGTGAGCGTGCCGCGATCAGCTCCTGGAGGATGCCGCGCGCCACGGCCGGGTTGCCGCGGCGGACCTCGAGGTGCGCGAGGCCGAACGACGGCCCGGCGACTCCGCCGGCGAGCCGCCGGCCCTCCTCGTATTCGCGCCGCGCCTCGTCGAACTCGCCCAGCGCCTCGAGCGTGCGGGCGAGATCGGTGTGCGCGCCGTCGAAGCGCGGATCGAGCTCGACCGCCTTGCGGTAGTAAGGCAGGGAGCGCGCGTACTCGCGAGCGTAGTAGTGGGCATCGCCGACGCAGGTGTGGATGATCATCGAGAGCGGGTCGAGGCTCAACGCCTTCCGCATCGTTTCCTGCGCTTCGCGATGGCGCTCGACGCAGTAGTAGAGGCGGCCGAGCACGGTATAGACCCGGGCGATTCCCGGGTTCAGCTCGACCGCGCGTTGCAGCTCGCGGATCGCCCGCGGCAGGTCGCGCTCCTGCACCGCGACCTCGCCCAGCGCCGCGTGCGCCTCCGCGAGCGAATCGTCGAGGCCGATCGCTTTCATCGCCGCGGCGCGCGCCTCCGCGCCGGCTTCCGCGGCCGGGGCCATGCCGCGGCCGGCGCGCACGATGTGGCAATGCGCGATCCCCGCCCATGCCTCTGCGTGGTTGGGATCGAGCTCCAGTGCCCGCTGGTAGTGCCGCAGGCTCAGCTCGATGGCCTGCGGCGACGACGCCTCCGCGATGTGCCGGCCCTTCAGGTACTCGACGTGCGCATCGGGGTTCACCGGGCGCCGCAACGCGAGGCGCTGAGCCTCGCGCGGCGTCATCTGCACGGCGATCTCCTTCGCCACGGTCTCCGCGATCCGGCTCTGCAGGTCCAGCACGTCCTCGATCTCGCCGTCGTAGCGGTCGGCCCACAGCAGCTCGTCGGTCTTCGCCGAGACCAGCCGCACCGTGACGCGCACCTTGCGGCCCACGAGCAACGCGGAGCCCTCGAGGATCGAGCCCACGTTCAGCTCGCGCGCGATCTCGGGCAGCGCGCGCTGGACACCCTTGTACTTCATCGCCGAAGTGCGCGAGATGACGCGCAGCGCCTTGAGGCGCGCGAGCTCGGAGATCAACGCGTCGGTCATGCCGTCGGCGAAGTAGTCCTGCGCGGGATCGTGCGAGACGTTTTCGAGCGGCAGCACCGCCAGCGACGGGATCGTTTCGCGCGCCGGCGCGGCTTCGGCGCCGCGCTCCGCCGCGTCCCCGCGCCGGCGTCCGCCGACGGCCGCGCCGCTCGCGCTCGACTGCTGGAGCCGCCGCAGCTCGTTGCACACGTCGAGCGCGGTCTGGAACCGGGCGCGCGGCTCCTTCTCGAGGCAGCGCGCGACGATGCGCTCGAGGTCGGGCGGCAGGTCGAGCCGCAGGCTCGTGAGCGACGGCGGCGTGTCGCGCAGGATCGAGGAGCTGACGTCGGCGGCGGTGGCGCCGGTGAACGGCCGCCGGCCGGACGCGAGCTCGTAGAGGATGATCCCGAGCGCGAACAGATCGGTGCGCGCGTCCACCGAGTCGCCGCGGACCTGCTCCGGCGCCATGTACGGCACGGTTCCGACCACGCGCCCGGGCGTCGAGAGCGGCGTCATCAGCGTCGCGGCCTGAGTCGCGGCCAGCTCGGCGTCCGCGGGCTCGAGCTTGGCGAGCCCGAAGTCCAGCACCTTGAGCCGGCCTTCACGCGTCACCATCACGTTGGCGGGCTTGAGGTCGCGGTGCACGACGCCGCGATCGTGCGCCGCCGTCAGCGCTTCGGCCAGCGCGACCCCGAGGTCGAGCACACGCGCGAGCGGCAGCGCGCCGGCGCTCACCACGCGGTCCAAGCCCTGGCCTTCGACCAGCTCCATGGTGAGGAAGCGCACGCCGCGCTCCTCCTCCACCGAGTAGAGCACCACGATGTTGGGATGGTTGAGCCCCGCGACGGTGCGCGCCTCGCGCTCGAAGCGCGCGAGCCGCGCCGGGTCGCTGGCGAACGCCTCGGGCACCACCTTGAGCGCCACCTCGCGCCCGAGCCGCGAGTCCTTCGCGCGATACACCTCGCCCATGCCGCCCGCGCCGAGCGGCGCGACGATGTCGTAGGGGCCGAGGCGGGTACCGGGAGTCAGTGGCATCCCGGCAATCTACCTCATACGATTGCCACCGATTGAAGCATCTATCCGCCCGCTCATCGGCCTGGGTCGTGGCCGTCTGCCTCATCGCCCCGGCGCGCGCCGCGGGCGAGCCTTTAGGCTTCGAGCCGTTCGCGGACTCGCTCATGTCCGCGGCGCTCGCGCAGCACCACATCCCGGGGGCTGTGCTCGCCGTGGTCAAGGACGGGCGCATCGCGTTCGCGCGCGGCTACGGCTTCGCCGATCTCGAGCACCGCATCCCGGTGAACGCAGAGCGCACCATGTTCCGCGTGGCCTCGGTCTCCAAGCTCTTCACGGCCACCGCCGCGATGCAGCTCGTGGAGCAAGGACGGCTCGACCTCGACGCCGACGTGAACCGGTACCTGCGGCGCTTCCAGGTACCGCCCGCGTTCTCGAAGCCGGTGACGCTTTTCGATCTGCTCACGCACACGGCCGGGTTCGACGAGACCAATCTCGCGCGCAAGGCGCGAAGGCCTTCCCAGATGGAATCGCTCGGCGCCTACCTCGCGTGCCGGCTGCCGGCGCGCATCCGGCCACCAGGCGACATCATCGTGTACTCGAACCACGGGATGGCGCTGGCCGGGTATCTCGTCGAGGTCGCGGCGGGAATGCCCTTCGCGCAGTACATGCGCGAGCGGGTGTTCACGCCGCTCGGCATGGCGCACAGCAGCTTCGATCTCGTCCCGGACTCTGCCGCCGTTTGCGCCACCGGATACGAAGGATCCCGGCCGCGGCGCCAGCGTCCGGACTACACCAAGACCATCCCGGCATCGATGCTGTCCACGAGCGGGGTCGACGTCGCGCGCTTCATGATCGCCCAGCTCGAAGGCGGCCGGCTCGACGACAGCCGCATCCTGAGCGAGGCGAGCGTTGCCGCGATGCACCGTATCCAGTTCACCCAGCATCCGATGCTGGCGGGCATCGGGCTCGGATTCTGGGAGCGGTTCCAGAACGGCGAGCGTGGCCTGTGGCACGACGGCGATGCCGCGGGCTTCGCGAGCCTCCTCTACCTCCTGCCCGGGCAGCGGGCCGGATACTTCATGGCCTTCAACAGCCGCGCCGGCAGTCGGGCGCGCGGCGAGATCCTGCAGGCGCTGCTCGACCGCGAGATTCCGCGGGTTCCGCCGCCGCCACCGCCCGCTCACACTCACCCCGTCGCTCCCGCTTCGCGTTTCTCATGGACCTACGTGGAAATGCGCTACGGCCACCGGACGATGGAGAAGATCGCGGCGCTCGCCCGCTACACGAAGTGTCTTCAGGACACGGACGGAACGCTGACCTTCGGCGGTAGCCGCTACTTCCCGATCGGCGAGCGGCTCTTCCAGAGCGAGGATGGCGAGGGCCGGCTCGCCTTCCGCGTGGACAAGGTCGGGCGCGTGACGCACATGTTCGAGGCGCGGTCGATCGCGCGAGGCTACGAGCGCGTTCCGTGGCAGGGAACGGTGGGGGTTCAGCGTTGGTGGCTCGGGTTCTGCGTGTTGGGTTTCGTGTGGCAGGTGGCGGGCGTGCTCTACCGCAGGCGGCGCCCGCCGGCGACGGAGCCCGCCACGCTCGAACGGTGGATCGGTTACGGGCTCGCCCTGGTGGCGGCGGTGAACCTCGTGTTCCTCGTGGGGCTGGGCCTCGCCATCGTGGGAGCGTTCGGCTCACTCGAGTACGGCATTCCGGTCGTGCTCGATGTGCTGTTCGCGTTTCCGCTGGCGACGAGCGCGATCACGCTGGTCTCCCTGCTCGGCTACGCCTGGGAGTGGAGGCGCCGCACCTGGGCCCTGCGCAACGCTCGGCTCACGATGGCGCTGGCCGCCGCGCTCGCGTTCGTCCCATGGCTCGCGTACTGGAACCTGCTCGGCCAGCACTTCGGGTGCCGCCTGGGCGCTCACTAGCGGCGCCTGTTACTTCGGCTGCGGACTGAACCGCCGCTGCACCTCCACCGCCTCTTCATAGAGCGCGGGGTCCGCACCGAAAATGTCCGAGAGCGCGGCCGGCACGTCGGCGGGCGCGATCTCGGTTCTCTCGGCGCCGCCGGGCAGGTAGCGGGTCAGGGTGCCGTTCCGGAGGCTGGTGTACACGCCACCGGGATAGGCCGCGTAGCTCAGCCGGTGCAGGAAGCTCAGCGGAGCCGTCCAGTCGTTCGCCGCCGTGATGAGGTGCCCGAGGTCCTCGAGCCGGCGCGGGGAGGGATCGAGCTTCTTCGCGGGCCCGGGATTGCGCGTCACGAAGATGCCATCCTCGCGGACGCTGTACTCGAACGCCTCGCGCGGCGTGTCGAGCGTGAACGACTCGAACAGCGGGTACGCCTGGAAGATCGGCGCCGCGTATCCCACATCGGCGTAGAACGGGCCCTCCGGCAGCTCGACCCGAACGCAGCAGTGTCCGGGATCCATGTACATGAGCGAAGCGTCGAACCCGAGCTCGCAGAGCAGGAAGTGGAGCCCGCGGGCCAGCGTCCAGCACAGACCGCCCGCGCCCCGGGTGACGATGCGATCGACGTAGTGCTCGATCGGCGGAAGGAAATCGCCGCGCCTCAAGCCCGGCTCGTAGTCGATGAGCTTGGTGAGCGTCTCGAACGGCACGCGCCGCTGGTGCTCGCGGATGATGCGATGCAGATAGTCGAGGGTGGGCGCCTCGCGATCCAGCTGAACATGGTCGAGGAGTCGATCGGCTGCGGTTCGCGTCGTGGTCACGTGGGTCGATCGGGAGACGCTGGTGGCGCGGCGCCCGCCGCGTTCTGAGCGGCGGGCGCCGCCCATCATTTTATGTTCGCGGATCGATCACGCGCCCGAGGAACAGCACGCTCCCCGTGACGTGATCGCGGATCAGGAACAGGAACGGGTGGTTGGCGTAGAAGCTCGGACGCACGCTGGTCGCGCCGACGCTGATCCCGGTGGCCGCTGCAGCCTCCGTCCCCTCTTCGTTCACCTCCACGAAGCTCTGGTGGAACGCCGCCGCGATGTGGAGATCGTTCCGGCCGTCGATCCCCGAGAAGTCCGCGGCCTCCGTGAACGCTGTGGGCATGCCCATCCCCGACAGCACGAGGGGAAGCTCGAACTTGGAGCCGAACTTGAAGCTCGGCAGATGGACCTCGAGAGTGCGCTCGGCGAGCGGGGCCAGCCACGCGCTCAGCTTCTCCCACGTGAGCCCTTCCTCGACGCGGGCGAGACCGTCCATCTGGCGCGGTAGCACCACGACCATCGAGAGATCCTGGCCCCGGTAGAAGAGCTCGAGGACCTGGACTTCATCCGTCACGGCCGTCCGGAACGCGTCCTCCTGAACCATGGTTGGCACCATGGCCGCCTCCACGGGATCGAAGTGGAAAGGGGCGTCGACCGTGTTCTTCGGATCGAAGGGCCGGTTCCAGAGCCCCTTGAAGTAGATCGCGTTGGCCAGCACCAGGCGTGTGTAGGCGTTGATGCTTCCCCCGGGGAAGAGATCGCGGATCCGGTCGTTGGTCTGCCCCGCGACCCAGCCGTTCACCTCGAGCCGCGCGGGCTCTGACTCGTGGATGAAATCCGCCTCCTGCATCTGGGCCCCGTATTGCTCCCGCGTGACCTCGAGGAATCCCGGGATGAACGGCAGGCCTTTCTGGCCCCACGCGCGGTTGGCGGTGCGCAGCTCGTAGGCGCCGCTGCGCGTGCCGCGGTCGAGGCTCCGTCTCAGCTCGCCGAACGTCGCGTGGAGCCGGCCCGAAGGCAGCTCGAAACGGAACACCTTCGCCATCTCGGCCTGTGTGGATCCCGCGGCGCCGGCGTACGCCATGCCGAAGGCCGTGGACATGCTGTAGGGAGAGAGGAACAGGTTTCCGGGCTGGTCGCGCAGCCGCGTGTAGAGGTCGATCGCGAACCGGTTGTTGGCCTCGACCAGGACGCGAGCGTCCGCCTGCACGGCGGGAGCCAGCGAGCGATCGCTGATTGGATCGGCGGGTGGCTGGACGGGAGATTTGGCCTGACAACCCACGAGCGGAACGATGAACATGAGTGCTGCAGCGTGGAAGGGATGAACGCGCATCATGGCACACCTCCGCGCGCGCCGAAGCTCTCGGCGCCGAACGGTGGACGACCCCGGTCCCTCCCGGCAGCGCGGAGCATAGCATCAACGCGGGCCCGCTCCTCCGTATTCCTACGGATGCGCTTCGCGGAATCTTCCGCATGGCGGAACTGCCACGCGCCTGCGATAACTTCAGGTGGAAGCGCTCCTCCAAGCATGGGCCCGGCGCCGATCCGCGGCGCAGACGCTCGAACCACCACGACGGGCCGCCACCCAGGGTAAAGGACACGGTTCTTGCATGA
>Ga0075424_100005755_pt1 | contig 11892 bp, 6 predicted proteins | sample SoiMethybrSBSTD3_FD_75301 | JGI IMG/M metagenome (GOLD analysis project Ga0075424, IMG submission 75301) | Bulk soil microbial communities from a Populus tree surrounding site in Tennessee, USA - Soil MetaG P. TD hybrid SBSTD3 | ecosystem: Environmental > Terrestrial > Soil > Tree plantation... | reverse complement strand
CAACGCTGCCCGAGACGCTGGCCAAGTGCGCGCGAGCCATCGCCCGGCATCTCGATGCGGCGGCCGCCTGTATCTGGGCCGTCAACGGGACGGCTGACCGGCTCGAGCTGCAGGCCAGCGCCGGCATGCCGGACGCGGTCGCGGCGGCCCTCGCGGTCGTGGTCCGCGATCAGTCCACATTGGGCGTGATCGCTCAGGGGCGCGAGCCTGCGTTTCTGGAAGGCCCGCCGGATCTCGGGGACGAGGTTCGGCCATGGGTCGTGCAGGACGCCATCACCGCGGTCGCCGGATACCCGTTGCTCGTGGATGGCCGGCTGGTCGGCCTGCTGGCCGCGCTGTCCCAGAACTCACTCGCGGAGTTCGTCCGGGATGCCCTGGGCGGCGTCGCCCGGCAGCTGGCCGTAGGAATCGAGCGCCGCCATGCCGAAGAGGAGCTGCGACAGTCGCAGGAGCGATTCTCCAAGGTGTTCCGGGCCAGCCCGATCGGTATCGCCATCAGCACGCTGCAGGAGGGGCGCTACTTGGACGTCAACGACGCCCTGCTCATCATGATCGGCCAGGATCGCGGCGATGTGGTGGGCCATACCCGCGCGGAAGTCCGGATGTGGGAGGATATCGGTGCCCTGTCCCTTATTGCCGCCGAGGTTCAGGAGAAGGGGAGGGTGCGGGACCGGGATCTGCTGTTGCGGACCAAGCAGGGGGAGACGCGACTTGCCATGGCCTCGTTCGAGCTGATCGATCTCGGCGGGCGTCCCAGTCTCCTGACCCTGGTCCACGACGTGAGCGAGCGGCGCCGGCTGGAGGATCAGCTGCGCCAGTCGCAAAAAATGGAGGCGGTGGGCCGCCTCGCGGGGGGCGTGGCACACGACTTCAACAATCTGCTCGCGGTCATCACGGGGTATTGCGATCTCCTGATGCGGAAGATGGCGCCGGAGGCGGAGGATCGGGGGGACATCGAGGAGATCCGGAATGCCGCTGAGGGCGCGAGCACCCTCACCCGGCAGCTGCTCGCGTTCAGCCGGCGTCAGGTCGTGGAGCCGCGGATTCTCGATCTCAACGTCGTCGTCGAGCGCGTGGAGAAGATGCTGCGACGTCTGACGGGCGAGGATGTGGAGCTGCACACGCGGCTCGCGCCCGGGCTGCCGTCCATTCGGGCCGATGCCGGCCAGCTGGAGCAGGTGCTGATGAATCTCGTGGTGAATGCGCGGGACGCGATGCCGACCGGGGGCCGGCTCCTGATCGAAACCGCGCCGGTCGAGGTGGGCGACGAGTATCGGCACCAGCGCCCGGAGGGCCAGGCCGGCAAGTTCGTCCTGTTGTCGGTGACCGACAGCGGGGTCGGGATGGACGAGGAGACGCAGGCGCACATCTTCGAGCCGTTTTTCACCACCAAGGACGTTGGCGAGGGTACGGGCCTGGGTCTGGCCACCGTGTACGGCATCGTGAAGCAGAGCGGGGGATTCATCTGGGTGTACAGCGAGGTCGGCACAGGGACCACGTTCAAGATCTACCTGCCGCAGGTCGATCAGGTCGCCGAGACACCGGTTGCCCAGGCCACCGAGCCAACCTCGTTGCAGGGCTCCGAGGCCATTCTCGTCGTCGAAGACTCGACCCAGCTGCGCACCTTGATCCGCGAGGTGCTCGAGCTCTACGGCTACCGGGTGCTCGACGCGCCGAGCGGCGCCGCCGCCCTGGAGGTCGTGAGCCAGCCCGGGACCCATGTCGACCTGCTGTTGACCGATGTGATCATGCCCGGCATGAACGGTCGCGAGCTGGCCGACCAGCTGGCGGCGCGGCAGCCGGACTTGAAGGTGGTGTTCGCTTCGGGCTATACCGCCGATGCACTGACGCGGTACGGCGTCGAGCAGGGGTCCGGCTATCTGCAAAAGCCATTCAGCCCCAAGGTGCTGGCGATGAAAGTCAGAGAAGTGCTGGACTCACGTCCATCCTCCCGGCCCTGATTTCGGGAACCTCCACAATCCGGATGCCCTGAGCCGGATGTTCGACCGCCCACACGAGCGTGTCGATCATCTGGCCGAGCGTCACCAGTCCGAGCCGACGTGCCGAATCGCGCGTCGTCGGTAGGTGCTCCGCGATCCAATAGAACGGCACCAGCACAATGGGCCAGCGATGCCCCGGGCCCAGGACGTACCAGGGTCGGAGGATCGTGGCGGAGAGGTTGGCCGCCCGGATCGCGGACTCCGCCTCCGCTCGGGCGTTCCAATACGCGGTCATGACCGGTGCGGGATGCGCGACGGAGACGTAGACGAAGTGCGAAACCTTCGCGGTCACCGCTGCCTGAACGGCCTCCCGGGCCGAAGCGAGGTCGACGGTGCGAAACTGTCCGGCCTTGGCCGGGCTCGCGTGCGGCACGCCGATGAGGTGAACGAAGGTATCGGCCGGTGGGACCTGGGTTGCGTAGCTCTGATAGTCGAGCGCGGTGCCGAGAACCGGCGTCACGCCGGAGGGGAGTCTCGATTCTGAACCGGGCCGCGCGAGGGCGTGGACCTGATGGCTCCTCCGCACCAGCTCGGCGGCTAGCCGGCTTCCCAGGTAGCCGGTGCCGCCCGTGAGAAACACGCGCCGGGACGGGATCACGGCGTGGAGAATAGCATCACCGGCGGCGAGTCACTACAATATCAGCAGCGCGCCCGTAGCTCAGTTGGACAGAGCATCGGCCTTCTAAGCCGAGGGTCGCAGGTTCGAATCCTGCCGGGCGCATCCGTCCAAACGTGAAGCCCCGCTGCCGGTGCTGCCGGCGGCGGGGTTTTGCGCTCAGGATTGGGTGTCAAACTCAGTCAACCAAGTCTCCGGGGATTGGCAACGGCGAGTCAACAGCCCTCGGATTCCGATCTCGTGTAGCCCGCTTGCTCCGCCTCCTCTTCGGTATGGAAGTAGATGCGGTTCTCGGGTGCGAGGCGGCTTGCCGCGTTACATCCTCGCAGGTAGTACGTTTGGCCGCGAGAGGATGCGACCCACGGAGGCCTGTCAGGGGCGGCGGGTCTCGCACCCGGTGAAACCAATGGTCGGGCGGGGCTGGTTGCTGGCTGGGTGGCTGCAGGCGGTGATGAGACCGCGTCACTTTCATCAGCAGCGGTCTTGAGATACCACAATCCGCCGCCGACGGCGAGAATCACTGCGAACAGGATGGACAGGTTTCTTTGACTGTCTTTCGACACTTCCTCACGAGCAACGTCTTGTTCGGCCTTCTTCTTCACCTCCTCACCAAGTTGACCAGATAGCGCGCGGAGACGTTGTTCATCGGGAGTGCCCGGAAACCATTGCGCCCCGCATGATAGGCACACCGCCTGGATGACCATGTCAGTGCCCGCGGCAACTCCCGCTGCAGTACCCAGGAAGTACTCAGTGAGCACTGCCTGGTCCAGCTTCTTTTTCTAAACAGGAACTGCCTGAACAGACGGAGAGCCGCACTTGGGGCACGTAGCTTGCGGCGCAGATCCGGAGGTCATATCGGTCCCGCTAGGAGGAGCAGTGGTTGAAATTGCGTCTGACGAGAGAAATTAGAAAGAGCCGAGACTCGCTAGTGTCGCAATTCTGCCCCACCTCTGTCGAAAAACGCTCTAACGAGATCGACGACCAACCGGCACGTTCGATGCGGAGAGTCCCGTTAGGCGCTGTCCGACACAATCAGGAGGCCTCATGGGCCACCGCATGCTCGCCGTCGGCGTATTGGTGCTGCTCTGGGCTTGTGGCAAGAGCGCGACGGGAACCGCCAACGATCCCTACAACATCACCGGGAATTGGGCCGGCTCGGATTCGGGTGTCGACATGACCATGGCCCTGGTTGACAGGCCCGGCGGCTTCGTCGACGGCACGGGTCAGCTGTCGAGCTTCGGCTCGGGCATCCTGCTCACGGTGTCCGGGTCACGCAACGGGCAGGGATTCATGCTGACGATCAGCCATACCGGTTTTCAAAGCGCCAAGTACTCCGGGGCGGTGCGGAACGATTCGACGCTCGACGGTCAGCTCAACGAATCGGGTTTCTCCGGCTTCCCGATGGTGATGCACAAGAACTAGGCGCTGTCCGCTCGGCCACCACGCCAGCGGCTCCCCAGGCGCCGATCGCGCCCTTCCTCTCCTGGAATGGCTTCTGTGATCGGCGCGGCGTCCGCACCCGCGGCCTGAGCCGGCTGCTGGCTCATCCACAACCCGGGGATCGGGACCGTGACGACGGTTTCCTCGAGCGTGCGCGCGATTGGCGCGGCCCGGAACGCCGCACGCAGCTCTGACGGCAGGGAATCGATGGAGCGCAACGGACACGCGATGTAGTTCCCGACGATCCCCACCACGCGATTCTCGATCAGGTCGACGAGCGAGCGGCCGTCGGCATCCCGCACCTTGGACAGCGCGAGATATCGCAGCGTCGAATCGCCGACCGCGATCAGCGCCGCCGCGTAATACGGCAGGTTCGCCGCGATGTGACCGAGCAGCCGGCTCTCCCGCGGATCGAGGCCCGGAGCTTCCGCCAGCGCTGCGAGACTCGCCAGGTGCGCCTGCGATTCCTTGTTGAGCAAGAAGTCCCGGATCGAGAGCAGCCGCTTCCAGGTGTCACCCGCTCGGCCTTCGACGTGGAGCGCGGCGAACGACAGCACGACCCGCGTGCCGTTCTCCAGCACCAGGTTGCCGGGGAATCGCAGCGGCTGTTCGTGAAAATCGGCCAGCCGAATGACACCGATCCAGCGTTTCGGCAGCGGCGGCGTGAGGCTCGAGCCGGGCGCCGCCGTCGGGTCCGCAGGAAAGAAATGCACCGCGTAGCGGGCGTTGTCGGCATGCAGGGAACACCAGATCTGACGCAGGTCGATCGGGACGGCGGCGGGATCGGTCTGCACGATCAGCCGCAGCTCGGAAATCGGTGGCGCCACCGAAGGGTCGAGCGGTCGTCGTCCGATGCCGACCACCCAATCGAGGTCGGGGATGAGATTGCGCTCGAGCAGCACGCGCCGCAGCGTCGACCCGAAGCGTTGCACCTGCGCGCGCGTCGCGAGGTTCGGGAGCTGGAACGGGATCAGGACGGCGGGCCGGATGCGCGCCGACCGGGCGCCCACCCGGAATCGCTCCACCGGTTCGAAGTAATGGAAGGCGAGCGGACGGCTGTCGGGATTGCGCACCACCCGTCGCTGACAATCCGCCGCGGGCTGGTCGGTCGTGGCCTCCACGATGCGCAGCGCGCGCCGCCGCAGCGAGCCTGCGGCATACCCGGCGCGCTGCACCAGCTCGCGCACCGATTCCGCCGCGGCCGCCGGAATCGCGGCGGGTCCATCGGGCAGGTTCACCGGATCGAGCGGCAGCGCGCCGTCCTCTCCCGCGAGGGCGTTCGCGAGCGTCGTCCCGGCGATGAGACGGGCGATCAGCTCGAGCGGGCGCGCCGGCCGGTTCGCCGAACGGGAGGGGCCCCAGGTCCACCGCCAGCGCGCGTCGAACACGTCGAAGGCCAGCTCCTCACCGGGGGACAACGTCCCCGTATACAGCAAGTCTCCGGCGGCATAGCCGAGCGACTGCCAGTACAGCTCCATCTCGAGCAGCGCGCCATAGCGGATGCCGGAGCCCGATGGCACCGGAGACTGAAAGAAATCCACCTGCGCAGCCAATCCCGTAATCGACTCGGCCTCGAGCGGCAGCACGGCGAGTCGGGAGAAGCGCAAGGTGGGCGACGCTCCCCCGCCGATAGCGGCTGCATCGCCGCTCGTTGACCGACTCTGTTCGACGGGCAACCGCTCTCCGCTCGTGGCCGGGAGAAGTGCCGGCGGGGCGGTGACGACCACGGTACCGCTGTCCAGGGCCGCGACTTCCACTTCCTTGGGTGGCTCACTGCGCAGGCCGACGCGCACCAGAATGCGCGTGGCGTCGATCCGGGGCAGGGCGACGACGCCATTGATGTCCGTCACCCAGTAGCCGGCCGGATTCCCGGCGGCGTCGAGCAGGCTGACGGGCACGCCGGAAACGGGCTCGCGTGTCTCGGGATGGACGACGCGCAGGGTCCAGGATTCGACGAGGGGAGTGTCTGTCACGGAGCGGAGTGCCTTGGGCCACGGATGAGTCGCCCATGGAGTTAGCCCCGCCGTTACTCGACCGCTAGGGCGAGGACGCCATCCCCGTGTGCCGCTCGATCGCGATGCTCGCCACGAGTTGCGCGACTGGCACGGCGACGAGCACCACGCCGTTGTTCGCGCCGAGCGCCAGCGTCATCCCCAGCGCGCCGATCGCGAGGCTGGTAGCGAGCTCGGTACCGAAGCTGCCGCGACTTCGGTTGGCGAGGTGCACCCCGAGCGGGATGCCAACACTGATCCCGACCGCCGCGCCGTAAATGGCCTCCTCGAATCCGCAGGGATCGTCACCACAGATCCGGTTGCCACCACCAAGGGCTGAGCCGATGTAACCGCCGGCCACCATTGCCACGGCCCCAGTCGCGACGCCGGCCAGCACCATTCCCGCCGGGTCCGCGACGGGTGGGGGAGTGTGGGTGACGGTATCGGTCGCTGCATGCGCCCCGTTGAGGTAGCTGAGGGTCAATCGCTGTGCTGGCAGGGGCTTCGCCCCTCCGAGCCAGAACAGGATGTTGAAAACCAAAAACAGACGACCGACCACCGATGACGACCTTAGGCGAAGCACTATTGCTCCCTGAAGAGACGCTGGCGGAACGTGGGGAGTACACCTCAAGTCGATCTCAAGACAACGGGCCCTGCCAAGCTGCGGCAGGGCCCGGAGACCTTGAAACGACGACTGGAGTCAGTGTCCCAGTGTCAGGGGGATTCCGATGGTGACGGTCACGTCGGCCTGCATCTTGGACGAGAAAGTAGTCCCAGACCCATCGATATCGAATGAATAGACGTTTCCCTCCGCGTTCAAGTTGAGCGCGAACTTGGGGGAAACCGCGGCTCGCACGCCGAGACCGAGCGTCACGGCCGGCTTGGTCAGCTTTTCACCACCCTGCCAGGCGTCGCCGCCACGGTGGACGATGCCCGCCCCGATGATGGCGTGGAGGTTGGTGCGCGCCGGTCGATACAGGAGTCGAGCGCCGGCGCTGATCAACGTCCCCTGTCCGAAGAACAGCGAGTCCCCGCCGGAGTTCGCGATCCTGACGCCGCTCTTCGAGTAGGTGCCGGCAGCCTCGATGCCCATGGTGTTGGACACCCAGTACGCCAGTCGGCCGCCGAACGCGCCCGCCGTCAGCTGACGCGCCGTCCAGTTGGATCCGTCCTGGAAGATGTCGTCGGCCATCGTGGTCAAGGTGTAGTACATCCCCGCGAACGGCGTCAGCTCGATCTTGCCCTGTGCGGTGGCGTCCCTCGGCGAACCGAGGCCCACGCCGGCGATAAGGCCAGTGACCGCCAACAGCCGACCCATCCGATTGGTCATGGACACGTTCTCTCCCGTGGATGAAAAGTGATGGTGCTCATGGGCTCCCGCTCGACTCGACAGGCGCGGGGGTCGGCCTGGCCGTTTGCGTTCCATCGCCCAGCTGGCCACGCGCGTTTCCGCCCCAGCACAGCACGCGCTGATCTCGCGTCACCCCACAGCTATGCGTGCCGCCGGCGGTGATCGACTGCAGCGGCTGATCGGTTGCGGCTCGGACCGGCGTCGTACGGTCGGTGCGAGATCCGTCACCCAGCTGGCCCTCGCGGTTGCGACCCCAGCAGTACGCTTCACCGCCGTCGGTCAGCGCACACGTGTAACCAGTCCCGGCCGCGATGGCGCTGTATGTCCTCGCGCCGCTGACCAGGGCGGGGCTGTCACGCTCGGACCGGCTGCCGTCGCCGATCTCTCCCGCGGCGTTGGCGCCCCAGCAGTGGATTTTGCCGCCCTGCGCCAGGGCACAAGTATGCGCGCTGCCAGCCGCGATCGCCACGAATTTCACCGTGGCATCGACGGGCCCGGGCTGGTTCAGGACCTCCCGCCCACCGCGGCCCAGCTGACCCGAGAAGCCGTCTCCCCAGCAATACGCCTTGCCGGCATCGGTGAGCCCGCACGTATGCTCACCGCCCGCGGCGAGGGCCTTGAACTTGAGCCCGCCCGATACGCGCTGTGGTGTGTGCGAGCCCCGCGTGTTGCCGATCCCCAGCTGTCCCGAGTTGTTGTCGCCCCAACACCAGGCGGTCCCGTCGGCGCCCAGTCCGCAGGCGTGGCGGGCTCCGGCGGTAATGGCGGTGAAGCTGTGGTTACCGACGACCGGGGTCGCGCCCGCCACCGGCCCGACCTTGCCGATCCCGAGCTGGCCGCGGAGGTTCGCGCCCCAGCAAATCGCCGTGCCGGCGGACAGTCCACAGGTGTAGTCGACGCCGGCAGCCAGAGAGCTGAACCCCGCCCCCGTCGTCTGCGACACGAGCGTCGGCCGGGACACCTGAGCGCCGGCGTTTCCGCCCCAGCAGGAGACCGCACCACCCTTCGTGATTCCGCAGCTATGGGTGCCGCCGGTCGCGACGCCGCGGCGCGGCGCCACCCGCGCCACCGCTTCGTCCGTGGCCGCGGCGGGAGGAGGTGTGGGGTCCGCGGGCGGTGGGTTGACCGGCTGGGAGTCGGTCTTGCCGGCCGGTGTCGGTGGCGGAGTGACCACGACCGGGGTCGGGGGGGCAGGAACCGTGATAACCGCCGTTGCCGTCTCACCCTCGCTCGCGGCCGTGATCGTGGCGTTGCCGGCGCCGACCGCAGTCACCACTCCGGCGGGTGTGACGGTCGCGACCGACGGATGGCTGGAGGTCCATTGGATTTGGCGGTCGCGCAGCACACCGCCCCGTCCGTCGCGCAGCGCGGCTGAGAGCTGCCCCGTCTTGCCGACGGCGAGCGTGAGCGTCGCGGGCGTCACGGCCACCACCGCGACCGGGACGGCGCTGACCGTGACCGCCGCCGCCGCGCTGCGGGACTCCATCACGGCGGTGATCGAGGTCTGCCCGGCGCGCACCGCGGTCACCATTCCATCCGCGGTGACCGTGGCGACGGCAGGATTGTTCGAGCGCCATTCGACGTGGCGTCCCTCGATCGGGCGGTCGTGCGCGTCACGCGCCGCCACCGACAGCTGGGACCGGCCGCCCACCTGGAGCGGGACGGCGGGTGGGGAGATCGTCAGCATGGCGACTGCCGGCGGCACGACCATGACACGCGTGCTGTCCCGCTTGCCGCCCACGAGCACGCTGACCACCGCGTTGCCGAGCCGCAGCGCCGCGACGGTCCCGTTCGAGGAGACAGTCGCGATGCGCTGGTCACTCGTGTTCCAGGTCAGCGCGTGGCCCCCCCCCGCCAGCGTATTGCCGTGATCGTCTTTCGGCGCGGCTGAAAGGACCGTCGAGTCACCGATTTCGATCGAGGCCGTCCTGGGAGTGAGGGTCACGCTCGCGACGGCCGCGGCGGTTGCCGTAATCATCACCGTGCCGGTGCCCTCGCGGCCTTCGCTCGTCGCGGTGACGGTGACGAAGCCAGGGCTCAAGGCAGTCACGAGACCGCCGGCGGAGACCCGGGCCATGGAGCTGTCGGTCGACGTCCACGTCACCGGCCGGCCGGTGAGGAGGTTGCCGCGTCCATCCTTTATGATGGCCGCGAGCTGCGCTGTCTTTCCCACCGCCACCGCGGCGGGCGAGGGGGTGACCGCAACCGTGGCGACGAGGACGGCGGTGGGTGAGGCCGGCGATGTGGGGGTCTGCCGGTCTTCTACTCCGTGGCCGAACACGAGCCATCCAATCACTCCGAGCACGACGAGCCCGGCCGCCGGACCGACGAGGCGCAACGCGGTGCCACGGCGCGCGGCGGAGAATGGGGGCGGGATTACCGGAGCAGGTTCGGCGCGCGGCGGTTTGGCGGCCGACACGATTCCGCTCGTGCGTCGTGGCGGTTTCGGCGCCGCCGGCCGCGCGGAGGGGGGGGGTGGCGGTGGAGGCGGCGTCCGCGTCGCCGGCTTCGGCGTTTCGATGACCGACGTGGGCGACTCCGCGAACTCTTCCGAGGGCGGAGAGATCGGCTCGAGCGGGGTCATGGGCAACCCCGGTGGCGGCATCGGAGCCATGTGCGGCGGCGGTGGCGCCGGCGTCTGTGGAATCGGCGTCGTCGGCGCCGAGGTCCCCAGTGGGACCGGGCTGACCGGCGTATGGTGCTCGGTCACGACGTGGGAGGCGCCGCTGCCGCGTGCCAGGGCGCGCATCTGCTGCCGGATGGGATCGTTGTGCGCCGGCGAGCCAATCGCCTCGACCGCTTCTTCTAACGTGGCCCAGCGGTCGGCGGGCGCCTTGGCGAGCATGCGCTCGATGGCGCGGGCCAGGTCGGGCGGACAGTCGGGTCGCTGTTCGAGGATCGGTCGTGGCGGCTCGTGAAAATGCTGCCACATGAGCGACATCACCGAATCGGCATCGAACGGCACCCGTCCGGTGATCATTTCGTAGGCCGCGATGCCGAGCGAGTACTGATCGGTGGCGCCGGTGATCTCCCGGGCGGCGCATTGCTCGGGACTCATGTAGGTCGGCGTGCCGATCGTCGCCCCGGTCATCGTCAGGCCCTGTGACTGGGTCACCTTGGCGATCCCGAAGTCCGTCACGACGGCCCACCCATCGACGTCGAGCATGATGTTGGCGGGCTTGATGTCGCGATGGATAATGCCGTGCCGGTGCGCGTAGTCGAGGGCGCTGCCAGCCTGCGCGAGAATCGCCTGCACCATCTTGATCGGCAGGGCGCCGTGCTCCTTGACGATGGCGTCCAGTGACCGGCCCTGAACGAATTTCATGATGAAGAAGAGCAGGCGGCCCGACTCACGCACCCCGTAGATGGGGATGATATGCGGGTGACTGAGCGCGGCGGCGGTGCGGGCTTCGCGCTTGAATCGGTCGGCCATGCCGCGCCCACCGGAGAGCAGGGACGGGGACATGACCTTGATGGCGACTTTGCGCTCGAGGGCGATTTCGTGCGCCAGGTACACGGTGGCCATGCCCCCCCGGCCCAGCTCCGCCGCGATTTCGTAGTCGCCGAGCGTCGCCCGGCGGAGCTCCTCGAGGAGCGCGGCCTGGGGATCCTCTTCGACGGGCGAGGTCATCTTCGCGGTGGCGAGCCCACCCTGCTCGCCAGAGACGTCGAACCCGCAGCGCGAGCAGAACCGGGCGCCTGAGGCGAGAGCGGTGCCGCACCGGGTGCAGCGGTTGGGTTCGGTCATCGATGATTGCGGGGTGTGAGCGAATCTAAGTGTCGGGGCAAGCGTGGGGCAGGCGCGTCGTGGAGTGGGGTCTGAGGCGTCGGCAGCCGTGACGGGGGAGGGTCCCAGGGGTCGTATGTTCAAGTGTGGGGCCCCATTGACTCGAGGTCTGGGGGTGGCTAGTATGTGAGTCTCGCCGGGAGATTTTTCCGCGGCGTGCTCTTTGAGAACTGATGGTCGAGCGTGTGGAGTGCGGCCCCGATTGAGCGGCGCGTGGTCAGACGCGCGTCGTGAGGGGTTTGACTCTGAATGTGATTCGGACGACTTAGAAACGCAGTCGTTCGATTTGAGCTGTTCGAATTCTCTATTGGAGAGTTTGATCCTGGCTCAGGACGAACGCTGGCGGCGTGCCTAACACATGCAAGTCGTACGGGACGGAGGGGGCAACTCTTTCGTTCAGTGGCAGACGGGTGCGTAACACGTGAGGAACTTATCCGATGGCGGGGGATAGCCGGCCCAACGGCCGGGTAATACCGCGTAAGCTCGTTTGGGGGCATCCCTGGACGAGGAAAGCAGCCGCAAGGTTGCGCCGTCGGAGAGTCTCGCGGCCTATCAGCTAGTTGGCGGGGTCACGGCCCACCAAGGCGACGACGGGTAGCTGGTCTGAGAGGATGATCAGCCACATTGGGACTGAGACACGGCCCAGACTCCTACGGGAGGCAGCAGTGGGGAATATTGCGCAATGGCCGCAAGGCTGACGCAGCGAC
>Ga0075424_100005753_pt1 | contig 11894 bp, 13 predicted proteins | sample SoiMethybrSBSTD3_FD_75301 | JGI IMG/M metagenome (GOLD analysis project Ga0075424, IMG submission 75301) | Bulk soil microbial communities from a Populus tree surrounding site in Tennessee, USA - Soil MetaG P. TD hybrid SBSTD3 | ecosystem: Environmental > Terrestrial > Soil > Tree plantation... | reverse complement strand
CGCCGGCACCGCGCAGGAGGAGGCCAACAAGAAGGTGGTGGTCGACTTCTACGAGAAGGCCATCAACCAGAAGGACTTCGAGGCGGCGTCGAAGTATTTCGGCAATCGCTACGTTCAGCACAACCCCGGGGCGGCCGACGGGCCCGAGGGGCTCAAGGCCTTCCTCGGCTTCCTCAAGGAGAAGTTTCCGCAGTCGAGGAGCGAGATCAAGCGCGTGTTCGCGGACGGCGACTACGTGATCCTCCACGTGCACGCGGTGCGCGAGCCGGGCACGCGCGGCTCGGCCATCGTGGACATCTTCAAGCTCGAGGGCGGCAAGATCGTCGAGCACTGGGACGTCGTGCAGCCGATCCCGGAGAAGGCGGCCAACAGCAACGGCATGTTCTGATGCCGCGCGCTCACGGGGCGAGCGTCCAGTAGAAGCGCTTGTTGTCGCGGCCCTTGTTCTCGCGCTTGACGATGTGCGCGCGACCGATCTCCGCGGTGTCGTGGGGGTGGGTGCCGCCGCAGGCCTGGGCGTCGAAGCCGTGGATCGTGACCACCCGCACCTGGCCGTCGACGATCGGCGGCCGCACGTTGAGGGTGCGGACGAGGTCGGGGCGGGCGTGATACTCGGCTTCGGGAATGACCGTGGCGGCGATGCCCCGGGGGGCGGCGAGGGCATCGTTGACGCGCGCTTCCAGCTCCGCCGCCGCATCGAACCTCGCGTGAAGGCGCAAGTCGATGCGCGAGCGGTCGGGGCCGAGCTGCACGCCGGTGATGAGCCCATCGAAGTGGCGCTGCGCCACCGTGTTCACCACGTGCATGAGCGCGTGATGGCGCATGAGCGCGTAGCGGTAGGGCCAGTCGAGAATGCCGCGGACCGCGGTGCCCGCCGCCGCCTCGTGCCCCACGTGATGCCAGAGCCGGCGGCCGCCCTCGTCCTCTCGCACCGCCGTGACGGCGAGCGGCCGGCCCTCCACGACGAGCTGGCCGCGATCCTGGGGCTGTCCGCCGCCGCCCGGATAGAATGCGCTGTGCGAGAGCGCCCACCAGCCGTCGGCGCTCGCCACCACGCGGGCGTCGAATTCACGCAGGTAGGCGTCCTCGAGGTAGAGGCGTAGGGTCATCGGATGAGCCGCGAGAGCAGAGTATAGGCGAGGAGCCCATCGCATGTACGTGCCGAAGCACTTCGACGCGCCCGACCAGGAATGGTGCCACGCCCTCATCGAGCGCGAGAGCTTCGCGCTGCTGGCGTCGACCGCCGGTGACGGAGCGCCGTTCGCCACGCATCTGCCCCTGCTGCTCGACGGCCACCGCGGCCCGCGCGGCACGCTGGTGGGGCATCTCGCGCGGGCCAACCCACACACCCGACTGCTCGCCGAGGGCGCGCCCACCCTCGCCGTGTTCCAGGGCCCGCACGCCTATGTCTCGCCGGGCTGGTACCGCGTTCACCCGAGCGTGCCCACCTGGAACTACGTGGCCGTGCACGCCTACGGCCGTCCGGTGGTCGTCGAGGAGCCCGCGAGAGTGAAGGCACTGCTCGACCGGCTGGTGAAGACGTACGAGGACGGGCGCGCCGAGCCCTGGCGCTTCGACGCGCTGCCGACGGACTACGTCGACGGGATGATCCGCGGCATCGTGGCGTTCGAGCTGCCCATCGATCGGCTCGAGGGGAAGGCCAAGCTCAGTCAGAACCGCGGCGCCGAGGACCGCGCGGGCGCCATCCAGGGACTCGAGGCGACGGCCGATCCGCTCGCCGCCGCCACCGCCGCGCTCATGCGGCAGGCGATGGAGGGCTGATGCCGGCGCCGGCCCGCTAGCCCGCGGCGAGCCGGCGCCGCACCTCGGGCAGCACCGTGGTGCCGAGGAGCTCGATGCCGGCGAGCACGTCCTTCTGCGGCATGCCGGGCCAGCTCACGCGCATCGTGGCGTGGGTGGCGCCGGCCTTCGCCTGCGCGAGCAGCGCCTCCGTGACCTCGGCGGGCGAGCCCACCGCGAACCGGTTGCGTGCGAGCCGCCGCAGCTGCTCCTCGGGCGGCGCCTTGGGGTCGAGCGTGATGCCGGGAATGCCCCACGAGAGATACGCCGCGTACTTCTCCAGCAGGTAGGGCGCCGCCCGCCGGATCGCCGCGTCCTCGTCGGCCGCGCAGGAGACTTCGAGGAGCCGGCCGATCTCGGCCGCGGCGGGCCGGCCCGCGGCCGCCCGCGCCGCGGCGAACGTGCGGACCTGGCGCGCGAACTCGTCGACGGTGGGCACGGGCACCACGAGCCACCCGTCGGCGATGCGCGCGGCGCGCTCGATGCCCGCGGGCACTTGCGAGCCGACCAGGACGAGCGGGCACGGCGTCTGGAGCGGGCGCGGGCGGATCGTGACCTTGTCGAGGGTCCAGTGGCGGCCGTGGTGGGTGACCTCGTCCTCGGTCCACAGCCGGCGGATCAGCTCCACGCCCTCGATGAGCCGGCTCACCCGCTCGGCCATCCGCACGCCGAAGATCGCGAACTCCTCGCTGCGATAGCCGAGCCCTACGCCAAGCGTGAATCGGCCGCCCGTGGTGACGTCCAGGAAGGCGGCGATCTCGGCGATCTCGGCCGGGTTGTGGAGGGGCAGCAGGACCAGGTTGGTGCCGAAGGCGAGACCCTCCGCTTCCGCGGCCAGGCGTTGCAGCATGGGCAGCAGCGGAAAATAGTGGAAGCCCGGCGTGGCATGATGCTCGCCGCCCCAGATGGAGTCGAAGCCGAGGGCGCGGATCATGCGCGCCTGCTCGAGCGTCTCCGCGAAGCGGCGCGCGGGATCGTCGCCGCGGGGATGCTGCGCGTTCAGGTACACGCCGAGCTTCATGGCTCCTGGGATGGTATGCGATCATACGAGCGGGAGACAATCCCCCGAGGTCAGCGATGCCCACGCAGGCGCAGAAGGCGGCGACGTTCCGGGCCCTCCACGAGCGGGCGGAGGCCTTCATCATTCCCAATCCCTGGGACGCGGGCACCGCGCGTCTCCTCGCGAGCCTCGGCTTCGAGGCGCTGGCCACCACCAGCCTGGGTCTCTCGAACATGCTGGGCAAGGTCGACGGCACCAATGCGGTCAGCCGCGCCGAGGTGCTCACCAATTGCCGCGTGATCGCGGAGGCGACCGACCTGCCCGTGAACGCCGACCTGGAGAACGGGTACGCGCACGAGCCGCGCGCCGCCGCCGAGATGCTCCGGCTCGCCGCGGAGGCCGGCGTGGTCGGCGGCTCCATCGAGGACGCCACCGGCGGGGCCGACCGGCCCATCTACGACTTCGCCCATGCGGTGGAGCGCGTGCACGCGGCGGTGGAGGTGGTGCGCAAGCTGCCCGTGCCGTTCGTCTTCACCGCGCGGGCCGAGAACATGATTCACGGCCGCCTCGACCTCGACGACACCATCCGCCGGCTCCAGGCCTTCGAGAAGGCGGGGGCCGACGTGCTCTATGCGCCGGGGCTCCGCGACCTCGCCACCATCCGCACCGTCGTGTCATCCGTCGGCAAGCCGGTCAACGTGGTGATGAGCCACGGCGATCCCGCGCTGACGCTGGCCGAGCTGTCCGCGGCGGGCGTGAAGCGCATCAGCGTGGGCGGCTCGCTCTCGCGGCTCGCCCTTGCCGCCTTCCTCCGCGGCGCCCGCGAGATGAAGGACCGCGGCGGGTTCACCTGGATGCGGGAGACGATCCCGGGCAAGGACCTGAAGGAGGTCTTCCGCAAGTGGTCGTGACGGGCCGCCCCCGATCGTGAGCGATCTCGGCGCCAGCGAGCGGCTGCGGGCGGCGTTCGAGATCTCGCCCACCATTCTCACCGTCACCGACGTCGAGACCGGCCGCATCCTCGACGTCAACGAGGCCTTTCTCCACGTCACCGGCTACCACCGCGACGAGGTGATCGGCCGCACCGTCCCCGAGATTGGGCTCTGGATGGACCCGGCGCAGCGCGAAGCGGGCCTGGCCGCCCTCCGCGCGGGCCAGCCCGTGCGGGGCGTGGAGGCGCGCTTCCGCACCAAGCGGGGGGACGAGGTGTGGGCGGTCGCCTCCGCCGAGATGGTGCAGATCGAGGGCCGGCGTTGCGTGGTCACCGCGCTCATGGACATCACCGACCGCGTGCGGGCGGAGACCGCCCTCCGCGAGAGCGAGCGGCGCTTCGCCCAGGCCTTCAACGCGAATCCCCTGCCGATGTCCATCGTGAGCCTGCGCGACGGCCGGCACCTCGCCGTCAACGAGGCGGCGCTGCGGCACAGCGGCTATACGCGCGAGGAGATGCTGGGGCGCACCAAGCCGGAGCTGGGATTCTGGGTCGCCGAGGGCGAACGCGACCGCCTGCTCGACATGCTGCGCGCGGGCCGGCAGGCGCGCGACTTCGAGGCGACGTTCCGCACCAAGACGGGCGAGCACCGGTATCTGCTCGTGAATTCCGAGGTCGTGACCTACGCCGGGGAGCCCGCCGTACTGAGCGTCTCCCTCGACATCACCGAGCGGAAGCAGTACGACGCCGAGCGCGAGAGCCGGCGGCGCGAAGCCGAGGCGCTGACCCGGGCGAAGGACGAGTTCCTCGCCATGCTCGGCCATGAGCTCCGGAATCCCCTGGGCACGATCACCAACACACTGGGTGTCCTGGACCGTCTGGTCGCCGACGGGGACACGCGGCGACTCCTCGGCGTCATCGGGCGCCAGACCGCGCACCTGAGCCGGCTGGTCGACGATCTTCTCGACGTGGCGCGCGTCACGTCGGGGAAGATCGCGCTGCAGCGGCAGCCGCTGGATCTGCGCGCGCTCGCCCAGAGCTGCCTCGATGCGCTCGTCCAGGCCGGGCGCACCCGGCACCACGCCGTCACCGTGGAGGGGCCGCCCCTCCGGGTGAGCGGCGATCCCGCGCGCCTGGAGCAGGTGGTCAGCAACCTCCTCGACAATGCCCTCAAGTACACACCGCCAGGTGGGCAGGTGACGGTGCGGATCGAGCGGGTCGAGGGAGATGCCGTGCTGCGCGTGCGCGACAGCGGTGAGGGGATTCGCGCGGACCTCCTCGAGCGCATCTTCGATCTCTTCGTGCAGGAGCCGCAGGCGCTCGACCGCACGCGGGGCGGCCTCGGGCTCGGGCTGACGTTGGTGCGGCGGCTCGTGGAGCTGCACGGCGGTTCGGTGGCGGCGGCCAGCGCGGGACCGGGGCGCGGCAGCGAGTTCAGCATCCGCCTGCCCGTCCTCGCGGAGGAGGACGTGCCCCCGCCGGCCCCGGAGGGGGAGCTCGGTCCGGCGACGCCGCGCCCCCGCCGGATCCTCGTCGTGGAGGACAACGCCGACGCGCGCGAGACCTTGAGCGTGCTCCTCCGCCTCTCCGGTCACGAGGTCGAGACGTCCGAGGACGCGGCCGGGGGCCTCGAGAAGCTCGCGGCCTTCGCGCCGGACGTCATGCTCGTGGACATCGGGCTGCCCGGCATGGACGGGTACGATCTCGCGCGGCGCGTGCGGGCGCGGCCGGAGGCGCGCGGCGTCGCGCTCATCGCATTGACCGGCTACGGGCAGGTCGAGGATCGACGCCGGGCGCAGGCCGCCGGCTTCGACCGCCACCTCACCAAGCCGGTCGACCCCGACCGGCTGGAGAAGGTCCTCGGCGAGATCGCGCGCGGCTAGCGCGCGCGGGGCTTCAGGAGCGCGTTCCGGAGGTTCTCCACCTGCTGGGGGAAGGCCACGCCCCCGCGCGCCGTCATCGGCGTCTGCTCGGCGAGCCCGGTGTGCAGCTCCACGAACACCGGACCGTCGGCGGTGAGCAGTTCGGGGAGTCGGCGCTTGAAGTCCTCGAGATCGTCGATCATCGTGACGACCCGATAGCCCGCGCCCTTCGCCATCATCACGAAGTCCACGTCGAGCCCGCCCGGGATGCCCTGCGCGCCGGAGGTGTGATACACGCCGTTCTTGAACAGGAGGTGCATGAAGTTGCGCGGGGCCGCGCCCGCATTGGTCGCGAGGGAGCCCAGCTGCATGAGGAGCGAGCCGTCCCCGTCGAGGACGATCACGCGGCGGTCGGGGCGCGCGAGGGCCAGGCCCAGCCCCATGGACGAGGCGCCGCCCATGAAGCCGACGCAGCCGACCGACAGATCGTCGGGCGCGATTGAGCGCCACGCGGGCGCGGTGGTCATGGTGGGCACGCAGATCGCGCGGCCGCGGACCGCCGCGATCACCCGGAGCACGTCCTCCGGCTTCATGGGCTTCGTGTCGGTCGCCGTGCCGGAGGCCATCAGCTCGTCTCCAGCCCGACGAGGACGGCAGCGGGTCCGCGCCGCTCGCGGCTGAGCCGGTAGTACTCCGAGATCAGGTGCACGTCGTTCGGTCCCTCGAGGCGCGCGTGCGGCACGCCGAAGGTGTCGAGGAGGGGCTCACAGTAGCGGACCATGGAGTGCCGTGACTCGCGCGGGTCCTTGTCCTTCTCGCGGCTCAGCAGGCCGATCATGTAGAACATCGGCACCCGGCCGTCCATGGCGACTCCTCGAAGGGTGTTGATCGACGCGTACAGGCCCGCGTGCTGGATCATCAGGACCACCGGCTCGCCGCCCATGTAGAGGCCGGCGCCGATGGCGGTGGCCTCGTCCTCGGTGGCGCAGGTCACCACCCGGATGGACTCCTCCTTGTCGAGCGCGGCGAGCACCGTCTTCTGGTGCGTATCGGGCACGCTGAGGATCCAGCCGAGATGGCTGTGGAGCGGCGGCTCCGCGACCTCCTTGGCGTGCGCGGCGCGGGCCTCGCGGAAGAGGTCCTTCAAGGTATCGATCACGAGCGTGGCGGGAATGGATTCGGGCATCGCGCCTCCTGGGCCGGTGAAAACCGCCCCTTTATACCACGGGGTCAGGGCCCCGGGGCCGGCCGTTCACGCGAGGCGGCTGCTATACTCCAGCATCTGGCGCCTCGTCCCCACGACATAGCGCTCGCGGTGATGCTGCGGGTCCCCGGACGCGAGCCGGTCAAGAGCCGGCTGCACGCCTCGCTGGGCCCCGAGGCGGCGACGCTGCTCTACCGCTGCTTCGTGCTCGATACCCTCGACGCGGCGGGCCGGGTGCCGGGCGTCGAGGTCATAGCGGCCTTCTCGCCGGCGACGGCGGCGGCGGCGATGGCGGGGCTCGCGCCGGGCATGCGCCGCCTCGCCCAGCACGGCGACGATCTGGGCGCGCGCATGGCGAACCTCGTGACGGATCTGCTCGAGGCGGGTCACGCCGCCGCGCTGGTTACCGGGAGCGATCTGCCCACGCTGCCGGCCGCGCGTTTCGCCGAGGCGGCGCGCGTGCTCGCGGGAGGCGGCGCCGACGTGGTGTTGGGGCCGGCCGAGGACGGCGGCTACTACCTGATCGGCCTGGCGCGGCCCGCGCCGGCGCTCTTCGCCGACATGCGGTGGAGCGCGCCCGACGTGCTCGCGGTCACGTGCGAGCGCGCCCAGCGGCTCGGGCTTCGCGTGCATCGGCTCCCGCCCTGGTACGACGTGGACACCGCCGCGGACCTTCTGCGCCTCCGCGACGATCTCGCGAGGGCCGCCGCGCCGCCGGCGGCCGGCACCGCCGCCTGGCGCACGCGCCGTTGGCTCGCCGCCTTTCCCGGCTAGCGCGTCAGCCGCCGCCGCGCGCGAGCAGCGCGAGAAGCCGGCCCACCGGCTCGCCGAGCGGCGTCTCCGCCGCCGCCGCGCTCGCCTCCCAGCGTCGCTGCTGCTCGTCCGCGGGCAGCGCGGCGAGCCGCGCCTCCGCGCGGCGGCGGAGCTCGGGAGCGAGCAGCCGCGCGACCTCGAGCGCCAGCGCGCCCGCACGCTCGCCGCGCGCGACCCCGGGAGGCGCCTCGCCGATCCACGCGAGGCCCTCGTCGAGCAGCTGGCGGCGCACGCGCGCGGTCCCGCCGTTCACGCGGATCAGATCGCCCGGCACCGCGCCCCACTCGAGCGCCAGCTCGTCCAGTGTCTCGCCGATGGCGACGCCGAGCGCGGGCGCACTCTCGCGCGCCACGAGGGCGGCGAGGGCGGGGCGCCACACGGGGGCGAGCGGCGCCGGCGCCCGCGCATCGTCGCGGGGCGCGGGGCGGGCGAGCACCTCGCCATCGAGGGCGAGCACGGCCCGATCCTCGAGCGCGCGGCCGAGCGCCCACAGCGAGCAGACGCGTCGCTCCCCCTCGGCGCGGATCATGCGCGGCTCCCGGCGCCCGATGCCCTGCCAGTCCGGCCGATAGAACGCGATCCCGTCGAGCACGACCTTGTCCAGCTCCTGGCGGAGCTGCGCGCAGACGCCGTCGGCGACCCAGTGGCGCTCGTGGGGCGCGGGCAGCCACTCCAGCCCCTCCTCGGAGATGAAGCGATCGAGCGGATCCGGAGCCTCCGGATCGTGGCGGAAGCACTCGAGCAGCGCGGTGAAGAGCGACTCGCTCGGATAGGGCCCGCGGTAGCGCACCCGGGCCAATCCCTGATCCTTCATGAGCCCGGCGAGCAGGTTGAGCACGGCGGTGCCCGCGCCGGGCGGCAGGCGCGACGGCGCGGCCAGCGGCGGGATCCACTGGAGACGGGCCCAGTCCACCGACTGGAAGACGGTCAGCGGCGCGCGCGGCTTCCACGCCGTGTCGCCTTCGAGGAGCCACAGCGCGTCGGAGGCGCCCCACGCTGCGGGGGCGCCTGCCTCCGGCTCGACGCCGATCCAGTCGCCGTGCGCGCTGCGGACCTTGGCCCACGCGAGCCCGCCGTCGTCGCGCCATCGATAGGCGGCGGTCAGGTGACCGCGCCGGTCCAGCTCGACGAGACGGCGCCGCGGCGCCACGGCGGTGTAGCCGACGAGCGCGCCGTGGCGGCCCGCGCTCAGGGGCGGGTCGGCGCCGTCGAGCGCGCGCCGCAGCGCGCCGAAACGCTCGGGATCGTGAGCGGCGACCTCGGGGCGCTCGAGCGCCTCGGCCATCCGCTCCACGCGCGCACGGTCCATCGCGCCCCCGATGTTACAATGCGTCTCGACATGGGTGCCGCCGAGCTGGCCTGGCTATCCGCGCTCGAGCTCGCGCGACGGATCCGCGGCAAGGAGATCTCGCCGGTCGAGGTGATGGAGGCGCTGCTCGACCGCGTCGCCGCCGTCAACCCCGCCATCAACGCCTACTGCACGGTCGCCGCCGAGGAGGCACGCGACGCCTCCACCGCCGCCGAGGTGGCGATCCTCTCGGGTGAGCCGCTCGGCCCGCTTCACGGCGTCCCGGTGTCGGTGAAGGACCTGATCTTCACGCGCCGTCTCCGCACCACCGCGGGCTCCCGGCTCCTCGCCGATCACGTGCCGGAGGAGGACGCGGTCGCGGTGGAGCGTCTGCGCGGAGCGGGCGCCATCATCGTCGGCAAGACCAACACGCCGGAGTTCGGGTTCAAGGGCGCCACCGACAACCCGCTCTTCGGCGTCACGCGCAACCCGTGGGATCTCGCGCGCACGCCCGGCGGCTCGAGCGGCGGCGCAGCGGCCGCGGTCGCCGCCGGGCTCGGCCCGCTCGCGCTCGGCACGGACGGGGGCGGGTCGATCCGCATTCCCGCCTCGTTCTGCGGCATCTACGGGCTCAAGCCCTCGTTCGGGCGCGTGCCGTCGGGTCCCGGCCTGCCCGGTTGGGAAACGCTCTCGCATACCGGACCGCTCACGCGCACGGTGCGCGATGCCGCGCTCATGCTGGACGTCCTCGCGGGGCCCGACGATCGCGACCGCCACTCGCTCCCCGCGGCGGAGGGGCCGCCGTTCCTGGCCGCGTGCGACGACGGCATCGCGGGCCTGTCCGTCGCCTGGTCCGCCGACCTCGGCCACGGGCGCGTGGAGCCCGAGGTCGGCGACCTCTGCGCGGAGGCGGCGGTGCGCTTCGAGTCGCTGGGCTGCCACGTCGAGGTGGTCGTGCCCACCTGGGACGACCCCGAGCCCATCTACCGAACCCTCGCCGCGGGTGAGGCGTTCGCCGCCTATCGCGACCGGCTCGACGCCGGCGAACGGCTGCTCGACCCGGCGCTCGTCGAGCTGCTGCGCTTCGGCGAGACCATCACCGCCGAGCAGTACCTCGGCGCGGTGCTCGCGCGGCGCGAGTTCTGGGGCGAGGTGCAGCGATTCCTCGCGCGCTTCGACCTGCTGATCACACCCACCGTGGCGGTGGCGCCGTTCGCGGTCGACGCCCTGCCCATTCTGGAGATCGACGGGACTCCCGTGTCGCGGCTCGGCTGGACGCCCTTCACGTATCCGTTCAACCTGACCGGACAGCCGGCGGCGAGCGTACCCGCCGGGGTGACCGCCTCGGGGCTACCCGTGGGCCTGCAGATCGTGGGACGGCGCCATGCCGATCGCACGGTGCTGGCCGCCTCGGCGGCCTGGGAAGCCGCGGCCCCCTGGCACGCGCGCCGCCCGGACCTGAGCTAAGCCTGCTCCAGCACGTCTTGCTGGTGGGAGTCGGAGGCGCGATCGGGTCGGTCCTGCGCTTCCTCACCTCGCTCGCGGCGGCTCAGTGGCTCGGCGCGGACTTTCCGTACGGGACGCTCATCGTGAACCTGGTGGGATCCTTCGTCATCGGCTTCGTCCACGAGATCGGTGGCGAGGCGTTGATGATTCCCGACGACATGCGGCTGTTCATCACCACGGGCATGATGGGCGGCCTCACGACCTATTCGACCTTCAGTTACGAGACGGTCCGGCTGATGGAGACGCATGCGTGGGCCGGGGCCTGGATCAATGTCGTCACCACCACCGCGTGTGCCCTGGGCCTGTGCTTTCTCGGCATCGCCGCCGGCCGTCTCGTGATCGGGCCGCGGGGGTGATCCATGCGGAAGCTCGACGGGGAGCAGGTGCTGATGCGAATCTTCATCGGTGAGAGCGACAAGTGGGAGCGCCGGCCGCTCTACGTGGCGCTCGTGGAGCTGTTTCGCGCGAAAGGTCTGGCCGGCGCCACCGTGCTCCGTGGTGTCGCCGGGTTCGGCCCGAGCTCGATCCTGCACACCGCCGGTGTTCTGAAGCTCTCGGCGGACCTGCCGCTGATCATCGAGGTCGTCGACTCCCAGGAGCATCTTGACGCCATCCTGCCCGAGGTCGACCGGATGATGAGCGGAGGGCTCATCACGATGGAGAAGGTGCGCGTCCTCCGCTACGCACCCTGACCGTCAGGTCAGGGAGGCGGGGTCGCGCTGGGCGCGTAGCGGATGACCCGCGCACGCTCGGTCATCACGACTCCCCCGTCGCCCATCAGCGCGTCGACCTTGGGAAGGACGCGGTCGATTCGCTCCGGTGTGTCGACGACCTCGAGCACGATGGGAAGTCCCTGAGCAGTCACCTCGAGGACCAGGCTGTGGATGCGGCGATCGTGGCCGTAGCCCGCGACCCCCTTGAGCACCGTCGTGCCCGCGAGCCCCTCGCTGCGCAGCATCTCGAGCAGGCGGCGAAAGAGCGGCTGGCGGTCGTGGGTTCGCGACTCGCTCAGGATGATGCGGAGCAGGACCTGCTCGCCCTCGATGCCCTGCATGACGCTCCCTCGCGCCACATTGCTAGGGATAAGCCGCGGGGCCCGTTACCCTTGAGGCACGTGACGCCACTAGCAATTCTACGTGTCGATGCCCCGACCTCTCAAGGAGGGGCGAGGAGATCGTGCCGATGAGATGGCTCGTCCTGGCCTGTGCCGTTGCCGTCGCGCTGGAATCGCCGGCCTTCGCCCGGCCCATGGCGGCGCCCGCCTATACGGTCGGCGACTCGTGGGCGTACACCGACGGCCGCCAGATCGCGGTGGTGAAGGTCGAGGACGGCGCGCCGATCATGGCGGGCCCGCTCGCGGTCTGTCCCACCTGTCTCGTCCACTACGATCGCAACCTCGCCATCCGAAAGGTCACCGACGCCGCCGGCAAGGCGGTGGAGGCCGCCAAGATCGACTTCCTCGCCCTCGGCCCCGAGTGGAAGTTCTACGC